>Ga0307372_10000366_pt1 | contig 81240 bp, 65 predicted proteins | sample OX1MG_FD_202533 | JGI IMG/M metagenome (GOLD analysis project Ga0307372, IMG submission 202533) | Soil microbial communities from Risofladan, Vaasa, Finland - OX-1 | ecosystem: Environmental > Terrestrial > Soil > Coastal area > Acid sulfate soil | place: Finland: Risofladan, Vaasa | collected... | reverse complement strand
CCACTTGGTGTATCGCTCCGATCATTTCTGCTTCCGAAAACTTCCGCTTCGGCATCGCCTTGCCTCCCTTTTGTCCCAAAATCATATCTGACTTTGGTACAGTTTTTGGGGAGCAGGTCAATAGCAAATCTGCTTGCGAGTTATATGGATACAGCTTCATCCAAACTCGTCGAGTCCGATCTGATCAACGCGGCAGTGAGGCAACGCCATGCTGAGGATGCTGAGAGTTTGGCGGCTTTTGAAGAACGGGACAAGGAACCGAACCTGGCCTTTGAGGCTGCCGCCAGGGATTTACGCAGGCGAGGCAAACAATAGAATCCCCATCAAGCTCTCCGCAGTCAAACAAATCGAAGCGGCTCCGAAAAAGGATTGACCCCGCGTTGTCACACGAATTCATGCCTTGTCCAAGACTATTACGGAAGCGAGCCGAGCCATTTGATCATCTCGTCCGTTTTGTTGGAAGGAACGCCTTCCGCCCAGCGAACTTCAGCGCCCGCGCGCAACAGGATAACCTCGCCGCTCGAGGTGTGCCCGATGAAGCACTCCGGCGTGGAGCGGGAATCGGGAGAGAGTTCGGCGTATTTCTGCAAGAGGACAGCGTGGTAATCGCGGAAGAAAGTCAGCGCGACTTCCGGATTCGCCCAGCGCGCTCGGGCCACCAGGGCGTAGCTTTGTTGGGCACGATTTTCGTAAAGGATGTAGCGGTCGGCAAGCCAATCGGCGCTCGCCGCCTTGGCCCTTTCTTCGGAGAGGAACTGTCCCAGCAGTGCATTGAAACCCAGTTCACCCAAGCTATTTTCATCGAGCCTTGAAAGTCCGGGAACAGAGTCGAGCGGTGTCTGGGCCGGAAGCTGGACATTGGGAAGCGGCACATGGCTGAAATAGACATCCGGCTGATAGATGTCTTTGGTGGAAGTGGGCGGGGAGGTGAACAGCGTGTTGAGGTCCTTCCAACTTCCTACCTGCTTCAGCCCCTTTTCAATAAAGCCCGCGCCTTGAATATACGGGAAAAGGGCCTCCAGGCGGAAAAAGAAGGGGGCTTTTGAGAAGACGGGAAACTCTGCCATCTGCTGATTGATGAGAGGTGCGATCAGAGTGTCGAAGGAAGGAAGCAGCGCAAGGTTTGTTGACCCGAGCATCCGTTGAAACATGGCCGCAGTCGCATAGCCTTCCACCACGGCTTGGCGAGCGGCTTCCGCATCGTCATCGTTTTTCACCGCGTGCATGTAGTGCTCAAGATTGAAATTTTGATCTTGAAGCGCATGAGTCAATTCATGGGCAAGCACCATCTGTTGGGTGTCCGCAGGAATCCAGTCTGCCAGGTACATCGTTTTGGTGCGCGGATCGTAAAATCCGGCGGCTTGCTCCGTGTAAAAGCTGATGAGGAATTTTTCCAGGTCGAAGGTCCGCGAGACCAAGCCGAAGGCCCGCAGGGTGGCTTCTTGCACGTGGAGTTCTCGCGGTGTGTACTCGGCGTGCAAGTTGCCAATCAAGAATCTCCGAATTTCCGGACGGCTCACGATGCGCTTTTTAAGCGGCGACTTGATAGGCAGGCCCGTAATACGGCTCATCTGTTCGAGAATCGTATCCGCTTGGGCAAGGATCGACGGCGGGCTGGCCGCGGACGCCGCGGGGGGCGCAGAACGCGAAGGCGGGTTTGCCTGTTCAGCGAACGCCTTTGAGGCGTTGCGGCCCGAGAGACACGGGGCCGCTAGAAATCCTAGGATAGAAACGAGTAAAAGGAGACGCCGCATTGTAAGTTGACTCCGCACTGTTTGACCCTGCTGCCTCTCAAAGACTATCATAAGAGGTGGCGGCGCGAGCAAGCCGGGTGATCGCTGCTCCGCTCAGGCGCCTTGTTCCGTCCCGCAAGGGCACGGGGCAGGCAAGCAGGAGCGGAGGAGAGGAAAGTCCGAACTCCGCAGGGTAGTGTGCTCGCTAACAGCGAGGGTTGGAGGGGGATTTTGCGCAAGCGAACGTACGCCTCCGACACGGAAAGTGCCACAGAAAAAACACCGCCACGCCTCTTCTGGTCCGCCAGAATCGCGGCGAGGTAAGGGTGAAAAGGTGCGGTCGCGCAAGCGGCTTAATGTAAGAGCGCACCGCTCCGATAGCGATATCGGGGGCAGGGCAAACCCCACACGGAGCAAGACCAAATAGGAGGGGAGGAGTGACCCGCTCCGCAAGGCTCTGTAGCGGCGATCGGTGGCCGCCGAAGTTCGAACGCCGGTCACGGACCGCCGCTACAGGCTGGTGACTCTCGGGTAGGTCGCTTGACCTTGCCAGCAATGGCGAGGCTAGATGAATGATCGCCACCCCGGATCTCCGGGGGACAAAATTCGGCTTACAGGCTTGCTCGCGCTTAGCTGTATGATCCTTCGTTAAGTCTCGAGAGAACGACCCGCCGCCGCATCCTCCTCCAACAAGGAGGCGGACACTCCGCTTCGCAGGAGCCTTTCCAAAGTAAAGCGCGGGCAAAGGTTTTTCCGCACGTAATCCATAAGGTTGATTCCAACCCTTCGAATGAGCTGTTCGATTTGGGGGTCAAGACAGTCCCCGTTGGCGCCGAACACCTGCTGCACGTTGGCGACGGAGACCGGCAAGGGCAGGGCGATGGCTCCGATGTGTGAAACCACCCCCCGGAGATGTTCGAGAGACTTGATGGCTCCAATCGATCCTGCGGCTACTCCCAGGAGAGCAACAGGCTTGCCCGCCAGGACGGATGGGAACCCTAAATTCTCGATGACAAGTTTCATCACGCTGCTGAAGCTGCCGTGGTATTCGGGGGTTGCCAGAACCACCCCTGTGGCTGCCCCAACTTTCTGTTGAAGCAATTGTGTGCCTTCCGCGCCCGGATCCGTTCCCGGAAACGGCAGATGAAGCGCGCCCGGATCGATGGTTTCTACCGAAACATCGGATTGCTTCCTGAGTTCGTCAACCACCAGCCGAGACGCCATAGCGGTATAATTTCCGGGCCGCACACTGCCGTTGATCACCACGATGCGAATCACGTCAGAATCCATGGAACTCCTTTCTGTGCTCGTCGAAGAATTCGAAAAGAGGACGACTCCTATGGGAATGATCATAGCACGGCCTCCCCGGGTTCGCGGGCAGGCGGAGGAACGGACGGGTGGGCTTGCCGTTTATCCTTTCCAGTACCAACGAGCAGGTGGTGGGTCATTTTGAGGTAGAGGCGGCTTTATGCCGCCACGTGGCGAGGTAAACTCGCCGCTACTCCAGCCAAATTCACCCACTACCAACGAGCACACGGCCTTGACACTCGGATTATGCGAACGATAGAATAAATAATTTCAAAACTTTCGGGTGTTCAGTGCACGGGGGCTATGGATAAGAGGAAGAGAGAGAACTACAGAAAGCGCCTATTGGAGAAACGCGAAGAACTCCGACGCACGGTCGCAAAGTCAGAACAAGACGGACGTGAAGTGGACGGGGACGTTACCCATGACCCTGCCGATAAAGCGGCGAACTCGTACACGAAGGAATTTCTTTTCCATCAAAGCGATGACAATCACCGGATTCTCCAGCTTATTCAGGAGGCCCTTGGGCGTGTGGAGGATGGTTCATACGGCCTTTGCGTTGAATGCAACGGTGGCGTCCAACTGAAGCGTCTGGAAGCTGTGCCGTGGGCCCGCCACTGCATCGAATGCCAGGAAAAGCAGGAAAAGGGTCTGCTTTAGCGGGCTTTAACCACTCGAAAGCGAGGCTTGCTTTCACTTCAGCTCTCCGATCATCACCGGACTCCCGCTCTTTCTTCCACGAGCTAGCCGATAGCTTGTTTTCAGTCCTTTTCCCGACTCGATGCTCAATTTGTGGAGATGAAGTTATTCGTCTCATGGGTTTAGGCGTTTGCCGCCGGTGTTGGTCGGCTGTTGAGCCTTGGGAAGGAATCTGCTGCGGGCGATGCGGGCTCCCGATCGTTTCCCGCCAGTTGGGTGAATCGGACCCCGTCCTGTGTGGTCCGTGCAGGATTAATGATCCCGATTTTGATGTCGCGCGCGCATTCGGGATTTACAGGGGCAATTTACGGGCACTGATCCTGCAACTAAAATTTCACCGGCGAGAGCGTCTCGGCCAAAAATTGGGGGCTTATCTGGCGCTGGCTTGGGAAAGGGTAGAAATTTTCCAGGCAGAGCAGAGGCCGTTACTGGTACCGGTACCCCTCTTCCGCACGCGGGAAAGGCAACGTGGTTTCAATCAGGCCCGATTGCTCGCCAAAGGCTTAGCGCACCATTTGTCGAAGAGTCGTGGAAAGAAACGATTGCAGGTTGCAGCACACGCGCTGGCGCGTACCCGGCAGACACTACCCCAGACCGGGCTGTCCGCTCCCGCGCGTCGAGAAAACGTGCGCGGGGCTTTCAGGGTGACAAATCCGGAACGCATCCAAGGCCGTGACGTGGTTCTTGTCGACGACGTGATGACGACAGGGGCTACGCTCTCAGCCTGCGCCCGCGCGCTGAAACAGGGAGGAGCCAGAACGGTGTTCGCACTGGCGCTCGCCCGGTCGACACCGCAGTTTCCGGATACGGGTGATTCGCGGGCTGTGGCGGAGGTTGACGAACTCAGCCGGGACTGGACATAATTGGTTCTTGACAGGGGGTCAATGCTTCCTGAGAGGAAAAGCGATGGGGGAGGATCGTGAACGCTTGTTGCAAGCTCCGGTTCTGGTGCTCAACGCTACTTATGAGCCCATTAACGTAACAGCGGCTCGGCGCGCGCTGGTGCTGGTGCTCAAGGGCACTGCCACCACTGAAGAAGAAAACGGCAGCTTTATCCATTCTGCGCGGGTCGCATTTCGCATACCGTCCGTTATCAGGCTCACGGAGTTTCGGCGCATTCCGCACCAAACCCGCGCGCTTTCTCGCAAAAATATCCTGATGCGAGACCGTTACACGTGCCAGTTTTGCGGGCGGGCACTGCCTGTCTCCGAGCTGACCCTTGATCACATTATCCCGCGCTCCAAGGGCGGCCACACGGATTGGGATAATCTCGTTGCCTGCTGCCACCGGTGCAACACTCTCAAAGGTGATCGCTTGCCGGAGGATGCAGGCCTGAAACTGCGCCGGCAACCCCGGCCTTTTACCCTTCATACCAGCCGTCACATCATGCGGATGCTCGGGCGCGCAGACGAGCGCTGGCGGAAATATCTGTTCTATTGAAGCGCCGCAGATGGCTTCCCCACCCTGGTAATCCCAGCCGGATGTTCCCGCATGGATTCTGCCGGCCATAAGCCCTTGCTTCCGAGGTGTCAGGTTCAAGAGGCCGTCGCGAGAAATTCCACTAACCGGAGCATGGCAAGCGTATCCTGGCACCCCTAAGCGCGGAGCGCCTGGCGTAATTGGGATTTCGTGATTTGCCCGCACATTTTGATTTCGGTTGCTGGCTTTATCAGAACGTGAGTCGAGCGTGTATTTGGATAAGCCGTGGAGATGCGTCCGCTCCGAGACCTGATCCAAAAATGCTGGTGGGAGCGCTGACGGTGTTGAGAATGCTCCCGAACTGAGTACTATACAAATTAGCGATGGGCTGGTCGAAGTTGGGATGATTCAACACATTAAAGAACTGGAAACCGAGCGCGAGCTTCGCGGACTCCCACCCCGGCAGTGAAGTGACCTTGGTGATTGCAAAGTCCGTGTTGAAGTACCCTGGCCCCCGGAAAATGTTCCTTCCCTGGATGCCGAAATGAGTAGGGTTGTTTGTGGACGGTTGAAATTGGGCAGAGGTCAAACACGGATGGCTCGGGGTGTTGCAGGAAGGGATGGAACCGCCCAGAAAAGTTGCATAGAGCGGGCCGCCGAAATTTTCGGATTGCAAGGTGGTTGCCGCCTGCAAATCCTGTACCGTGTAGGGAAACCCGCTGTGGGCGAAGAGCGTCCCGGAAACCTGCCAGCCCTCTACCAAAGCATTCCACCTGCGACCCAATATGAGACGGTTGATGGGAAGTTCCCACACATAACTCAAGTTCAAATTGTGCCGGATGTCGTAATCCGAGTTGCCGTAGTTGTCCCTGATATTGTTGGGATTCTGAGGTGACAAGATGCTCTCATTGGTTGCGTAAATAAACGGCAATGAGCTTCCGCCATTCGACAGGATGTCCAAGGCGTGGCCGTAGGTGTAGTTGGCCCCAACCATGCCGTTCGTGAAGTTGTGCCGGAAGCTAGCCGTCAGCCCGTTGTAGCTGGAGACTCCGGCGCTTTCAATATAGGTGACGGTTGCAAATCGTGGGTCGGGCGGGGCGGAAGGCAATCCGGGGAAAGGAGCGTAGTACGAATATGCGTTGACGGAGGCGTTGGGGATCAATTCGTGGATGCCGTGGTTCCCGACATAGTTGAGGCTCAGGATGGTGTTGCGCCCCAGTTCTTTTTGGATCTCCAGGTTCCATTTCTGGTACTGAGGCAGACGGATGGTTTGTGCGGTACCCGTAACATTAGGAGGCGTAAAGTAGGGCAGGGATTCCTGGATGCTCGCGAGCGTTCCTCCGCTCGCAAACGCGTTCACGAAGGCGGCATTGGAGTTTGCTGCATCCGCAAACAAATTGGAAGACTCAGTCGGAGAAAGGTTATTGTAAAAAACGAGGAACTCATTTCTGTTGGGTGGATTTCCGGCGATGCTCTCCACGCTAAAACCCGGAATGCCGCCATAAAATATGCCCGCGCCGCCACGCACCACAACGCTGTGCTCTCTGCCAATGGGCTGCCATGCGAATCCCAGGCGGGGTTGTAACGCCAAAGCCGTTAAACCTGTAAACTCCTGATGCTGCCCGACCTGGATGGCTTGGTTGTAAGGTATGGATGCATCGTGGTTAAGCTTGATAAAAGGCTGGACGGTGCGGGCGAAGCAGTTGTGCTGGCAAACAGGGTTCGATGCATGATCTCCCCGCAGCGTGAACGTTAATTGAAGGTTGTGTCGGAAGCGCCATTCGTCTTGGCCGTAAAATCCCAGGCGATAAAGCGCAAAGGGCTGAACCAACGCGCTGGGGAAGGTTTGTTCCATCAGATCGCCTGTTGCGCCACCGTTATAAAAATCGTTAAGGCTGAAGACTCCCAGAAAACCGCTTGATAACATTCCAAAATCGTAGTCGCTCATATCGCTTCGAGCATAGTTGATTCCGAACTTCAGGTTGTGATTGCCGTGCAACCAGGAGAAATCGTCGATGAACTGGTATTGAGTTGTGTTCGTTCCCTGAGGATAACCATAGTCCTGACCGCCAAGAGTCGTCAGAGAGCCATCGTAAAAGTACATCGTCGTGGGAAACGCTTGCAGGGCCGCAGTCTGGTTCGGGGCCCCAAAGACTGCTGAATAATACTGCAAGGTAGCCCTCAGAGAATTCACTTTGTTGTTCCCCACGAGATGAGTCCACCCCACTTGGCCTTGTTCCTCAGGTTGATTGCTGACCACGTTGAAAAGGGGGCTAATGGGGTCCGTGAGAGTTGCCTGATGGCCTCGATCCATCTCACCGTGAACGAAAACTCTGTCTGTGGAACTGACGTTGAAATCCAGGCGCGAACTGAGGATCCACTGGTCCGTAAGCTGGCCGACCGTCGACCGATACGCGAGCGCACACGGAACACCGGGAGCAAGGGCTATAACGTTCGAACAGCCGTGGTCGGGTAAAACATCCTGGGCCCGGCTGGCCCCCGGAGCATTGTTGTAAAGTCCGAAGATCTTTTGGTAAAAAGGGACGGAATTATTCAGCCCGAGGGAATTCAGGTTGGAGATCGTGGCCTGCTGGAAGGCTTGGGTGGGGACTTGGGCTTCTACGCTGGTGGGGATCAGGACCCGCATCCCCTCTTGATTGACAAAGAAAAAGGCTTTGTCCTTGATGATGGGACCTCCCAAGGAGGCCGACCACTGGTTGGCGTTGACAAACGGGCGCGGGGTTCCAGTGGCATTGTTAAAGAAGCTGTTGGCGTCGAGCGCGCTGCCGTTCCAGTAGTAGTTGGCGTTTCCGTGAAAGGCATTGGTGCCGGACTTGGTAACGTAGTTGACGTTGGCTCCCGCCAGCCCTCCATATTCTCCCGAGTAGCCGTTGATGACCACAGTGGCTTCCTGAATATCGTTAAGGCCCAGCATCAGGTTGGTAGCCCCAGAGTTGTTCACACTTAAAAGGGGATCCATGTCGTTCATCCCGTTGACCGTGAAAAGATTCGATATCGCAGGCATCCCGTAGATTGAAATTTTGCCGTAGCCTGCTCCCGTATTCATGACCGCGCCGGGAACCATCTGCGCGATAAAGGTCAGGTCGTTGCCCGCGTTGGGGATCTCCGAGACCTGGATGGGAGTGATCGTGGCGGAAACGTTCCCGTTAGCGGTCTGAATCAAAGACGCAACTGAACTCACGGTCACGGTTTGTTTGGCTTCGCCGACCGGAAGCTGAAAGTCCAGAGTGCTGGTCAGACCCACCCCTACGGTGACCCTCTGAACGGCAGTCTGGAATCCCGGGACGCTCGCACTGACCGTATATTTGCCGGGATCAAGGAAAGCGAAGAGATACGTGCCTTCCTGTCCGGCGACCGTGGTTTGGGTGGCGCTCGTTCCGTCATTTTGCAAGGTGACGGTGGCGTTTCGGATGACCGCCCCAGACGGGTCAATCACTCGACCCGTGACCGCTCCGGTGGTGGTTGACTGTGCCCAGGCAACCGCGGAAGGAATGAGAAATAATAGCGTCCAGAGGCCTAATCCTCTTAAAATTAACCGGTTCTGCATGCAAACACCTCGTGAAGCTTGTCCAATGTGGAGAGAATTCGACCGCCAACCCCTTAAGCTTTATCTCAATATGTGAACCGATTTTTGAACGTGATCATGGCCCACGCCGGGAATACCTCTAGGGTATCGCCTTGTGATGAGTCACTTCTGGACTTGGCGCCGGCATTCAGAATTACCCCTAAGCTCTTGCCGCATTGGGGGTCAAACGGTTGGGAATAACCTTGCCCTTCGCGTTTGTGCTGGGATGGCGGACCGCGAGCAGTGTGTTAAGTCGCAATCCATTGATCCCTTTTTCCTGATACTGGTTGGGTGCCTTTCGGTTGCCGTTCATGGAAATGCTATCTGCTCCTGACCGGTTGAAGGCGGAACGCGGCCGAACAATGCTGGGTGAATTGGCATCCGGCCGTTGCTGTTGGGACAGATGTTGCTCATTCCGATGTTAGCTTGGGGCTCTGTCATGATCTTGAAGTCATAAATCGGGTTCAAGAATTTCGGGGTCTCCTGTAAGCTGAACGGCCTCATTTTGCTTTTCTTCTGTATTTGTCATCATCAATCACACCAAATACTAGGCGAATTCTAGCAACGGGCTGCAATTAAAGCAATATGCAATCTCCTGTATGCAATCTCCTGCATTCCGCGGTTACGCCATAGAAATACCCACCGTATGGACAGCTAAAGAGATGCTCAAGGGATTTTGGACGAGCAGGTCAAACGAAGGGGTTGAAGTATTTTCCGTCGCTCACGCACACCGCATCGGTGTTCTGCGCTTGTTCCGGGCAACTTCCCGGGCGATCTTGCGCGCCAACTGCGACACGGCCGCTTGTTCGACCCTTCCTGCCGGGAACCAGCGGTATCCGTTCGCTCGCGGCCTTCCCGACAATTCTCCCGTGTAAACCTGGACATGGATGGATCGATAGGTAATGCTGTGGTGAAGTTGGTGTCGTGGTTCCTTCAAGGAGATTGAGATTCCGAGCGCTCGACGGAGTTTTTCCCTCAATCGCGCCAAGGCCTTCGCGCTCGATTCGCCCAGCGCCGAAGGAAAATTCCAGAGGTCGTCGAGCAGCCCGTCGTCAAGGCCGCGGAAGAGCAGAAATCGCCGATTCTGGTGGAGCACTGCCGTCGCCAGGTGCCATTTTTCCTCCTGCCGGCGCGGCCGCGGCTGAGGGAAGGACTCGGGCTTGCCCATGCGGTAGGCTCGGCACCAGCGCCGCAGCGGGCATGACGGACATTGCGGCGAACGCGGCAGGCAAATGGTTTGCCCCAGCTCCATAAGCGCCTGATTGAAATTGCCGGGTCTGCGCCGGGAGAGAAGAAGATCAAGGTTTTCCTCAATCGTCCGGCGAAAGGCTGGTTGAGGGAGGCTGCCGCGCAGTGCGAGAAGCCTGGCCATCACTCGCGCCACGTTGCCGTCGAGAACCGCGCAGGGCTGACCGTAGGCGATGCTCACGACGGCACGCGCCGTGTAGTCGCCCACGCCGGGAAGGCAGCGCGCCTGGTCGAAATCTTGTGGAAAGCGGCCGCCATGTTTTTCCACCATGGCGCGCGCCGCAAGGTGAAGGTGCCGGGCGCGGCGGTAATAACCGAGTCCGGACCACAGTTCCAGGACACGTTCAAGTGGAGCCGCCGCCAGCCGCTCGACGCTTGGGAACTCGGCAAGGAAACGCCGGTAATAAGGAATGACCGTAGCAATCTGAGTCTGCTGCAGCATAATTTCAGAGAGCCACACTTTGTAGGAAGATTTCGATTCCCGCCAGGGCAACCGGCGGGCGTGCCGGCGGAACCAGCGCAGCAAGCTGGCTCGAACGGCTGCGGCTTCAGCAGAAGTGAGGCGAGGCATGTCAGACCGTCATTTTCGGCGATGCGGTCGATGCCGCGAATGTCGGTCGCGCAGGGAAGAGGCCGCGATTTCGGATGGCGTCCCCGGAGCGAAATATCCCGCTGGAGCTTCGACGCTCATGCGGTAGTGCCTGACCAGCGTCACGCGCACGGAATGGAAGCGGCCGTTGGAGCGCAGGTCGTTCGGGGAGTAGCCCAGGACGTAATAGGCTTCGGGCAGAGGAGCCGCCATTTTAAATCCCTTGTCAAGGTCATCCATGTTGGTCACGAAGTTGCCGCCGGTCATCGTGGCCAAATCTGCCAAGGGGTCGGAAGTTGCCCCCGCACGGTCAGCAAGCATTTCGTTCTTTGCATCGATAATCCCCTCGTCTTCCGCAGCCGGCCGGCTGCGGCCCGGCGCTGGGGAGAAAGGAAGCTGCCTGACAAACCCGGTGGTGTCCAGGGTGTTCACGATGATGTGGAGCCGCGTTGCAAGCCTCGACAATTCATCCACGCGCCGCCCAAGTGTTCCCGTAAGAAATCCGGGAGAGGCCACAACGATTGTGCGCGGATCAGGGAGCGTGGCCACTCTGCGGATAAGTTTATCGAGGGCGGCAACCGTTTGAGTGGATTGTGCTTCATCTTCCGCAATGACCTTGCTTGCCTGGCCGTCGACCACGGCTTTCATTCGCTTCATTTCGACAAGGCTGGATCTCGGTGAAACCGGGTCCCCGGCGCCGTCCCGGCTCCCGCAACGCTGCATTTCGTACAAGGCGACTTTCAGAGCCAGGGGGTCGTGAACGTAAAGCAGGAGGTAGGCCTGATAATCCGTAATGGCCGGACACGCTTTGGCCATGGCAGGCGAGGGAAGATGGGGGCGTATAGCCAGCAGGGCTTGATGAAATTTCTCTCGATTGTCGGTGAAGTTGAGGGTAATTTCGCCCGAGGCTGTGAATATGCCGAACCGATTTTGCGGACTGACCATTGGCCCGAAGGTGGCATAGGCGCTGTCCGTAACGCGGATGGTGTCTGTGAAAGTGTAATGAAGGTCATCAAAGTAGAGAGCCGTGTAACGGATGGTCCACGGAGCTTGGGGATTGGGAACCGGGATGGGAACCAGGTTGGACGCGAAGTCCGCGATACGCTGGAACCGATTGTCGTCGAACAGACGAAAGTCGCTCTTCCGCAGGTTCCCGACGGCGTGGCCTGCCGGGTCGCGCACCACTACGGTCACTTGAACCGGTGGCGCGGGTGTGGTTGACGCTCTTGCCCGCGGAACGGATCTCTTGTTCACATGATGAACGGTGCGACTCCTTTGGGCGCTCTCGGCAGCGGAGCCAGAAATCACGACGGACACCAGGCACCCTAAAATCAGTCCGCCCATGATGCTCCGGCGTCGCGATGCAAGAACTTTCCCGGAGCTTTTCATGGGTAAATCCTGGGAGGAGGGAGATTCGAACAAGGTCGAGGTCTGAAATGAGCTGATTTTCTTGATTTCTTTTGATCTTCCATCAATTGCGCAAAACAAGTATCGGTTCTTAGGGGTAAAATTGTCAATAAGACATTGGAAAGTGTCAAGGCAAAGTAAGAAGTTCCTGTTCTTAGCAAAGTAAGTAGTTCCTGTTGGGATCCGGCATATTGGCGGGATGAGACAACAGGAGATGCTAATGCTGAGCAGGAAGGACCGAGATCGATTGAAGGTTTTGCAACGTCCTGTTCCAACCACTCGGTCAGCGCACCAACCGCTGAAGCACGCCAATGGGCGTAGTGTTCCGGCCCGATCACACCGGAGATCCGCAACGAGTGGGGCAAGGATCGAACCACTCAAGAGACACGTACTTACAGGACAACCGGGATGCCGTACGCTTTACCGCCGAGCCTGATGGTCAGCTCCAGAGTAGCACGCTTTATTCCAAACGGCGTCAGCCACCACTGCTCGAATAACACCTTCCCCAGATGCCATGTCTTCCCCATCCTGCGAAGGTTCACCTGCGGTGAAGGTTCGGCGAAGAAGTTGCCGAAGGCGAAACCGGCTAGGTCTTCTCCCGCTTCCAGCATGCAGTAGCCATCCGCGCAAAATGCCTCTTGTGCAGGCGCCCCGGCAACCTGCTGAGCGATGCGGCGGGCCACGACTTGGGCTTCAGCGTGAGCAAATACGCCGGCCTTGGGGAGCATCAAGGGCACGTCCGGCTTCCAGCGACCGGGCAGTGGAACAGCCGTGATGTCGCCAACTGCATAAACATTTGTCGCCTTGGTTTCAAGCGTAGTCCGATCAACCGGTACCCAACCAGCGTCATTCGCGATCCCGGACTGGCGAACCACACTGGGGCTGCGGTGCGGAGGAATGGCCACAAGCATGTCATACCGGAAAGACTCCTTGCCCCCAAAGTGAAGACCGTGGGATTGCGGATCAAGGGCAGTCAGCTTGTGCGCAGGATGGAAAGTGACGCCCTTCGTTTCGAGCATCTGGCGGACCGCTTCGCCAAGCTGGGGGCCCGCGACGGGCAACGGCTGAGGCTCGGGAGTAAAGAGGTGTATATCCACTTTGTTCCGCATCCCTCGCCTGCGAAAGAAGTCAGCGATTAGCATTGCCCCTTCATGCGGCGCACCAGGGCATTTGTACGGCAGCCCACTGATCGCGATGGCCACCGTCCCGCCCGAAAAGGAATTCAATGCCTCATGCAGTTGAGCCGCACCATCGAGGGTATAGAATGAGTGCGAGGCCTCCGCAAGACCGGGAATCATCTCAGGCGCAAGCTCCGCGCCGAGCGCGATTATCAAGTAATCGTAGTTCAATGGCCCTGCGCTGGTTTCGACTTTCCGTTCAGCAGGGCTGATGGCGAGGGCTTCGCCTTCGATCACCTCGATTCCGGGCCGTGCCAGGGCGCGCACGTCGCGGGTGATTTCCTCCCGCCGCCGGTCTCCGATCATGAGCCATAGGAACGACGGCGCAAAGGCGTGCTCAAGGCTCCTCTCGACCAACAAAACCCGGTGCTCGCGGCCCAACAGTTGCCGCAACTTGTTGGCGGCAACGAGCCCCCCGATGCCTCCACCCAGCACTACGATCGTTTTGGCCTTCACAAACCCTGTCCTCCCTTGTACTCGTGTCTAACTCTCGGATCACTCAGCTACCTGCCGCGTCCTGAACGACCACCGGACCAAAAGAACTGGTACCTTCTGACTTGAACCCGTTGGGAATTCGGCACCCTTCCGGTGGTCTTCTCTTCTGACAGATGGGCGGACGCTGTTCCCCGGGTGTCTGGTCCCAAGGTCAGAACACCAGGACTTTGTCGGCTTCCATGGTCCACGCGGTGAGTTCATCCAGCGAGCTTCGTTTTGTCCCCTCGGCAATGAAGTCGGGTTTGATGCCGCGAGCGTCCATGCAAGACCCGCAGATCCCAATCTTTGCGCCCTTGGCGGCCAAACCTTTGAGCATTCGCTCAATGTTGTAATACCCGTTCGGAGTGGCTTGGGAAGCTACCGCGCAGCCCGCAGCGTCGCCCAGCAAGAAGACCGATACGGCCGTACTTTCCTGTTTCGCGAGAGAGCCTGCCAAACGTAGGCCGTTGTAACTGCGTTCAGAGCCGTAAGGCGCATCGTTAAGTATGATCAGATATTTCATTGCGATGCCTCCCGTGTGATCGTTCGAATCAACCTGCTCGGCGAACTCCGCCGAAGTCATGGCATACCGGGCTGAAAAACCATCCCCGCCTCACCGGGGTTTGTTGCCAACGGCCACCGGAAGTCCCTCGGCGCGCCATTCGGGTACACCGTCTTCGAGCCGCAAGGCACGGAACCCTTTCGCCTTCAAAAGCTCCACAGCCTCTGTGGCGAGAACACAATACGGACCACGGCAATAGGCCACAAGCTCTAGATCCCTGGGCAGCTTCGACAGGTGCGACTTCAGATCCTTGAGCGGTATGGATACGGCACCGGGTATATGTCCGGCACGGTATTCCTCCGGTGGACGCACATCAAGGACAATCACCTCGCCTCGCCGGATGCGCCGGAGGAAAGTTTTCTTCTCGACTGCCTCCAGCGACTCGCGATTCTCCCTAAACTGCCGGACGATGGATTCGACTTCCGCCAGGCGAATCTCGGCAAGGCGTCGCAAATTCCGGAAAAATTCGCAAACGGCCAGATCAGCCAAGCGGTAAGTTACAAACAATCCTTGTTTCTCCGCTTCCACCAGTCGGGCCCCGTGAAGCACCCGGAGATGCTGGGAAGCATTGGCCACAGTCAGACCGGCTTCCCGTGCAAGGGTTTCAACTGTCCGCGGACCCTGGCACAATAAATCCAGCAGTTCGAGCCGGGGAGGGCTCGCGACAGCCTTCCCAATTCGGGCAAGCTGTTCGTAGATCGCTTTCTTAGCCTTGGCGTTGGCGCTCATAAAGTATTCAAGCGAATATTTGAACATTAAACCGGCGTTCTGTCAATAGCGAAATGACATAAGTCCTTGGAAAAGCTTGGCACCTTGATTTAGCGCGCGCAATCTGTAATCCTTCCTAGTCTGAAACAGAACGTGAAACAACGGATGGGTGGCAAGAATGTAGCGGGCGCCCATCGAGGCGAGGATGGCAGTGGCTGACAAAGACCTTCGAGATTTTATCAAGCGGCTGGAGCGGGAACGCGAACTGAAGAAAATCAGCGCCGAGGTTGACGTGGATCTCGAAATAACCGAAATCGCCGACCGCGTGTCGAAACACGGAGGGCCGGCGTTGCTCTTCGAGAAGCCACGCTCAGCGCAAGATTCCCGCGAATATACCATGCCGCTCTTAATTAACACGCTGGGCTCGAAAAGGAGAATGGAGCTGGCGCTGGAAGTCTCCTCCTTGGAAGATGCGGCAAGGCGAATCGAAGACCTGCTCGAAATGCGGCCGCCCGAAGGTTTTTTTGACAAAGTGAAGATGCTTCCCAAGCTCGCCGAAGTCGGGTCCTTTTTCCCCAAGACGGTCAAGACGGGTCCCGTCAAGGAGGTCGTCGAGTGCGAGCATTTTTCTTTGGCCGAGCTTCCCGTCATGAAGTGCTGGCCGCAGGACGGCGGGCGTTTTATCACCTTTCCCTTGGTCATCACCCGCAGTCCCAAGAACGGCCGGCGTAATGCAGGCTGCTACCGGATGCAGGTTTATGACGAACACACGACGGGGATGCACTGGCAAATCCACAAGGGAGGCGCCGAGCACTTCCGCTGGCTGGAACGGCAAGGGAAAGGGCGCCGGATGGATGTGGCCGTGGCCATTGGCGCCGATCCTGTCACGATGCTCTCTGGAATTCTGCCGCTGCCCGAGGACCTTGATGAGTTTATATTTGCCGGGTTCCTGCGGAAGGAACCCGTGGAGATGGTCCGGTGTGAAACTGTGGACCTGGAGGTTCCCGCCCATGCGGAGATCGTGCTGGAAGGGTATGTTGATCTCGACGACATTCGCGTGGAAGGGCCTTTTGGCGACCATACCGGTTACTATTCCCTTGAAGACAAGTTTCCCGCCTTCCACCTGACTTGCATCACACGGCGCAAAGACCCGATTTATGTTTCCACCATCGTGGGCGCTCCGCCCATGGAAGATTATTGGATGGGCTATGCCGTCGAGCGTCTATTTCTGCCCTTGATGCGCAAGCAGATGCCGGAAGTTGTGGATATGCACATGCCCGCGGAAGGCGTCTTCCACAACCTGATGATTGTTTCGATCCGCAAGAGTTATCCCGGCCACGCGCGCAAGGTGATGAATGCGATCTGGGGATTGCCCGGAGCGATGTTCAGCAAGTGCATTGTTGTGGTGGATGACGATGTTGACGTCCACAGCGTTCGGGAGGTGGCGTGGAAGGCCTTGAACCATATCGATCCGGAACGCGACATCCAGTTTGTGCTGGGGCCGGTGGACCAGCTTGAACACGCATCGCGGTTGCCCAATTTCGGCTCCAAGATGGGGATTGACGCGACTCGGAAGTGGGCGAGCGAAGGCTTTGCGCGTCCCTGGCCCGACGAGGTTGTCATGGATGCGGAAACCAAGAAGAAGGTGGACAAGCTCTGGGCAAGCTTGGGGCTGTGATCGGTGCTATATAGGGCGCCATAAGTCGGCGACGCTCCAAAACTGTAGCGCCGGTCTGCGACCGGCGGATTTCGCCGCTCAGGCAAGCAGTGCTTGCCGCCGAGCGGCGCTACAATAAATGACCGTCGCCGACTTATGGCGTTACGTATAACAAGCGTTTTCCTGGCTGGCTGCTGAAAAACCGATGTCATCCAGAGCCCGTTCGCCCTCCGCTCGCAAGCGGCCCTGAGCGAAGCGAAGGGGCTCAGGGTAAACTGATCTGCTTTCCTGGCCGGAAATTTCTTCGGTTCGTTTTTGGGCCCGTTACGTATTTTCAACAACTTGGCTAGCTTCGTTTCAGGTTCGTTTCTGTTCTTTTTTGACACACGATCCTTTGTTTTCAATAACTTCCTAGCTTCGTTTTTGCAAAAAAAGAATTCTTTTTTTGTTGTTCCAGACCCGGCAATCCTCCAAATAGCCTTTCGAGCCTTGTTTCTGAACGCTTTGGCGCTGCGATCCTGTTCATTCATTCCTCGTCCGCCCCCGCCCCTCGCCAAGTTGGCTAAAAGCATAGCACACTAGGCTCCTATTGTCAAGTTGTTTCAGCCGCTTGTTTCAGCCGCCGGGCTTGTTTTGCTACGCTCAGCTTGTTCATATTCCCTCCAACTGTGTTAAAGTATACGTGACCGCTCACGTAAATGTCAAAGGGAAAATGCAGGTAATGGCAGATTATTTTTCTTGACTTTCGTGACCGCTCACGTATAATAAAAATCATGGCGAGGAAACGAAAAAACCCGTATGCTGTGGCCCTGGGTCGAAAAGGCGGGAAGAAGGGCGGCCCTGCTAGGGCCGCGAATATGACCCCTGAAGAGCGTAGCTTGAGCGCTCGTAACGCTGTGTTAGCGCGGTGGGCAAAAGGAAAAGCCACGAAAACGTGAGGATGACATAATGCCTGAAGAGAAAAAAAGGGTTCCCATGCTTGGGGTGGAAATAGACGTAGCTGATGTTCCTATTAAGAGGGCTACTGAATTTTTCAACGAGTACGAACTGGAAGATGGTTCGTTACTCAAAGTCAAGAGCGTAGCCACCTCAATGCTTCGGATTGAAGGCCAGTTCACGCCTGACGGAAAACCAATCTATATTGTCCTCACTGGGCCGGTAGTAAACGTAGTTAGCTCGACAATTGTTGGACCATCGGCAGTGAAAGAGGAAACTGTTGCTAAGAAGAATTGAACTTGCAAAAGCCGGTGAGCATGTTTTACGGAGAGCAGTTTTATGCTCCCTCGGCTCTCAGCTTTATGGGTTTAACCGGGTAAATGTAAGCGCCACGGTTACGAGTCAGCAATTCGACTTTAGCTCTCAAAATCCGGTACCTGAAATGGCGAACGCCCCCAATGCGGTGGCGGTCCGCTCGACACCAACTGCCGTCAAGCAATTCAACATCGAGTCCGAGTTTCGTGAATTAACTAAAAAGTGGAAAAGTGAAAGAGGGGCGACCTCATTTTCGACGAAAATCTGCACGCATCCTGCTTATCAGCGCATCATCGGACTTGGATTGCCAGTCGTACCGTTGATTCTCGCGGAACTTCAGCGAGAACTCGACCACTGGTTTTGGGCACTTACGGCAATCACAGGTGAAGACCCTGTTCTGCCAGAAAGTCGGGGGAGAGTGACGGATATGGCCAATCAGTGGTTAAAGTGGGGCCGAGAACATGGGTATATCCGGTAGTTGGTCGCCAACCGAGTTTCCCAATCTCAATCCAGAAAATCACAGAAAAACAAGTAACGGGACTATTTCTTATAATTGTCTCGCTTGGGCTGCTGGTGAAACAGAAGTCCGATGGGAACCGGATATTATGGGCAGGTATTATTGGCCTCCTGGGGTACAGCGAGAACAAACTCTTGAGGCTTTTTTCGCAGCATTTCAGACGAAAGGTTACGAGAGGTGTGATGATTCTTCACTAGAAATTGGATTCGAGAAGCTTGCGATCTATGCGACGCCAGACGGTACTCCGACTCACGCTGCCAGGCAACTACCAAATGGAAAGTGGACGAGCAAGTTGGGGGATTTGGAAGATATTGAGCACGACGCCTTGGAGTCAATTAGCGGACCCGAGTACGGCAGCGCCGTCGCATACATGGTGCGCAAAAGCAGGTTGATTTAGCCTATTTACCTTTCACAGCTTCACTTACAACCCTAAACGCAATCTGATTCATATCCTCTCGCGGCTTGCGTTTGGATGCCTTCGGTTTCCTCTTTGCGGTAGGCTTTTTCTTTGACATGCCCTGAGTCTGACACAGCCTACCAAAAAATCCAATGCCAAAGAATTTCAAATAAGCCCACTACCCAGCCGCCCATGTCGAGGCCGCCAACCTTAACTCCGTAATAGCTTCCAACGCACGCCATGGAACGCGAACGCCTTTAAAGTCTGTATATTGAGGAAGATTTGAAACAAGGGATCAAGGGTTGTGTGTGTCACCGACAGCGGCCGGGACAGCGTCGGCCCACGCGAAAGCGGAAAAGCAGAGGACTCAGGACATTGGCTCTTGCCGGGTGTCGAGCACCTCTCGAATCTTTCTTGCCAAGGCGGCAGGGGTGAAAGGCTTTTGGAGAAAATCCGTGCTTAGGCCGAGCATCCCGTTGTGAACGATGACTTCGTCGGTGTATCCGGAAACATAAAGAACCTTCATGGCCGGACGAAAACAGGTCATCCGTTCGGCGAGTTCGCGCCCACTCATCTGCGGCATCACCACATCGGACAATAGGAGGTGGATGGGGTCACTGTACTGTTTGCTAAGGATGAGCGCTTCCATCCCGTTGGCCGCTTCCAACACTTTATAACCGTGCGCGATTAGAATTCCTTGAACCATCGCTCGGAGGGCTGCCTCATCCTCAACAAGCAAGATCGTCTCGGTACCTTTCAGCGGCTCACCATGCGATGGGGCCACGTCAACGACTTCCCCCCGCTCCATGGTCCGAGGCAGGTAGATTTTGAAGGCGCTGCCGTGTCCCGCCTCGCTGTAAACCCAAATAAATCCACCGCTCTGTTTAATAATGCCATAAACAGTGGCCAGGCCCAGTCCTGTTCCCTTCCCTTTCTCCTTGGTCGTGAAAAAAGGTTCGAAGATGTGCTTCTGGGTCTCGACATCCATCCCGGTTCCCGTGTCGGATATGGCCAGCATTACGTAGTGCCCCGGTTGGCAAGGCAAGTGGGAATGAGCATAGGGTTCATCAAGTTCAACGTTGGCGGTCTCAATGGTCAGCTTCCCGCCCTTGGGCATGGCATCCCGGGCGTTCACCGCCAGATTCATGATGATCTGCTCAACCTGCCCCGGATCGACTTTGACCCGGCCCAGATCCGCACGCAGGATCGTCACAAGCTCAATATCTTCCCCAATCAAACGCCGCAACATTTTTTCGAGATTGGAGACCACGGCGTTCAAGTCCAGCACGCGCGGAGCAAGAACCTGTTTGCGGCTAAACGCCAGGAGTTGCCGCGTCAATGAAGCAGCTTGCTCACCCGCTTTCTTGATTTCCTTGATCCCACTCCGATCGCGTTCACCGATTCCCGAGGAATCCAGGAGCAATTGACAGTAGCCTGAAACGATGGTCAACAGGTTATTAAAGTCATGTGCAATGCCGCCGGCCAGACGGCCCACCGCTTCCATCTTCTGGGACTGGCGAAGCTGTTCTTCCAAACTCTTGCGTTCTGTTGCATCAATCGCCACACAGCCCACGAGCGGCTTACCCAATCTGTTCTGAAACGGAAACTTGACGGCGAGCCACTCCTTCGTTTCTCCTCCGGGCAGGGAGGTCTTTTCATATAACTCAATCGGACGGCCTGAGGTCAGAACATCTTTGTCGGTTTCAAAAAGTCCTCCGGCGGTTTCGGCAGACCAAATGTCGAAGGGAGTTTTTCCTACAATTTCCCTCCAGGGCCTTTTGACGAGAAGTTCAAAAGCCCGATTGACATAGACGTACCGGCCCCGCTCATCCCGCATGAAGGCAACGACGGGACTGTTGTCCATAAAGGTTGTGAAACGCTCCTCGCTCTCCCGAAGGGCATCTTCAGCGCGTTTTTTCTCGGTGATGTCGCGTTTGATAATAACGTATCCGAGGATTTCCCCCTGCTCGTTGCGGATGATGGCTGCCGAGAGTTCAATATCGACCCAAGCTCCTGATTTCGTCCGGCATCTGGATTCGCCCCGGTAGGATCCTCTTTGTAAGAGATCGTCCATCTCGCGAGCAAACTCGTCCTTGCCGCCCTCCAAATAAACGGCAGGAGTTTTTCCGAGCAACTCTTCGTCAGAAAAGCCCAGCAGGGCCTTATGAGCGGCATTTTGCTCGGTAATCCGGCCATCGGCGTCAAGGATGGCGATCGTGTCGTTCGTGTTAGCAAAGATTTGACGGTAGAGCTTTAGCCGCTCCTCCGCTCTTTCCCGCCCTAAGTCCAATGGCATACGAGATGCACTTGTCATGCGGCCCCTCCAGGCCGACAGTGCCTACCCGGCTCGCAAGTCCTGCCACAAGTCGCCCACCATTTTCAGAAACTATTCGTTGGCGTCTATAAAGTGACCATGAAGGCCGGCGATCATGGCTCCAGTGAGACTCGACTCAATATAGAGTTCTTGTTTTAATCCCTTCCGGGTTTGCGGCTGTCACCTCTCGCCCCTAGTATTGCGTTTGGAAAATACGTTTACCTGTAGCGCCGCCCTTCAGGGCGGTATGCCGGGCGTAAAGCCCGGCGCTACAACAAATGGGTCCTTCCGTATACGTAATACAATTTGCCGAACGCAACACTAGCTGCATATTCCTTCCGCCTGGGACACTCCCGTTATACGTCGCCAGCTTGGCGGCTGCACTTTCCCGTCTGCCAGAATCGCTGTGCTTCCATCCTACTCATTCCAGACAACTTGCACTGGCACCACGCACCGCGCGACCTGACGTATCGGTCCGAATAACGATCCAGGTTACTCATCGGCCATAAGTGACTTCTCCATTAGCAGGTGGCAGAAGTAAACTCCGTCTCGCCAGGGTTCGTTCTTCGCCAAGCGAAAGACAAACCGGGGCAGCAGAAGACCGAGGCTTCAGGTGTCGCAAACTTGCGATCGCCGAAACAAGGCGATAACCGCGCTCAGCCATGGGCGCCCTTTCTTAACCGCCTCCTGGCTGCGCTTTTGACCAGCGGCTGATCTCATAGCGCGCGGGCGCCAGCAAACAAACGATCGCGCGAGTTTATGATCGGCAACTCCGTGGTTGCGTACCGTAGGGGCGGGCGATATGATTCCAACCTTGCCATAATACTAACCCGAGGCAAGCAGGTCTAAACCCCACGACTTTTCGCAAAGGATAAATGATGACGAATAAGAATCATGAAGATATCAGTACCAGCAAACGTCAAGCTCTACAAAAGATGGTTGGAATCGGAGCGGGACTGGTAACAGCGGACCTCCTGTTTCCAAAAACGTCCCCTGTGGCCGGGCTCGGCCTCGCTGCCAACGGGCCAATGCCCAGCGCGGCAAGCGATCCTCCGGTTGCAGGAGTGTATAACGTGCGGATGATGGGAGCCAGAGGCGACGGTAAAACGGTGGATACGCCCGCGATCAACAAGGCAATCGAAGCGGCTGCGCGGGCGGGCGGCGGCACGGTGCTTTTCCCGGCCGGCACTTATTTGTGTTTTTCGATTCGCCTCAAGAGCAACGTCGCCTTGTACCTTGAGCGCGGCGCAACAATCCTGGCTGCTGAAACTGGGCAGGGGGGAAACTATGACGCTGCAGAGCCCAATCCGGAGGCGGGCCAATATGAGGATTTCGGACACCGGCATTGGCACAACGCCTTACTGTGGGGCGTAGGGCTCGAGAACATTTCGATCCTGGGTCCCGGGCTCCTTTGGGGCAAAGGCCTGACCCGCGGCCCCGGCCAGGAGAACCCGGGAGTGGGAGACAAGGCCATCAGCCTGAAGAACTGCCATAACGTTACGCTCCGTGATATTTCGATCCTGAAAGGCGGACACTTCTGCATTCTGGCGACCGGCGTCGATAACTTCACAGTCGACAACGTTGTGCTCGATACGGATCGCGACGGCATCGATATCGATTGCTGTCACAACGTGCGGGTTTCAAACATGACGGTGAACTCGCCGTGGGATGACGGGATCTGCCCGAAAAGCTCTTACGCGCTCGGCTACGCACGTTCCACGGAAAACCTGACCATCACCAACTGCATGGTCACTGGCTGCTACGAACTCGGAACGGTGCTCGACGGCACTTTCAAGCGCTTTCCTCCCGGCCAGCAGCGTTTTCCCACCGGCCGGATCAAGTTTGGCACCGAGTCGAATGGCGGGTTCAAGAACATTACCATCTCCAACTGCGTCTTCGACCATTGCCGGGGATTTGCGCTTGAAACCGTGGATGGCGCGCTGCTTGAAGATGTTTCGATCAGTAACATCACGATGCGCGGTATCGCCGATTTACCCATCTTCATGCGGCTGGGCCGCCGGATGCGAGGTCCCGAGGGAAGGCCGATCGGCAGGTTGCGGCGCGTGAACATCAGCAACATCGTTGCGTCCAATACCGCCGGACCATACTGCTCGATCCTGAGCGGCATCCCCGGCCATGAAATTGAAGATGTAAGACTGAGCGACATCATCATCCTCAGCCAGGGCGGCGGCACGCCGGAAGACGCTGCCATCAAGCCTCCCGAGAAAGCGGATGGCTATCCCGAACCTACCATGTTCGGTCCCATGCCCGCTTACGGATTCTATATCCGGCATGTGAAGGGGCTCCAAGTGAGCAACGTCGAGGTCCGCACGATGAAGGAAGATGCACGGCCCGCCTTCATTCTTGACGATGTCGAGCATGCTGACTTTATCCATGTCAAGATGCAACCGGCTCCGGCAGGACAGGCTTTCTCGCTCGAAAACGTTCAGGACTTCAACGTTTACCTGAGCCGGCCGGTGCCTGAGACCCATCTCGAAAGCGTGACAGGAAAGAAGCTCTAAAGGTGTGAACTCTCCGTTCTCTAGATGATATCCCGCCGGGCGGCAGGACGGGTCACATCTCAATGAAACCGCGAAGCACACGGCGCCTTAAAAGGAAGAAGGGTGGGGTGAGCGACGGGGATCGAACCCGCGACATCCAGAGCCACAGTCTGGCGCTCTACCAACTGAGCTACGCTCACCGTATAACACTGCGTGCAGAAACTAAGAGCCCTCTATTTTTTCTAACATCTATACGACAGAAGTGTCAATGTAAAGCGTCCAAGCGGTGACCTTAATCAAGAAGGGCTAGTAAAGACGGAGGCCGATCATTTCCGGACTTCTCCGCCTCCGAGAAGGCAAGGCGCTCCTCGGTCAGTGGGTAATCAAGACCTTATGATCATGCTGGTTGAGAGGAACTTCCTGAAGTTCCGTGGGCTGCTGGCAGCAGACACACCTCCCCGGCTCAAGCGCCGCGATGTTGCAGGTTTCACAGAAATAGCGAATGCGATAAAGCTCTCCGTGATGAATGGTGTAAAGATCGTTCACCTGGAAATTCCCATCCGCGCGCATCGTCCCTTCCAGCCGCACCTCGTCATCCCGCAGCCGTTTGTCCTCCAGCGTGTTAAAGACGTAGTGATTCCGTCCCGCCAGCGGAACATGCCTGCTGGAAGTCGCGAGAACCGGGCCGGTCCCCGGAACTAAAATAAGTTTGCCCTCAAGGGTCTGTTCATCCGTCTTATCCGCCGCCCGCAGTGCCACGGCCGCAGAACACAAGAACGGCACGCACAACACAATACCGGCAAGGCCCGCAAGCGGCGAACGGAACATTCCAGATCTTCTCAAACCAACGCTCGCGCGTGGTGATCGCACAAAGTTCATATCAAATTTTCCTGCCCTAGCGCTTCCCGGTGAAACTCTACCCTTGAAACTGCCCGACAAGGACGATGGCCAGCGGGTAGTCCTGTCCTTTGCCGCCAGCGGCGGCAAGCTGGGTTTTTGCTTGCAGCGCCCAATTCTGCGAGTAATCCTGGAATACCGCAGGAAACGTCTTGTCCGAGTCGCTGACGGCATCCAGCAGCATCACCGCTGGGTGTCCCGTGTTTGTCGCCTTACGGCTCAGGTTCACGGTTTCCTTAAAAGTAAGGGGCTTCGTGCCGTCCGGATCGTCAGAGGCCGGAACCAACAGGAGAAAGTCGCGGTACTGGCTGACGCCCATGTGATTGCCATCTTCCGGAACCAGTTGGTATCGAAGCGTATAGTAACCGGGTTTGACATCCTGACCCCTGTAGTCTTTCGCCGCCTCCGCGAAATGAATGACGCCAATCAGACTTCCGGGCGCCACCTTGCCATAAAGCACATTGGAGGAAGTATCGGGACTTGCAGCCGCCGGGAGCTGCTTGAGCAACCAAACCTCACATAACTCCTTACCAGCGCCATCGAGCAGGCGCGATCCCTCCGCCTGGAGAGAATTCTTGACCCCCTGGCTGACGTCTCCGCCGGGCAGCCCGCTGCCGGCTTCAATCTTGTAGGCGCCTTGTGCGAAAGCTGCAACCGCCAGGCACGAAACCAGGGAAAGAGCTAAGACCCGTCGCATATCAAACCTCCATGATGAACACGTTAGGATCACCGAGATAAGAAACGGGAAGCAGGCCCCCGCTTCCCGTTCTGAATCTTCCGTTAAGCTGAACGCGCCGGGCGCTACTCAGAAAAGGCGCCCACAAACGCACTGCGGCCGTCGCGGTTATTCCAGACAACTCCCAGTCCTTTGCCATTGAAGGCATCGACTCGGGTAAAAGCGGGCATCGAGCGCGTAACTTTTGTGAGGGGCGGATAATAGACGGTCTCGTTGCCGCACATGATGTCACCGTGGCACAGGGCCCTGGTCTTCACCACCGCCAGGTTGCCGGCCGTCAGCACATCTTCTCCGTGGTTTGCCCCCGCTCCGGACACGAGCGCAATAGGAGCGACATCCACTCGGACCACGTGGCTCAACAGTTCTCCCGCCCGCGATTTTGCGAAGCTCTCCAAAGCCTTCTGTTGCCGGGGTGTCGCCTTCCGATCAACAATCAACACCGATTCCGCCGGATAAGGATCATGATAAGGATCCCCCAAAGTCGCGCTGGCCTTGATGACGGCAACCACGCTTAAGCCTTTCAGGTTTATCCCTTCCCAACTCCCATTGGTGACTTTCCACGCCAAAATCGCCTGCTTGCCTGCCAAGTCTACCTGCGAATTGGCAAAGCATGGGCCAGTCCACACATCCGAGTTTCTCACTTCAAGGTAATTTCCCTCAATGGCAGCCTTGCCCGGCAAAACGGCCAGAGCTAGAAAAGCCAGGCTGGCCAAGCTCGTTATTAGGATTCGACGCATATTCACCTCCTTAACTTCACCGCACCATTGAACTCAATTTTATCGCACTACTCAGACAGCGTTCAACGGGCACCCCCAAAGACGGAATGCGCATTGGAGGTTCGGCGCAGGTCCAGTTTCGTTTTCTTTGCCCCTTCGTGCTGCCTGCCAGCCGGTGGAGTCCGCCCCAAAGAAACCTTATCCTTGCCGGCCCGCTCTCCATTTTCCAGAGCGACTCAAATGTTAGATTCACCCTATAGCAGGAAGGTTACTCAATCTGAACGTCCAGGTGAGCTGAAAACCGGCATTATAGGGTTATCACCACACCCCGTTTTCCCCGCGCGCTCAATCCGCGGGGGCGCAACACCTTACAGCCCACGAAATCATGCAATTCGGGCTTTCAGGGTGCTTCAGAGGAAGCGCAGGCATTGTCTAAACGGGGTCGTAACATCCGCGACCGGGTTGGCAACTTGCGGGCTCAGCAACCTGGCCATCCGGCCCCAGACAATTGTGCGTGTGGATGCACCAGAAGATCCCGCTGCTGGCGCTGGGAATTCTGAGGTCGGGTTCGGCGTCAATGAACATTTCCTTTGAACGGAGGCATCGGCATGCGGCGTGGCTGATTCCGGTTAGATTCATGGGCTCAGGCATACTCATGCTTCTCCTTTCACTGCGCTCAGGATGGCTCTCTTCACTGCGACTTGGGCAAGTCGCACCTTATAGCCATTCTGGCTTAAGGGAGTGGCCTTGCTGACGGCAGCCTTCCCTGCCTGGCCAGCCACATCCTCCGTGATCGCTTTCCCTTCAAGAGCCTGCTCGGCTTCCGCCGATGGCCATGGAACAGGCGCCACGTGCCCCATGACCACACGCGCACTTTTAACCGTGTTGCCGCTCATGTGTAAAACCACGGCTGCGGCAACCAGCGGCCAATCGAGCGCCGTCTTCTCTCTCACTTCATAAACAGCCATCTTGGCGCCTCGCGCTGGCGGGACAAGGATTTCGGTCAGGATTTCGTTGGGCTTGATGACATACTCGCGCTCGTCTTCTGATTTGGGTGTCGTGTAGAACTTGCTGAGTTCGACCTCGCGCTCGCCCTTCGGCCCGTGCAACCTGATCTTGGCGTCCAGCGCAATCAGGATGGGAGCAAGGCTTGAGGGATTCACAAAATAGGCCGGCCCTGAATTGCCCAGAATCGCATGGTAGCGATTCTGGCCGTCCGGGATCAGTGACTTGCCCTCATACTGGGCCAGCAACCCGTATCCGTTGCGGAAGTACCAGTCCCTGGGACGCTGGAGCAGTTCACCGCCGAGGGTTCCCATGTGGCGCATCTGCTCGCCCCGAATGCCGTCGGCGGCCTCCCGGAGAGCAGGATAGTGCTCCCGCACGATCTGTTTGTCCAAGAGATATTGGAGGGTGGCCAGCGCTCCCACGCGCAGCCCCGAATTCGCGCTGAACTCGATTCGATCCAAGCCTTTGATCTTCTTCAGGCTGACCACGCGCTTGGGGGTTGTGACCCGATCCTTCATGGCACTGAGAAGGTCTGTTCCCCCCGCCAGGATCTCGGTGTCGCCCCAGGTGCCTCCCAGCAATTTAAGGGCGCCTTGCGTTGTGTTTGGGCTTGCGTATTCGAAGGCTTCCATCAGGCCAATCCTCCCTTGTCGAGAGCTGCCAGGACCCTGTCAGGAGTTAAAGGCAGAGTGGGCACCCGTACGCCAATCGCATTGGCCACGGCATTTGAGATCGCGGCGCCGGGAGAAATAACCGGAGGCTCTCCAAGCCCGATCACCCCGCGTTCGTCATAGCCGGGTCCCGTCATCATGTGCACCACAAGCTCGCCGATATCTCCAATCCCAGCCAGCTTGTAAAACTCCATGTTGGGATTGAGCATCCGGCCCAGCTTCTCGTCCATGACCTTTTCCTCGAGTAGCGAGTAACAGATGCCCATGATCAGCGCGCCGTACACCTGGCTTTCCGCTGTCTTCATGTCGATGACCAGACCGCAATCCTGAACCGCGACGATCTTGTCGACTTTCACCAGCCCGGTTTCCGTATCCACAGACACGGCCGCGATCTGAACTCCTCCTACACCGCTGTCATTCAAGTGGCAGGGACCCGGGTTTTTGCCCGTGGTTTGGATTGTTTTCACGCCAAGCTTGGAGCAGGCCTGCTTCCACGTCAGACTTTTCGAGGAATCTCCCTTGACCCGAATCCGGCCATTCCGGGCTTCCAATTGTCCGGCTTGAACACCCAGAGAAGGCGCGACCGCGGCAAACAATTCATCGAGCGCGTCGACAGCCCCGCGGCGTGTGGAACCGGAAACTCCGCCCACAGTCGTGCTGCCGCCGCTTGCGCCACTAGGCGGATACTTGCTGTCGCCAATCTCCACCTGAACGGCCTCGACGGGAAGGCCGAAGGTCTCCGCCACCGAGATCGCGATGACGGTTCGTGTTCCCGTCCCCAAGTCCTGGCTCCCGAGGCGCACCGTTACAGAGCCGTCCGGCCGCACAATAACGTTGCAGGTACTGGTGTGGCCGCGCCCGCCCCAAGTGTGCAGGCTAACTCCCATGCCGCGCTTGATGTACCCGGGAGTCTTGTCGCCGCGCGGGTGCCAGTTTTTCTTCCATTCGGCCAATTCCGCGGCTTTTTGGAGTTCCGCGCTGTAAACTTCGCCCAGGTGCTGAGGAGCGAGGTGCACATTTTTCATTAGAAACGCGACAGCATCCATCTCCAGCTTGGCCGCCAGGTCGTCGAGCGCGCCCAAGGTAAGCAGGCAGGCCTGGGGATGGTTTGGCGCCCGCCAGGCGCGCGAAGGGCCGATATTCGCGGCAACCATCGTATGCTTCCAGTGGGTGTTCGGGGGTTGCAATATGTACGGCAGGGGAGGATGCCCGGAAGGGCCCACGCCTCCGGTTCCCCACGATTCTGAATCCCACGCAGTCAGCGTGCCGTCCTTTTTGGCGGCAATGCGAATCTTTGCGAATGCTGAAGGACGCGCTCCCGCCATCTCCAGTTCCGTATCGCGATCGAGCATCAGTTTGACGGGCTTTCCCGCCATCTTGGCTAGCTGTGCAACGACAATTCCCCAGCGATCGGGAGAAAACTTGCTCCCAAATCCTCCGCCGATGTACTGACAGACGGTCTCAATGTTACTGTCGTCTACGTTGACTTTCTGAAGGCGCAAGCCTGCACCGATCTGACCCGGCAAGCCTGAAACGTTCTGGGTTGAAGACCACGTCTTCAGCGTCTTTGCGTCAGACCATTCCGCGACATTGCCGTGGGCTTCAAGGCAGCAATGCGTAATAACAGGAATCCCGTAATAGCCCTTGGAAATGACGGCTTCAGGGTCCTGAAAGGCTTTATCGGGGTCCCCGACCGTTTCTTCGCCTGCGGCCTTTGTCCGGCCGTCTGCTTGCGCCCGGTCTAAATCTTCCTCGCGAACAAGGTGGGGAAGCTGCTCATACTCGATTTTGATCCGCCGGCGCGCATCTTCCGCAATATCCTCGCTAACGGCGGCTACTGCCACCACTTCATCTCCAGCCCACTGAATCTCTGATCCCACGCCTTGAATGACCAGGACCGCCTTGACGCCGGGGAAATTTTGCGCAAGCGAGATATCGATCGACTTGATCTTGGCGTGCGCGTATGGACACGTCAGCAATTTAGCAATGAGGATTCCCGGCCGATTCGTATCGTAGGTGTACCTGGCCCGGCCGCTCGCCTTCTCAGGACCGTCAATCCGGTCAATCGGTTTACCGATCAGCTCGCGCTCGCCCGCCTTCGGCCAGTCGTATTTACACTCGGCCATGAGTTCCTCCCTTCATCTCCTTGGCTGCCTGAAGAACTGCGTGCCGGACTCCCCAGTAAGTTCCGCATCGGCACAGATTCCCTCCCAGCCCCTTCTCAATCTCCTCCAGGGTCGGGTTTGGATTCCGCTCCAGAAACGCTGTGCAGGCCATCACAAATCCCGGCGTGCAAAAGCCGCACTGCTGCGCGTCGTGATTTACGAACGCTGCCATCACCGGCGTGAGCTTGTCATCTCCGGCAAGCCCCTCAATCGTGGTGATGTCATGCCCCTCGGCTTCGAGCGCCAGAACTGTACAGGAATAAACAGGCTTGCGATCCATCATCACCGTGCAGGCTCCGCAAGTGGCACGGTCACAAACCTTCTTAGATCCGGTGATATCCAAATGATCTCGTAAGGCATCGAGCAGCGTGACACGCGGCTCAAGATTCAGCTTATGAACCTTCCCATTCACGCGGAGCGTTACGGGGACCGCACCCGGCCCCACCACCTCCGACTTCGGCGGAGGTGGTGCGGCTTCAGCTACTTTGCTGCCGACCAGCAAGCCGCCCGATACGGTGACGCCCGCGCCCCTTAGAAAATCCCGGCGTGTTAAGGAAGCTTTATCTGAGGCAGCTTTTTGTGGCCGGTCCTTTTTTCGTCGCATTGTGGGCTCCTTATTGAATTGGGGTTTGTCTTCCACCCCGTTTGACCCCTCAGGTTCCCCAAGTCATCGCGAAAATGAGACCACTAACCGTTTATTAGGTAGGACCACCATTATAACACTCGATAATTTCTCAGCTAGGTGTTTCTGGAGGACGGTTCGGGTTCTTGCCGGCGACCTTAGCGGCCGCCAGAACCGTCGCCGGTCTGGGCAAGAATGGATTCCGGAGCCTCGATAGCTGCCTCCGCAGGACGGCGATGGAAGCGCCTGCCGAGCCAGTGCTGGAGCTGATCAAGGTACGTGTAATAGACCGGAGTGAAATACAGGGTTATGACTTGTGAAAAGACGAGGCCACCCACGACGGCCAACCCCAAAGGCCGGCGCGACTCGGCGCCGGCTCCCAATCCCAACGCGATAGGCATAATGCCCATCAGAGCCGCAAACGTGGTCATCATAATGGGTCGGAAACGGACGACGGCGCCACTGTGGATGGCTTCCATGGTGGACTTTCCACCGGTTCTTTCGGCGTCCAGAGCGAAGTCAATCATCATTATGGCGTTCTTCTTGACGATGCCAATCAACATGATGATGCCGACAAACCCGTAGAGGTCCAGATCCAAGTGAAAGGCCATCAGGGTGACCAGGGCTCCCAGGGCTGCCGAGGGCAGGCCCGAAAGGATGGTGATGGGATGGATGAAGCTTTCGTACAGGACGCCCAGGACCAGGTAAATCACCAGAACCGTGGCGATCAGCAGCACTCCAATACCCACCAGCGACGACTGGAACTGCTGAGCGGTCCCTTCAAAATTCGCGCTGATGTCTGCCGGCAGCGTTTCACGAGCCAGGCTGTCAACTCCCGAGACAGCCCCGCCCAGCGCCACTCCGGGCTTCAGGTTAAACGAGATGGTGACCGAGGGAAGCTGGCCGAAGTGGTTTACGGACAAGGGTCCAAGACCTTCCGTCACTTTAGCGACCGTGTTCAGAGGAACGAGCTGTCCGTTGGACGAGCGAATGTACAACATGGACAGATCGTCGGGATTCATCTGATATTGGGGCTCCAACTCCGAGATCACCCAATATTCATTGTTGGGAGCATAGATGGTTGAAACCCGTCCCTGGCCATAGGCTGTGGTCAAGGCGCTTTCGATCTGATAGGCGGTCACTCCCAAAGCCGTGGCCTTATCGCGGTCGATCTGGATATTAGCCTGTGGATTGTCGATCTGCAGATCGGTCGTCACATCCTGGAAACCCGGAAGTTTGCGGATCTTCCCTTCGAGAGCTTGCGCGTCCTGATAAAGCTCCTTGGTATTGGGTCCCTCCAGGGTGTATTGATACTGGCTCTTGGTCAAATGCGCGCCGATCTGGATGGGAGGAGGGTTCTGCATGAAGGCCATCACGCCCGGGACTTTCGCAAGTTTCGGGCGCAATTGCTGAATCACCTCGTCCGTGCTCACCATTCTGTATTCCGGCCCGAAGGGCTTATGCGGGATGTGGAAGAAGTTCTTGAACCCAGCAACAAATTCCTTCACCGCAGAAGGATGAGGCTTTAGATGACAGAAGAAAATCCCGGAATTGCCGCCTCCGGAAGGTCCTCCAGCTCCCGCCAATGAGAAAACAGTGTTCACGTTGGGATTTTGGCGAACAATCGCAACAAGCTCTTGCTGGATCTTCTTCATTTCATCAAATGAAGTGCCCTGAGCCGCTTGGGTAAAGGCAAAAACTGTCCCGCTGTCTTCGCTCGGAAGAAATCCTTTAGGAATCTGGATAAATAGGTACCCGGTGACAATCAGGATAACGAACGATGCGATGAGGACCGTCAGGCGGTGGCGGAGAGCAGCACGCAGGCTCCAATCATAGCCATGAAGGAAGTGGTTGAAATAACGTTCGGAAACATCATACAGATGGCCATGTTTTTGGAGCCGCGGATGACGCAGGAAGCGGCTGCAAAGCATGGGCGTCAGCGTCAGCGACACAATGCCGGAAACCAGCACCGCCGACATGATGGTCACCGAAAATTCATGCAGCAGCCGGCCCATAATCCCGCCCATGAAAAGCACGGGAATAAAAACCGCGGTTAAGGAAAGCGTCATCGAAAGAATGGTGAAGCTGATTTCCTTCGAACCCTTCAGCGCAGCCTCCATGACGCCTTCGCCCAGTTCCATGTGCCGCACAATGTTTTCAAGCATCACGATGGCGTCATCCACCACAAAACCCACGGCGAGCACCAGAGCCATCAGGGATAAGTTGTCCACCGTGTAGCCTGCCAGATACATCACGCCAAAGGTGCCGATAATCGACATCGGGAGGGCCAAGCTGGGGATGATCGTAGCGGAAAGATTGCGCAGAAAGACAAAGATCACCAGAACAACCAGACACAGCGTTAGATAGAGGGTGAACTTAACGTCGTTGATCGAATCCCGAATGCTCTCCGAGCGGTCATACTGGATCTGAAAATGAATGGAGGCCGGAATTTCAGATCGGAAGGTGGGCAGCAGTTTCTTGATGTTGTCAACCACTTCCACTGTATTCGTTCCCGGTTGGCGCTGGATCGCCAGGACCATCGCCCGGTGGCTGCCGAACCAGCTTGCAACCTTGTCGCTCTGGCTGCCGTTGACCACATTGGCCACCGCATCCAAGCGGACCGGGGCCCCATTCCGATAGGCAATGATCACAGGGCGGTAAGCGGCCGCGTCATTCAGTTGGCCTTCGGCCTGGACCACAAAAGCCTTATGCGTGCCGTAAAGCGTCCCTGTCGGCAGGTTGACGTTGGCATTCTGAATGGCCTGGATGGCCTCATCGATTCCAATCTTCCGCGTGGCCAGAGCCTTGGGATCAAACTGGACACGGACGGCATACTTCTGTTCGCCGAAGACGGAGACCTGCGCCACGCCGCTTATCATAGAGATGCGTTGGGCCATCAGCGTGTCCGCATACTCGCTTGTCGTATAGAGGGGAAGCGTGTCGGACCACACCGCCATGTAGATAATTGGCTGATCTGCAGGGTTCACCTTGCGAAACGTCGGCGGGGACGGCATGCCGGGAGGAAGTTGGCCCTCCGCCTGGGTGATCATGGCCTGAACGTCCTGGGCGGCAGCGTCAATGTTCCGGCTCAGATCGAACTGCAGGCTGATCTGTGTGCTTCCCTGGGTGTTAGTGGACGACATGGAGTCGAGCCCGGCAATGGTGGAGAATTGCCGCTCGAGCGGTGTCGCCACCGACGAGGCCATGGTTTCCGGGCTGGCTCCCGGAAGGCCCGCGCTCACCGTGATCGTCGGGAAATCGACGCTCGGCAAATCGCTGACCGGCAAATACAGGTAAGCCATAATACCAAACAGCAAAATCCCCAGCATGACCAGCGTCGTCATAACCGGACGACGAATGAAGATTTCAGAAAGATTCATGAGGTGCTTCCCTGCTCAGAGGCCAATTCGTTCTTGATCGATACTTTGGCGCCCGGGTAGAGCCGAAGCTGGCCATTCGTTACGACCGTTTCCCCGGGTTTGATTCCCTGCTCAATCACGGTTACACCGCCCACCGTATTGCCGACTTCGACGGGACGAATTTCTGTTGTAAGGTCAGGTTTGACAACGAAGATATATTCCCCATGCTGGCCGGCCTGGACGGCCTGCGAGGGAACCACCGTAGCGTGGGGCTGCAGGGTAAGGTCAAGAGTCACGCTGACAAATTGGCCGGGCCACAGGACCCGGTCCCCATTAGGGAACGTTGCTTTCAGCACGATCGTTCCGGTGCTGCTGTCGACGGTATTATTGATGAAGGTCAACTGGCCTTGAGGAGGCTTCCCGCCGTCGTTGGAAATCCTGGCAAGAACCTGGAGCCTCCCGTGGGTCTGGTACTTCTTGATCTCGGCCAGGTATTGTTCCGCTACAGAGAAATCGACGTAAATCGGACTAACTTGATTGATCACCACCAGGCTGGTGTCATTCGTCTTGACCAGGTTGCCAGGATAGACCAACAAGCTTCCCGTACGCCCTGAGATTGGAGAGTAGATGGAGCAATAGCCGAGCTGAATTTTAGCCTGTTCGACGGCGGCTTGGTCAGCGCGAACCGCCGCCTCCAGGGCCGCGGCATTCGTCTGGAACTGGTCGTATTGGTCTTTTGAGACAATGCCGGCTTGCTCCAGTTGGGAGTATCGGTTGAGCTGCTGCCGGGCGTTTTGCGCCTGGGCCTCATCGCGCGCCAAGTTGGCTTCCACTTGTTGCAGGGTCGCCTTGAAAGGACGAGGGTCAATCGTGAATAACAGATCGCCCTTCGTCACGTCCTGGCCTTGAGCGAAGTAGGCCCGCTGAATTTCCCCGTCCACCAGGGACTTGATCGTAACCGTGGAATAGGCCTCGACGTTTCCTATCCCGGTCACCTGAACCGGCACGTCTCTTTCAGCCGCCTCGGCAACCGTGACCGGCACAGGCTGATTCATTTCTGAGGGTGGCGGAACGCTTCCCGCCTTCTTCTCAGAACAACCTATCGAAAATAGGGCCACCCCAAGAGCAATGGCGAGATACCCGAACACTTGCGATCTGTAAACTGGCAATTTCTTCAATCTAAGACCTCATCCTCGTTTTTGACGATTTCATTCAAGGAAGCGTTACAGGGAATCGACCGCGGCGTGCAGATCCATTCCAACACCGCGCGGAAACCATGGGCCCTTACGTTACCAATGGAGGCACCTCAAATTCTCAGGCCGTCACGATCACGCATCTGGCCGACGGTACCGCAGACTTGGTGCCGGCATCCCAACTTCCACGGGCAGCTCCGTCCGCTGCCGCGAGCCTCCTCCTCGTCCCTTTCCCAACCATTATAATTGAAACAGCACGGGGTATGACTTCTCCGGAAAAAGAAGCTGCGTCCAGAACGCGCGGGCGAAGAGGGTTGTCTAACGCGTCAGTCGCGATCGAGTCTGAGAAACTCCCCATGGTCCTTCCCGGTAGCCATTCCGATCGCTCCCTCAAGGAATTCGTGCGCCTCCTCACTTTACACGGAGTGAATCCGGCCATCGACATCCGAACTGTTCCTCTTTCCCGGCACCACCCCCAGTTCAACCACGCGACCCTCCCCGTTAGAGTATGGCAGGCAGGGATTTGGATATAGGCCGAACGGCGGACCCCATCGTCTTACCCGCTGGGATCAAGTTCGTGATACAAATATCAACTACCCGCCGGAGTTGTTGCCCTTACTCTTCGAAGGCGGGGATGGTGGAAAGAATCGTTAGCGGTTGTCCCCAGTCCGGACCAGGAACGGCGACTGCTGGTCGTATTGAAGGTGAAAAGGAAATATGAAGCATGAGATTCTCGAAATCCCGCGGGCGCTGCGATTGATGTGGGCTAAAGGGCGCCCTCAGTATGACGCGCTGGTGCGCCAGGTCTCTTGGAGTGAAAAGCCCGTCTTCATAACGGGCAGTGACTCATCCTACTGGGCGGCGCTCACCGGAGCCTATGCCTTTGAATCTCTCCTACGATTGCCCGTCGTCGTGCGGACGCCGGATGCGTTCAGAGCCTATACCAGCTCTGCCCTTGCCTTTCGATCATTGCTCGTTGCGATCTCTCCCACGGGCGAGTGTGAGAAAACGATCGAGGCCGCACGACGGGCGAAGGCCCAGGGCGCCATTGTCTGGGCGCTGACGGCAAACCCAGCAAGCCAACTCGGCAGGCTGGCCGACGGCATCGCCGAGATCTACCTTCATGAAGCCCCCGCCGATGGAATCCAGTCAGCCTTCTGCCAGCATGCGGCAATGGTTTTTCTGGCTCTGGCCGCCGCTCGGGCTCTGAAACGCCCTGCTTCGGCGCTGACAACACAGGAGACGGAACTCGAGAAGCTGCCGGAAAACATCGAGTGGGTTGAGAATCAGTTCAGCGATGCCGCCCAGGCTCTTGCCAGTGAATTTAGGAGCTTGCCCAGCCTTTTGTTGATCGGCGGAGGCCTATACCACCCCGTCGCTCTCCAGGCTGCTTACCATCTCGCGGAATTGGCGGGGGTTCCTGCCCGGGGGCTTGATCTCGCGCATTTTCAACAGGTCCTGCCCACTCTGCTCCAAACTAATGCGGGGGTGCTGTTTCTTTCCGGCTCGCGATGCGCGCTAAAAGCCGAGGCTCACCAAGCTGCCCGAGACGCCGGGGAAAAGGCCGGAGGGAAACTCTTTGCGATTACGGACGGCAATGATCATCAACTCTCCGAGCGGGCAACACTGTCTGTGTTGCTTCCCACACTCACGGAGCCGGCAGGAGCATTGCTGGCACTTGCATTTCTTAATTCTGTGACGCATCATGCTGCGCGGAATTCGGCTGCATCCTCCCGCCGAGCCCGCCACGTCAAACGCCCGTAGGTTGCTTCATCAGCCACCTCGTAACTTTGTATTACACAATTCCAACACTCTTCCATTCCGGCAACACACCATTGTTGACAAGGAAGGAGGTTTCTGTTTTGATAAATTCATGGATATCGGAAAGAAAATCCGGGCTCTGCGCGAGGCGAAAGGGCTCTCGCAAGGAGATATTGAAAAACGCTCGGGCCTGTTGCGCTCGTACATTTCCCGCGTCGAGGGCGGATACACCGCTCCTTCTTTGACGACCATGGATAAATTTGCCAAGGCCTTGGAGATTGATTCCTATCAGCTTCTTTTCCGTGGAAGCGGACAGCCGTCGGCTCCACGAATTCCGCCCCACACCCTCCAGTCAAAGTCTGCGCGGAAATTAACCAAAGATTTTGAGAATATGTCTACCGCAAACCGGAAGTTGCTCCTTACCCTGGCCAGCAAGCTGGCAAGGGAGTAGGGTTCCGCGCTTTCAACTTGCAACAGCGCGTTTCACAATTCATCTCGCAAACGTTCACGAACAGTCAACCCCTCAAAGCCGGCCTTCGGCATGTGGCAGCTCCGCGACTCAGCCTTGTATATCAGGCTAATGTAATATACAATCGGCGCCGCTGGATACGATTACACTTCTAAATGGAGCATTCATCATGACCAATGACTTCAATCGGCGTGACTTCATGAAAAAGGTGGCAGCCGGCGCGGTGAGCGCAGGGGTCGCACTTCCCGCCCTCGGTCAAGCGAAGACCGTTTCCGCAAACGACAAGGTAATTGTCGGAGTCGTGGGCACAGGCCAAATGGGACGAGGCGATCTTTCTGACTTTGCCAAGCAGCCGGAGGTCGAAATCGCCGCCGTCTGTGATGTTTACCAACCTAACCTTGACAAGGGCCTCGCAGCCACCGGTGGCAAAGCCCAAACCTACACCGACTTTCGTCAAGTCCTCGACCGCAAAGATATCGACGTCGTCATTGTCGGCACTCCGGACCACTGGCATCCGCTAGTCATGGTGGAAGCCTGCAAAGCCGGCAAAGACGTTTACGTTGAAAAGCCCATTTGCCACACGATCGACGAAGGCAAAGTCATGGTGGAGGCAGCGCGCAAATATAACCGGGTCGTGCAAGTCGGCACCCAGCAACGATCGGGCATTCACTTCCAGAAGGCCGTCAAGCTGGTCCAAGACGGGTTCATCGGCAAAGTCAGTTTCGTCCGCACTTGGAACTACGGTAATAGTTACCCTGAAGGCATCGGAAATCCAGCCGACTCGGAACCACCCTCCGGCCTCAACTGGGACTTCTGGCTTGGGCCTGCTCCGAAAGTTCCCTTCAACTGGAACCGATTTGGGGTGGGCAACCACTGGTCGTATTTCCGCTATTTTTGGGACTACGCGGGCGGGTTTATGACGGATTGGGGCGTTCATTTAATCGACATCGTCCAGTGGGCCATGAAAGTCGAAGGGCCGAATGTCATTACCGCGCTGGGCGGGAAATTTTATATTCAAGACAATGCTGAAACCCCGGACACCCTCCAAGTCACCTACCAATATGAAAATCCAAAGTTCGTATGCGTTTACGAGAATCGCTGGGATAACGCGAATTCGATGTACGACAAGAGCTATGGCATTGAGTTCCACGGCACGGATGGAACTCTCTTCGTGGACCGGAGCGGTTTTGAGGTTATCCCTGAATCTCGGAAACGGGACGGGGAAGAGATTGCGCAAACGGCCTCAATGCAAATGAAGTCCGTCAACGATTCTCATTTCGACCACGTGCGAAACTTTCTCGATTGTGTCAAGTCGCGGCAGCGCCCCATCAGCGATATCGAGATCGGCCATCGTTCCACCAGCACCTGTTTACTCGGAAACGTCGCTCTGCGCAGCAAGGAACGCATTGCCTGGGACGTCGCGAAGCAAGCTCTGATTCCCGCAAGCTTGACTCAGAAAGCGCAGCGTTACGTCACCCGCGACTACCGCGCACCGTGGAAGCTGACGGTCTAAGCCTTGATTCCTTGCGGACGGCATCCCCAAGTGGGCAGCCACGGCACCCATTGTGTGCCGTGGGCCTTTTGTAGCCCAGCGCCCTAAGAACCCCCACGGCATAGAAAACATGCCGTGGCTTGTATCTTGGCCAACGGAGTTAGAATACCCCCTCCGATGGGTATTCGAGGTTTCGGGGAGGCCGACTGTGGCTGAGGCCCAACGTCAAGTTGTAGCGCCGGGCTTTACGCCCGGCATACCGCCCTGAAGGGCGGCGCTACAGGTAAACGTATTTTCCAAACGCAACACTAGTTATCACACAGACTCTTTAGCTCCTCCGTTGGGAAGGATGCGTTCAGAGCGCGATTTTGTCATTCCAGGTGAGCGGAATAAGAGGGTTCCGTGGGAAGTGAATCTGCGGGGAATATAATAATTTACTTCACGTAGGCAACACCGTAGTAGCACCCCGAAGCCGCCGACAATGACCAGACAATTCTACCTTTCGTCTCCACGGGAGCCTGATTGTCCGCAAAGGGAAGGGTAATGTAAACTTCGTCGCTTGCATTGAAAATGTTTGTACTTAAAAAGCATAGACCCCCTTTGGAAACGTCGCGCGTCTGAGCAATGCTCGTAACGCCCCAGCTCGTCCGAACCCTGAGGCGCATCACAAGTTTTAACCGTTTTGATTTGCGCCGTTCGGTGGTGACGGGCACGGGCTTGGAACTGGCCTCAATCATTTCCGGGGAAACAGGCTGTTCGCTGGGTCGCCAGCGGGTGGTTTCGTTACAGCGGTCGCAATGGCGAGAGATCAGGCCGGTAGCCAGCAAAACATCGTACTCGATGGATGACATGGGACTCTGTGTGGCCTTCTTGCAGGCGGCACACTCGATCAGAACTTTTGGTTGGATCCCCTCCGCCGGCTTAGTAAATTCGATCCCCCAAATCCCGCTCGCAGGATTGATCGCCTCCACGCCCCATTCGCGCCGGTCTCCGAAGACTTGCTGAAACGGCCCAACGACGCGGAATTCCTCCTCGATATTGTTCGCTAAATTCCTCATCAGAACGATATCGTCGGGCAAAAGAGGATGGGTGAGGCTGATGCGAGCCCCATTCTGATTGAAAGTAACCGTTACCGTCTCCTCGCTGAACGACACGCCGGAAATGTCGTTTCCGATTACGCGAATGCGGACCGGCGCCAGCACACGGTCTGTTCGCCGCCTCTGATCTTCAGACATGACCCTTTTCCATCCACGATTGCGCCTACTGATGCTGAGACCGTAAGCGGCGTCTGTGGTTTCAAAGATTAGGAATCGGTAAATACCTGCCATAAGGTGAGCTTTCGTTCGTCTCTCACTCTCAAACTTCAATCTCACACGAGGGATACGATGTACCTTTCCAATTCACACGAACACGTGTTATTGACAGCCCAAAATGGCCTCTGGTAGGCTTGATATGTTTGAGTCGCAGTCTTGAATCGTCCGCAGAAAGCAGAAAGAGGGCGCGGAGAGGCGGGCGGTTCAGGGCGCTTGAACGGGCGGGAGGCTCACCATGTGGCGATATTCCAAAGCGTGCTGGGGTGCTGCCATGGCAGTTACCTTGGCGCTGGCCCCGGGAGGGACGCAGGGGCTATGGGGCCAGGAGGCCGCGCCCATCAAGACTTCCATTACTTCCGATACCACACCCTCGGTTCCACAAGGCAAAAATACTCCCCATTTTTCCTCCGAATCCGGCGTAGGACCCGACTATGAAATCGGACCGGAAGATGTGCTGCAAATCAGCGTCTTTCAGGTAAACGACCTGAATGAAACCGTGCGTGTTTCAAATGACGGCACCATCGCCGTGCCCCTGCTGGGACGCCTGGTTGTCGCCGGCCTGACCCCCGATCAGTTGCGGAAAAATCTTGAGCAAGCTTACGCTAAGAACCTCCTCCAAAATCCGCAGGTCAGCGTGTTCGTTAAAGAGTTTCACGCACAGCCCGTCTCCGTCATTGGTGCGGTGGCAAAACCGGGCCTCTATCAAATCACAGGCCCGCGCACGCTTATTGAGGCGCTCTCCATGGCCGGCGGTTTGGCAAGTGGCAAAGACGCCGCGCCGGGCAAAAGCGTTTACATTACCCGCCAAGGGGGATTTGGAGATCTTGATCCCGTTCCCGGCATGGAGTTGATAGCACCTGACAAAGTCGCAATCAACATCAAGGATTTGTTGTACACGCGGGCTACCGGCCTGGACATTCCAATCAGACCCCACGATGTCATCGCCGTCTCCAAGGCCAGCGTAATTTATGTCGCTGGAAGCGGAGTCCGCAAGCCCGGCGGTTTCGTGCTGGAAGATCGAGATGAAGTAAATGTTGTCCAGGCGCTGGCGATGGCGGAGGGTCTGGCGCCCGATGCGGCCAAACATCACGCGCGCATTATTCACACCAAGGCTGACGGTTCACGAGTTGAGATTCCTGTCGATATCGAGGAGATATTGAAGCAGAAGGCCCCAGATCCAACTCTTGCCGCCAACGACATTTTATATATACCTCTCAGTGGCGGGAAGGCCGCCCTAAGAAAGAGTACGGAAGCGATCCTCCAGACGGTTAGCGGCATGCTCATTTTCCACCCCCCATAATAACTTGGCTGGCGGCAGCTTTTGAGCGGGCACACCGCCAAACAGTCTCCATCCAGGACATCCAACTCCGGAGGTCTAGACCGAGCGGCTTCCTGCCTTATGGTCGGACTGAGGTTCGTGATACAAAATCTCCCAGGACAATGGATATAAAATGTGACTGAAATCGGTCATTCAGCAGGCAGAAGTGTTTCAGAAAAGAGACACTCGCACCTGGCAAAATCTCCCTTCGCCGCCGCCAATCCACTGCTGGCCTAACGATTTGCAACTGAAGCGTTATTTTGTTCTCGACGGCCTTAGACTTGCGAGGTAGTATAAGCTCGGGGAAGGGGGGAGTGCGCAGAAACCGACGCCTAAGGAAAATAAATTGAGGATAGAAGAGTAATGGCGCAAGACAGAGCGCCCCAAATCCCTTCTAACCAGGAATCCCCGCATAAAGCAATTGGGGATGCGCTGGTTGCATTGGATAGTTTAGCTGCACTCTCCAGTAAGAATGTAACCGTGCAGCCAAGGAAGGTCGACCGTTCCAAGGTTATATCCGAGGAACCCAGGCGAAGTTCTGCCTTCTTTACTTCACTGCTGCTTCACTTTGCTGTTATCTTTTTCCTCCTCCGCGTGCCCTTCTCGATCTTTCTGCACCACCACCAGTCCCAGAGTCTGCAGCTTCCCCAGATTGTGTACGAGTTCCACGAGATAGAACTTCCTCAAGATCTCCCTGCCCTAAAACCGCCGGGTCCGGGAGGACAGCCGGGAAAAGGCACTCATCCCGAGGAAGCTCCGGCACGCGGGAGTCTGGCATTCCACCCTAAGGTAACGGTAGTCTCCAATCCTCCAAATCCGGATAACAACCAGCAAACCATCATTCAACCGAACGTGCCACATGATGTAAAAATCAAAATGAACCTGCACCTGCCGAACATCATCATGGGAGGAGTATTGCCGGTTCAGACCCCTCCGCCGCCAACCCCGCCGCCGCCGATGAAACTTTCAGTCCCTCGCACGCTGCAATCGCTGACGGTTCCTCAGGTCGCGGTGGTTTCTCCGACGCCACCCGACTTGATCATTCCCGCTTCTTCTACGCCGAACCTGCCGCCAATTCCCATGCCCGAGCCCCCGCCGCCGCCGCTGGTACCGAAGCTGGCACAATCGACCCCTGTAACGCCTATAATTCCCAATACTGTGGGACTGGCCGCCGTTGCGAATGGATCCTCAGCCCGCCTGCTCGTGCTCAGCTTGAACCCTGCACCGCCTGCGAGTAGCATTGCGATCCCTGCAGGAAACCGCTACGGAGCTTTTACGATCTCGCCGGCAGGCAATCAGCCCGGATCTCCCTCCGGCGTGAACGGTGGGACTCTGAACGGAGGCGAGGGTGGACCCGGCAGTGGCGGTGATAACAGCACCGGCGTCGGGTCAGGCCATAGTGGCGGCGGCGGCAACGGCGGCGGGAAGAGTGGCCTGGCGGTGTCGACCAGTGGCAATGCGGCAAGCGGCGGCTCCGGCTTGGGCGGAGGAAGCCTGGCGGCAGCCGCTGCGGCGGCCAAACTCGTTTTTCCTATCCTGCGTCCCCCACCGAAGAACCGTTTTGCGATGATTGTGACCGCAGGCCCGGCAGGGGGCGGGGGCCTCCATATTTATGGAGTCCTGACAGGAGGCAAAGTCTATACGGTGTTCCTCCCAATGCCCAAGAGGAATTGGATCTTGCAGTATTGCGTCCTGGATGGCGCCGACAGTCAGGCGAAAAGCCAAACTCCAAGTGTGAGTGTCGCGCTCAACTTTGGCCTCATTCCCCCCGATGTTGAGAAACGTTTCGATTTTCATCGCCCAACTCTGGCCGCGGACCAGAAAAACAGCATGATTGTACTGCACGGGATTATCGATAAGGATGGGGCTGTCGAGAACTTGCGGGTTTATCAAGGTGTGCAAAAAGTTGCCGATCTAGCCGCTGTGGCCGCCTTTGACCGATGGAAGTTCAAACCCGCCCTGCAAAATGGGAAGCCGATTGCGATCGAGATCCTCCTGGGCATTCCGGTCAGCTGAATTCCTCGCAATTCCTGTCCCAACATGTGCACCTGAATCAGGTCTGTGGATCTCTACGATTCACCATCGAATCGCACCCATGTTTTAAGGAAATTTCGCAGTAAAGTGCAAAGGCGCCCTGCCTCGCCGTATTCTATTGCTAATAAAGTGGTTATATATATAGCTTGACTTGCTGCGGCGTGGGTGTAAACTGTATGGCAATTAGAGAGCCTGGACGGCAGGTAATTGCATGGGAGCCGAGCCGGTGGCCCGCAGATGGTTAGTTCCCTGGCCTTTAGACCACATACAAGTTACTGTACCGTAACTGTACTATGGTACCATTGCGCTCTCCCGCCGCATCATGTAGAAGTTAAGGAGTTAGGAAAGTAAAAACATTCACATTTTACGAAGTTCTCACCTCTGCAGACACCCATGCGAAGGTGACTCTTAGTCGGAGCCCCTGGAGAACGGAGCGTCGTCGATGTACGAGGAAGCAGTTCGTGTGCTGTTCTGCAGTTCGGATAGCGCCTTTGCCCAAGTGATTTCGCGAACTTTAGGACCGGGCTATGAAGTGCGTACCAACGAACAATTCGACTCCGTCACGGCTGGCGGCGGCGAACAATGGTGGGACGTCATCTTGCTGGACCTCCGGGAGGTGGGTGAATATCCCGGAAGCAACGCAGGTATGAGCTCGTTGGACGAAATTAAGCGGCTCGGCGACTCGACACCCATTATCGTGATTCTTGGCGATGCCAGTGATAACTTGGCGCGCATGGTTGTCGAAAATGGAGCCTACGACACCTTGGCAACCCCGCCCAATATGGCGGAGTTGCGCCTTCTCCTTCGCCGCGCTTACCGTTTTCGCAAAAATGAAAAAGAACTGATCGAGTTCCGCTCCCGCGACCGCGCCGCGGGACGTCTGGGAGAAATGCTTGGGTGTACTGAGGCGATGCAGCAAGTCTTCGCTACTTCGCGCAAAGTAGCTTGCTGTGACGTAAGCGTGCTGATTACCGGTGAGACAGGAACCGGCAAGGAGTTGCTGGCTCGTGCAGTCCACCGTCTCAGTTCCCGCGCTTCAGGGTCCTTTGTGGCTTTCTCTTGCGCCAACTTGCCGGAAACTCTGGTGGATGACGAACTTTTTGGGCACGAGAAAGGCGCCTTTACGGGAGCTATTGCGTCACGGCGCGGGCGTTTCGAAGCGGCTGAGGGCGGGACGCTGCTTTTGGATGAGATCGGGGATTTGCCGCTGGGCCTGCAGGCCAAGTTATTGCGAGTTCTCCAGCAACGGTCGTTCGAACGCTTGGGAAGCAGTACGCCCCTCACAACGGATGTGCGGGTCATCTGCGCCACGCATCGGAATTTGGAAAAGATGGTCGATGCCGGCACCTTTCGAATGGATCTGTATTACCGGTTGAATGTGGTCCAGATTCACATTCCGGCCCTGCGCGATCGTCGCGATGAAATCCCGGTTCTGGCCCAGCATTTTCTGCAGCAGTTTGCCAAACAGTTTGGCAAACAGGCCAACCGCTTTTCGCCCCTAGCCATCCACGCGCTCGAGGAATACAGCTGGCCGGGGAATGTCCGGGAGTTGGAAAATGCGATTCAACGCGCCGTGGTCATGGCGGAGGGGCAGGCCATTGAGACCTGGCACTTGCCCAAGAGTCTGCACGCCGGCTTCGAGCAGTCCGCTGAGGTCCGGTCCTATGAAGAGGAAGTGCGGGAATTCAAGCGCCGCTTGATCTTGAGAACCCTTCGCGAGTGCGGAGGGCGCAAGGTGGATGCAGCGCGCGTGCTCGGGGTGGCGCGCGGTTATTTACATCGTCTGATCAACCAACTCCAAATCCAGCTCGACGACGATGAATTTGAGATTGCCGACGCGGAAGGGCCAACTCCGCAAGAACGAATTATGTAATTCATCTCGAGTCTGTGCGTGGAATGTCCCTTGAATGTATGGCCGTAATGACTGAGCGGAAGAAGGAGGGCAACCTTCCTTTCCGCGAAGAATATTGCCTGCCATTTTTGCTCAGTGCCCAGAACTCCGACGGTGGTTGGGGCTACCACCCGGAATCACAAAGCAGCGTAGAACCGACGGCGTGGGCAACGCTTGCCCTGCAGGGGGATTTGGGGCGGCACGCTGAACCCGTTGACCGCGCCAGCAAATGGTTGCGGCAAACGCAACTGACCGAGGGGGCATGGCCGCGAACGGCGGGTGGCCACCCGGGTTGCTGGGTTACGGCGTTGGCGTGCCTGGCATTGATCGAGCACGCGAAGGCTCCTGACGCGGGGATCCTCAAAGGACTTCAATGGCTTTCGGACTCCTGGCCGGCCGAGGGAAACTGGTGGTGGCGTCTGAGACAACGATGGCATAAGAGCCCGGGGATGGTCGTGCGCCAAGACCATACGCTCCGCGGCTGGAGTTGGACGCCGGGCACAGCAAGCTGGGTTGAACCCACCGCTTACGTTCTTATCCTGCTGCGCAATATCCCGGAGCAGTTGTATCCGGCGGGCGCCTCGAAGCGCAGGCAACTTGGCGAAAGGATGCTCTATGACCGGGCATGTCCAGGCGGAGGTTGGAACGCCGGCAACCCCATGGTCTACGGTGTTCCCGGCGAACCGCGAATCGGCCCAACCGCCTGGGCGCTCCTGGCATTAAGAGATTACGAAAACCGGCCCGAGAACAGGACAAGTTTGGATTGGCTGGAACGAAATTACGAAAACATTACGGGGCCCGGCTCCCTGGCGCTGGCTCACCTTTGCTTCAGGGTTTACGGACGGCCGGCTCCCCCGCTGGAACCCAAGCTAAGCGGCCTATACGGAGAAAACCACTTCCTGCGCAATGTGGTTGTGGCAGCTTGGGCATGTTTAGCTCTCGGCAGCATCCCAGCCTGGCTGCGAAGATCCTCGAAGGCGGAGCCAGAAGCATGAGCTATTCGAACAGCCGCCTGATACCGTCCTTCAACCGCCCGCCTTCCAAGGTGGCGATCCGGCGGATGGCGAGCTACGAGGACGATCTGGAAGGGGCGGTGTGGGAAACCCTGCTGGAGTTCCAACCCGCCGTCCGGGACAAGACGGTTCTGCTCAAACCGAACTTCGTTGAACCGGATGCGCAGGGGATCATCAACACGCACCCGGCGGTGATCAGGGCGGCGCGGGAGGCGTTTCTGCGCCTGGGAGCAAAGACGGTGATCATCGGAGAAGGGCCCGGACACGAACGCGACACAGAAGGCATTGTTGAAGGTCTGCGATTAAGAGATTACGTCGGCCGCTTGGAAGACGTCTTTGTGGATTTGAACGCCGACGAAGTTTCGACGGTTCCCACGCGCACCCATGCTTCCAAGCTGAAGAGCCTCTCGTTGCCCAAATCGGTTCTGAGCGCCGATTTCGTGGTTTCCATGCCCAAGATGAAAACCCATCATTGGGTGGGAGCTACCTTGTCCTTGAAAAATATGTTCGGCATTGTGCCGGGAAACTGCTACGGCTGGCCTAAAAACATTCTGCATTGGGCTGGCATCAGCCGCTCCATCCTGGACATCAACAGCACGGTGCGCCCGGACTTCGCCATTGTGGACGGAATCGTGGGCATGGAAGGAAACGGACCTATTCAAGGCGTTCGGAAGGCATCAGGAGTGCTGGTGATGGGAGATGACCCGGTGGCCGTCGATGCGACCTGCGCCCGCATCATGGGACTTGCTCCGGAACGAATCGATTATTTAAAGCAGGCCGCGCTGCTGCTGGGTAACTTGCAGGAAGAAAAGGTCGAGCAGCGCGGAGAAAGCATCGCCAGCGTTCGAAGTCCTTTTGAAGTGCTGCCAGCTTTTCAGGGACTACGAATGTAATGGAATGGAATGGAGATACCGTTTGGCAAACAAGTTGCCCGTGCTCTTTTGGATACGTTTAAAAAGTTGTAACGGTTTTCCAAGATTTGTATTATGATTTTCGGGGGAGGGGTTGATGGTGGGGATATGCATAAGAAGCGGGGGACTATCGCCCGGCAGCTAGGTCTCGATTTCCGGACAAAATGGGCTGATGAGGCGGGAGCCGAGCTTTTTGAGGCGGCGCTCGTTCTTCCCGTTTTGTTGACACTGCTTTTTGGAATCATCTCATTCGGACGGGCTTATAACGTCTACCAAACCATTACCCGAGCCGCAAGAGAAGGGGCAAGAGAGTTAGTACTCACCACCTGCGCCACCTGTGGCAATGCATCATATTCAGCGGCTAATGTAAGGGCGGATTTTGTCGAGCCGTCGATCTCCGCAGCGAATCTGGACCCCAGCAAGATTACGAACTATACCACCACCTATGTCTGGCTGGATCCCAATGATCCCAGCCCCTATATTTGCGGGGTGCAGATCAGCTTTGATTATCCTTATACGCTAAACATCCCCTTTACTTCTCAGAATGTGTCAACCCTAACCCTTCAGGCGGCGGTTCAGATGCGCATGGAGAACCAGCCCGCGACTTGCCTCGTGGGGAGTGCCGTGCCATGAGGGTAAAGGTATCTGTGTGTATATGGGAGAGCGGTCTGTGGTAATAAGAAGAGAGTCTAAGAGCCGAACGCGCAACTTTTTGCGCATGAGCTGCGAATTCATGCGCTCTTGTGTCCGCCTTTTCCGTCGAGTTCCTGCCAGCCCGCACAAGTGTCAGGAAATTCCATGGAGGGCTACAGAAGCCGCGGAATTGGTCGAGTTCGCCCTGCTACTACCAATCTTGCTGGTAATGGTCGTCGGCCTTTTGGACTTTGCCACGGCCTACAACCTGAAGCAGAAGCTTGCCAACGCCGCGCGCGAAGGCGCTCGGATGGGGTCTTCGCAGCCGACATGCGATCTGAGCACGAGCACTCCAGCCTCCGTGCAGAGCATCAAAGATGACGTGACAACTTATTTGCAGCAGGCGGGCGTCAACACTTCCTTCATCGCCGCAACCATGACATACAGCACAGCGTCACCCTGTACGGCGACCTACTATACCAGCTCAGGCGGTACGAATTATGGACTTAAGATCGAAAGATGCATTCCGATTGTCGACGCCAGCGGAATGACGCTCTCGGAAACCCACGTGACTTTGACCTATCCCTACGACTGGACTTATGGTTTCAATCATATCATTCAGTTATTGATCCCGTCCGCCACTGGGATCGCCCAGATTGGCATCGAGACAGATGCCATTATGGCGAATTTGGAAGGTTGCTGAGAGGAGCGAAGCGCCTATGCGAGCAAACCGGCATGTAGCCGCAAGACATACCAACGATCGCGCTGTCAGCGTTTTGATCGTCGCAGTGGGAATGGTTTTTATTCTGGCGATGGCCGGTTTGGCGATTGACCTCGCCTCGCTTTATGTGGCGCGAAGCCAGGCCCAGCGCTCGGCCGATGCGGCGGCGCTGGCGGGTGCGAATTCTTTTCGAGACAACAACTGCGTTTCCGGAAGCGCGGGAAGCATCTCGTCGGCATGCCAGACCCTGGCTATACAAAGAGCCGAAATCATTGGAAACAGCAATCTGATCGCGGGAGTGAGTCCGGCCATTACGGATGCCGACATCACCTTCCCCTCAACCTCCACGAGTGACCCTCAAATTCAGGTTGTGGCCGGGCGCGGAACCTACAATGGCACAAACCATAACAATGCCTTGCCGACCTTCTTCATGAAAATATTCGGCATCACGACCGCCAGTATTTCTGCCAAGGCAACGGCCGAGGCCGTCAATCCTGCAGACTCCCTGGCTCCGGTAGGGAGCACGTGCGTCAAGCCGTGGCTCTTTCCGAATTGCGACTCTAGCCGACCAAGCGTACCCTCCGGAAGCTCCACGGCCAATTTGAACTGCCCCGACGGTACCGGGAATTACTATCAGATGTTTGTTAATCCGAGCACTAGCCCCCCTACCATCGAATACGATACCTATGCGGGGTCGGGAGGCGTCGTCGGCGAGCCCTTCACGGCGAAGCCGGGGTCGCCGGGCGGAGCAGCGGCCCCCGGACAATATTACGCGGCCTATATACCCAATGATGCGACCGCGCCCACTGATTGTCCGGCGTGCGCCAGCGCCACCCCCACGAGCGGAGGCACAGGCAGCGCAGCCATTTACCGGGAAGATATCGAATGCTGCAACCAGAACCCTGTCGTTTGCGGGTCTAACAGCATAACGCTCCAGTCTTCGGCTGGCAATATGGTGGGCCCGACATCGCAGGGCGTCGACTGCCTGATCCACCAGTCAGGCGGCTCGTGGCCCAGCAACTGCGGGCAGGATTACCTGACGGGGACAAACACGGTCTCGCCCTGCACCAACCCCAACAATCTACCCCTTCCCAACGCCCCTCCTTTTCAAGTTATCGCTGGGCCCAATAACTCGTACGTTACGCCCGGGAGTACCGTTTCGCTGTCAAACTCTGATTCAGCGGTGGTCGTGCCGATTTGGGACGGGGTGCCGTTGCAGTCAGGTCAGAATCCGAGCATTAATATTGTCGGCTTCCTGGAGTTGTTCGTCAGGGACGAAGGCTCTCCTCAGGGAACTGTGTACACTTACATCACGGCTGTCTCGGCGTGCGGCAGCGGCGGAAGCGGCACAGGAACGACCGGAGGCAGCGGGGGCACGACAATCGTGGCTGGGGGTTCTTCCGTTCCCGTACGGTTGATCCGCCAATAGGCGATGGGGGAAGAGAAAGACATCGCATCAACGGGTCCGGATCAAGGAATCTCGCCACAGCAGGGGGTGCATGCAATAGAGCACCCTACAGGCTTATTGGCATCTTCCATCTTTCACAAAATCTTTTCCTTTCAGGCCCTTCTGGCCGCCTTGCTGCTGGGCGGCGTGATGGGCACGATCTTCCTCAATCTGCGCCAAGCCGCTTCCCCGCTACCCGGACAAACCCAATTGTCGATTTTTGAAGGGGACACCTGGTGGCACCTTGCGGTGGGCAAACAGATTCTTCGAACCCACGCCTGGCCCACCGTTGATCCTTACTCTTTCACAGCGCCCGGCAATCCCTGGATTGCTTACGAATGGCTGGGCGATGTGGCGATGGCCGCCGCGGACCGCGCCGCGGGCTTGACCGGCCTGACAATACTTTACGCGAGTCTCACCGTCGGACTCATCCTCCTGATGTTTGCCTACGCCTACACAAGGAGCCGGAGCGCCAAAGCGGCTTTTGTCGCTTGCGCCTTGCTCCTGCCTTTGGCGGTGGTTTCCTTCACGCTGCGGCCCCAGCTCCTGGGATATATTTTCTTGCTGGTAACCCTGATCCTGCTGGAGAGGTTTCGCCAAGCGAAGCAGAAGTCCCTCTGGATTCTTCCGCCGGTGTTTCTCCTTTGGATCAATACCCACGGGACGTTTGCATTTGGACTTGCCGTGCTGGGCCTCTATTGGGCAAGCGGCCTGGTCGATTTCAAAATCGGGGGGATTCGGGCCGAACGCTGGACGGACCCGCAGAGGCGGCATCTGGGGCTGGTGACGCTTCTGTCGCTGGTCGCGGTGGTTATTACTCCCTACGGAACACGCCTCGCGGCTTATCCCGTGCAGATGGCTTTTTTCCAGCCCGTCAACATCGCTTCGTTCCAGGAATGGCGGTCGCCGGATTTTGGCACAATATACGGGAAGATGTTCCTGGCGATGATCTTGCTGATCGTGCTGCTTCCCATGGTGACCCGAATCGAATATCGCCTGGAGGAGTTGGGACTTCTGCTCTTCGGGATCTATGCGGCATGTCTCCACATGCGGTTTGTCATTGTGTTTGCGATGATCTTTGCGCCCGTTCTCGCCAGCCTGATCGCTCGCTCCATGCCCGCTTACGACGCCCGCAAAGACAAATACGTATTGAACGCCGCTTTGATGGCCCTGATTGCGTTCGGATGCGTTATGCTGTTCCCTTCCCGGCAGGAGCTGCGCGAGGTGGTGAATCACGCCTTCCCCGCAGGGGCGGTGGAATATATCCAGCAACATCCCTCGGTGGGGAGAACTTTCAATGAAGAATTTTGGGGCGGATACTTGATTAGCAAGCTGGAGCCTGAAAAGAAAGTCTTCATCGATGGGCGAGCCGATCTCTACGAGGCGGCGGGAGTGCTAACGGATTATCTCGATATCGCGGCGCCCAGCGACAACACCCTGTTTCTGCTCCGGAAATACCATGTCAGTTCTTGCTTGATCAAGCCCGGCTCCCCGCTGGCCGTGTATCTCGCTCACTCGCCCGGTTGGAATCAGGTTTATTCCGACGAGCTTAGCGTTCTGTTTGTAAACCAAAAGCAGGTTGCATCAAAATTCGCCGCGGGGAAAGCCGCAGCTACAAGTATTCACTAGACCGAATTTACGGACCAAGCTCGCGACCGCTGGAGATGGCCGGAATATCCCTTCTCAGCCGGGCGCCAGCTTCTACTGATGTTTACAAAATATAGTGACGCCGTTCTTTGTAGCGCCGCTCGGCGGCAAGCACTGCTTGCCTGAGCGGCGAAAGACGCGGGTCATCGACCCGCGCTACAGTAATAGTTGTCACTATATTTTATAACCCTCAATAGATCGCGCAATGCCTTTCGAAGACTCCAAATCCGTCACGGCGCCTGCCCCCCAATCCGGCGCCCAGCATGATCCTGCCAAACTCGCCCGGGCAAACTCTCTTCTGAGAAAGGTTTTTTCTTTTCCCGTTCTGCTGGGCGCTCTGCTGGTCGGCGTGGTCGCAGGAAACCTATTCCTGGGTCTCAAAGCGGCGGCTTCCGACTCCCAGCAAACCGCTCGTTATTGTATTTTTGAAGGAGACACTTGGTGGCACGTTTCGGTGGGCGAACGCATTCTTCGAACCCATACCTGGCCCACCTCAGACTCCTATTCATTCACCGCCCAGGGGAACCCCTGGATCGCCGACGAATGGCTGGGCGAAGTGGCGATGGGCGCGAGCAATCTCATGGGCGGGCTGCGTGGCATGACCGTCTTAGAGATCATCCTCGCGTCAGCCATCATCCTCCTTCTATACGGTTACGCCTACGTGAAGTGCCGAAACGCCAAGGCCGCCTTCGCCGCGTGCGCCGCAGTGCTCCCACTGATCATCATTTTCTTCAATCTTCGCCCGCAACTTTTGGGATATATCTTTTTGCTCATTACCTTAATATCCCTCGAAAGCTTCCGGCAGGGCCGTTTGAAGAAGCTGTGGTTTCTGCCCGCGGTTTTTCTGCTCTGGGTGAACACCCACGGAACGTTTGCCCTGGGGTTTGGGGTCGTGGCCCTATACTGGCTCAGCGGCGTGGTGAACGTGCGAATCGGCGGTCTTCGGCCGCAGCTCTGGACCGGATGCGAGCGGCGCCATCTTGAAGTTGTCACGCTGCTGTCGCTGCTGGCAGCAACCATCACCCCTTATGGAACGCGCCTTGCGGCCTTCCCACTGCGCATGGCCTTATTCCAGCCGGTTACCATGGCCTCTTTCCAGGAATGGAAGCCGCCGGACTTCAACGGGTCTTTTGGGAAGTACTTCCTGGTGGTGTTACTCTTCATCCTGGTGATGCACCTCGTCGCCAGAATGGAATATCGCCTGGAGGAGATAGGCCTGCTGCTCCTTGCTGTGTACGGTGCCTGCATCCATACCCGGCTTCTCGTCTTTTTTGCGATGATTGCCGCCGGAGTTCTGGCTCAGGTATTCGCGCGCTACACGCCTCGCTTTGACCCGGCGAAAGACAAGCTCTTCCTGAACGCCGCGTTGATGGCTCTAATCGCTTTCGGGTGTATTAAGCTTTTTCCTTCGCGCGCAGAGTTAAAGCGGGTGGTCAGCCACGGATTCCCCGAAGGAGCGGTGGCGTATCTGCGCGAGCATCCCTCGGCAGGACCGATGTTTGACAAAGAGTTTTGGGGCGGATACCTGATCCGAGAGATGGGGCCCCGGCAGAAGGTCTTCATCGACGGCCGGGCGAATCTTTATGAAGAAGCGGGCGTGCTTACTGACTATTTAAACATCATCAGCCTCGCCCCGGACACCCCCTTTTTGCTTCGGAAATACCACATAAAATCCTGCCTGATCGAACCCCATTCACCCCTGGCGGTTTTCCTGGGGCACTCGCCCGGCTGGGCCCGTGTCTATGCCGATCCTCTCAGCATTATCTTTGTCCGTCGAAAGGAGGCTCCTTCCAACCGCAGCCTTTGAAACGCCGCGTTAAGCTGGCAGCTTGATGCCGCCAAAAGACCCTCGGCGGAGAAGCAATTTGGCGTGTATGATGGAGCGCGGACATTTCCGCCGACGGTTGATGACAACACGGTACCATGCCCATGAATAATTCGAACCTCGTTGATACAGTTCACGACCCATCGCCCGGTTCCCCAGTCCACGCTGGCCACTCCGGACTTGCCGCCGTCGCGCGCAAGGCTTTCTCTTTCCCTGTTATGATGGGCGCTCTGCTGGTCGGCGCGGCGGTGTTCGCGTCGCGCTTGAATCTGCCCGACCCTGACATGTGGTGGCACGCGGTGGTCGGCCAGCACATATTGGCGACGCACACTTTGCCCACCTCAGATTCCTATTCATTTACCGCTCCGGGAGCGCCCTGGATGGCCTACGAGTGGCTGGGCGAGGTGGTGATGGCCCTGGCAACGCACTTCGGCTTCTTTCGGGGCTTGACCGCTTTGCTGATGGTGCTCGGCGCGATCTACATGGCGCTGCTTTACGGCTATGCCAGCTTGGTCAGCGGAAATTCGAAGGCTGCGCTCGTCGCGTGCGCGCTTTTTCTTCCCCTTCTCACCGTCTTTTTCACGCCGCGCCCGCAATTGATCGGCTATATCTTTTTGGTCATCACCCTCATCTGCCTTGAACGCTACCGCCAGGGAAAACAGAAGAGCTTATGGATTTTCCCGCCCTTGTTTCTCATCTGGGTCAACACCCACGGCTCGTTTGTCTTCGGCCTGACGGTATTTGGAATCTATTGGGCAAGCGGCCTTGTCGATTTCGAGGTGGGAGGGGTTCGCGCGGAACGATGGACCCCTAAGCAGAGCCGTCATCTAGCGGTAGTGTTCCTGCTGTGCGTGCTGGCGCTCACCGTGAGTCCGTACGGGACAAGGCCGGCCGCCTACCCTTTGCAGATGGCATTTTCCCAGCCTCTTAATATCTCGCGCATCAACGAGTGGCAGCCTCTCAATGTTCAGTATTGGCAGATGAAATTCCTCCTGATCGTGATAATCGTTTTCTGGCTGTCGCACATCCCGCTGCGCCAAACCTATCGCTTGGAGAGCGTCGCCCTGCTGCTCCTGGCAACTTACGCGTGCTTCGTGCACCGCCGATTTATCCCTTTTCTGGTGCTGATCCTCGCTCCATTGATTGCGAAGATGATCGCCCGATGGGCTCCCAAGTACCGGCCGGAGATCGACCCATACGCAGTGAATGCAATCCTGATCGGATTGGTCGCTTTCGGGCTGGTCATGGGCTTCCCTTCTCAGAAGAAGCTCGACGACATCGTCGCAAAACGCTATCCCCAGAAGGCTGTCGAATATTTAAGCCAGCATCCTCAGCCCGGCCCGATGCTGAACGAATACGACTGGGGCGGTTATCTGATCTGGTCGCCGGACTTTCATCACAAGGTTTTTGCGGATGGACGCGCCGATTTTTATGAGTATGCCGGAGTGCTTTCCGACTATTTCGATATTGTCGATGTAAAGCCCGACGCACTCTTCTTGTTGCGCAAATACCACATCCAGTTCTGTTTGATTCAGCGAAACGCTCCGTTAGCAACCTTCTTGGGTGCGTTGCCCGGATGGAAAAAAGTCTACCAAGACGAGCTCAGCGCTATCTTCATCCAACAAGCCAGACAGCCTCTCCCCTCTTCCAGTAAAATGCGTGTTCCGGATCAAGGCCGGGAGAGAATCACTGCGAGAAACGAAACCGCACAAAGCCATGGCAGTCGCGTTACCAAGACAGTCGGCCGACGAAGCGGATCTTAAGATCGAAGTAAGATAGGCGGTCTCCGCCTGAGAAACTGTGGAAGGAACCTTGCATCTACCCCTGGCAGGGCAGTCAATTAGAACGAGAGCCAACCTCACATGAAACAGGATACTCATGGCGCTGCGTCCCTGCCCCTCGATGCCCATTCAGCTTCTTCCCCGAATGGGCCACGAGGCGCGCGGTCCATTTTCAGGAAGACATTCTCTTTCCCGATTTTTCTGGGCATGTTGCTGCTGGCCGGGATGTTCGTGGGCAGGCTGCTCAATCTGGAGCAGGCTTCATCCGCCTCTTCTGCGCCGATGTTCTGGCTGGAAGGCGATACTTGGTGGCATCTGGCGGTGGGCAACCAAATCCTTAAGACTCACACCTGGCCAACTCACGATCCGTATTCCTTCACCGTAAAGGGCAGCCCCTGGATCGCCTACGAATGGCTCGGCGAGGTCGTGATCGCGCTCGCCTGGCGGCTGGGTGGCTTACAAGCCCTCATGATTCTCCTCACGTTGCTCGGCTTTGGGGTTTTGTTACTCCTCTATTATTACGCTTATCTTCGCAGCGGCAACTCCAAGGCGGCCTTTGTTGCCTGCGCGCTGCTGCTGCCCCTGGCCTCATTGTCAATCACTCTGCGGCCGCAACTCCTGGGTTACGTGTTCCTGGTGATGACACTGATTGTGGTCGAAAGATTTCGCCAGGGACATGAGAAGGCCCTCTGGGCGCTTCCGCCCATTTTTCTGCTTTGGGTCAACACGCATGGGACTTTCGTCATCGGGTTCTTGATTCTGGGAGTGTATTGGGCAAGCGGCCTGCGGGCATTCCGGTTCGGCGGCCTCTACGCCGAGCAGTGGACCAAGCGCCAGCGGCAGCGATTGGAGCTGACTTTTTTGCTCTGCCTGCTGGCCTCCATCGTAACTCCTTACGGCACGCGCCTTGCCGCCTACCCCCTGGAAATGGCTTCTTCTCAGCACCTGATCGTACAGTCCATTCAAGAGTGGCAGCCGCTTGATCTTTCGCAACTCTACGGGAAGTACTTCCTGGTGCTGTTGTTGCTCTTCTGGATAGCGCTGATCGTCCGCCGCAGCTCGTGCCGCTTGCAGGATTTTGTTCTCTTGCTTTTTGCGATTGCCGAAACTTTCATGCACGCGCGTTTCATTCTTCTCTTTGTGCCGATTTTCTCGCCTTGGCTCGCGGACTTGCTAACCCAATGGGTTCCGCAATACGAGCCGGCCAAAGACCAGTACGTCTTGAACTTTGTGCTGATGGCGTTGATCGTCACCGGAATTGTGAAGTTTTTCCCCACCAACCAAAATCTGGAACAGGAACTTGAATACAAAATGCCGGTGCGAGCGGTGTCGTTCTTGCGCGCCCATCCCGCTATGGGAAGAATGCTGAATGATGCCTATTGGGGAGGTTACATGATCGACAAGCTCGGGCCTGCCCATAAGGTCTTCATCGATGGGCGCTTCGACATTTACGAGTACAGTGGGGTTATGACGGACTACCTGAACATAACCCGGCTCGCGCCTGATAGCGAGTTCTTATTGAGAAAATACAACGTGCGTGCATGCCTGCTGCCTCGCGAGAGCATGCTGGCAGTGCTACTGGCGGATTCGCCCAGGTGGCAGGAAGTTTATCAGGACAACCTGAGCGCGGTGTTTGTCCGTCAATCGGGCAAACCATCCGGAAATGGCCAGAAAGCCAAGATCGCCCATCGCAGTTAAGGCGCCCCAGGCCATCTTCGCACGGCAAGCCGTCAAGCTGGAGGTCGCGATGCAAACACTCCCGCAGGCGTTATTTCCCTTCCTTGCGCGCAAGGTGTGTTCTCTTCCTGTTCTCCTGGGCGTATGGCTGGTGGCTGGCGTTTGCACGAATCTGTATTTACATTTGACTAACGTTGTTTTGATTAAGGTTATTGCTTTGAAGGCGGCACAGGGTGGCATCTGGGCCAGGAACCCAATAACTATTGCGAGTTACAAAATATAGTGGCAACTATTACTGTAGCGCGGGTCTATGACCCGCGTCTTTCGCCGCTCATAGAGCGGCGCTACAAAGAACGGCGTCACTACATTTTGTAAACATCAGTAGGAAAAAGGTGCTCCTGGCCTGTCCAAAGGTGAAAGGACTTCTCGCCGAAAGTGCCACGGGGGTTATCCACAGCTAAGGATGCACGCATGGCGACAATCCATGACGGCAGTAGAGAAACAGCCCGGCCGAACCCGCTGGATCGATTGACTGCCATCCAATGGAGCACTGATCGGGGTTTATTGATCGGACTCTTCTCGGTTCTTGGCGCGATCCTGCTTGCCCCCGTGTGGACCGTACACTACCCTCCTTTGATTGATTACCCGAACCACCTTGCGAGCACCTTTGTTCTTGCCCACCTAAAGGACCCGGCCTTCCATTTCAGCGAGTTTTACGCGTCCAACTGGAGCCCAACTCCTTACCTCGCCATGGACCTGATTCTCGTCGGCTTGCAGCAGTTCCTCCCCGTGATGCTGGCCGGGCGCATTTTCCTCAGTCTTTGCTTGCTCGCCGTGCCTCCTGCGGTCTGGTTTTTTATTCGTCAGGCAAATCCCGGACAAGAGAGCCTGGCTTTCTGGTCTCTGCTTCTTTCGAGCAATATGTACTTCTTCATGTACGGTTTTCTTAACTTGCAACTCGCCTTCGCGCTTTGTTTTGTGGTTCTGGGCCTTTGGCTGCGTTATCTTGAAAATCCCCGTCCCATACGGTGGTGGCTCTTGCTTGTTGCGGTGAGCGCCCTTTACTTTACTCACCTTGTAGGGTACGGCGTGGCAGGAATCGTTGTTACATCCTACCTGCTGCTGAAGCGCCGCTCAGCCGGCGAGATGCTGCGTTCCTGGTTGTTATTCCTACCAGGAGCGATTTTTTACCTGCTTTGGGCCACTCATGGACGGGGAAATTGGTCCATGGCGTTCCAAGGCTTGGGCTGGAAGGCCAAAGGCCTGCTGGCAATGATGCTCGGTTACTCACCCGCCCTCGACTTCCTCACGTTATTGGTCATCGCAGGCTGCATTTTGTGGGCAGGGTCTGACAATCGCGAATTTCGCTGGAACTGCAACTGGCTCGGGGTTGCAGGATGTCTTTTTGCCGTTTACCTTGTACTCCCCTCGAATTACGGCTCGGCGACAGTGGTGGACAGACGGTTGATGCCCTTTCTTTTCGTAATCGCCCTGGCGGGTGCCAAGGTGGGGAAACGCGCCAAGCTCATGGTCCCCATTGTTTTGCTGCTGTTTGTTCTCCGGACAGGTAATGTGGAAATGAACTTCCTATCGATACAACCTCGCCTGGAGAATTTGGCCCAGTCGTTCTCGTTCATTCCAAAAGACTCGCGGGTCCTGCCTTTCATCGCGCACCAAACTGAAAACCCGCTGCCTGAAGACCATTTTTGGGCTTATGGAGTCATCGAACGCGGCTGGTTCTCGCCCTACCTTTTCCACGATAGAGGCGTGCAGCCTTTCCAGGTAAAACTCCAAACCTATACGCCTAGCCCAAGTCCTGAATACCTTCTGACAAGAAATGAACCCATAGACTGGAAGCAAATTGAGGCTGATTACGACTATTTGTGGGCATATGGAGCCGATCAGAACGCTTTGAGCCTTAAAGCGATTGGAAAACTCGTTTTCGACTCTGGCAATCTGCAAGTCTTCCGCTTAGACCATCCGAAGCCCTTGGAATGTAACCATTAAACTCAGACTAAGGTACCATTGCGTCAACAAATGGTAACCCAGGAAGTTGAATTACCTTTGACCCTGCAAAGGAGTTACTCGTTGTATCCGTAAGTTGCTGATTTCAAAGTGAGATTATATTTCATAAAAATTATGATGAATCTCACTCATTGGCATGGTAAGTGCTAATGAGAGAGTGTGTACAAGGAAGTTTCGCACACCACATCAACTTCAAACACGGGAGGAACACATCGATGAAGGAGCTTCTGAAGAGGCTATGGGAAGAGGAAGAAGGCCAGGATCTTACCGAATACGCATTGCTTCTGGTCCTGATTTCCTTGGTTGCAGTCGCTGCCATGGGAATACTAGGGTCGGGAGTCAGCGACGCGTTTAAGAACGCGGCGACTAACCTGACAACTGCGAGCTAGTCAGGATCAAAGTCACAAGGCAGAGAACTTAATCACCAGCTGGGGAGAATGAAGACTTCTTCCTGGCTGGTGATACCCTTCCATAATCGAGGCGCCCAGCCTTTCCAGGTAAAACTCTAAACCTATACGCCTAGCTGGGGTCCGCAATATCTAATCTCAAGAAAAGAACCCGTAAAGTGGAAACAGGTTCAGGCCGATTATGACTATGTGTGATGGGCATACGGGGCTGGCGAATACTCTGCTCGCGTTGAAAAGATTGGGAAGCTGGTTCTCGACTCCAACGGCCTGCGAGTGTTTCGTTTAGGCAAGCAGGAGTCTTCGAAAAGTCACCATAAAGGTCACGATAGGCCGGCAAGGCGTCAACAAATGGTAACTCAGAGAGTTGAACTACCTTTGACCGTGCAAAGTAGTTACTCGTTGCATCCGTAAGTTACTGATTTCACAGTTAGATTATATTTCATAAAAATTCTGAGGAAGCTCACTCATTGGCATGGTAAGTGCTGATGAGAGAGTGTGTGCAAGAAAGTTCCGCACACCACATCAGCTTTAAGCACGGGAGGAACACATCGATGAAAGAGCTTCTGAAGAGGCTATGGGAAGAGGAAGAAGGCCAGGATCTTACCGAATACGCATTGCTTCTGGTCCTGATTTCCTTGGTTGCAGTCGCTGCCATGGGAATACTAGGGTCTGGAATCAGCGACGCGTTTTCGAACGCGGCGGCTAACCTGACAACGGCGAGCTAGTCAGGATCAAAGTCACAAGGCAGAGAACGTAATCACCAGCTGGGAGCGTGAATACACCTTTCCTGGCTGGTGAGAATGTCTGTAGCGGGGCATGGGAAGTGACGCGCGCAGGGCTGTTGACCGAAACAAGAGTCGAGCCACTTCCCTTCTCTGCCCCTAATCGCCGCAAGGGCTAAGAGGGAGGGACTTTTAGCCAAGTTGCGGTTCGATGAGGGGGGTTTGTGTTAAAGTTGTTCACTAAGTCCGCATTAATTGATAAAGTATATCCTGTCTTTATGCAACCACGGGAGCAGTAATGCTTCCCGGGATGCATGACCCAATGTGGAGTCGAATCGCGGTATGGGGTTTCGCGGTCCTTCTCGCCGTTCTAGCGGGATGGTTGGACTGGCGGTCGCGGCGGATTCCCAATTGGCTGACCGTGTCCGGGTTTGTTATCGGCCTCAGCATGAATACGGCTTTGTGGGGATGGAGTGGATTCAAGGCCGGGCTTGAAGGTGCTGGCGTGGCTTTAGGCTTGCTATTCTTGCCCGTCTTGCTGCGCGGCATGGGCGCTGGCGACTGGAAGCTTATGGGCGCACTCGGAGCATGCTTGGGCCCCTGGGGGCTGCTTCAGGTTCTCCTGGTGAGCATTTTCATTGTGGGACTGATGGCTCTTGTGGAAGTGGTTCGCAAACATCGCATAAAGCAAACGTTAGGCAATCTTCGCGTTTTAGTGCATGCGTTTATAACGTTTGGAATGGGTGTTCGCGAGGGAATGGTGACGCTGGACAACCCCACCGCGTTGCGCCTGCCCTTCGGGGTGGCAGCCGCGCTGGCTGTGATCATTTTAGTTTTCACAAAGTCGACTTTAAAGACCTTTTAAGAACTAAGGCGGGGAAAAATGAATAGAAACAGGATTCTAATCGGAGTAGCCATTGCGCTGGTCATTGGCATCATCGCAAGCCGCTATGTCTACAGGGAACTCGAGCAAGCCTCCAAAGTGAAACCCGTAGCGGTAAGCCATATCGTTGTTGCAGCGCAACCTCTAGCTTTAGGAACGCCCTTGACGGCGCAGGATCTCAGCTTGGTGGATTGGCCCCAAGGCGCTCCTATGGCAGGATCCTTCAGCCGGATCCAGGACTGTGTAGGCCGAGCCTTGATTACTCCCGTCGCAAAGAACGAGCCTATTCTGGAACAAAAGTTGGCCCCCAAAGAGGCCGGGGCAGGATTGCCTGCCGCTATCCCTGAAGGGATGCGGGCGGTCTCAGTAAGGGTGGACGACGTGGTGGGCGTTTCGGGATTTGCAATGCCCGGCACGATGGTGGATGTTATGCTAACCGGGCAGCCAGCGGGGGGAAACGACAGTGTCACACGGACCATCCTGGAAGACGTGCGCGTGCTGGCGGCCGGGCAGGCCGTAGAGCAGGATAAGGAAGGGAAGCCTAAGACGGTTTCGGTGGTTACGCTGCTGCTGACCCCGGAGCAGTCTGATAAACTCACGATGGCTAGCACCGACGGCAGAATCCACCTGGCCCTGCGCAACACGATCGACACCAAAATAACCAACCCGCCTCCGGTCTTTAAAACACCCCTGCTGCTTGGGGGGGCAACGGCTCCCCACTACGGCGGTGGCGGCGGTCATACAAGAATTGTCCGGCACAGGGCTCGGCCAGGTAAAACGGAAGGCCCTGCTCCCTATGTGGTTGAAGTCATTCGAGGCGATAAAAAGACAGATCAATCTTTTCCAACGCAATAAGCTGCGTTGCAGGCGGAGTCAATGAACAGAAAAAACAAGCGAAGCAGAACTTTTGAGACTTCTACTACAATGGCGGCGGTGGTTCTCACCGTGATGTGCCTGGCGGGCATAACCTTCAGCGCCCCCCAAACGGGCACTTCCAAGATCACCACGCATACGGAGGTGCAGCAGGCCCAAACCGCCACCGTGCCTTCCGAACAGGCGGCCGGCCCGGAGGCCTTGCACTTGATTGTGGACCGCTCCCTCGTTATCACCTCTCCAGTCCAGATCAGGCGCGTCTCACTTGCGAATCCCACCATTTGCGACGCCATCGTGGTGAGCCCCACGGAGATCCTTCTGAACGGCAAGAAGGCCGGGGCCACCTCGCTAGTGATTTGGGGCCAGTCAGGCCAGATGCAAACCTTCGATGTGTTTGTGGACTTGGACGTCCTGGAATTGAGCAATGACATCCGGAATACCTTTCCCAACGTGCCCGTCAAGGTCCAGGTCAGCAAAGATCTTGTGACGCTTTCAGGGCACGTGTCTTCCCCTGAGGTGGCGGATAAGATTCTTGAGCTGGCTCAGTCCATGGTCCCGCGCAAGGAAGACGTCGTCAGTTTGTTGGAAGTACCCGCCCCTCCGACCGGAGAGGTCTTGCTGAAAGTGCGCTTTGCCGAAGTTGATCGGTCCGCTTTCAAGAATCTAGGGGTAAATATTATCAGCGTTCCGCCGGCAAAAAACGTCGGCTCAATTTCCACGCAGCAGTTTAGCCCCCCGGGCCTCCAGAGTGGTTCAATTGCCGGCATGGGCACCGCCGCTGGAGGCGGCTCGGGGATTTCCCTGCAAAATTTGCTGAATATCTTCATTTTTCGCCCCGACATCAACATGGGGGCCACGATTCAGGCGCTCCAGACAAGGAACCTGCTACAGATCCTGGCGGAGCCTAACGTGCTTACGGAGTCCGGAAAGCCCGCCAGTTTCCTTTCAGGTGGAGAATTTCCTTTCCCGGTGATTCAGTCAACCAGTACGGGTTTCCCCACGGTTACGATTCAATTTCACACGTTTGGCATAAAACTTGACTTCACGCCCACCATAACTCAGGACGGTTATATCCATCTGAAAGTAAGACCGGAAGTAAGTGCACTCGACTTTTCGAATGCCTTGGTCATCCAGGGCTTTACGATTCCAGCCATCTCCACACGAAGGGTGGAATCGGAAATGGATTTAAGGGATGGGCAGAGTTTTGCTATCGCCGGTCTGATGGACAATCGCGTCACGAAACAACTATCGAAAATTCCGGGTTTAGGCGATATTCCTCTATTGGGAAAGATTTTTCAGAGTGAAAGTTTGACTAAGAGTAAATCCGAGCTTCTGGTGCTCGTGACGCCACAAATCGTGCATCCGCTGCCTCCTGGAGAAGTCCCGAGCGGACCGCAATTTCCGGAGCGGTTTATGCCGCCGGCCCAGGGGCCCAAGGCCGGTACCTCGGGCCAGTAATTTACAGGAAACAAGTTTTCATGCGTTCGTGTTTGAATGAGAGTTTGAAAGCTGGAAGAGGAAATTGAGATATGTTGACCGCAGCCGTCGTTGCTGCAGACGCTAAAAGCACATCCTATCTGCGCGCGTGCGTGGAGCAGACAGGGTTGATCGAGTCCGTCGCTGAATGGACGCCCTCAGCCGACCAGCACCCGCAGCCGGGAGAGTCGGTCCCTGACGTTGTGCTTTTGGATCTTGCCGGCGGGACAGAGACCTGTCTTGAGTTTTCGGCTCATTTGCGCCGCCTGCGGCCCACGGTCTGCGTTATCGCCTGTTCGGCCTTAAAGCAACCCGATCCCGAGCTGTTGTTGCAGGCAATGCGAAGCGGCGTGCGGGAATTTCTTGCCCATCCAGTCGAGCCGTCCATGCTGGAATCTGCCCTGAAACGCTTCATCGAGGAGCAGGCTCCCGGCCAGAAGGGTGTTGAAAGGAAGCTCGTTGTCCTCATGGGCTCGAAAGGCGGGGTGGGCACCACTACCGTGGCCGTCAATCTGGGGGCTCAATTGGCCCGGCTGACCGAAAAGCGCGTCATCTTGCTCGATCTTGCCCGGCCTTTCGGTCACGTTTCGCTGCTGCTCGATCTGCGGGCGCGCTTCTCAATACGCGACGCGGCTGGAAATCTGGAACGTCTCGACAGCCATTTTTTCAATGCCTTGCTGACCCACCACGAAAAAAGCGGCCTGGATGTTCTGGCGGGGGCGGCTGACCCGGACGAGTGGTACGGAATCACGGCCCCGGCGCTTGCCCGCGTCGTGAACGTGGCGCAAAGCTGCAACGACTTTGTTCTGACGGACGTTGGGTGCCTGTATTCATTCGAATTGAAGCCCATCCTGCAGATGGCCCGCATGATTATGTTGGTGGCGGAGGCTGACGTGCCCGCGCTGTGGACGCTGGAACGCCATCTGACAAAAATAGCCTCCTGGGGGATCGATACGGGGGCGAACTGCCGCGTTATCATCAATCGCTGGCATCGCACGGACGAAGAGGCCCTCAAGGCGTTTGAAAAACGGACGAAACAGCCTATCTTTGCGCGCCTGCCCAATGATTTTCGGCAAGTCAGCGAGGCCGTCAATCTGGGCGCGCCGCTCTCCCGTAATCATAACAACCCTTTGGTATCAAACTTTCAACAACTGGCATCCAGGGTGGCCGGGATCACCCTAGTCGCCCCCGAAAAACGAAACACCATCTTTGGCTTGTTTTCTAACGCTCCCAAGAGGTAAGCAACGTTATGGACACGATTTCCCCCACGCGTAGCGACTACAGCAAGATTAAAGTCGAAATCCATCACAAGTTGATTCAGAGGTTGGATCTTGAGCGTATCAATCAACTTGACCGGGAAGCCGTCAAGGCGGAAGTGGGAGAGATGGTAACAACTCTTGCGGCGCAAGAGAATGCCCCCATGACCTTGCTGGAGAGGGAACGTCTCGCTCAGGAAGTCCTCGACGAGGTTTTCGGGCTGGGACCCCTCGAGCCGCTGATGAAGGACCATACCATCTCCGATATCCTGGTCAACACCTACAAGAACGTCTACATCGAAAGGAATGGCTTGCTGGAGCGGACCTCCGCCACTTTCCGAAACGACCAGCACTTGATGTCGATTATTGACCGCATCGTCTCCGCCGTGGGCCGCCGGATTGATGAGTCTTCCCCGATGGTGGACGCCCGCCTGGCGGACGGTTCGCGTGTTAACGCCATCATCCCGCCGCTGGCCATTGACGGTCCCTGCCTGTCGATCCGGCGTTTTGGACGGGATCCCCTTACGGCCAATGACCTTATTGAAAACGGATCTCTAACCGCGAAGATGCTTGACCTGCTCCGAGGGTGCGTCTACGCGCGCTTGAACGTCTTGGTCTCCGGAGGAACCGGTTCCGGCAAAACGACCATGCTTAACGTGCTTTCCTCCTTTATCTCCAACCGTGAGCGGGTCGTTACCATCGAAGACGCCGCCGAATTGCAGATGCACCAGGAGCACGTTGTGCGGCTGGAAACGCGTCCGCCCAACGTGGAAGGCAAAGGGGCGGTCCGCCAGAGGCAACTCGTCATCAACTGCCTCCGTATGCGTCCCGATCGCATCATCGTGGGCGAGGTCCGCGGCGAAGAAGCCCTCGATATGTTACAAGCCATGAACACCGGCCATGACGGATCTTTGACCACAATCCACGCCAATACTCCCCGCGACGCTCTTGCCCGCTTGGAAACGATGGTCGCGATGGCCAACCTTAACATTCCGGAATCCGCCATCCGGAGGCAGATCGCATCCGCCATCGATGTGGTCGTTCAAGTGACCCGCCTCAGTGACGGGAAGCGCCGCGTCTCCAACCTGTCCGAAGTGACCGGAATGGAAGGTGAAGTGGTCACAATGCAGGACATCTTTGTCTATAAGAAGATGGGCATCGGCGAGAACGGCGAAGTTTTAGGGAAATTTATGCCGACGGGCATCCGTCCAAAATTCGCTGAGCGCCTTGTGACCTCGGGAATTCAATTGCCGGCAGCGATGTTCGAACAACCAGAAGCCCTTTATTAGGAGATCGGGAAATGGCGCTTATCCTTGCCGCACTGACGTTCTTGATCATCATTGTGATCGCGGGTGGCCTTGTCTTCTTTGTGTTCGGGAGCCCCGCACCCGAGAAAGCTGTCGCCCGGCGGCTGGAGGCTATCGATCGAAGTTCACGGCGGGGAAGCAAATCCCTCGAGCTGCAACTTGTTCGCGATGAGTTGCTGAGCGAAATACCAGCGGTTAACCGCCTTCTGTTGAAGTGGCGCTGGTCGAACCGGCTCCAGAACTATATCGGCCAGTCAGGTTTGAAGATTAAGCCGGGCAAGCTGATCCTCCTCAGCTTGGTAGCGGGCATTGTGGCGTATCTTGTGGTTTTGGAGTTCCTTGCCAGCGTGATCCTTGGCGTTTTGGCCGGACTCGCGGGAACGTTCATACCCATCGCGGTTGTTGCCATCGTGCGCAACCGCCGCCTGAGAGCGTTTGAAAGGCTCTTTCCAGAAGCTATCGACTTGCTCGGACGCGCGGTCAGAGCGGGACACTCGTTTTCAACCGGCCTCGAAATGATCATCAGCGAACTGCCCGAGCCGGTGTCGGGAGAGTTTCGAACCACCTTTGAAGAGCAGAACTTTGGCCTGCCGCTGCGAGATGCCCTGCTGAATCTTACGGAGCGCGTGCCCATCATCGACGTCCGCTTCTTTGTGACGGCGGTGCTGATCCAGAAGGAAACCGGCGGCAATTTGGCGGAAATTTTGGATAATCTTGGACACGTGGTTCGAGAACGCTTTCGGATTCTGGGTGAGGTTCGGATTCGGACCGCGCAGGGCCGGATGACGGCAGGAATCCTAATTTCGCTGCCACCGATCATGATTCTGGTTTTGCGGACTATGAACCCAAACTACATGAAGCCGCTGTTTCATGATCCTTTTGGCCCGATCGTGCTGGCGGTAGCGGCGTTTTTGCAGATCGCCGGCTCTCTCATGCTTTGGAAGATCGTCAACATCAAGGTTTAGCGTCTAGCAAGAGGAAGCTCGAAAATGATTTGGCTTGCAACGGGACTTACGTTTCTGGCGGTCGTGGTAATTGCGGGAGCATTGGTTTACGCCTTCTCCCCAGCAGAATTACCCATCGCAGATCGCCTGGCGAAGCTCTGGCAGCCTCGCATCGCCCTGAAAAAGGCCACCTTCCGCGAGAAGCAGAAGCAGACAGCAGCGCGCGTTCTGGGCGACCTCGGTAAATTCCTTCCTGTTTCCACCAAGGATCTTTCCCACAACCAACGCATGCTGGTGCGGGCAGGTTATCGGCGTCCCGAAGCCGTGATGGCCTTGCGGGGCGCCAAGATCATTCTGCCCCTCGCCTTTTTAAGCGCGGTCTACTTCACCGGCATTTACATGATGAACCCCTTGTTTATTCTGGCTTTTGCGGGGCTGGCGGGATTTCTTGCACCCGATATGTGGCTGACGTGGAAGGTGAGGAAACGCCAGCACATCATTCGCCTGGCCTTGCCGGATGCGCTCGACCTCCTGGTTGTTTGTATTGAGGCGGGCTTAGGCCTGGATCAAGCTTTTATGCGTGTTTCTCAGGAGTTGAGAATTACCCACCCGGAACTCTGCGAAGAACTCGACTTGGTCAATGCCCAGATCCGCGTGGGCAGGACCCGGATTGAGGCGCTGCGAGAGCTGGCTTCTCGAACGGGCGTGGATGACATCAAAGCCCTCGTCGCCATGCTGATTCAAACCGACCGTTTCGGCACCAGCGTGTCTCAATCCCTGCGGGTGCACTCCGAGGACATGCGCGTGAAACGCCGCCAGCGCGCTGAGGAAATGGCCGCCAAAACGACGGTCAAGATGGTGCCGCCGTTGGTGTTTTTTATTTTCCCTGCTTTGTTCGTCGTCATTCTGGGTCCGGCGATGATTACCATTTATCGCCAGTTCCTGCTGATTAAGAAGTAAAGGCTGAAGGAGTCAGGGAAAGCAAGTTGCAAGGGAAGAAAGGCAAGTCAAATCGTAAGCGAGAGGGAGGAGAATAGATCATGGACGTAACAACTATTCGCGTCATCGCCGGAGTTTTGGCAATTGTTGTGCTGTATTTCATCATCTGGCGTCGCAAGCGGCAGGCGTCCCGCGACTAGTGGGGGCGTTGCCACCTCGAGGACGGAGCACGAAACGTGGTTAACACTGAGTTGAAGTGTGTGTACGTGTATAACAAAACCCGGGAAACATTCGTAGCCACTAGCGCTACCGTAGCGGACACGTACATGAGCAGGCTCGTCGGTCTGTTGGGAAGAACCCGCCGCTGGGTGCGGCCGGGGCAGGGGCTGTGGATCGTCCCCTCCTACGGTGTGCATACCATCGGCATGTTGTTCTCAATTGATTTGGTATTTCTCGATCGCACCAGCCATGTGGTTCACATTGAGGAACATGTCCGCCCGTTTCGAATCTCCAAGGTCATCCTGAAAGCCGATAGCGTGCTTGAACTGCCCCCCCACACCGTTTTCCGCACCAGGACGCACGTTGGCGATATGCTTGAGATTGGACCCTTACCCAAGCCCAACCAAGCTCCGTCCCCCGCCACGCAGGCAACCTTAAACGGTACTCCGAAGTACGAGTCCAGCGTCGGGGCGTGAGGTGGGAGAAAATCCTGTACGGAAGCGGCTGTGTTGCATTCCACAGCGGGCTACGTAATAATTCCTTCGGGGATGTCTTCTTTCTTCTCGCCGTGGGGAGGGTAGGACTTTAAGCTGGCCCGGTTGAGAAGGGATTACTATGGCTTCACGTTCTGCTACGGTACCTGTTGTTGTCGTTGTTCTGCTCCTCGTTGCTCTGGCGGTCTTTGCGCCAATCCTTGCTAAGCGGCCGGGCCTTACGTGGTTGCCGACGCTTAGCGCAAATCCCAAGAATACTCATAACATGGCTGTCAGAGTATGGGTCAATCGGCGTTCAGGCTTTTACTACTGTCGTGCAAGCAAATTCTACGGAAAGATGCACCCCGGCGTCCTCTTGCGGCAGGGCTCCGCGCTTGGGAGAGGTTACCGCCCCGCCGAAGGTTCCTTGTGCCCATGAAGCCGCGGGAACAGCGTCACCTCCCGAGTATCCCGGCGTGCCCGGAAGATGCTCTCGAACACTAGAGAGCCTACCGCTAAGACCGGCACTTGTTAAGGACAACGGACAGGAGAGCATCAAAGATGGTCACCGCTGAAATTTCGGCGCCGCAAAAGCTGAGCGAGATCGGCATTCGTCGAAACCTGCTGGAAGAGCTGGCGGTCAAGGTCCTCTACCTGGTAGGGGAAATAACGCTGCTCGATCTGAGCAAGCGGATGTGTCTCAGTCTGTCGATCATCGAAGAAATTTTCGAGCGGCTCCGCAAAGAACAGGTCTGCGAAGTGACCGGAATGCTCGGAACCATTCACCGGATCGCCATAACATCCGGAGGGCGGATGCGAGCTCTGGAATTGCTGGGCTTGAATCACTATAGCGGCCCCGCGCCCGTATCTCTGACGGATTATATTGACCGGGTTCGCGCCCAAACCATTCGGGATGCGGACGTCCGCCCCGTCAATGTTGAGAAGGCCTTTCAGCATTTGGTGATTACCGAGGAAACATTGAATCAACTTGGCACCGCCGTTGTTTCAGGCAGGTGCATTATCCTTTACGGTCCCAGTGGAACGGGAAAGACGGCGATCGCTGAAGCCCTGCCCAGCATCTATTCCGACCGGGTGTGGATTCCTTACGCCGTCGAAGTCGACGGACAGATTATTACCGTTTATGACCCGCAGTTACATGGACGGTTTGAAGAAGATGGCCTGGGCGAATATGACCGGCGATGGGTCCTTTGCCGGCGGCCCCGGGTGGTTGTGGGAGGCGAGTTGACGCTTGAGGCGCTCGACTTGCAGCTCAACCCGATTACCAAGTTCTATTCCGCCCCGCTGCAAATGAAGGCCAATAACGGCGTTCTGATCGTCGATGACTTTGGACGCCAGCGCATGCGTCCGGAAGATCTGCTGAACCGCTGGATTGTCCCTCTTGACCGGAGAATTGATTTCCTCAACCTTACGGGGGGCAAGCAACTGGAAATTCCCTTTGACCTATTCGTCGCCTTTGCGACCAACCTCGACCCCAAGTCTCTGGCGGACGAAGCCTTCCTGCGAAGAATTCAAACCAAGATTAAAGTAGACTATGTGCCCCCCGGGCAATTCCACGAAATCTTTCGCCGCGTCTGCCAAGAGTACAACCTGGTTTATGACACCGGGGTGGTCGATGGCGTCCTGAGCCTGCTCGCGGCGCTCCAGCAGCCGCTCCGAGCCTGCTACCCCCGGGATATCGTTCAGCACATCTCCTGGGCGGCGCGCTATCAGGGCAAAGAACCCAAGCTTGACGGCCCTGCGGTCAGGCAAGCTTGCCGCAACTACTTCCTTTCGTAGATATCGGTCACAAAACGGCTTAACTCCCCTTTCCGGCCCCAACAAAGCTCTCGGCCGCGGCACGCAGAGCCCTCTCGATATCGTCATCGGAATGCGCCAGTGAAACAAAAGCTGTCTCAAATTGCGAGGGCGGAAGGTAGATTCCCTTGTCGAGAAGCGCCCTGAAAAAACGCCCAAACTGAGCCGTATCGGACTTTCGGGCGGAATCATAATCCGTAACAGGCGCACCAGTGAAAAATGGAGTCAACATGGAACCCACCCGGTTGACCGTAAGGGAAACCCCGGCGCGCCTTGCCTCCTCCCTAAAACCGGCAGCCAGTTTCTCGCCCAGGGTTTCCAGGCGCTCGTAGGTTCCGGGACGCCGAAGGACTTCCAGGGTTTTCAACCCGGCGGCGACCGCTAAGGGATTTCCAGAGAGCGTTCCCGCCTGGTAAACCGGACCGGCAGGCGCTACAAGTTCCATCAACGACGCCTTTCCCCCGTAGGCTCCGACGGGCAGGCCACCTCCGATCACCTTGCCGAGGGTTGTCAGATCCGGCCGGATTCCATAAAGCTCCTGAGCGCCGCCGTAGGCCACCCGGAAGCCGCTCATGACCTCATCGAAAATCAGCACCGTTTCCTGCTCCGCTGTCAGCGCGCGGAGCCGCTCAAGAAACCCGGGGATCGGCGGAACCGTTCCCATATTGCCCGCGATCGGCTCGACCATTGCGGCGGCGAACTGATCACGGTGAGTTTGAAAGGCTGCTTCCAGAGCCTCAAAATTATTGTAAGGCACCGTGATGGTCAACTCCGCCAAGGCCCTGGGAACTCCGGGGCTGTCCGGCAAACCCAGCGTGGCAATTCCAGAGCCGGCTTTGACCAGCAGGCTGTCCGCATGGCCGTGGTAGCATCCCTCAAATTTTAGAATCTTGTCCCGGCTGGTGGCGGCTCGCGCCAGTCGCAGGGCCGAGAGAGTGGCCTCGGTTCCGGAATTCACCAGGCGCACCCGCTCGATGGAAGGAAACGCCTTTCGGATCTCCGACGCCAGTTCCACCTCAGCCTGGGTCGATGCTCCGAAGCTGGTTCCCGTTTCCAGAACCGCTCGGAGCGCCTTCATAACCTCCGGATGGCAGTGACCAAGAATCAAGGGCCCCCAGGAGAGCATAAAGTCCACATACTGGTTCCCATCGACATCGGTCAAATAAGCGCCTCGGCCGCTAGCCATGAAAACCGGCGTGCCTCCCACGGCCCGGAAAGCGCGCACGGGAGAATTCACTCCTCCCGGCATAACTCGGTTTGCCTGGCGAAAAAGTTCCTCGGATTTTTGATGCACGAAACCTTCCTCGATTAAATGAATTAGCTGTTACACCACATCATCGCGCCCGCGGGACCGCCTCCGACGATGGCAATGGCCTTCAACCTTTGCACTCCTCCCTCTCGCAAAACGTCAGGATAGCACGGGATTTTCAAGAGTGTAACTCCTTCTGGTTTACCTCAGGGGGCCAATTTGCATCTTGGGTCCGGCAGCTCCGGATTGATGCTCAGGAGGTACTGCTACAGTTGAACGCTTCCCCTCCCGGCTCACGGTGCTGGCGACTGCCAGTTCCACGCGTGTTAGAATAAGTCTGTGAAGCCCCTTGAAAACAAACCGCGCCTCGCGATGTCTAAGATTCTTCCCTTGGAGCGCGCGTACGAGGTGATCGACGGCCTGAAACGGCAAGGCAAGTGTGTCGTTTTTACGAACGGATGTTTTGATCTCGTTCACCTTGGGCACACGCGCTACTTGGCCGCCGCAAGAGATCTGGGCGATCTGCTTATCGTCGCAATCAACAGCGATCCCAGTGTGCGGACTTTAAAAGGGCCGGGAAGGCCGATCATCCCGCAGGACGAACGGGCCGAAACCCTGGCGGCGCTGGAGTCCGTCGATTACGTCACGATCTTCGACGACCCGACGGTTCAGCCGGTGATTGCACGCATGTTGCCCCACGTCCTCGTCAAAGGCGCCGGCTGGGCGCCGAACGAGATTGTAGGTCGCGCCGAGGTCGAAGCAGCAGGAGGCCGCGTGGTTTCCATGAGCGCGGCCGCAGACATTTCAAGCACCGATATCATTAATGCTGCGCTCAAGGTCCACGGCTAGGAATCTTCAGTTTTAATGTCCTCCATTCGTTCTTTGCTTCAGCCGATTTTCGAACACCCCGCACTCCAGGCTGCGGGTAACAAGTCCGATGCAGGCACGTTCGAAGCCGGAAGCCGAATTTCCATCTCCGGCCTCACGCATCCTGCGAAGGGAATTGTGTGTGCGGCCCTGGCGCACCGGTTGGCGAGGCCGGTCGTCGTGCTGACGGCGGATAATGAGGCGGCAGAGCGATTATGCCTGACGGCCTCCACCGTGCTCGGCTGGCTCGATGCCGGAGCCCGTACGGCAACTGCATCGCTAGCTGCTTTCGACTGCTCGCCTTACGAAGTCCGCTCTCCTCACCCGGAAATTCTGGAACGCCGCGCGGTGGGCTTGTGGCAGATTGCTTGCGGCAAGGCACGTCTGCTCTTTGTGCCCCTCGATGCTGCGCTGATGCGCTATCGCAATCAGTCCTTCTATCGCTCGCTCGCTCTCGAGATCAAGGTTGGTGACGACCTCGCTCCCGAGGATCTTGTGGAACACCTCGGACAAGTCGGTTACGAACTGAGGGACCCGGTTTCCGCAACGGGCCAGTTTTCCAGTCGTGGCGGCATTCTGGACGTTTTCCCGCCGGAAGCTTTCTGGCCGTTCCGCATCGAGTTCTTCGGCGATCACATCGAATCGTTGCGGGAGTTTGACCCGGCAACTCAACGCTCAAAACAAAGCCGGTCATCCGTTCTGATTCTTCCGCTGGCCGAAACCCTCCGCTCTGCCGCGTTCTTTGACAGACTCGTCGAGGTGCTCGCGAAACGCAGTTCCGAAGGCCAGGGTGAACGATCAAGCATGGATTGGGCCGCCGCGTACGCAGGCCCATTCCCCGGTTGGGAGTTTTATCTTCCGCTCGCCGAACCCCATTCCAACACGCTCTTCTCGCTTTTCGAACGCCCGGTAATTGCCTGGGACGAGCCCCATGAACGCCGGAAGCAGTTGAAGGAAACTCTGGAAAGCATGCAATCGGCCTTCGACGCTGTCAGCGAGATGAGGCCACAGCCACCCCAGCCGCAAGACCTGTTCCTTGCGGAAGAGGAATTCTGGAAATCGCTTGCGGGCTTTCCCGCCGTTTCACTCAACGAACTTGCCATTGAAGCAAGCTCTGACCAGCAGGAGAGCCCCGGCGAAAGTCCGGGAGATTATGAGTATCTTCTGAACACACAGCCCGTGCCAAAATTTCTCGGTTCCATTAAGGTGATGGCTGAAAACCTTCAAACGCGGCTCGAACGCGGGGAGAAGACTCTCTTCGTGGTTCCAACCACCGGAAAGGCCGATCGACTGCTGGAAATATTTTCGGATTATCACATTCCCTTTGAAAATGTTGCGCCAGCCCGGCAGGCCGATGAAACAGGAGGTGAGAAGCAGCCCTTCCCGGATGAGAGGGCAGCAATTCCTCGCGTCGTTTCGGTGGCAAGCGGGGAAATTGAAGCCGGTGTTGTGTTTCCTGATTTTCGTTTGCTGCTGCTTTCCGAGCGAGACATCCTGGGGGACTTTGCCGGGGTCGCGCAGCGGCGCCGGGAAGGCTCAGCGACAACTTTTTTGTCGGATCTGAGTGACTTGAAAGTGGGCGACTACGTCGTTCACGTGGATCACGGGGTGGGAATCTACGAGGGTTTAAAGCAACTCGAGGTGGCGGGGACGCCCCGCGACTTCATGCTCCTCACTTATCAGGATGAGGCCAGGCTGTACGTGCCTCTGGAGCGTCTGGATCTGGTCGAGAAATATCGCTCCGGCGGTGACGGCGTCAAGCCCAAGGTCGATCGTTTGGGCGGAACCTCCTGGCAGCGGACCAAGAAGCGCGTGCAGCGGGCTCTGCGGGACATGGCGCAGGAACTTCTTCGCCTTTACGCACAAAGGAAAATGCAAGGCGGGACGGCGTTTAGTACGGACACGAACTGGCAAAAGGAATTCGAGGACTCTTTCCCCTTCGAGGAGACCCCTGACCAATTGACCGCACTTGCCGACATCAAGCGCGATCTTGAGAGCCCCGAACCCATGGACCGCCTGCTCTGTGGCGACGTGGGATACGGCAAGACCGAACTTGCCATGCGCGCGGCTTTCAAAGTGGCTCAGGACGGCAAGCAGGTTGCCGTGCTGGCGCCGACAACCGTTCTCGCCTTTCAGCACTTCGCGACCTTCCGCAAGCGCGTCGCAGCTTTTCCCGTCCGGGTGGAAATGGCCAGCCGCTTTCGTTCCGCCGCGGAAATTAAAAAGATGCTTGATGAGGTCGAGGCCGGCAAAGTTGATATCGTCATCGGAACTCACCGCCTGCTTTCAAAAGACGTGCGATTCCAGGATCTGGGTTTGCTGATCATCGATGAGGAACAACGCTTCGGCGTGGCCGCCAAGGAGCGCCTGAAAGGGCTGAGAGCAAATGTGGACGTGCTGACAATGTCTGCCACGCCCATTCCGCGCACGCTCCATATGGCTCTGGGGGGATTACGAGACCTGTCCGTTATCGAAAGTCCTCCTCAAGGGCGTCTGGCGATTCAAACCACCGTAGCCACTTTCCGGGACAGCCTGATCCAATCGGCCATCCTTCACGAAATGGAGCGCGAGGGTCAGGTGTACTTTGTCCACAACCGGGTGGAATCGATCTTCAGCATCGCCGCACTCATCCAGCGGCTGGTTCCAACGGCGCGCCTGGGCGTCGCTCACGGCCAGATGGGCGAGCGGGAACTGGAACGCGCGATGCTGAATTTCATGGAGGGCCAATACGACGTCCTGGTCGCCACGGCGCTTGTCGAGAACGGTCTTGACATTCCACGCGCCAACACCATGATCGTTAACCATGCCGAGCGCTTCGGCTTGGGGGATCTCTACCAGCTTCGCGGCCGGGTAGGCCGTTCTGAACGCCGCGCCTACGCTTATTTTCTTGTCCCCGCCGCCGACGCCCTTACGCCGATCGCCAGGCGCCGCCTGGCAGCGCTTAAGGAATTCTCAGATCTCGGCGCAGGCTTTCGTCTGGCGGCGCTTGATCTCGAGCTGCGGGGCGCCGGGAACGTCCTCGGAGGCGAACAACACGGGCACTTAAACGCCATCGGGGTGGACCTTTATTTGCGCATGCTGGATGAGGCCGTGCACGAGCTCAAAGGGGAACCTTCCAAACCTGAAGTCCGCACCACTCTGAACCTCGGGATTGACATCAAGATTCCGGAAAGCTACATCTCCGATGAACGCCAGCGGCTCCGCATGTACAAGCAAATCTCCATGCTCACAACCGCTGAGGCGCAGGCCGACATGGAATCGGAACTCCTCGACCGGTACGGACCTGTCCCTTCCTCCGTAAGACGGCTGATGAGTTATGCCACCGTTAAGTCCCGGGCCGAACAACTGCTTGTGCAGACGATCGATAGGAAGGGGGATGAGATTCTCATGCGGTTCCATGACCAGACACCTGTCAGCCCCGAGAAATTGAAGGGTCTGATCGAGGCGCAGCGCGCCACCGCCTTCCGCCCCGACGGCGTACTCCACATGCGACTCCCAAAGCATGGAACCGATGTTTTGGAACAAGTTGAAAATGTCTTGCTGGAACTGCAAGCCTAGGGCTAACATGAGTAGTTATGGTAGGTTTTTGCGGTCAACCAGCAGGCAGATTTCTTAGGCCAAAGAAGATCGTCGATTACGGAAGGGTGTAATCGTGAGCAAGATGCATAAATCATTGTTATGGCTAATGTTAGCGGCCACCCTGCCACTCGGGGCAGCCCCTCCTGCGTTGGGGACAACCCGCTTGGTGGAGCGTATTATCGCGCGTGTGAACAACAACATCATTACGCAACTTCAGTACGACAAAGAACGGCAAAAGTTGCACTCACAGCTCGCACAGAATTCCTCTGGCGACGAGCTTGAACAACAATTTCGAAAAGATAGCAAGAACCTGCTCCGCGACATGATTGACCAGGACCTGTTAGTCCAGAAAGCCAAAGATGACGGGATCAGTGTCGAGACCGACATCATCAAACAGCTGGATGAAATCCGCCAGCAAAATAGCCTGCCTTCACTTGAAGCTCTTCAAGAGGCGGTCGAAAGGCAAGGGGTGGTTTGGGAGGACTTCAAAGATCAGATTCGTCGGCGATTACTGACACAGAAGGTGATCGCGCAAGAGGTTGGGTCCCGCATCATTCTTTCCCGGGCCGACGCGCGCAAATACTTTGAAGCTCATAAAGCCCAATTCGATTCTCCTCCCGGTGTCCGTTTGGCGGAAATCCTGATCTCAACTGAAAAGCACAAGCCCGCAGAAGCGAAAAAACTCGCTCAAGAGGCCTTGGCCGAAATCCAGAACGGCGCGCGCTTTTCAAGTGTCACGCAGAAATACTCTGATGCTCCAAGCGCCAGTGACGGCGGCGACGTCGGGTTCTTTAAGGCTGGAACGATCGCTCCAACCATCGCCTCAGCAATCTCCAAAGTGGACGTTGGTGAAACAACGGGATTGATTAAAACGCAGTACGGATACATGATTTTCAAGGTCCTCGAAAGGCGCGTCGGGAAAACTCCCACTTTCGACCAGGTGGACCAGCAGGTAAGCGGTTATCTTTATAACACGAGGATCCAGGAAGGATTGCGCACTTACCTGACAACCTTGCGAAAAGAAAGCTACATTCGTCTGGCGCCGGGCTTTGTAGATTCGGGCGCTCCACCCGGGGGCGATGAGAACTACTGAGCTTCGAAGGCAGGATTTTGGTGAAGAAAACCTACGTTGCGGACTTGCTTCCCGGTGCCTCCATCACAGCCTCCTTTCTGGTTCGGGCCAAAGAGCGGAAAACTGCCCGTAACGGAAGCGCCTACCTCGATCTGGAGCTTCAAGACTCCACCGGAAGGATCAAGGCAAAGGTTTGGGACTCCGACCATTTGCAGTCGGAGTTTGAAGTGGACGACATCGTTCGCGTTTCTGGCGGCGTCGAGAACTACCAGGGCACGTCTCAGCTTTCCCTGCGGAAAATCGTGAAGTGTTCCGAGGAAGAAATCGACCTCGCGGATTACCTGCCGCATGGCACGCAAGATCCCGCTGCGCAGTTTGAAAGCTTGCTGAACCGGATCCAGAAGATGCAATCCGTCCCCCTGCAAGCCATGCTGCTTCAAGTTTTTAAGGACCCGGAGATTGCCCGGAAGTTCAAGCTGGCGCCCGCTGCGACCCATTATCACCACGCTTACCTGGGAGGCCTTCTGGAGCACGTGAGTTCGCTGGTCGAACTGGGCGACAGCATTTGCGACCACTATCCCTCGCTCGAGCGCGACTTGGTCGTGGCCGGCCTTCTGTTGCACGATCTTGGAAAAATTGAAGAGCTGAACTTCGCCCGCCACTTTGCTTATTCGACGCGCGGCCAGCTTGTGGGGCATATCAACATTGGGCTTGAGATCATCCGGGACAAGATGCGCTTGATTCCCGATTTTCCCGAGGAATTGAGAGACCGGCTGGAACATATTATTCTTTCGCATCATGGAAAACTGGAGTTCGGCTCCCCGAAGGAGCCGATGTTCATGGAAGCGCTGGTGGTCAATTATCTGGACGATCTCGATTCAAAACTGGCCGCGATGCGCGGGCAGTACGAAGCCGATAAGAATCATCCTGGGGACTGGACAACTCGCAACCGAGCCTTAGGCCGGGAGCTTCTCAAGCCGCTGTCCGAAGCGGAGACTCCAATCGCGCCCGAACAGCACGACCCGAAGGAATAATGAATTCCAATCCGCCCGCGGCGGGTGGAGGGCGTGACCTTGACCGTCTCAATCGTCGAGGGCTGTGAACTGCCAGCATGGATCACCAGGCTCCAGAAAGGCCGAAGCAACTCTCCGAATCCTCTCTTCTCAAATTGTTGCCGCACCGCTACCCCTTCCTGCTCGTGGATCGCGTCACGGCGTTCACCCCGGGCGTCGAAATCCAAGGCGTAAAAAACTTTACGGTCAACGAGGCCATGTTGCTGGGATATTCCCCTTCGTCCCCGCTGGTCCCAACCGGCATTCTGCTGGAGGCAGTCACCCAGTTGGGAGCGATTCTGGTGCTCGAACGGCCTCAAATGGCCGGCAAGATCGCGATGATTTTGCAGATCCCTTCGGCCCAACTCTTCAGAACCGTCGCGCCGGGTGATACGGTCCGCTTCAAAGCGCGTGTGCTGAAACTCCGTGAAAAGCTCGGCGAGTTGCAAGGTTCCGCTTACGTGGACGAAACCCTCATCGCGGAGGGGCAGATGCGATTTGCGATTGCAGATCGGAACAATATTTCTAAAGAATAGTATTCAGATGCTCTTCGAAGAACTTCAGATCCGCAAGGTCAGAATCCGGCCCGCCCACATTTTGGCGCCCATGGCCGGGATTACCGACACCGTCTTCCGGCGTTTTATCAAGCGCCTGGGCGGCTGCGGCCTGATCATGACGGAGTTCATTTCGAGCGAGGGCATGATCCGCCAAAACCTGAAGTCCCGCCGCTACCTTTACTATAAGGAGGAAGAACGTCCGATCAGCGCGCAAATCTTCGGCGCCGATCCTGACCACTTGGCCGATGCCGCTCGCCTCATCGAAGACCTGGGTTTTGACCTCGTCGACTTAAATCTTGGGTGTCCTGCCAAGAAGGTAGTGAAGTGCGGGGGCTCAGGCTTACTGCGCGATTTGCCTTTGCTCAAGCTGATTTTTGAGAAGATCCGCCGGGCGGTGAGCATTCCGTTTACGATCAAAATACGGTCCGGCTGGAGTGACGAAGAGATCGTGGCCTGCCAGGTGGCAAGACTGGCTGAAGAGTCGGGGGTCGAAGCCATCGCCATCCACCCCCGCACCCGGCTCCAGGGTTACAGCGGGCCGGCACGCTGGGACATTATCCAGGAGGCGAAAGCCAACGTGCGGATTCCCGTTATTGGCAATGGAGATGTGATGAGTCCGCCTGACGCACTCGCTCTCCAGGCCCAAACAGGTTGCGATGCCGTCATGATCGGACGCGCGGCGCCATCCAATCCGTGGATCTTCCGGCAGATGGAATCTTTTGCGCGTACGGGCTCCTATGCCGAGCCATCAGACGCTGACCGCTATCAGTTGATTCGGGATTACTACTCCATGCTGATCCAGGAAGAAACACCCGGGGCGATTGGGAAGATGAAGCAGTTCGCGAGCTGGTTCACGCATGGAGTGCGAAACGGGACGGAACTCCGCAGATCCGTGCAGAGCGCACAAAGCCCTCAGGAAGTGCTTGCACGCGTGGAGGACTTCTTCAGCGCCATCGGCGCCGGGCAGGTTTCCGCACCTGTTGCGATCCCTGGCCCTGGCCAAGTGCCTTCGGTTTCCGACTCATCGCCTTATCGGATAGCGGATCGAAACGGCTGAAGCCCGCGAGGCCTATTTCTTCATACTCTTCTCAAACTGAAGCTGGCGGTAGGCCTCACTGCGGGACATTCCCCGAACGCGGGCGACGGCTTTCAAAGCGCTCCGCTCATCAAGGCCTTGATTAACCTTGGTACTTTCCACTTCCTCCAGCAAGGAGTTGCCGGCCGGGACCTTTTCACGAGGAGGACTTCCCGGCCCCAGGATGATGGTCAACTCACCCTTTGGAGGCGTCTCCTTCAAATGTTTCCGAATCTCGGCAACAGAACCCCGAAGAAATTCCTCATGGATTTTGGTAACTTCACGTGCCACCACTGTCTCCCGATCGCCGAGGATGTCATGGATATCCCGTAACGCATCGAGAACGCGATGCGGGGCTTCATAGAACACGATGGTCTTGGGAGAGGCAGCCAGCTCCGTCAAATTCCGGCACCGCGCTGACTTCCTGGCGGGCAGAAATCCTGCAAAGATAAACTCGCTCATCGGAAGGCCGGCGGCGGCGAGGGCCGCGACCAAGGCGGAAGGACCCGGAATCGGGATCACGGGAATCTTATGCCGGACGGCTAAGTGAACCAGTCGAAGGCCTGGATCTGAAAGGACCGGCGTCCCCGCATCGGAAACTAAGGCAATGGCGCCGCCCTGCTCCATTTCGAGAATAAGCTCCGGCGCCCGCGTCATTTCGTTATGCTCATGGTAACTGATGGTCGCCGTCTGAATCTTGTAGTGGTTCAAAAGCTTCTGAGTTCGCCGTGTATCCTCGCAGGCAATAAGGTCAGCAGTCTTGAGGGTGTCAAGAGCCCGAAGCGTGATGTCCGAGAGATTTCCAATGGGCGTCCCTACAACGAACAGTCTGCCGGGCGAAAGCCGTGAGGACGCATTGTTAGCCTGAGGCTTCATTTTGCTCATAGAACGCTTCTCACTTTCAAGATTGCCATCACACTCTAAGCGTTAGTGTACCAATTGCCTTTCGGCCACACAACTTGTTGTCGGTGCGCAAAAGGGCGCGGCTTTTTGGGTGCAGGGAATGAATGCCCTGTTCTAATCGTCTTTTTGCTATAATAGTCGTTTAGCGCGGTCAGGAGGTGACCTTGCCTCTATACGAATATCGATGTGGCAAATGTGGTTCGCGTGTCGAAAAAATCCAGAAGTTCAGTGATCCCCCATTAACAACTTGCGAAGCTTGCGGCGGTGAGCTGGCGCGCCTGCTTTCGGCCCCTGCCATTCGGTTCAAAGGAACGGGATGGTATGTGACTGACTACGCTCGAAAGTCATCGAGCGGAGGGAGCCAAAAATCCGACGGGTCATCAGCAACGGAATCCAAAAAACCTGCGGAAACCTCTTCATCGACTTCTAGTAAGCCCACCGAGCCCACGTCGTCCTCAAAAAAATAGGGCCCGGAACGATAACGGGACAGTCGAATTGCACGTAGCGCCGGCATCTTGCCGGCAAATGCCGCCGGGACGGCGGCGCTACATTGTCCACCCAATTACTGGACACTACGCTAGTGTAATGCGTCATAAATAGATTTACTTATGTTCGGTCTTCGGATATCCTGTTGCGCATGAGCCGAAGAGCCGCACCGATTTTGCTTTCCGGGCAGGAGCGGGCCACCTTGCAGAGGCTGGC
>Ga0307372_10000363_pt1 | contig 81695 bp, 64 predicted proteins | sample OX1MG_FD_202533 | JGI IMG/M metagenome (GOLD analysis project Ga0307372, IMG submission 202533) | Soil microbial communities from Risofladan, Vaasa, Finland - OX-1 | ecosystem: Environmental > Terrestrial > Soil > Coastal area > Acid sulfate soil | place: Finland: Risofladan, Vaasa | collected... | reverse complement strand
GCCATCTTCCGCCTCCTGAACCCTTTGAGCCTGATGAACAGTTTCTCGACTTTGTCGCTCTGCTCGATCCGCTCGCTTTCCTCCTCACCTCAGAGGCCCTTAAGTGAGATGTATTGCCCCTTGCGGGCGTCCGTCGTCCTTCTCGTGGAGAGAGGGGACAAATCCCTTGCGGGCGTCCGTCCCACTCTTGATTTCGATAGTAGTATAAACGCTTCCTGAGCGAACAAATTTATCCTGCTGAACTGGTGAGGGTATGATAGAAACAGTGTAGATATGAATCGCCTCACATTTGGGAGGGGTATACACAGCATTTCAGGGAGGACGGACGCCCGCAAGGGGCCCACCACCCTTCCGCACCGCCCCCGTCCCTACTATGTCCGCGCTGTCTCCACGCGACCGTCATAGTAGGGACGGGGGATTGGGCAGAAGGGTGGTGGGCCCCTTGCGGGCGTCCGTCGTCTTTCTTGTGCGGTGGTAGACTCTGCTTTCCCCTTGCGGGCGTCCGTCGTCTTTCTTGTGCGGTGGTAGACTCTGCTTTCCCCTTGCGGGCGTCCGTCGTCTTTCTTGCGTTACTTTCTTTTTGCTTTCATCATCTTGTATTTTTTGGGGTAAAATTATTCTATGCATGTTTTAGGAAGGGAGAATCAGAAATGCCAACAGACTACACTCGTGCCGCCATGCAGCAAGCAAGATATGAAATTCTGGCTGAAGATGGAACGTACTATGCTGAAATTCCTGAATTTCGTGGTGCCTATGCCAATGCCGCCACTTTTGAAGCATGCCGAAAAGAATTAGAAGAGGTATTGGAAGAATGGATATTGTTGCGTGTTGCAAAACACCTTTCGTTACCTGTTATTGATAGATGAATCTCTGGTCCGAACTCGATAACCAACAAACACCGTTAGAATCCGCGAAGGGGGGGCGCACGCGCCGCCTCACGGAGCATTTTGTGTTGTCTGCGATGCGGGCGTGGTTGTTGCAAGATTACGTATTGCCCTATTGCCGTACACTGGCGGCTTCGCGTATTTACCGGCGTTGCTACTGGATTGATGGCTGGGGTGGCGATACGCGCACATTTGTGGCTGGCAAAGAAAATGTGGTGCAACCGGCTAAGGGGCGCAAGAAAGAGCTTGCGGTAGCATTACCGGCCATACTCCAGCCCGTCGTATCGCTTTCGGCGATGTTGGCACAGGAGCAGCGCCCGATTACGCTCAATGGCCTTGTGCTGGTTGGTGGCAACCAGAAGAGTCAACGTAAAGTGGGAGAGAATGATGCATTGGTATTGCCGAAGGAAAGCGGCCTCGTGCGGGGCAGTTGGCCGGAAGCGGCTCCTGTCTTGCTCAAAGGCATTGAGTCTTCACCGGCTATTTTCTTGCTCAATCCCTTTGGCACAACGCCGTTGACGCTGTTCACGCAGGACGATCTTGCTCCACTCTACCAGCGTACAACAGCGCCTACGGAGCTATGCTTGCTCGTTCCGCATAAACAGGCAAAGACGCGATTATTAACAGCGGCGCGTACACCGGAAGGTGCTGCACAGCTTACCGCGCTGTTGCGCAGCGACCGTTGGAAGGCCTTGCTCTCACAGGAGAGAACAAAAGAAGCAAAAGAAACAGCCCCATTGATAGATACATTCATCGAAATGTTTGTCGCCGCTTTGCAACGACACTTTTTGACGGTACAACGTCTCGCATTTCCCATACTGACAGGTCCGGCGGTTGTTGAAACCGCACCATATTCGCTGCTCTTCGCTACACGCAGTAAGGAGAGCCTGTTGCGCATGAACGATGCGGTAAGCCTATATTGGCGGCACATCAACGAGGAAAGGTACAAAGGGACATTGAACGAAGCATGGTTTGCATTGCAGCAACAGGAGCGTTTAGTAGAAGAACAGCAAGGATTGTACCAGCGTATGTTGCAACAGGGCCAGAGTCAACGCACCCGGCGCTGGCCCGATTTGCGCCAGCAACTAATCCTGGCGCAATTTGGTTCCTACCCTGTACATGAATATGATGCGACAATCAGCAAGCTCTTACAAGCCGGGTCTGTGCGATGCGAATGGAAACGCCCATTGACCGACAAAGCGGAAATGCGTGTGCCGGGAAACGATGATATGCTTTTGTGGCGCTAACTCCGGCCCAGGGACATTAAAAAGGCATTTCAAGGGGGATACGCGAGCATGGGGACGCCCGACGTAATTGAAATGCCTATAGCTAAGTATAAGCTAAATTTCGCAAAAAAAGTAGTAATTGTAGAAATTAGAAAAAGGAGAGGGGCGACCAGGGGGAAATGATGAACATGAGGACGTTCCTGTTACGGTAAAACTGGATAGTTAGGAAAAAAAGAGAGGAGTTACCAGGGGGAAACGATGAACATGGGGACGTCCACCGTTTTGGTAACACCTCTCAGAATAGAAACGATGTGTCTCTCCAATTAGTGGCATATTTTGACACATATTTGGGCGATTTGAAGAAAATTGAGAAAAAGAGTGAAACAAAATGGCCTGTACAACGTTGTAGAGTAAAGATTATAATAATTGGAATAAAAAAAATGCAAAAAACGAACAAGCATCCTCATCAACGATGAGAGGAAGAGAGAAAAGAACAATGGTACGAAAGAATAGACCACACAACCAGAATCATACCTCCGACCATGTAGGGGCGCAATTCATAGCGCCCGCGTCCTCCAACATTCCCGCGTCTCCTGGTGCATCCGCCTCCCATGGTACACCCGCGTCCCCCGGTGCATCCGCCTCTTCCAATAAAAAAGCGTCCCGCTTCTCCACGCACGCCGAAGACGAAACGGTGCTGGATATTGATGGTGAAATTGAGGACCAGTTGGATGTCCATCCAACGACGCATACGGCAGCTACAACAGCCTTTGAAGATGAAGATGGGCATCACGAGGCGGGTAAACGAGATGTTGATCTGTATATCCGCACGTATAATACGCTGCTGCGCAGTTCGGGCGAAATTAGCCTGAAGGCGCTGGTGCAGGCACATTATAATATTGACTCCAGTTTGCACCCGGAGGCACGTTCGCCGTATCCAGATATGTCGGCGTTCATTTATAGCGTGTTGCGTTTGCCGTCCTCGATTATACGCTGCAATCTAGTGCTGTTGGGACAGTCGGAGGAGGTGTTCCTGCAACAGGGATTTGAGGTGGACGGTTGGCAATCGGTAACGGCTTCCGCTCGCAGGCGCAAATGGTTCTATGATGGGAAAGAGACGCTGGCAGTCTATGTTGCGAGTGTGAGCGATACGGACGACATTGTGCCTATCCTGGTGGCGTTCCAGATTGAATGGAATAAGATGTATTACCTGCTCAACGCTGACGCAACGACGATGAAGCTGTTAGAGACGCGGGTGGATCCGACGTCGCCGATCTTCACGGAGATTACGAAGGTGTTGCGCGAGCGGTTGCATATCAAGCTGGATGACTGGCGGCGTCTTGTACTGATCTGGGGCGATCATCTGTGGGAGAATCTGTTGATGATCGGGCGGGGGCGCAAGAGTTTTCTGCTGCGCATGCTGGGCGGTTCGCATGTAGGTTATGTGCGTGCGACGCGGCAGTGGTGGACACCGGTGGAGGAATTGCTGAACCGGCAAGGGTTGCAGGAGCGACCGGTGTACTTTGTGTCGAGCAATACACATAGCCTGGTGAATCTGATGTCGGGGAGCATGTTGCGACGGCAGGATGAGTTGACCAGATTCGCGTTGAGCGGGCAGGACCCATATCTTGAGGATGAGTGTCGCAAGTTGCAGGAGGGTATTGTGCCGGGAAACTGGCAAAACTTCCTGTACTTTGCGGCCCGCGAGTGGGCGCGTACGCCCGCCGGGAGGGAGTTTGCGCGTGTGCGTGATAGCGAGGAACACGAGCGTGGTATCTGGCATGTGGGGGCGCGGCACGGTCTGGAGATTGATGCACAGGTGTTTGAGCTGGCGAAGCTACACCAGATGGAGGTTGATCCGCGTTGTCGTATGCCCGAAATGGATAAGCTGGAGAAAAGCGGCGCGATTATTCTGAATATTGATTATCCATTGGGGATGGCGGCGTACCGCATGATGCGCGAGATTACGGAGAATATGACGCACATACGCGGCATCTATATTCTGGGCAAGGCAGCGACGCTGAATGGCAGTATTGGGGATGTGATGATTTCCAACGTGGTGATGGATGAACATAGCCAGAATACCTACTGGCTGGATAATTGTTTTATCGCCCAGAATGTACAACCCTACCTGATTTATGGCTCGGTGCTGGATAATCAGAAGGCAGTTTCGGCGCAAGGAACGTACTTGCAAAACCGCATGTACCTGGATTTCTATTACAATGCGAACTTTACAGTGGTTGAGATGGAAAGCGGCCCCTACCTGAACGCGGTCTACGAAGACCAGTACCTGACGCGCTATCCGACGGGTGAGAATATCAATTTTGCGCGGTTGCCATATGAATTGGGCATTCTGCATTATGGTTCAGATACGCCGTATACGCGGGGCAAGAATCTCGGCGCGGGCAGCCTCTCCTACTTTGGCATGGATTCGACCTATGCCTGTGCAGTTGCTATTCTGCGGCACATCTTCGAGAATGAGATTCGCGTGGTGAAGCAGCACGAGGAGAGTGCGACGATGATTGAAGAGGAGGAGCGGACGGAGACACAGGTGTCGTAATAGCGCGTAGGGGCCCGATTATGAAGATTAACAAATTAATTTACCAATCATGTTTTCTGTAGGGGCCGATTGATCGTACCCCTACAGAAGGAGGCGGCGAGCGGGCAGATATGTTTGCTCATAGATGGTATTGTAGATTTCGACTGCCGCGGGGTCGGGTTCATAGGTCTGAACAGTGTGCTGGATAGAGGATGCGGCTTCCTCGCCTGAACGGAAGATGTTGGCCCCTATGCCGGCAAGTAATGCCGCACCAGTAGCGGCGGCCTCGGCAATCTGAGGAACTTTGATCCGGCAGCCGGTAATGGCAGCTTTGATTTGTAACAATGGGATTGCCTGAGTCGCTCCACCAATGACGGTGATTTCGGGCATTTTCTCCCCTTGCCCGGCTTTTTCCCCTGCATCCGAAGACAAACCAATGCCAAGAGTACGGAACATCTCTAAGTTGTCGCGCAGCCAGAAGGCGAGACCTTCCATTAGCGCACGTACCAGTTCTGGACGATGGTGAGAAGGCGTCAGACCCAGCATGGTGCCGCGTGCAGAGATTTGTTTATATGGCGAGCCAGAACCGAGAAAAGAGGGTAATATGATTGCGCCATACGAGCCAGGCGGTACCTCTGATGCTTCACGAAGCGCCTGGGCATAGATTTCGGAGGAGATAGTTTCCTGTTTTCCTTGACCGTAGAGCAATGACACAATCCATTCAAGTGCGCCACCGGCGAAGTTGAGGGTACCGAGGGTGACATAGGTGTGCGGTATGACGTAGGCATAGCTATTGAAGCCCGCCGTCATTTGCTCCGCGTTAGGATGGAAGGCGTTGCTGATGGCGAGGATAACGCTGGCGGTACCCATTGACTCAAGTAGATGACCGGGGAGTGTGACTCCCGCTGATAATGCGCCACAGAGATGATCATGTCCACCGGTACTGACGATGGTTGATGACGGCATGCCAGTTTGCTCAGCGATATCTTTGCGCACAGTGCCAATGGCGGTTCCACTGGGAAAGGCGGGCGGAAACCACTCTACAGGCAAACTTGCCTGCTGGAGCAGAGTTTCTGACCAGGTGAGGGTCTGTTGGTCGAAGAGCATGGTACGTGAGGCAATGCTATAATCGGTGGCAATACTTCCACTCAACTTCCACAATACGAAATCTTCGATGCTTAACCAGGAATGAATGCGTTCAAATACCTGCGGGACGTGGTTGCGCAACCAGAGAAGTTTATTGATGCCAAAGGTTGCCTGTGGAATATGCCCTGTGATGGAGTAGATGCGCTCGCGCCCGGCGGTATCCTCCCACCATTGCCCTTCAGGGACAGTGCGCCGATCATACCAGGCGATAGCAGGGTACAGGACGTTGCCGTCAGCATCAAGGGGGAATGCTGATTCCCCCATGCTGGCAACAGAAATAGCCCGAATGCGTTCAGGATGATCGCACTGTTGAACGGCGGCTTGAATGCTTTGCAGGACCGTTCTCCACAGGTCTTCCGCGTCAAACTCACTCCAATCCGGCGCTGGATGTCGTACTATAGTGCGACTGCTGCCGACAACAACAATATGGCCGTTTTCTGCATCGAAAATGACCGTCTTGGTATTCGTTGTGCCAACATCTATACCAACAAGATACATGCTGAAGCTCCTTTGCGGGCGCGATAATGACAACAAGCAACATCATGTGCCAATGATGAAACCCGTAGGGGCCGGTAAATCGGCGGCGGACGCGATAAATCCGTCCCTACGGTTGGTAGATCAATTTGTTCATCTCCATTACCGGCAAAGTGGGCGAGTAAACCGGCGGCGGACGCGATAAATCGGTCCCTACATGCCATCTTGCAATATGGAGAGGGCGACATCTACGCTGACATCCTGGTGGACGAGGGCGACGATGGCTCTGGTCATAGCTGTGGGCGAGGGAGATTGCCAGACATTACGGCCAATCACGACACCGACTGCACCCGCGTCCATCGCATCCCGAATGGAGGTCAGGAATTCGCGGTCGCTGCGCGTTTTGGGTCCACCTAATACCAGCACCGGCAGATAGCATGAGCGAATGACCTTTTTGAAGCTTTCGCGTTCGCCGGTATAGAAAGTTTTAACGATATCGGCCCCGTTTTCAGCAGCCATGCGGCATGTATCTGCGACGGCACCTACTTCACGAGCGGCAGGATGGTCTTCAAAACCATAAGGCAGGGCCTCAGCCATAATGGGAACGTTCCACCGGTGAGCTTCTGCAGCCAGTTGGGGGAAATAGATCGTCGAATTATGACCATTGACGATGCCTGGGAAATACATAGCGGCGGCGGCATCAGCCCCTGTGGTAAGAATTTCTTCGATACCGAGCAGGAGTTGTCGTGGATGCTCCAGCAAAGGGGACGTGGCTCCATCGCAGCGCATCATGACACCGACATCTTTGAGCTGTTTGCTAAAATGCCGGGCAATGCCAATGCTGGTCAGAATCGTGTCAGCGCCACCTGCGACGATTTGCTCCAACACTTGCTGCGGGCTTTCCAATCCTGCGACAGCGCCATCGGTAAATGCATGATCCATGGCGATAACAACGGAACGTCCGTCATTGCCAAAAAGGCGATGAAAGCGCCTGTTTGAAAATTCACTCATATACTATCCTTCTTTCTCTCTTCACAAAACAAAAAACATGTTTCTCCCCTTGCTTAAAACAAGAAGAGTACTTAATATCTCCTGATATCCACCTGTTGAGCATAGTGCCAGAGGATATCATGTGGGGGCAAGTTGTAGCTGAGATGCGCAATCGCTCCCATGGAGAATGCTGTAGCTAAGCGTCCGCAATCGGCCAGGCTTAACCCCTGTATTTGTGCGACAACGAGACCTGCGACCATAGCGTCCCCGGCCCCGAAGGTCTTCTTCACCGTTATATCTGGAGGAGTCGCGATCAGCGTTGTTGCCTGCTCAACGAGCATCGCGCCCTGTTTTCCCATTGAGACAACGACCAGCGCAATGTCTTCATTCAACAATTGATGAGCAGCGAGCTGAACTTCGGCCTCACTCGTCAGAGATTGTCCAATGCTTTTCTCTCCTTGCCCAGTAACAATTTTCTTCCCCTGCCCGAAAACAAGCTGTTGCAGCTCCTGTATATTTGGCTTCACAATAGTGGGACCTGCCAGTATCCCTTCACGCAAGGCTTCCCCACTGGTATCCAGAATGATATGCTTTTTTTGCCGTTTGAGTTGGTTGATGATCGTTGCATAAATCGTGACAGGCACATGTGGCGGCAGAGAGCCAGACAATACGAACCAATCGCATGAATTCGCCAGGTGTTCGATTGTTTGGAGGAGTGTATGTATCGCTTCATCAGGAGGAGTTTGACCGGGCATGTTGATGTCTGTTGTCTGCTGGTTCACCTCATCAACGACTTTTACATTGATGCGTGTGTTGCCAGGGATACGAACGAAACAATCTTCAATCCCCTTAGCTGCAAAAAACTGCTCGAAGATATCTCTATTCTCCACACCAAGATATCCCGTCACAACAACGTCATAGCCGTAATCTGTCAGGAATGAAGCAACATTGACTCCTTTGCCGCTGGCATCAAAGTTGATTGCCTGGGCGCGATTGACCTCATTTGGTCGAAAGTTATCAACTCTGACTGTCTGGTCAATTGCCGGGTTGAGCGTCACAGTTGCTATCTTCATGAATGTTCCCCTCCGTTGCCATGCACCTCTGTTGTTATGAATTATCCTGGTTGCTCTCACCAAATTGAGGTGAATCGACTATAGTAAGATTATCCCGACCGCCATAGCGATTCCACCACGGCTGCGCTCCCTGGCGTAATATGCTGTTCAGCGCCTCGATATTTTGCCTTCCCTCGTGTCCCAGCCAGCTACGTAACGCCTGGGTTCCGCCTTTCATGTAGACAGGAAGGCTGTCCTGCCATGTCGCCCGGCCACAGAGTACTCCTGCATACGGGATGCTCGCTTCATTCGCCAGCGCGAGTGATGCTAGAAACTGCGTGTTGCTAACTCCGGCGCTGAGAAAGATGAAAGGTACCTGTGCTTCCTCCGCGACAGCGCGGAAGTATTGTTTAGCTTCTTCACGTGTGTAGGCAAATGGTCCACTGGCATCATCATGCGTGAGGAATTGCATATTGATGGGAATTTCTAGCTTGAGTACGTCAACCCCATAGCATGGTCGGGAAAACTCCCGAGTCAATTTCATGACCTTCTGCGGTTTCGCCTGAGCAAAGGCGAAACTTTTCTCGCCGCCCAAGCTATCACTGTAGCTGACTACCTCCAGAAAGAAAGGGATATCGTAGGCGTGGCACTCAGCGCCAATACGCTCTACAAAGGCATGTTTCACGTCGTTGATAGACAGGTCATCATCGGGATCATAGTAGATCAGCACTTTGACGGCATCCGCTCCGGTCTCGACGATGCGGGCTACCGACCATGCTGGATGCAGTGAAGGGAACCGTCCTCGTGTTGTTGTGTCATAGCCTGATATTTCATATGCGAGGAGCAAGCCAGTGTCGTTAGCGCGGTGTCTGGCGGCCTCCAATCCATATTCAGGATCGAGCAATATCGCGCTCGCATAGGGTGTGAGAACTTCAGACACCAGTGTCTTGAACTCCTCAATTTCGTGCGCAGCAATCTCTCGATTGGTGAGCGCTGTCAGGGCCTTCTTCAATGATCCGCGCTGGTCTATTGCCAGGGCAGCAATGACTCCATGTTCGTCAGCCAGTGCCATGAGACGCCGGTATTTCCCGGATGTCATCTGTTTCGGTATACGCAGGTTTTCTTGAGTCACCTGTATGCTCACTTTCTATTATCAGGAGGGTTAAACATTAAATCGGGAATACCCACCCCGTCCGTAGGGGCACGGTAAACCGGCCCCTACTCAGCGACTCTGGTGAAACGAGAGATACGCGGATCAATGAACTGGTCAAACTCGTCATAGCTGGGACTCGAAAATTCGGAGACGATGGCTCCTTCGTCTCCTGATTGGAACCAGTGCCAGGTATTCGGCGGAATAGTGTATTGATCTCCGGGATGCAGTTCGATCTCGTGCAGCACCGTGTAGTATTGTGCGCTGCCTTGCGGTATACGCGCCTGAATAGTCGCGGTTGGCTCGCCTTCGACATAAAGCCAGACCGTACCTCGACGGCAGCGAAACGTTTCCTGTTTGCCAGGATTGGTTTCACTGAGCGGGGGATGGCGATGCTGTGGGCAAGTCTGATATGGTACCATGACCAGCTCTTTCGCACAGTAACGATCATTGTTGATATAAATGACAAGTTGCAAACCTGTGCGCTCCAATTCACCCAGGCCAAAGTCAGCCACTTCGATCTGCGTTTGTTCCTGTGAGGTCAAAACCATACCTGCCTGAGCTAATGTCTGCATTACCCACGCTTGCATTTGCTGTACCTGACCTTGCGTTAACATTGTTGCTGCCTCTTCTCTATATGCTATCCGATTCACCTTCGTCGTGAGTCGTAATGTGTACGTCTGGTGCATCATGCAGTTGTTTGATCACCTGTGAGTATTCAGCGCCAACCATTAAACTCACGACTTCATTCTCATCTGTCTCGCTAATCTTGCGTTCACCGGCTTTGCTGCCACGACGCATCACGATTACTCTGTCCGCGACAGCAAAGACATCCTGCATATTGTGACTAATCAGGATGACAGGCACGCCTTGATTGCGCAACGTGCGTATCAGTTCCAGCACTTTGAGTTGCTCCGGTACACCCAACGCGGCAGTGGGCTCATCCATAATCATCAAATGGGCTTTCCAGTAGACCGCACGGGCAATAGACACGGCCTGACGTTGACCGCCGGAGAGTTGGCGAATAGGGTTACGCAACTCAGGAATGCGGATATCCAGTTGCTCGAGTACCTGACGGGACTCGTGCTGCATATAAGGGCGATCCAGCACGTTAAAAACGCCGAGTTGACGGCGCATCTTTTCGCGACCCAGAAAGATGTTTGCGCTGGCATCAAGATTTTCGCACAAGGCCAGGTCCTGGTAGATAGTTTCTATGCCGCGCCTTCGCGCTTCCATTGGCGTGGAGAAGGAGACCGCTTCATTGTTCAGAAGAATCTGGCCGCTATCGGCTCTATAGGCTCCAGAGACCATTTTGATGAGCGTTGACTTGCCCGCGCCATTGTCGCCGAGGAGTCCTACCACTTCGCCAGGATAAATTTCCAGACTGACATGATCAACAGCGACCAGACCGCCGAAGCGTTTATAAAGGTCTTTGACCTGTAAAATAGGTTGTACATTCGCCATACTGTGTTTCTCCCGTTCCCATTAACGGCGCATTAACTACGCTCAACCAGTTGCTTTTTCGCTTGATCAACGAGAACAGCCAGGATAATCACCGCGCCTACCGCAATGAACTGCCAGAATGGATCAATATCCAAAAAGATCAGGCCATTCTGGATAATGGAGATAATCAGCGCCCCGATTACTGTGCCGAGGATAGTACCCTCGCCGCCGAAAAGGGAGGCACCACCGATAATTACCGCTGCGATAGAATCGATGAGGAGTGGATCACCCACATCCGCGGCACCGTTGCTGAAGCGCATGGTGTAAAGGACACCTGCCAGCGAAGCTAACAACGCCGATAGCGCATAGATCAGAATGGTATGACGAACCACGGGAATGCCCGCACGCCGCGAAGCCTCTTCGCTCCCGCCAATAGCATAAGTATGTCTGCCGAAGCGCGTCTGCGAGAGCAGCCAGGCGCAGATAAGGACAACAACAACCAGGAGAATCAAGGGAAAAGGAAGCAGTTGCACAATCTGACTGGGACGTACTCCCTGTAAATTTGAGGGTAGTTGGAAGAAGCTGAAACGTCCATCAGGTAATAAATACAGCAGGTATCCGTTGCCAATTTGACCGATGCCATTCGTTTGTACACTAACGGGTTGCCCACCAGAGAGAATAAAACCCGCGCCGCGAGCCATACCGTACATACCCAGCGTGACAATAAAAGGCGGTACACGCAAGCGGGCAATGATTAAGCCATTCACCAGACCAGGGATGAGGCCAACGGCCAGACCGGCAGCCAGACCGGCCAGCACCACAACAATTAAGGGGTATTTGTTCCCCAAGTTGTTCATGACCAGGGCTGCGGCAACCGACGCCATGCCCATAATAAAACCTACCGAGAGGTCAATGCCGCCTGAGAGAATGACGAAGGTCTCACCCAGTGCCATAATCAACACCAGGGACATGTCTGCCCCAATAGTCTGGAAATTATAGATATTTAGGAAGCCTTGCCCAGTGATAGAGAAGAATATAATCAGCACAATCAGAAATAGCCACGACCATCCCTTGCTTACAATATCAAGTGGTCTCAGCGCCATCTTTCCCAGTTTTCCCGACCGGCTCTGGTCTGCATCCGGTGTAGCCACATCAGACACTTTCATAAGATTGCTCCTGTGCTGGTGGAAAGAAGCCACCGTACATGAGACATCCCGAATTTTATACGCCCACAAGGGGCCATACCGTCACATAAATGGAGGACGGACGCCCACAAGGGGACCCACTGTCACATCCCTTTCAACAGGAGGTTTTTTGCTACGCCTGGTTCCCCGCCCTGTCATTCTGAGTGCAGCGAAGAATCTGCGTGCCACAAGAGATTCTTCGCTGCGCTCAGAATGACAGGCGGCGATGGGCGTAGCAAAAAACCTCCTGTTGAAAGACCCCACATCCACCCAACTCCGTCCCTACTATGTGACGATGCCGCTTGTGTCCGTATATCGTAGGGACGGGGTGGGGCGGTTGTGGGATGGGCCCCTTGCGGGCGTCCGTCCTCTTCTAGTATGCTCGCTCAAAAATTCGAGAGGTCTCATACCAGGTAGTCCCCCCGGCAAACTAGCTGGCTAACTCTTATAAATGGCAGCCTGTGAAGCAGGGTCGTTCACATTGGTTTTGTCAATGACGACATAACCTGTGGCGACGCGCTTATTAATGGAACTGGTTTTACCGGTCATAGCGTACACGCCGTACTGAACGGCAGTGCTACCCATCTCAGCAGGTTTCTGGGCAATAACCAGATCAACGACGCCGTTATTGAGGTCGTTGATAGCCTCCTGGGGCGCATCAAAATTCGCGATCTGGATTTGCCCCTGCTTATTGGCATTCTTGACGGCCTGGGCTGCACCCTCAGCGCTGAACAGGTTGGTGCCGAAAATACCATTGATCTGCGACCCCTTATTGCTGGATAACAGCGCCGAAACTTGTTGAGAAGCAACGGCAGCACTATCGTTGTCATAGTTCGAGCCAACGAGCGTCACCGCCCCATTCGTGGCCGTGATTGCCTGCTCGCATCCCTGTTGACGCTGATCCGTGGTACTGATACCCGGTGTGACGTTTTCAATGTAGAGGCCGCCCTTGTTGCCAATGGCTTTGATCAGAGCCTGCCCGGCGATCATGCCTCCCTGCACATTATCGGAGCCAACGTAGGAGAGAGGGAAGGTAACAGGGCCGCTGGTATAGTTACCATCACCAATAAAGGTATCAACGGAAATAACTTTGATGCCGGCGTTATTCGCATTCTGCAATGGCGCGATCATGGCTTGCTTATCACAAGCCGCGATAATCATCACGTCAACCTTCTTTGCGATGTAGGCATCAACAATAGGGGTCTGGAGGGTGGCACTGAACTGAGCAGGCCCATCAACAAGGAGTTTTACACCCAGTTGATCCGCCATCGCCTGTGCGCCTTTTTGCATTGTAACATAAAAAGGGTCGCCCTTGACACCTACGATCAGTACAAACGTGTAGTTGTTGGAGCTAGAGCCGGAGGTTGTGGTGCTGCTGCCACACGCGGCCAGTAGGCTGCCTCCTGCAAGAACGGCAGCGGTGCCAACGAGAAATTCACGGCGCGTGAGAGATTGTTTCCCTAATTCTGTGTCTTCCATCTCAAGTCCCTTCTTGAAGTACTACAGTCGAAAACCGAGTAGTACCGGTAGGTAGTGTACACAAATACAAACGACGTATTTCACTAAAAACCACTACGGCAAGAGCCGTTGTTGCTACCTCCTTCCATACAGGAATCCTTTGCGGAAAATATGATTGAAGTTGATTAATATTGATTATAATCGGCTTTTTAACATTTGTCAAGGTATGGAATCATGAATATTTACGAGCGTCTATACACGAATGCCTGATTGTATTTTCACCTGAAATTTGTTATAATCAAAATTAATCAAGTCTGATACCATGTTGCAGGAGAGCATATGACGGAAGGTGCATTGAATGATTTACCTGGAAGCGTTCGCAATAATGAGCTATCTACCGACGATGGTCGTGCTTTTCTTGCGATAGAACGTCGCATGAACATCGTTAAAGCTGTGAATATGCATAAAACGGCCACCGTGGCGGAAATCGCGGAATGGTTGGAGACCTCACCAGCGACAGTACGACGCGACCTTACGTGGCTTGACGAGCAAGGTTTGATTGCGCGTACTCGTGGAGGCGCGACAGCTATAAATTATCCTTCACAATCACTTTTACGCCGCTCTGTTCCGGCCTATGAACTACGTCTGAATGAATACATAGAAGAAAAGCAGTCCATCGGACTTTGCGCGGCTGAACATATTCATGATGGGGAAACAATTATACTAGACGCCAGTTCGACCAATCACTACATATTGCCTTTTCTTGCGAAGAAACGAGACTTGACAATCATCACTAATTCTCTGTATATCAGCAAAGAACTGGTGACACTGAGCGAGACGAATCCTGGCTTGACTGTTATTTGTTCGGGTGGAACCTTATTCATGCGCTCTTATTCGTTTATTGGCATGCTCGCTGAGCAAGCGCTGAGTCAATTCTACGTGGACAAGGCCTTTATCGGTTTGCGCGGGATTTCTTTGCACCACGGACTTACCAGTCCTTTTCCAGAAGAGATTCCGGTCAAGCGCCAGATGATCAAGTGCGCACGAGAAGTCTTTATTCTGGCCGATCATACGAAGTTTAATCAGACTTTAGCCAGTCTGATTGCCCCGCTCAACGTTGTCCACACGCTGATTACCGATGCTCGTGTTACCCCCGAAATTGCCCGGCAAATGAGTGCGGCCATTCCCCATGTGATAATAGCACCCATGATAGAAGGAACAAGCCTGGAGCATGTTTAGCCAGGCCAAATGAGCCTGGCAATTTCAATAAAGAACGCCCACAAGGAGCAATACTGATCACTTGTTATAGCTTTAGCTTAAACCTGTACATCAACCCTTGTACTATCGCCACGCTGACGTGTAAACAAATCACCGTAACGGCGAGACAGGCAATGGTGATGTGAATGACGCGCCAGCGATTAATAATCTGGCGAGCGCGTTGCTGGCGGCGCAGCGATTGCAGAAGTTGGGTGCGTGTACTTAACATCTCCTGGGCGCTTTGAAAATCGGTCTGCTCCTGTGGTGGTAGAGCTGATAGCGGCACTATGGCAGTAGTGTCTTGCCCGCGAGCAACGCGCAAGGCTCCTATACAATACTGCTTGAACTCATTGGATTTACCGGCATAGAGACGTTCGATGGTATATTCCAGTTCCAGGATGCGTTCTTCGAGGGACTGAGCAATGCCGACGCCGTTGGAGCCTGCATCTGTGGAGATAACGCGGCTCTGCCAGAAATAGAGCAGACGATTGATGATGCCGCTGGCGACGAGGCAGATGAGCGCATAGAGCGCGGCTGCGCCACCATTGTTGGTAAAGAAAAAATACTGCGGAGCGAAACGCATGTCATGCAGGACATGATCAAAGTTGCTGTGCAGCATGGCGGTCAGCACGGCGAGAATGCCCAGCCAGTTATGCGCCCATAACCAATCTTGCACTTTGCCGGGGAGAATGCGCACAAACCTGCGGCGCAGCGTATAGGCCGCGGTGAGGGCGACGATACCGAAGGTGAGAATGCCGAGTATTGCCAGCGAACCATAGCCCGGCGTTTTACTCAGATATCCCTTTGTATGCCAGTACCACGCGAAGGCTATTGCGTATATCAGAATGCAGGCAGCGAGTGAGAGCCACCACGCCTTTGAGGTTGGCACTTTCCAGAGGCGGCGCGGCTGTTGCCGGGTTGCTGGTGTTTGTGATGTGGGCTGTGTTGTAACGGACATGGATATTGTTTCCTCTATTTAATGAGCTTTCCGCCGTAAAATATTTTCGGTAGAGCCAAAGAAGGTCGCCGGTTGGACACGCATTGCCGCACCGGTCGGACAGGCCTGTACGCACGCCTGATTGTTGTAGCCCGCGCACAGGTCGCACTTGACCGCGATCTTCTTACGCAATTCGTCATAACCACCGGATGACTGCGTATTGAGCGGCCCCGGTTGGGCCATTGGCAGCATAGTGCGTCCGCGCTCTTTGACAATGCCATCCTTGAAATAGCCGCTGAAACGCTGCCATAAGGCACTGGTACCGTTTGCTGTCAGGGATGCTTCGGGCCGCTGTCCCCGTGCCTCATCGAGTGGGACGATGCTGATGTTATCATAGGGGCAGCGTTCGGCGCAGATGCCGCAGCCGATGCAACTTTCGGTGATGTAGACTTCCCCGCCCGGCTTACGAGCGATGCCGGCGCGGCTACAGAGCATACAAACGGGGTCCTGACACTGGCGGCAGGCGGTAGTGATGGTGATATTGCCAATTACCATGCCCTTGCGGTTCATGCGCGAGTGACCATGCCGCCGGGCGCAAGCCTCTTCACACTCGCTACAATGGATGCACTTATCGAGGTCTATGACGAGGACTTCGGTACCCTCGACAACACCATCATTGACCAGCGCATGCAAACCTCTACGCGCTGTGGCTTCCGTAAATGGATTGGCGGTATCAGTAGTAATATGCCCAACAGGGCCAATTGCGGCGAAGATACCTGTATTCGCCAGAGAAACCTCTTCGCTGTACTGCTGTAGCCGCTCGTTGAAACGCTGGGCAACCTCTGGATAGTGCATGAACAATTGCAGCAGAACCGGACGCGGAATTTCGGCAACACGGACACGCGAGATCGCCGTAGCTGTCACTGCTCGTTGGTCACCCAAGATATCCAACCCACCCGCGAAATAATCTCCGCCTTGCCGGTAGGCAATGATACGATCCGTTCCCGAAGTGGTCTGACGCGCTACCTTGACAAAGCCTTCCATAATAATATGCAAGGATTCACGTTCTGGCTGCCTTGCCCGCCCTACCTTATTACTGTTATCCTCAGCAAATAGCCGCTCGTTGCGTTCGTATTCACGAAATTGTGTCTGCTTCACTGCCCATTGCAGCACATTTTCTGGCATACCTTGAAATAGGGCCAGACGCTTGAGAATAGTTTCCAACGAGCGAGCGTGGGAAACCTGCTCGAAGTAACTACCAACGCCGGGCGCAAGCTCAATCAGATGTTGCATCACCTGCTCCGGTATTGCCAGCACGAGCGCGTTACTTTGCACCTTTGCGGTCGTGTTATGCTGATGGCCGGTAAGCATACCGTATTCGCCTATATATTCGCCGCGCCGCAGGATTCCGACCGGTATTGGCACACCGTCTGGCCCATTTGTCGAGAGTTCAAATTGCCCGTCTAGAATGCAGTAAATATCACGCCCATACTCACCTTCGCGTATTACTTCGTCGCTGGGAGCCAGCGTTAGCAGCGAAGAGGCCGCGATTACATGCAGCAGGTAGTTGTCAGGAACGCTTTGCGCATCGCGCAACATTGCTTGTTCGCGCAAGCGGCTGAGTACAAGTGCAGGATTCCAGCCCTGAGGCAAAGCATTCGTCACCCGACGCACATCAACAGGGCTATCCCATGAAGTGCCGAGCCGTTGTTTGAGCGAAAGCATCAGCAGGTCGCGGTGATTATTTACCGGGCAGACAGGGACACACGAGCCGCACATGACGCACTCCTCGGTAAATTTCGCGATGAGCGGTGCCATCGTGCCAGTCATAGTGGCGCGGTTCAGGTCGGCGATGGCAACCTGAGAGGAGATGGGAACGGGACAGGCTCGCATACAGCGATCGCAACCAATACACATATCTATCTCAAAACGTATCTCCTCTTTTCGCAGGGGCTTTATATTACTGCGATGTTGCATTCCTGTCACAACTGGTTGTTCTAACGGCTGAATCTGCATGATGTCTCCGGCAAAATTCTCAAAAATCTTCTCAAAAGTTTAAATCGCGCTTTCCGCGTATTCTCCCATCCGATTGACGCCTAAAATAGGCGGCAGCACGTTCTGGCTGTCCAGCCAATTGCTGAGTTTGAAATCATCTGCGAACAGGATGGAGGCAACGGACGAAAGGTTCACGCGATAGTCAATGGCGCGTTTGAATGCTAAAGTTGCTGTACGGTCGCCGAGCGAGAGCATACCAATCGGCACCCCGTTTGCCAGCGTGACCTTGCGATAGGTGCGTGGCTGTGGGTCGGCGACAATCGTTTGAATTCGACCATCCAAAATGTTCATATTGGTGATGCCAACCGAGGCAAAATCGAGGCCATACAGGAAGGTAGCATTGTAAAACGTCGTCGTCTGAAATGGATGGCTCGTGTCCAGCACGTCCAACATGCTATAGGCGGCGGCGCGTGCCTGTTGAATGGCGGGATACCATTGCCCAACCACACGAGTCCGTCCCGTCATACCATCGCTCGTTTCCACTACATCCCCCGCTGCATAGACATGAGGTGCGTTAGTGTGCATCATCGCGTCCACACGCACACCACGCCCACAGGCGATGCCGCTGCGTTGAATAAAATCAATAGTAGGCACGATACCGATAGCGATAATCACCATGTCACACGGAATACGTTTTCCCTTTGTCGTCACGACGCCGCTCACTTGCCCTTGCTCACCAGTAATCTCGACTACCTCCTCCTCAAGATAAACATCGGCACCATCACGCATTTCCTGTTGCAACACGAGGTCTGAAGCTGTCGCATCCAACACCTCCGACCAGAGCGTGTTGTGGCGCAGCAAGTGGCTCACGCCGTAGCCACGCTGGCGTAGCGACTCGACGGTTTCCAGCGCCAACGTGCCACTACCAACCACCGCGATGTGCCGTGCAGTGCCTAACTGGCTCAACACATGCTTATAATCCGCGACACTGCGCAGTGTCGTCACACCCGCGAGATTGCTGCCTGGGCAGGTAAGCGTGTTGGGTCGCGCTCCATTGGCAAGCAGCAAGCGATCATAGGCAAGCTGCCGCCCACTTTGCAATTGTACATATTGCTGTTCAGTGGCAATGCCAGTAACGCGGTCTTGCACGCACGTAATGCGCTGTTCCGCGTAAAAATCTCCTGGACGCGCCCGCAACACATTTTCGCGCACCCGACCTGCCAGAAAATCCTTGAGCGCGGGCCGGTAATAGGTTGGATACGGGTCGTCGGCAATGATGAAAATCTGTGCCGCCGCGTCCTCCGCCCGCACTATCTCAGCCGCCGTGACACCCGCGATACCATTGCCTGCAATAACAAACATGCGTGCGCGATTTACCATGCTGTATTTACCTTCTAACATATCATTGTGTTTATCGTGTTTCTATGTAGTCCAACGATGCACACCGTGAAAGGGGACACCGAGTAAGTAATATTACCTAAATGGCCTATTATGGACGCGGTTAAACGCGGTAATGCAGATGAATAAAAAATCTGGTAATGGGGGGAATCGACATTGCTACGCTCGTCGAGGTGGGCGCGATAATGCTGATGAACGAAATAACCCGCCACCTATGGATAGCAGGTTACGATAAGTCAATGCAAATCTGGCAAGCTATTTGACACTGCCTACATCCTACTCATCCCCACCATTCAGCATCTCCAGTACTGTCGTCCCCCTATAAAGCATCGCCAGAGGGAACCGAACATCAATACTCGTCAACTCTATCTCATCGCCCGGTCCAAATACGTGGATAGTCCATTCGTCGCCTGTACGGCGTTGCACTTCGATAGCCTGGTAGCGGGTGGAAATTAGCATGTATTCCTGGATGGTGGGGCAGGAGTGGTAGAGATGGGCTTTCTTGATGCGGTCTTTGCCTTCGGTCGAGTCAGACAACACTTCAACAACGACGCGAGGAGCCAGTACTTGCATCTGTTCGGTTGTTGGCTGATCGCGACCGTCACACGAAACCGATGCGTCGGGGTAGGTGTAGCGCGACTCTGACAGGCGTACACTCGCATCTGAGTTGTAGACATAGCAAGACTGGCTTCCCAGCGCGTCTTCCAGAGTGCGCACAGTGTTGCTGCTGATGCGCGAATGAGCAAGGGTTCCTCCTGACATCAGGTACACTTGCCCATCTATATATTCATATTTCACGTCCAAGTTGGTCTGCTCTAATGCACGCCACTCGTCTACGCTGATGCGGCGGGGTTCTCTCTGAGCTACCATGTCATACCTTCCTCAAATTGGATTGTCAGTGATGGCCTATTATCGTTGTTTCGTCTATAGTATATCATGAATGCAATGCCTGAGTAAGCATTGTGCTGAACTGATGTCATCCTTGGGTCGAAATATCTGGCCCAATTATGATATACTCACAACAATACAAAGGTGATTTTCCGAGCAATATCAGCGAGAAAGCGGGCGGTGAGCAACCATGTTGACGCAGATTGAGATAGACGGCTTCAAGACCTTCAAAGATTTCAAAGTAGAACTTGCCCCTTTTCAAGTTATCGTTGGCCCCAATGGCTCTGGCAAAAGCAATTTGTTCGATGCGTTGCAGTTGTTGGCATTGTTAGCGGATACCGATGTACGTTCAGCTTTTCAAAATACTCGAGGAGGAGCTAACGAATTATTTACATTACAGCCCGATGGAAAGCGTGTTAACACAATGCGTCTGGCAGTAGAGATGCTACTGGATAAGAATGTCAGGGATAACTGGGGACGACAGGGTGAAGTAAAGTACAGGCGGCTACGATACGAACTGGAGATCAAACAAAATAGTCGAGATAGCAAACACCTCTATATTACGCATGAATCGTTAAGACCAATTTTATCAGAAGAGGATACATGGTCTCAAAGATATGAGCTACCCTTCTTATATGAAAATGTGCCACAATCTATTGCCGACGCACAAGCTTTTATTGATACTGTGCATGCATTTGTTCATGATGGTTTCGGAAACGAAGAGGGAAAATTTGTAGAAAAGGAACCAGTTGAAACTGACATAATATTTCTTTATTCAGAAGAACATGGCGGTAATGAAGCCTTTCCGTTAAATGCTGAACATTCGGTTTTGAGTAGCGTTGGCACTATTTCCTCATTACATGCATTCGCGGCCCGGCAAGAAATGCTCTCTCTAAAACTTTTACATCCCGACCCGGAAGAATTGCGTCAGCCTAGTTCAGTGAAGGCTCCTTCGTTTCTTTCAGAAAATGGAAGCAATTTACCCACAATGCTGGCACGTATGAAGGATGCGGACGAATTTGCCTTGACTGATGTCTCTCGCGATTTAGCAAATCTCGTTCCAAATGTTACAGGCGTCGAATTGAAAAATGATGATGTTCTTAACAGGTATATTGTTTCGGTAAAGTATCAGGATGGGCGCTCTTTCCCATCTTCGGTTCTTTCTGATGGAACTCTGCGTTTACTGGCGCTGGTAGCCTTAAAAAATGATCCGCAATTTCGGGGTGTTCTTTGTTTTGAGGAGCCAGAAAATGGCATTCATCCTTCATATCTCAAGGATATTGCCCATTTATTACGGAGTATGGTAACTGACCTGAGCGACCCGGAGCAAGTGGATGAGCCATTAAGGCAGGTGTTGGTGACAACACATTCACCAACATTTATTAGCCAGCCTGACGCCATAGATGTTGTCTTATTTACCCATACAGTCACACGAGTAGAACCCCAGAGTACGGGTATTCCACCGATGCGTATTACACAGGTGGTTCCCGTTGTTACAACAAACGATCTCAGCTCCCAAATTGATTTCGATACTGGCAAAGCTGCATACACTATAGACCGTGTAAAAGAGCTTCTTATCAATGAATCTCTCGACGATGCTCTCGAGCTTCTTGATAAATCCCACACAATGCTGAATGAGAGGTCACAATGAATGGAAGAGTTGCGCTTAGCATTGTACGCTGAGGGAACCACAGATGAGCAATTTCTGCCTTCAATATTGCAACGTACATGCGAAAAGCTTATAGCGAAAAATAATCAGACATCGGTGAATATCCTTGACCCAAAAGTCATCGCAAAACACAAAAATATTACGAAACGCGACGAAAGCATCTTACAGGCTGCTCGCGATGCATTTGACTTTCATATTCTGGTTATTCACGCTGATGCTGACTCTCACACTCAGGAAAAAGCATTGAAGGAGAGATTTCAACCAGGTCATGAATTGGTTAAGTTGTCGAATGAGTGCGTATGCAAATATCTGCTACCCATTGTTCCAATATACATGACTGAGGCATGGTTGCTGGCCGACAATGACGCATTGCGGAATGTTATTGGCACGAACATGAAGGCTCAGGATCTCGGCTTGCTGCAAAAGGCAAGGCTGATTGAAGCCGATTCAAACCCGAAGCAAACGCTGAAAAATATTGTGCAGAAAGCCTATGCCAATCGTTCCAGACGTCACCAGCAAGTAGATTTGAACATAATCTACAGATCTTTGGGAAGGTCAATTCGATTAGAGCAGCTGGAAAATTTGAAGGCTTACAATCAATTTGTCCACGACCTGACCGCAACACTTCAAAAGCTCACCCTGATACCATGACCAGTCGTAGGGACCGATTTATCGCGTCCGCATTCCTCATCTTCCGTTATTCGCACATGTTATTTGAGAGGGAGGCGGACGCGATAAATCGGTCCCTACCGCAAATTGCCCAGCAATGTGCGTGAGATGACCACTCGTTGAATCTGGTTGGTGCCTTCGAATATCTGGGCGACTTTTACGTCGCGCATGTAGCGTTCTACGGGGTAGTCGCGGACATAGCCAGCGCCGCCAAGTACCTGGACGGCGTTGGTGGTGACTTCCATCGCGGTATCAGTGGCGAAACATTTTGCCATTGAGGCGTACATACCGGCGCTCTGTCCGGTGTCGAGTTTGTAGGCTGCTTCGTAGACGAGCAGACGACTGGCTTCGATTTTCATTGCCATGTCTGCCAGTAGGAACTGTATACCCTGGAAGGCTCCGATGGGATGCCCAAATTGCTCGCGCTCACGTGCGTAGTTGCAGGCCACCTCAAACGCTGCCTGCGCCACGCCGACCGCGACCGCGCCGATATTGACACGCCCACCATCGAGCGAGGAGAGCGCAATTTTGAAGCCCTGACCCTCTTCGCCAAGACGATTGGCGACAGGTATGCGACAATGCTCAAAAATCAGTTCGCGGGTAGGTGAGGAGTGCAGACCCATCTTACGTTCGGTCTTGCCAAAAGTGAAACCCGGTGTTCCTTTCTCGACAACGAAGCAGGAGATACCGGCAGAGCCTTTGTGGTCGCTGGTGCGAGCCATCAACAGGTAAATATCGGCCTCGCCGCCATTCGTGACCCACATCTTGGAGCCGTTGAGCATATATTCATCCCCGCAGCGTTCGGCCCGGCACTGCAAACTGGCGGCATCCGAACCTGATGCTGCCTCGCTGAGCGAAAACGCACCCAATAATTCGCCACCGGCCAGCCGTGTAGCCCAATTCCGTCTCTGCTCCTCGTTGCCAAAACGCGCAATTGAGCCAGTCACCATATTGTGTACCGAAAGGCCCACCGAGGTCGCCATTTCACCCTTTGCCAGTTCCTCATAGACGATAGCGCCCGACAATCGGCTGAGCGCACTGCCGCCGTACTCTTCGGGTGCCGTTACGCCCATCAAGCCCAGTTGCGCCATTTTATGGTAGACATCGCGAGGGAAATGGCCCTCCTCGTCCCATGCATCTGCGAAAGGTGTAATTTCTTGCGCAGTGAAGCGACGTACCATGTCGCGTATCTCTGATTGCTCTTCGTCGAGTTCAAATTTCACAAAGCTGCTCCTCTATCAATGTTGTGAAACCCGTAGGGGCCGATTAATCGCGCCCACCGCCGATTTATCGCGCCCACCGCCGATTTATCGGCCCCTACGGGTTGTAATTTTTCCCTATCATGGTAATAGTGTTAGCATATATGATGGGGTTGCTGCAAGTGCATATGCCGGGTCAAAAATATTTTGTCAACCACGAAACCCGTAGGGGCGCGATAAATCGGCCCCAACGGGTTTCGTGATGTGCCAGCACGTTTGCATTTATGTGTAAATACGCTATAATCAGAGCTAACTTGACACACGTAGTTTTGAATCTGTGAGGCATCATATGTTTCGTTTTTTGACGGCCGGGGAGTCGCATGGCCCCTGTCTGACTATGATTATAGAGGGATTGCCTGCCGGTATGCCGGTGGATAAGGCGCTGATAGACGCGGATTTGCGGCGGCGACAGGGTGGCTATGGGCGCGGCGGGCGTATGAAAATTGAGAAGGATGGCGTGCGTTTCCTTTCGGGAGTGCGACACGGCAAAACGCTGGGCTCGCCCATCACGATGCAGATTGAAAATCTGGACTGGGTCAACTGGGAGGAGCGCATGAATGCAGCGCCTGTGGAGGCGGAGATTGACCCTGTAACCCGCGTGCGCCCCGGTCATGCCGATTTTACCGGCGCGATGAAGTATGGTCACAGCGATATTCGCAATGTCATCGAGCGTTCAAGTTCACGCGAGACTGCCGCTCGCGTCGCTGTCGGCAGCCTCTGTTGCCAGTTGCTCGGCCAGTTCGCGATCACCATTCATAGCCACGTGCTGTCTGTTGCCGATGTTGGGTATGGAACGTCTCTACCTATGACACGTGACGCCTATCCTGACAAGATGTGGGACGCGGTGGAAGCTTCTCCCATGCGCTGTGCCGATGCAGAATTGACCGAGCGCATGATTGCGCGTATCCTTGAGGCGAAACGCGATGGTGACACCTGTGGAGGGACATTCGAGGTCGTGGCTTTCGGCGTGCCAATCGGGCTAGGTAGTTTTAGCCAGTGGGACCGGCGTTTGAGCGCCCGTCTGGGCATGGCGATGATGAGCATTCCATCCGCCAAAGCCATGGAAATCGGCACTGGTTTTGGCGCGAGTCGTGTCACCGGTTCGCATGTCCACGATGTGCTGCGGCATGGAGACGATGGACGCTGGTTTCATCTGTCGAATAATGCCGGTGGTATAGAAGGTGGTATAACGAACGGCGAACCGGTTGTCGTGCGCGTCGGCGTCAAACCCATACCAACGCTTGCCCATCCACTACCTTCGGTAGACCTGGCGAGCGGCGAAAATATTGAGCAGAGCCGCTACGAGCGCAGTGATGTCTGCGTTGTTCCCGCCGCTGGGGTCGTCGGCGAAGCCATGATGGCAATCGTGCTGACCGAGGCTCTGCTAGAGAAACTCGGCGGTGATAGTCTGGAAGAGATGAAGCGGAATGAATATCAGTAACAGTATACGCAAATTGACACGGTTATTTATCATCCTTTTTGTGATTCTGAGCGTTCTACTTGTCTACTGGCAGGTGGTGGTTGCCAATCAGGTCACAGCGAATATCCATAATGGGCGGCACTGCCTCTCTGACGCGGCTCCTATTCGCGGGCGCATTTTCGACCGCAATGGTGTGTTGCTGGCTGATTCGGAACCAATAGCCGCGAACAACCCGAACGCGGGCAATCTCTGTGGCTACCAGCGTCACTACTTTTTGAGCAAGTATCCATCGCTGGCGGCCTTAATTGGCTATTACATCAGTCCGCTTTACCCGGCGACGGGCATTGAGGCGGCCTATAATAATTACCTCGATGGGCAAGTGGGGTTAACCTCGTTGAGCAACACAGTGAATCAAACGCTGCACCTTCCACCTGTCGGCGATGATATCTACCTGACGATAGATACGCGCATCCAGGCACGGCTTGAGTATGCATACGATCACGATATACCGTTTCCGGACAACGATTTTGTCTTCAAGTCTAATGGTGGTGCCGTCGTTGTCACCGATCCACATACCGGAGAAATTCTCGCGATGTTGAGCCGCCCCTATTATGACTCGAATCGCGTCGCCTCCGGTGACATCGCCTACGTCAATTCTTTGCAAAATGCCCCCGGCCAGCCACTGCTTGAACATGCAACGCAAATGACCTTTGTCCCCGGCTCAATTTACAAAACGGTGACGCTGGCGGCAGGTCTTGACTCAGGTGTTTCGTCACTCAACGACCAGTTCTACAATAATCATCTACCGGGAGTACCACAGGCTATCGGGCCGGTTGTCCTCGGCAGCGGGAATGAGACGGAAACATTTGGCCCGTCGGGCAATAACATTTCCGGTTTTACCTCTCATTATCCGGTGAACCTGGAGTATGGTTACACGCACTCGGATAACATCATTTTTGCGCAGGAGGGTGTGAAAATAGGGGCCAAAACCTGGCTGGACTACAACAGCCGTTTCTATGTCGGCAAGCAGATACCATTTGATGGTTTGCCTGTGGTGGCAAGTTCTGTCACACCGCGTGACGGCAGCCCGCTAAAAGTAAATCAACTTGGCGAAAACTCATTTGGGCAGGGCATTGACGCCGTTACGCCGTTACAGATGTCGCTCATTGATAATGCCGTTGCCAATGATGGTACGATGATGAGCCCAATGCTGGTAATGAAAATTGAGCAGCCAGATAACCCGAATACGCCAACGGATACGAATGGCACAGTCATACAGTCATTTTCGCCACAGGTGCTGGGCAATCCCATTTCCGCCCAGACTGCCAGTACGATACGTGACGCGATGAACTCGGTTGTGCGCTGCGGTTCTGGTCACTACATATCTAACCTGACTCCGCTCGATCCAATGACCTGGCGTTCACCATATGAGATTATTGGCAAAACTGGCACTGGACAGGTTGGCCCAAGTCTTCGTGTGGGTGCGCAGGCCTGGATGATTACGCAAGCCCCGTATACCGACCCGGCGCATCGCTTAACCATTGTTGGTCTGAGTGTAAATGCCGGTGAGGGTGGCGCGGTCATCGGGCCAATCGTCACTGATGTGTACAATTACATCTTCTCGACGATTCCAGAGTGGAAAATAGCCACGCCGCCACAGTCCGCCGATGCCGCAGTACTCGCCAGTCAGGATTCCCAGTTCTGCCTCTCAACCGGTATGCTGCAATCGTAATGTAGTAGTTTGTCAATGTTCATGTGACTGGTGATGCCCCAGCAAGGGACACCGGCAGATGCGCACAGCTCACTCATCCCGGAGATGCTTCGCTGCACTCAGAATGACAGCCTCCGGCCTGTCATTCTGAGTGCAGCGAAGCATCTCTCGTCACTGCTGGAGCATCACAGTCACATGAGCGTTGACAAAGTAGTAGGGGCCGATTGATCGCGCCCACCGCCGATTGATCGGCCTGTGTCCCCTACCGACCGATCGGCGATGTTTGGGAAAATGATGTGTCGGTTGTTTGGGGACACGGGGCCGATCAATCGGCGCTGGGCACGGTAAACCGGCCCCTACATTATCCCTGGTGCAGTGCTTGCCAGCAGGTCTCGCAGTAGCCCGAGGCCATCAGGTCGAGCGTCAGGTCGTGGAAATGGTATTGCGTCTGTAGTTGTTCGTTGAGGTTGCCAAGGAGCGTATCATCGAGGTGGAGAACCGCCCGGCAGTGTTTACAAACGAGATGGTGATGGGCTTTTCCTTCGGAAGCTTCATAATGGGGCTGCTCACCGGGCAGATGGTTCTCGCGCACCAGCCCCAAGCCGCGCAACAATTCCAATGTACGATATATCGTCGAGAGGCTGACATAGGGGTTGCGCGTTTGTACCCGCTCCATAATCTGGTCAATACTTAGATGACCATCGGCCTCTTGAATAACACTCAATATCATATAGCGTTGCGGTGTCAGTCGGTAGCCCTGTTTGCGCAGCGTTTCGTTACTTGATTTAACATAATGATGCATCATACAATCCCCATCCCTGATAGTACTTCCTTGTACCATATGGTAGCACTGCAACGTTTAACCGTCAACATATGCGATTTTCCCCCACAAAAGCGTTGACAATCGTTGATTCAGAGCAGATATATGCGTATGATATAGATGGAGGGTGCGATAATCGGACCCCTACAAGAAGGCGAGAAATATGGTACATTGGGAACATAGATACCTGTTAGGTACAATGGTTTTTACGATTGCTGGCGATGTTGTGCGTGACTTTGACGAAGAATACGAGGCATGGAGTTGGCTGGAGCAGGAAGGTTGGGGATTGGTCGCTATTGAGCCACCAGACCCTGTTCGTCCCGGTGCCAGTAAGTACTACTTTAAACGGCAGAAGCAACAGCTATATAATGCTTACGTGCAGGAGGAGAAAATGGCTCGCACGACTTCTACTGATGCCCAACGGCCCATCGCACAGCAAGAGCGCAGAGGAAGGCGATAACAGACTATGCCAGATTTCTGGCGTTCAGCAGAAGACCCCGAACGGGTGATGCGTACCAGTGTCACGCACTGGCAGGAAACAGAAGGCCAGCAACGCGAAGACCTGCTGACGGTCGAGGAGCCGTTTGAGGTGCGTATTGGCGGTCGCAGTCTTGCCGTCATCATGCGTACTCCCGGCAATGACCGTGAATTGGCGATGGGTTTTCTCTTTACCGAGGGCGTGATTACCGGAGCAGATGATGTGCTATCTATTAGCGATGCAGTGGATGAAGATGGTCTGCCACTGGCAAACGTGGTGGATGTCACATTGCGCAGCGAGCGGCACCAGGCATCGTTCAAAGAGCAGCCGACAGCGTTCGAGCGTCACTTTGCCGTTTCCGCGAGTTGCGGCCTCTGCGGGAAGAATAGCATTGCCGACCTGCTGGTCTCCGTAGCACCAATCGAGCAGATGGAACCGCGTATCGCTGCCTCAGTTCTTTATGAGCTACCGGCGCGTTTGCGTCCGCGACAGGCAGTGTTTACGTATACCGGCGGCTTGCATGCTGCCGGTCTCTTTAGCACTAATGGCGAATTGCTGCTTTTGCGTGAGGATGTGGGACGCCATAACGCGGTGGATAAAATCATCGGGTACGGTCTATTACAGGGACAGTTTCCCTATACGCAACATATCTTGCTGGTGAGTGGGCGCACCTCATTTGAAATCATCCAGAAGGCGCTGCTGGCGCGTATTCCCTGTATCGCCGCGATCTCCGCGCCCTCCAGTCTGGCAGTCGAACTGGCTGAGCGCGGCGGCATCACACTGATTGGTTTTCTGCGTAACCACGCCATGAATGTGTATACGCATCCCGAACGGATAATATAAAGCCCATCAATGCAATATGCAGCTTTTGGCTGCATATTGCATTGATGGGCTTTAATTGATGGGCTTTATATTATATGCCCATTACCTCAACGAGTTCTTTGACGGCAGCCGCCGATTTTTGCAGGAGAGCGCGTTCGTGCGCATCCAGTTCAATTTCGATGACCTGCTCGACGCCCTGTGCGCCCAGTTTTGCTGGTACGCCGACGAAGAGGTCATGTATACCGTACTCGCCTTGCAGGTAGACACAACTGGGCATAATCATCTTCTTATCCAGCAGAATAGAGTCCACCATTTGCAGCACCGCAGCCGAAGGTGCGAAGTAGGCACTGCCAGTTCCCAGCAGCTTGACAATTTCCGCGCCGCCGTCGCGTGTGCGTTGCACAATTTGTTCGATGCGGTCAGCTGGAATAAGTTGTGAAATCGGCACGCCCGCTACGGTACACATACGAGCAAGCGGCACCATCGAATCGCCGTGGCCGCCCAGCACGTAGGCTTGCACGTCACGCACCGAGGCCCCTACTTCCTGGGCGATGAAGGTGCGGAAACGGGCGGTATCCAGTACGCCCGCCATACCCACCACACGATTGCGCGGGAATTTGCTCACATGCAAAGCCAGTTGCGCCATCGCGTCAAGTGGATTTGAGACGATAATCATAATGCAGTTGGGCGAATACTTCACCACCTGCTCCGTCACCTGAGAAACGATCTCCTGGTTTTTCTTGAGCAGGTCGTCGCGAGTCATGCCCGGCTTGCGCGGGAAACCAGAAGTGACAACTACAAGGTCCGAGTTCTCTGTGTCCGCGTAATCGTTGGTGCCAGTTATCTGCGAGTCATAGCCGAGAACTGGCCCGGCCTCGAGCATATCTAGTGCTTTGCCCTGCGGCATATTTGGCACAATATCGTACATCACGATGTCAGCATAGTCGCGTTCCGCCAGCCGCTGCACCAGCGTACTGCCAACAAACCCTGCTCCAACAACGGTAATTTTGCTACGCATACAAATATCCTTTCAAATTCAACATATGTAAGTGTGGGGGCCGGGATACCCGTAACCCATTGTTATTGTATGCTCTAAAGGACAACAATGGCAAAAATCATGGGCATTGTGAGGGCATTGTGATGAGGTGCCAACCATAACTACAAGAATGTGTATACTTTGCACATAGTAATTAGACAGAAGAAACTCTACTATGGTTAATAACAGTTGTAGATTTCGGCTATCATTGGACGGATTCTTGCGAAAATGCAACAAAAACCGTAAAAATATGCGAATATCGCAATCTACCTCTGTTCGACAGCCCTCATCTTTCGCAGATTCAGCCTGCTTCATCTTTGTGAGGGACAGGTCAATCCGTTCTCATGTTTCTGATCGTTGGTACTCTTTTATCACAAGGAGGCGTTCTCTATGGCGCAATCCGACCTTTCTCAGGAGCAACGGGACGAGGCATTATTGCAGAAATTTGGCTACAAACAGGAACTACAGCGCAGGCTGGGCTTCCTCTCCAATTTCGCAGTTGCTTTCTCCTACATTTCGGTTTCTACCGGCACATTTTCCCTGTTCTACCTTGGACTCTCGGCAGGCGGGCCAGCCTTCTTCTGGTCGTGGCCCATTGTCGCAATTGGACAGTTCCTCGTTGCATTGAACTTTGCTGAACTCGCATCACATTTCCCTATCGCGGGTTCCATCTATCAATGGAGCAAGCGACTCTCGAGTCCAACGCTGGGCTGGTTTACTGGCTGGATTTACTTTTTCGCCGGTGTGCTGACCGTCACGGCAGTAGCATTTACCGTACCCATTCCGCTACTCGCCATTTTCCCGCACATTCCCGGTACTATCCTGGGCATGCCGAATACTGTTTTCATTGCCCTGCTCGCGATTATTCTCTGTACGCTCATCAATGTTGCGGGAGTACGGCTAGTCTCTATTATTAACAACATTGGTGTGGCCGCCGAGATAGTGGGTATGATTGGCTTCGCGCTTATCTTGCTGCTTTTCAATAACCACCAGCCGATCAGTTTTCTCTTTACAGGACCACATGTCTCATTGCAAAGCGATGCGCAACCGTGGACGCCGGGCTTTGGCAATACATATGGCGGTGCATTCCTGGCGGCGCTGTTTATGTCATTGTTCGTCATTTATGGCTTCGACACCGCCGGTACGCTGGGTGAAGAGACGCGCAACCCGCAAAAAAACGCTCCGCGCGGCGTCCTCTGGTCTATTGGACTCTCGTTCATCGCGGGATTATTGTTCCTGGGTGGCACGCTGCTTTCAATCAAGAATTATCCAAAGATTGAGAGCATTGCGCAAGGTGCAAATTTCCTGCAAGCGTTGCCGACGATTATCCAGGATGCGCTCGGCTCATTCTGGGGCAACGTCTACCTCTTTGTGGTACTGATCGCCATTTTTGTCTGCACACTTGCCATTCAATCAGCGACCATTCGCCTGATGTTTTCGATGGGACGCGATGGTCGTCTGCCCTTCGGTAGAGTATGGGGCCGCGTAAACTCTACGTTCCATACCCCCATCTGGGCGGGTATTGCTGTCGCCGTTCTTGCCGCGTTGCCATTTCTGTATAGCACCGCGATTGGGGTGCTTGTAACAGGGGCAACCGGGATGATTTACCTGTCCTACTTCATGAACAATATTGCTTCGCTGCTTGCCCGCTTCAGGGGTTGGCCGCACGAACGCAGTCCATTCAGTCTTGGACGTTGGGGAATACTGATCAACATCCTGGCATTGGTGTACGGTGGCTTGATGATTATCAACTTCCTCTGGTTCGGCGGGTTACGTAACATCTACACCAATCCTACGATGGGAGCGGCTTTTACGGCGTGGGCCGACATTCCCCTGCTGGGTGGCATGCCCATTTTCGAGTTCTCGCTCATCGTCCTCTTTGTTGTCGGTGCCATCTACTGGTTCGGTTTTAAACGCCGGGAAGTGATTACCAACAGCACAACGGATGCTGGAAGGCTGGCAGATGTAGCGGATTAGGGTGTTAGCGAAAGACAAACAGCAAGGTTGAGGCATTTTATATCGTATTATGGAATGCCCCAATCGGCTCAACATCCTTCCAGGTGGAGGTAGGGACACGCTTCAGCCCGTCCGCGTCCCTATCTTCACCGGTAGGATGGAAAACCACGCCTTCTCACTATTTATTGTTGTTTAGACTAATTTTTTGCAAACCAGTCTGGGAAGCGGCTGTAGCGGTTTTCGCTGCAATGTGGCTCGTCTCACTGTAGACCGTTCTTTGCGAAATTAGTCTAAACTACAATTAGTAAAGAATATAATGTCAGTACACAAAGATTACATCCGCGTTAGGATTAAGCAGAAAACGAACTATAAGTTAAAGGAGTAGGATATGGATCCGAAAGAAATTGAAGCCGCACTGGAGGCAGCTGCCTATGCAGAAACAGAGCAGCAAAATCGTCTCTTAAATGAAATTGCTAGTTTTCCAGAAGAGGCTTTAAGCATAGCTTTCAAGATTCTACGCGCTATGAATCAGCGACTCTGGAGAGTTGCTGTCCAGATAATTCGTACCATTGGCTATCCTCAAAATGCTGAAGCTATTCTATGGATGATTGCATGTGTAGAAGATAAAAATTTTCTAGCCAGAGAAGAGGCGATACAAACCCTTCTTGACATGGGGCCACATGTGGTTGTTCCATATCTTATCTTAGAAATGTGGGATGCAAAGCGCCACCAATATTGGGGCGCTGATGTGGAAGGCATATGTAGTATGCTTACTTTTGTAGATCGCGCCTATGCAGTAGCCTGTGGTCCCACGCTCGTCTACATTCTGGGACGGAGTGATCTTCCTCCTGATAAGGACCTGGATAAAGGTTTTTTGCTCGATGTTCTCAAGAAAATTGGGCCAGATGGCGTGACGTATGCTTTACCAACATTAATTGATCTGGCTAGTCGAGAGGGGACAAGTGATGTAGGTAAGCAAGCACAAAGACTCATCCAATCTTTTAGCGAAGAAACATTGGAGCCGTACAAATTGTTGCTGGACGCAATCGCTGAAAAACCAGAGTAGTTACAAATATTATTAGGAGGAAGTAAAATGCTTGAGACGTTGCTTGATGAGGCTATGCGCTCGGATGAAACAGGGAGAAAACGAATCATTGATGAGCTTGCAAGTCAGCCTGATGATGTATTGGACGATCTGATCCACGTTCTGAAGCATGCTAAAAAGTCGCTTTGGAAAGTGGCAACACAAGTTATATGTGCAATTGGATATCCAAAGAATGCTCGTGCTATTCCAACGTTGATAGAACATGTCGAGGATAAAAATTCGACAGCCCGGAAGGAAGCAGTTCAAACATTGACTGATATGGGTCCAAATGTCGTTGTGCCTTATCTGATTCGTTCGATGTGGGATAGAAATAGCCATCAATATTGGGGTGACGATGTGGAAGGCATATGTAGCATGCTTACTTTTGTAGATCGCGCCTATGCAGTCGCCTGTGGACCCACGCTCGTCTACATTCTGGGACGGAGTGATCTTCCTCCTGATAAGGACCTGGATAAAGGTTTTTTGCTTGATGTTCTCAAGAAAATTGGGCCAGATGGCGTGACGTATGCTTTACCAACATTAATTGATCTGGCTAGTCGAGAGGGGACAAGTGATGTAGGTAAGCAAGCACAAAGGCTCATCCAGTCTTTTAGCGAAGAAGCGTTGGAACCGTACAAATTGTTGCTGGACGCAATCGCTGAAAAACCAGAGCGGAACGAATGATAATGCAAGTTTCGTAAGAAGGATAGAGCGCCGCCAAAAAAGGCCCAAAACCGGCGCTTGACAACTCGCAAGAGTTGGGGTATTATACGACACACGGACAAACAGCGGTATTGTTCTGATGGGGTATCGTTCAACGGTAGGACTGCCGACTCTGGATCGGCCGATCGGGGTTCGAATCCCTGTACCCCAGCCACGGAGAGGCAGACGGCCTCTCCTTTTTTTCGCCATGTAACGCGAGTATCGTAGTATCTTAATCCTTCATACTGTTCAGGTGTCATCAAAGCAGCTTTTCATAACGTGTGTTATAGTGTGAACAAAAACATACACCTTTCTAAGTACGAGTTACGTTTGGGCTACCGCACAATAAAGGATACGATCTATGGCCTTACAATCACCAGATTTTAGAAAACGTCAGGATGAAATAATCAATGCACGCTGGCAACGACGGCGCGATATTCCGCTGGCTATTCTTGCCTGGATTGCAGTCGGCTTTGTCGCGCTCTCAGCCCTGGGTTATGTCACGAGAACCGTGATTATTATGATTATTGCCGGTTTGTTAGCCTTTGCGCTGGCACCGGCTGTGAAATTTTTAGCACGCTTTATGCCGCGTTTTCTGGCGATTCTGATTGTCTACCTGGTTGTATTGAGCGGCATCAGTTTTCTGGTGTATATGGTGATTAACACTGCCGCCTCCCAGATTGGTTCGCTTGTGACCAATCTCCAGGTGTTGACGACGGCAGGTCCACATGGTCAGCCCACACCAATAGAGTCCTTTCTGGAGCGCTTTGGTATCACGCAGTCACAAATCGCGAGCGCCCGTTCGCAGGTTGTGTCACAGATAGAAGGTCTCGCGGGAAGCGTTGTACCACTACTCACCGGCGTTTTCAATACGGTGCTGGATGTCATTATTGTCGCGGTCATCAGCATCTATTTGCTGGTGGATGGGGAGCGCATCTCACGCTGGTTGCGTACCAATATGCCAACACATCAACAGGGGCGAGTACGTTTTCTGCTGCATACGCTTGAGCGTGTAGTAGGCGGCTATATTCGTGGACAATTAATCCTCTCGACGTTTATCGGCGTCGTAGTTGGAATAGGCATGGCGCTGTTCCACGTACCATACGCGGTGCTGCTCGGCGTGCTGGCATTTGTGCTGGAGTTTATTCCCGTGCTGGGAACGCTCACATCTGGTGCAATTTGCGTTTTGATTGCCCTGACCCAGGGCTGGTTGATTGCGTTGCTTGTGCTTGGCTACTTCGTGGTCGTCCATATCCTGGAAGGTGATGTTTTAGGCCCGCGTATTGTTGGGAAAGCCGTTGGCTTACACCCGATAATCTCACTGGCGGCCTTGATTGCGGGAGCCGAGCTGTTTGGTATTATTGGTGCCTTACTTGCCTCGCCCGTTGCGGGCGTGATACAGGCGCTGATTATCGCTATCTGGACTGAGTGGAAAGAGACGCATCCAGATCAGTTTCAGAAGAATAAAGCAGCAGCAGTCGTGCAGGCAATAGATGATAATCCCGCTGATCAGCCGCAAGATTCAACGGATAAACTGCTTACATAACATTTCTCCAGGTTGGAACGTATAGCATATATGAAAAAATTTCTGATGAAACAGGTATAATGCGGTATGTCTGCCAGGGCTGCGAAAATGCCGGCGTTCTGCCACCTATGTGGTCAACGCCTGCTTGGAACATTTTTAACGTATGATACTGGCCTTGTTGTGTGTTCTTCTTGCAACGCAACTGTGCCACATTGCGGCCTGTGTAATATCCCTTCACGTCAACTGACAACGGTGCGTGGTGAGCAAGTCTGTCCGGCTTGCCGCCAGAAAATGCCTGTCTGCGCGAGTTGTGGCATACCCATTCTCCATGAATACACATTTGTGGGTGATTCGCCCGCGCCGTATTGCCAGGCGTGCATGGCAACTCGTCCGCACTGCGATATCTGCGGTGCGCCTCTCAACAACCAGGGGAAAATCATTCCCGGCAAGGGCGGGAATACCTACCGCTGCGTTACCTGTTACAATACAGCCATTATCAGCGCAACTGAGGCGGAACGGCTTTACCGGGAAACCCGCGCTATGCTCAAGCGCGAACTCAAGCTGGATATTCCAGCGTTGCCGCAATTGTACATTGTTGAGCGGGCAAAATTAGCGGCACTAAACGCGCAAAGCCCTGTGGCGGGCAACGCAGAGGCACCATTAGGAGCGGAACCTCAACACTTGTTGGGCTTTTTTCAGCGTAACGGTGAAACGCGAGCCATATATATCGAGCAATTATTGCCGCACATCCTGTTCCAAGCAGTAGCGGCGCACGAACTGGCGCATGCCTGGCAATCATTCTATGCACCACAAACACAACCGCTCAAAATTGTCGAGGGCTTTGCCGAATGGGTTTCCTATCGTCTGCTGCTTGCACTGGGTCAACAACGTGAAGCGGCCCATCTCACTCGTCGCAATGACCTTTATGGAGCAGGTCTCCACTACTTCATTGACCTGGAGCGGGAACTTGGACGCGATGGCGTGTTACAACGAGCTGTGCAATAGAGAGAGCGCGTTTACCAGCGCCCGTCCATTTTGCTGCTCATCGTTGCGAGCCTCACCGAGCAGAGCGAGAATTGTTGGTGCTACATCCATCACTGTCGGCTCCTTACCTGTTTCACGAATACGTATGTGGGAAGATAAATTCCCCAGCAACAAGACTCCCTGCATCCGGTGCGTGCCAGAAACTGCGGTGTGGTGTGGATTATTTGTTAGCAACGGCACATGTACTGCGGTACTGGCACCGTACTCATTGCGCAACTCAAAAAGAATATCAGGATAGCGGTCAATATACTGACCAGAGTACATGTCCTCGCGTACTTTGGCCCAGTGTACGACCGGGCGTCCATGCAGACGCATCCGCAATAGTCGCTGTACTATCGAATTGCGCAGTTGCTCATAATTGCCTGTGGTTCCTCCCACCTGAATAGCGGCCTGACGCAAGGAAATACCGCTAAAAGTTGGTGAATGCGGGGTCATTGCGACCTGAGCCTGTGTTGCTTGCTGATCAATAGTTCTCGCGAAGGATTGGTGCGTGCTACTATGCTCGTTTGCGACAGAACTGGATAGATGAGCAAGGTGCGTATTTTGATGAGTAAGCGAGGCGATAGCATGCTGTTTTACGCGAGAGTTGAAGCGTGGTGTATGGAATAGTGGTGTGTGCATAGAGCGCGTGACCAGTAGTCCTTCGGCTCGTAGCCATTCGTTGAGGTTGAGGTGGTTAACACAACCCCGGCCAAGCCCATAGCCGCTCACTACCAGGATGACACAATCGTCCTCCATTTCAGCGCGAAATCGCCCAACAACCCGGTCAAAGAGCGCATAACAGTCGCGTATACGCCCGCTATGCTCATTTTTCCCCGGATAAGCCGGATCGCCAGGATCGCTATAGCGCCAGAGCAGGTGTTGTACCGCGTCAAGAGCATGATATTGAATGAAAAAGATATCCCACGGTTCGCGGCGTAACAGTTCCAGACCAATGGCTGTCTGTTCCTCCGTAATCGTATGCTGTGATTGGCAGAACGCGGCCAGGTGACGTTTTTTGCCTGACCAGACTTCCTTATGCTCGGATGCTGGCATGGCATGTATGACCCCATGCAGAGAAGATGTTGTGTATGCGAACAGAGGATTCACGATACACACTCGTTTACCTGCCTGACTGGCTCTTTCCCAGAACGTATGCCCTTCTGGCATACACGACGTGGAAGGACTTGCTTGTCCTGCACCATTTTGCATAGATTGGATGGATAACATACCATGCTGAGCAGGGGTGCGTCCCGTGTAAATGCTGGCCCAGGATGAAGCCGGGTCAGGTGGAAAGCACGATTGTAAATCGAGATAGGGAGACTCCAGCATAAGAAGCCGCAAATTTGGCAGCGACGGTCCATAGACCCGCAACAGGTCGGCATCCAACCCATCAATTCCAATTACCACAACCCGTACCATACGTGTATAACCTTTCTGTACGCTACTGGATTATTCCGTCCCATGAGCTTTAGCGCGTTGACTCGTCGGCTCGCACATTACACAGACAGGAGCGATGGACGCGATATCTCGGCTCCGGCTGTTACTGGCAACATACGTTCCCAGTAGTGCAAGACATCTTCAATGATACTCATCTCGCAATAGACCTGGAAAATAGCGCGTCGTATTTCTGTCTGCAAATGGGCAATAACCGCCGATTCCAGGTGTTGACAGATGGCAATAGTCAACACACCGCGCTCCGCTCCTACCGGTACACACTGGTATTGGCAAGCCAGCGCATACGGAAAAAGATGAAAAAGTCGCAACGAAGGATATTGAGCCAGATAGGCCAGGTGTGGCAACGATGCTAAGCCCGCGTCTACGACACGCGCCTCATCATGTAATGGAGGAGTTCCGCTACCGCGTATGCCATTGCCTATTGAAATCGCATCTACGGGTACCGCGGCAACCGGTGTGCAGCGCAGGTGAGATAACACTGATTGAGCGGCCGCACCGTACAGGACATGCGTCGTGTATTCAACATCAACCAGTAGCGCCGACATGCGACGTGCTACTACCTGAGCGCCGGCAATTGGAGTAGCCGGCAATACGACTGCACATACTTTTCCCTGAAAAAATACCAGGTCGGTGCCACGTATTGTGCGCCGAATACGCGGCAACGCACGTTGCAGCGCTGCGCCCGACCCTTCCATTGCCTCTAACAATAGAAGTGATAGCTGTTCCGCATCTACCTGGGATATCTTTCCTGCATATGCTGTATTTCCTGAAAGCTCTTCCACGACTTCACTCCACCCCCAACTTCTCCACCACCGGCAGGAACATTGATACATTCAAACATGTTTTACGTCATATAGTAGTTACAGTACATTATACCGTTCGCGCACATGATTCGCCTGCGAATATGGTTGAGATTGGGTTAAAACGCCGCCAAAAGGGTTAAGATAGTGGATATATTGCGAAAATTCAATTCTTAACGTCAAAACGGGAGATATTTACCCGTTTACAACCGTTCCAGTACCGCAAATTCTACCAGGGTGTGTCATACTACCTGCAAGCAACCTGACAACATTATGGGTATGTGCATGCCAGGGACACTGTGGGTAATCTGAGTGATGTGGAAGTGGTAGAGAGGATAGAGTGTTGCACTACACGCAAACCGGGGTTGGAAATCAAAGCGTCACAAGACCTGGATTTATTCGTTTAAGTGCCGCCGTCTTTTCGACCTTAGCTGGTATTGGCTCCTCAATCCTGATTGCTCGCACCCTGGGACCAAATGCTTTTGGCATTTATACGTTTGTCCTCTGGTTGGCGACGGTCTTCGTTCCTATTATCGGCGTTGGCATGTCTACCGTGACCAATCGTTCTATTGCCGAGATTCAGCATCAGCAGGAACCGCATATGGCGGCAGGTATTTTCCGGTTTGTCTGGCGTTGTCAATCACATAGTATGTTCGTGTACTGCGGCATCTACCTGTTGTTGGTAGTACCAGTGTCCTGGTGGTTTGGTGGCAGCGCACCCGTGCTTGCTGTCCTGCTGGCGGGTGTGGGTGCTTTACCATTGCTGTTGAGTGGTATTGTCGGGGTGACGCTGCGTGGTTTGCAGCGTTTCGACTTGTTGGCGACCATTCACCTTTTCAGTGCGGTTGCCGGGCTATTTCTCATTACGTTGGCGGCGCAGGTTCCTGTTACGCCGGGTGGGCAAAGTGCGCAAATTGGCCTGTTTTTGCTGGCGTCCGCGCTGGCTGGAACGTTCTCTCTGGCGGTGGGCGTTATCTGTGTGATGCGGCTTTTGCCGGTGCGCGACGCCACAAAGCCGAATGGGTTGGTGGTTGATCGTCTAACACGGGGATTGAGTAACTCGGTACCGCTCTTTTTGCTGGATGGTATCGTCTGGCAGCGCAGTGAGGTGCTACTATTAGGTCACTGGCAGAGTACGGCACAGCTTGGCTTTTACTCGCTCAGCGCTATTATCAGTGCGCACTTAATGGAGTTTTCGCCGGTGGCGCTCTCTACCTGCATGCTGCCGCTGGTATCACGCGCTATTCCACACTGGCGTTATACCAGTGCCGCCGATGCCTTTGTGAAGACATCACTGTCTATCACTTTGCTGGCGCTGCCGGTGTGTATTCTGACCATAGTGTTTTGTCCGGCCGCCGTAGTGTTGTGCTTTGGCACGGCCTATCTACCGATGGTATTGCCTTTACGCTTGCTGACAGTTTCCGCGACCATTGGGAGTATTGCGACGGTGAGCCTGACGCATCTCGCCAACGACACAGGCCGTCGAGCGCAAATGCGCCTGGGCGTTGTTGCCGCCACACTCAATGTCTTGTTGGCGGTGCCATGTATTGTGCTGTGGGGGATTACTGGCGCAGCGCTTGCCAGTATGATCGCACAAATCGTCTCAGCTATCGGTTCAATGCTTATTTGTTGGAAACTGATTTTTGGATAATGTAAGGGCATGTATGACTGTTCAACAATACGCTCGAGAAGGGATACAGTCGCGGATTGCACCACGACTGAGCGTTATTCTCTGCACTTATAACCGGTGTAATCTTGTGCTGTCGGCATTGGCGAGCCTACGCCGCCAGACGTTGCCGTATGAGCAATTCGAGGTGATTGTCATTGACAATGGCTCGACGGATGGCACAATCAACACAGTACGGGAGTATGTTCGTGCTGGTACGTTGCCAGACAAAGCCCCGGAGGATATCTGGCAGGTACAATGTTTGTCTGAGCCACATAATGGACTTGCGTATGCGCGGCACACCGGGTTGCTTGTGGCGGCAAGCGAGATAGTGGTCTTTCTTGACGATGATACGATCGCGGACCCACACCTGTTGGAACACCTGCTGAATACCTACGAGGAGACAGGTGCGGACGCCATTGGTGGGAGTGTCGAACTACGTTGGGAGGCTTCACGCCCGCACTGGCTTACAGACGATTTGCTTGATATGCTGGGTTATTATGCACCCGCGCCAACACGCCTGCAAATACAGGAGGGGAGTAGTTTCAGCAGTAGTAATTTTTCTGTGAAAATCGAAGCCCTGCGCAGTATTGGCTCTTTCTCACCATTTTTGAGCAAGCGCATGCAGGTGCCGACCAGTATGGAGATACAAGACCTGTGTAACCGTTTACACGGTGCGGGATACTCTCTGTGGTATGAACCGGGTGCCGCGGTGGCGCATCGTGTGCCGAAAGCCCGGCTCAAGCGTGCCTATTTTGTGGGCCGGGCCTACTGGCAGGGGCGCTCCGAAGCGTTGACGCAATATGCAGGAGCGATGCGTGCAGGGCAGACAATGCGGTATGCGAAAGCCCCTGTCGTGAAATCAGTGCTTCATGAATTGCGGGATATTCTGCATCTCGCGTTGGTACAACGCCCTCTACTGCATCTGGCTGCCAGACCATCGAGCGAGCGGCTGTTAGCTGAAATGGAACAGGCGCGTTGTTGGGGACATTTGCGCCAGCGCCTGCAATTTCTTGAGCATGCACCTCCCGAAGTTACTACACCAGCGGTGTTACTGGTGCGTTCGCCTGAGCAAGACCAGACAGCCGAACTACTTGCACGTTCACTTGCTTTGCAGGATGTCGCATGTACGACCAGCTTTATTGACATACCGATTGCATGGCTCTGGCGACATCGCGCCTACGATGGACAGGCGATGGGCATCGTCCATTTTTATCGTCCGGGGGCCTTTAACCCGACACGGCACCAGTTGCAAGGTTTCTGGCTGCGGCTCTGGTTGGCACGACACTGGGGCATCCGTATCGTGACAACCGATACAGGAGGATGGTGGCAATGCACACGCAACCTGCGCTTCCTCTCGCGCCGCATGCTTGAGCGTAATTTAATGCAGCAGAGCGATGTTGTGCTGACTTATACGCGGCAACCAGCGCAACTGTATGCCGATAAAAAGTTGCGTCGCCGGGTACGCTGTCTGCCCCATCCTGGTTTTCGCGGCTCCTACGCGGCACCTGTAGATCGGCTGGCGGCATATAAGCAACTTGGCTTGCCGCCAGATGCCGGTTTTGTCTACCTGTGCTTTGCCCACACGCACACGGAACGCGAATTGTTGCACCTGATGCGAGCATTCGATGAAGTCAAACAGCATTGTCTCTCCTCGCCTGAAAACAATGCGCAACTTCCGAATTCATCCACTGCAGCCAGGGATAAAAAGCGTACATTCCGGCGCGACGCTCGTCGGCTAGGGTCACAAAGTCGTTCCGGTCACTCTGCTGAATCTCGCTCAGCAGCGTTGCAGGAGGCGCAAGAACAAAAAGTACATGCGGCCAACCCGCAATTGTTGATTGTTGGCTTGCCGCCGGAGAAGAGACAAGGGCGTTATGAATTGCGCCTCTACAAGCTGGCGGCATCCAATTCTTCTATTCATCTGTGTATGTCGCCAGTTGCACAGGACGATATTCCTTTGTATATGGGAGCGGCGGATGCCATTGTACTACCGCATTTTGCGCTACCCAATGCCGGCATGCTGGAGACGGCGTTGTTAGCTCTCTCGTTTGAGCGTGTCGTCATCGCCCCCAATCTGCCGCGTTTTCGTGGTATGTTGCCCCCGCGTGCCAGCATTCTCTACGATCCAAACAGCCAGAAATCCCTGGTGCAGGCATGCATCAGTGCGCAGAATCTGCATTATCATATGAACGACAAAGAATCTTCCGCGCTCGATGCCGAAAGTGGCTGGGGTCAATACGCACATCGTGTGCTGAAAATCTACCGGCAGTTGTTGCAGGGACGGCAATATTCATAGCACTAATGAACCCAAAAATGGTATGATTGGTACGTAGGAACGTCTCTTTCATATGCGCCCAAAGGAGTATGCCTGTGATTGCAAGCGACATTATGACACAAAAGGTATATACTATCCACCCAGAAGCCAGTGCGCAAGAGGCTGCGCAACTCCTCTCCCAGCATCGTATCAGCGGCTTACCCGTAGTGAACACAGAGCAAAAGATTATCGGTATGGTGACGGAGGCCGATATCATCAGCAAAGTCCATCGAGAAGGTTTGCTTGTTTCAGATATTATGAGCCACGAAGTGATCGCCGTAGTAGAAAGCACACCGGTCGGCGAGATTGCGATGCTGCTAACCGAGCGTAAAATCAAGCGCGTCCCCGTCGTTCAGGGCGACAAACTTATCGGCATCGTCAGTCGCGGCGACATCGTCAATGCCGTCGCAGAAGGACATCTGATTATTCGCCCGTGGTAACAGAAAGATTGTGCGAAAAAGGCTACCAGGGCTAGAGGTTTTGCTCGATTGAGCAAAACCTCTAGCCCTGGTAGCCTTTTTCGCACAAGAGATAACTACGCTTTAATCGTGCCGATCTTCTGGTACATCCTCTATTAAATCGCCGGTAGGAACACCGAGTGCCTTAGCTAATCTTTCAAGTGTTGTCGTGGTAACTTCTAGATACGGATTTTTCCAGCACCGCTTGACCGTGTTAAATGAGACATCAGAAGCGCGAGAAAGACTGGACATGTTGAAGCCTTTGGATTCGGCAATTTCTTTGACGCGAAGACGTACCATGCTGTACTCCATTCTCCAAATTTCCTATCAGTCTACTACTAACCATCGGTTGACAATACTACAGAGCTAATGGTAATATTGTATTGGTAACTACGGACTGGCAAGACAATATAGTGGAGAAAGCAATGCACGAGTACCTAAAAGACGTGCCTCAGATCATTACCGTAATCGCTGTTAAGGAAATGGTACCTGAAGCTACTGAAGTTATGACAAAGTATGGCTGTACTATTACGTTTTATGATAACTATTGTGAGGTTCAGTTTCCAGCCGGAACGACGCGGGAGGAGATTATTCCTCGAATGCTGCAAAGTGTACGCTACAACATTGTGTTGCCCGATGGATTTTCTATGATGCAGGTATGGGTGAGGCATCTCGGAATGAGCATTTTTTATTATGAACGTGAGCAGAAATGAACGTAAATCGGGTACCAGCAGACTTCCTTGATATTTCTTTCTTGCTCTTCATCTTTATAATGTTCAGGAGGATGTTGATCTCCCCAGTCACCATTTAACCATGCCATTACAACAGATACACGGTGACCGCCATCAAGAACGTGAAGATACACAATCTTCGGGTGTCCATGCCCAAGTCGCACGCTGAAAATCTGGTTTACGTAAATCTTGAGAAGGTCTCTTACCTTTATATAAGTCATCCATTCTAAAAATAGAATTTGTAGGTGTTGTGTCACTTACACTTTCTCTTGAACGTTTATATCTTAAATTCTCGCGGGCAATAAGATGATCTAGATAAACTTTCAAATCTTCTGAAGACATACTGACCTCCAATTTTCCCCTTAGCTCTGCTTTGCGCAATCATATCTCATATGGTTTCTTAATGCAAGATAGGAAAGCGGAAAAAATACGAGGTCTCAGGAACACACGTCCGCAACTACCGTCTTCGTTGTGGCATTCCATGTAATGTAGCCGTTTTGAAATGCCTGTTGATTATAGGTATCGGCTCCCAGAATGTGGTCCTGGTTGACCTGGGGCGACGCGGTGGGATAGCCGTGACAGCCGAGAGCGCCGTGGTCAACCTGGACATATTGCGTCCAGAGGCCGCCGTTGATAAGGTAGGGTGTGGTGGTGCCGTCTAAGAGCATAATGGTGCCAGGGAGAGCGGAACCGCCGCCGAAATCCTGTACGAGACCGGCTCCCCAGCGATGGACATCCGCTCCACCGCCGTTGTCACGCGGCAAACCTACTACGTTTTCACCGCCGGATTGCGTGAAGGACGAGGTGAAATAACCGGCAATCGTTGCACCGGGTGCGCCAGCGCCCACCCATTCACGGTCGTAAGTACCACTTGTCCAGTCGGGAATAGTGCAGGTGCCACAGTCCACAAAGCTGTCGGACGTGCCGGCGAAGTCGGATTGCGGCGGTAATAATGCAGTGCCGAGACTGGGTATATAGTCATCGGTCCAGCCATTGCTGTAAAATTCGGGGTGCGCGGCGAAGTACCAGACATATTCCTCGTAGACCGAGCGGAACGGTGCGCCAGGATACCAGTTGGCATAGTCCGATGAAGGAATATCGTTGGGATTGTTGCCATACGTGCCATTGTAGGCCCAGACGGCGAAAAACCAGTCGTTGGCTTTATAGGGATCGTTGGGGTCGCTGCTGAATGTGCTGGATGCTACACCAGCGGTCACGTTCCAGTCCGAGATAAGCGATTGCACGCCGGTGCCGATATTGTAACTTTGATCTTGCTGTATCCGCGCAGCATCGCTGCGGCAGTTGTGCTGTGAGTTACACTGCGGCGGCATGGCCCATGTCTGCTGGAACTCGCCCCAGCCCCCATCATAGCTTTCCACCGGCGAGCCGATAGGTTCCCCATTCACATCATAGCTGGCCGAGTTGAACTGGTGCCAGTTGGACTCTACATAGGCCACGCCGTGCAGGATTGCCGCCGAGACATGCGGCGCACCGGTGAGGCCGCCAGGACAAGTGCCATAGCACATCTTTGGCAATACCGGCGCATCGGCGAGCAGCCCGGCGTGCCCTTCAAGCATCCACTCGTCCTGCTGAAAGACGCTGGCATTACTGCTTCCCGTATTGTTGTTCAGTCCCTTATGGATGGCGAGTAGGCCTGCAAGCGTCGTTTGTGGTATTGTGTGTAGCCGCGAGGGGGAAATGGATGGCACCCAGGTTGCCTGCACAAGCTGTCCACCAGGAAGTAGGCGCAATCGCTCGGTCGCGTTCGTGTTGGCATCGGCGAGTACCAGCGTTTCTTGAGCCGGAACGTCCGGTATGCCTTGCGCCGCCAGGTCGAGGCGCGTGCTGTTGACCTGTGACATAACGAGGACGCGCCCATCGGCTGAGCGAGTGAGAGGGGTGATATGCGTGCCGAAGCGCGCTGTTGCGAAGAGTTGCGCAACCTGTTTCGTCATGCCTGGTGTAAACGGGATTTGCACAAGCGTATATACTAGCGGCGACCGGCGCAGCACCCGTTCGCAGATTACAGAGGTGCCGTCACCGCCCATACGCAAAACATTGCCTGGCAAAATATCTGGCGGCAGTGTCATCACAACGCTTGTCGAGGTCTGGCTCTGTGAAAGCATGCTGCTGTGTAGGACGGAAGCGGTTGGAAGGCGCAACAATTGTACCGGCGCTTGTGGGCGTGCCAGTGCCATGATAAGCATGCCAGTGCTGTCAATACCGACAAGCCGCAGTGAGCTATCACCGATGTTCTGATGAAATAGCACCGTATCGTGTCCATTGAGGTCAACGCGATGTATTTCATCGTATCCGCCGGTCTGTTGTAGCCCCGTTTTTAGCTTCTTTGTGTTCTTCGCGCCGGATGCACCACTAGTGCCTGGCTGGCCGCTATGGTAATAGAGAAACTGGCTGTTGGCCGACCATATCACCTGATCGCCAACGGCTGCGCCGGACGGCACAAGCACGCTATGCTTTGTGCCGTCGCTGGAAAATAGCTGAATCATCGCGCCGTCCAGATTGGTGCCATAGCTGCCTGTTGTCGGGGCCAATAATGCGAGATAGCGTCCATCGGGCGATGGAAAAAATACAGGCGTGGCTGGTTGTGGCCCACGTGCCAGCGCAATGACGGGAACTGCTGAGCGCAAATCTGCTCCTGTCGCACGATAGACAACAAGCGGCCCATCGGGCTGTTGTTCGCTGCTGAACGCCACGGTATAAAGCAGGTCATACGGGTGCGTCTTCCATACACCGGCAATTGCCAGCGACGTTCTCTGCGCACTATTGCTTTGCTGCGCATGTGAAGAAAGATGAATAGCCCAGCTTATCGGCAATAGCAATAGCAATAGTAATATAAGTAGGAATGTTCGTTTCATACTACCCAGCCACCTCTACATGTATCTACACAACGAAAAACGTATGCCTCTTTATTACTAGCATACCCATTGCTACAAACCATCCATACAACCCCAGAGGAAGAGATACGTAGTACCTTCGTATAGAGAAAAACAGTTTTGCGTACAATGCGTGGAATCAATTGCGCCTATCGGCTATAATGAGCGAAGAAATATCCTGTACGGTGCGGAACACTATCCGGCATCGTAGTACTAATGGCTTGAGGCTCAAAGGTGTCAGAAAAAAAAACACGCTTCGTTCGTGAAACCGTTGAAATCATCGCTTTTACGCTGTTGATTTTTAGCGTGATACATTTCGCGGTCCAGGGGTTTCGCACGAGCGGCGAGAGCATGGAGCCAAATTTTCATAACAACGAATACGTGCTGGTCAATAAAGTCGAGTATCTATTTCAACAGCCGCAACGGGGGGATGTGATCGTCTTTCATTATCCCCTTGATCCAGGCGAGGACTTCATCAAGCGCATTATTGGCTTGCCGGGCGATACTGTGCATACAACACCTGACACCGTGAGTATTGATGGCGTTGTATTGAACGAGCCGTTTGTGAGTATTGACTCCAATATCGCGACTCAGACCTGGAAATTGGGGTCAAATCAGTTCTTTGTTATGGGCGATAATCGAGACAACAGTTTGGATTCACGTTTTTGGGGTCCACTGGATAAAAGCTATATCATCGGGAAAGTGGTACTGGGTTACTGGCCTTTAAATGAACTGGGCTTGACTAATACGTTCCCTGCGGTATTTGCCGCCATCCATGTTGTTCGCCCCACCAAATAATACAGGCGAGGTTTACATTGAAACGTTCACATTTAGCACGCGAAATCGTTGAAACGGTTGCGCTGACAGTCATCATTTTCCTGGTGATTCGCTTTGCCGTGCAGAGTTACCGTGTTCAAGGTCCAAGCATGCAACCTGGGTTAGTAACAAATGATTATGTCCTGGTTAATAAGGTTGCTTATCTCTTTCATCAGCCCGAACGAGGAGATGTGATTGTCTTCCATTATCCCCTTGATACCAACGAAGATTTCATCAAACGGGTGATTGGCTTGCCGGGAGACACTATCGTGATTACCGCCAAAACGGTGACGGTGGATGGGGTCACGCTGAATGAGCCATATATCAGTCAGGCCGCCAACCCTTCGGGCCAGAGGTGGGTAGTTCCGCCGAATGACTATTTCGTGTTGGGCGACAACCGCCCCGTCAGCGATGATTCGCGAGACTGGGGCTATGTGCCAAAAGATGATATAGTGGGAAAGGCCGTGATACTCTACTGGCCTTTCAAAAGTTGGGAATTAATCAATACCAACTCATCAGTCTATGCCGCGATCAAGACGAACTGACGCGGAAATAAAGGGAAGAGAGTTGCCCTATGCAAGACTCGGAAAGCAATTACCCACAACACCAACCGCGCAGGAACGGGCATCGTCGCCCACCCGATGATGATCTTTTGCCCGCGCAGAAGCAAGAGCCTGACGACCAGTTTGAGGATGCAGAGGAACCTGTACCACGATCTCGTCCTCGTCCGAGCAAACGTGGCGTAGTCCATCAGCGTGAAAGTATTTCCACTCCCGTATTGCCACCCAACCGCCTGAAAAATAGCCTGCTTGCCGGGGCTATCGCCGGCGTGCTGTGTATCGCGCAAAGTATCATCATCACTCTGGCAAATGCTCCTACCTATCATGCCTATGATGTGACAAAGGACACAGCGGTTAAGAACGCGCTGGCCTTTACCATCTTTGGCTATGGCATTTTGACCTTTGTCATTAGCATGCTCATCTGTCTTGTTGCCGGTTTCATTGTTGGTAGGATGGTAATAGAGCGAAGATTGGCCTTTCTTGCCGGTTTCGTTGCAGGCGTGCTTGTCTACATTGTCAGTTTCTTCGTCAACTTCATTCCCAACTATCCCGGCAGCAATACCACTGGTGGCGGAGGCGCGGGTGCGACCACCGGCGGCATCATTTTAGCCATCATTTTCGTCATCGTCTGGGGCATCGTTGGCGGCCTCGTCAGCTTGCTCGGTGGCTGGCTCGCCACGAGGAGACACTCGTATTATGTAGGATAGAATAAGCCAGGCAATACCGCCAGTTTTTGATGCAATCAAAAACTGGCGGTATTGCCTGGCTTATTCTATCCTACATTCAATTCAGTAAGGCCATATCCTTGCTATTCGATCATCACAACCGGTCGCAATGCGCGAACCATCGGGTGACCATGCTACCGAGTTGACCGGAGCGCTGTGATAATATGTAAAGAGGCTTTGTCCCGTGGAGCTATCCCAGACTTGCATGGTACTATCACCGCAACCCGATGCAAAGTATTTGCTGTCGGGCGACCATGTGAGCGAATAAATTCGGCCGGTGTGACCATTACAGGTCGTGAGTTGCTTTCCTGTAGCGGCATCCCAGATATGTATTTTCCCGTTGGCATCACCCGATGCGATGCGGGAACCATCCGGCGACCATGCCACCGCTTGAATCCAGACTGAAGCACCATCATGACCACTATAAATGAAAGAGGTGCGACCAACGGCGACATCCCAGACTTGAATTGTACCATCATCACTGGCGGATGCAATATAGCTTTCATTAGGCGAGAAGGCTAGCGCGTTTATGCTTCTTTTATGACCGATATATGAAAGAATGCGTTGCCCACGGATAGCTCCGCTGACCAATACAACTTTTCCCGCGCCCCCGGAGACGATGAGTTCGCTATTTGAAAGATATGCGGCGCAACGCACCATATCGGCATGTCCACGATAGATAAGCATGTTATGTCCAGTGTCGGCTTGCCATTTATGCACCGTTTTATCGTCGCTGGCTGAGATCACATATTTCCCATCCAATGACCAGGTTACGTCATTGACGCCATCGTTATGAAGTCTATAAACCTGCAGCCCCTGGCCTGTCGCAGTGTTCCAAATATGTACCGTTTTATCGCTGCTACCGGAGGCAATAAGCATTCCATTGGGCGACCATGCGACTGTACGGATAATCTGTGTATGACGTTCGTAAACCCGCAAGGGCAGTTTACCGGAGCTACTGGAAGCAGGACGCCCTTTAATATATGGCGATGATGAGACTGGCGGCGCGACATAGCGAAATGGTGGTTGCGGCGCGACAGGTTGTGTGTAACGAATGTTTGGAGGCGGAGGCGGAATCGGTTCTGTATTTACCAGAACTCGTACTGTTGGGGGTGCCAGTGTCAGAGGTGCAACTGATGGGCGACTAACCGATTGGCTGGCCTGTTCAAGCGCGTTCGCGAAGGCTTGTAGCGTACCAAAACGTGCTTTAGGGTCTTTCGCAAGCGCAGTCATTACTACGAGTTCAACATCATTCGATATATTCGGCATTTTTTCGCGCAGGGATGGCGGTGATGCGAACATGTGTTGTGTACACAGTTCCGTAAACGAACCTTGAAATGGACGTGTGCCACTCAGCCATTCATAGACGACGATACCCAGCGCATACTGGTCACTGGCAGGACGCGGCTTGCCCTGAATCTGCTCCGGTGCCATATACGAGACGGTACCAACGACTTCCTGGGTACTCTGGAGACGCGAGCTTTGCGCGACGAGCGCGATGCCAAAATCACTGAGCAGGATTTCATCGCGGCGTCCAACCAGCATATTCTCCGGTTTTACGTCGCGGTGAATGAGTTTCTCTTCGTGAGCATAGTGCAAGGCCGAGGCAATTTGTTTGACGTAACTAACAATAGTGGTAAGTGGTAGTGGAACACCTTTTGGATGTTTTTGCCGCAAAGTGCCATTGGGAGCATAGTCCATTACCAGGAACGGTGTTTTCTCCTCAATGCCAAATTCGAGGACGCGCACGATGCTGGGGTGTATCAGACGAGCAATGGTGCGGGCTTCCGTGCGGAACTCGTCCATAGAGTCAGCTGAGAGTTGCGTGTGCAGTACTTTGATGGCGGCCTGTGTACCGAGGTGAATATGTTCGGCAAGATAGACTTCGGCAAAGCCGCCCTCACCAAGTTTGCGCATAAGTGTATAATTGCCAAGCTGTTGCCCTGCACGATCTACCATATTTCGCTCCCTTATTGACAATAATACTATATCGCTGTCATTTGTAGATCAATCAATTTGATATTTAATGGGTCAATTGTAGAGGAATATCGGGATATCTGTCAAGAGCGAGAAATTCCCCACCCGGCGAGAGGCGCGAGGTCTGCCTCTCGCTTGCCTGGCGAGCAGAAGATGGTCTTGCGGAACATCCTGTCGCCTGTAGAGGTGTGAGAGGTGTTGAGGCGGCAACCACTCTCGTGTGAAGATTTCCAGAGGCTACACCGGGAGATGCTAAAGATTCTGCTGTAGTCGGCTATATGCACAATAGCAATTGCATTACCCGCTCACATCGCTGGAAATTTTTCTTCACATCTATAGTCTAGCGGCTGCATATTAAAAGAGCGTTATGAGGGGGTTAAAAGATAGGGGAGTTTTGGCCGTGTATCCGGCGTGATATGCCGGATACACGGCCAAAACTCCCCTATCTTTTAGAAAACTCGTAATATAGACGCTTCGTAGTTGCTTATAGCCCTTGCTTTTGTTACAATGACTGTACAAGTTGCCAGGGTTAGAATAGATGTGTAGAAGGACACCGGATAGGTGTTTTGCGCCGGTGGCATGGTCAGAGGAAAGGTACGGTAGCAGCCAGTGTCAAAAGTATATGCAATCGCAAACCAGAAGGGGGGAGTTGGTAAAACAACGACCGCTATCAATCTCGCTACGTATCTGGCGGCCGCAGGTCGGAAAGTACTGCTGGTTGATATGGACCCACAGGCCAATACTTCGAGCGGTATAGGTGCCTCCAGGCAACTCAAGCCGCAAACGCTCTACGACTTGCTTGTCGGGGAAAACGACGATCTCTCTATTTTTGATATTCTTGTTCCGACACAGCGCCGGGAACTGGTCGTCGCTCCCTGTACTGTTGATTTAGCCGCCGCTGAGATTAAACTGGTGGGGGCCATCGCACGTGAAAACAAACTGCGTCAGGCGCTCGAACCTATTCGCGACCGTTGTGACTACATTCTCATTGATTGCCCACCATCGCTGGGATTGCTTACCATCAACGCGCTGGTGGCTGCCGACGGCTTGATTGTGCCGATTCAGTGCGAATATCTCGCTCTGGAAGGGTTGACTCAGTTGCTGGATACCGTGCGCATCGTGAAAAACAAACTCAATCCTGATTTATACATCGCCGGAGTTGTGATGACCATGTTTGACCCACGCACACGCCTTGCCAGTGAGATTGTGCGTGAGGTGCGCAACCATTTTCCCGACGAGGCATTCCAGACAATAATCAACCGTAATGTGCGTTTAAGTGAGGCTCCCAGCTTTGGTCAGTCCATCCTGGACTATGATCCCACCTCTTCAGGCGCTCTGGCCTATCGCGCTCTCGCGGAGGAGGTACTGGCCCGTGGCTAAACAAAAATTCGGCCTGGGACGCGGCCTTGACGCATTGCTTCCCGGTGCCTCCGAGATTATACCGCCCCAACAGCCCTCGCGCATTGACGAGAACGCCATTTTGTTTGCCGCGATTGATAGCATCATACCCAATCCACGGCAACCACGCAGAATATTTCGCGAGGACGATGCTAAATTGTTGGAGTTAAGCGCATCCATTAAAGAACATGGCCTGCTCCAACCCATCGTGGTCACGCGCCTGGATACTTTTGAAGCCACGTCCGGCATGAAAAAATCTCCTTCTTCTGATCCCTGGGTAACGGAAGATGCACGTGAAAGCGGACCAATTGACAGGGGCGTTTCGCATGTCGTGCAGTTTCAAATCATCGCGGGCGAACGCCGCTGGCGTGCTTCGCGGTTGGCCGGTCTGACAAAAGTGCCAGTGGTGATCAAAGAGGTCACGCCGCTGCAAATGCTCCAACTGGCCCTGATCGAGAACATCCAGCGTGCCGACCTGAACCCCATCGAAGAGGCGCTGGCCTATCAAGCCTTGATTTCAGAATTTGACCTGACGCAGGAGCAGGTGGCGCGACAGGTAGGCAAAGACCGCTCAACCATCACCAACGCCATTCGCCTGTTACAGCTTGCGCCTCGTGTGCGCGAAGCCCTAATCAACCAGACCGAAAACTTCAGCGAAGGCCACGCGAGGGCGTTAATTGGCATTGCCCGCGAAGAAGACCAGATTGCCGCGCTGGGCAAAATCATCACGCAAAAATTGAATGTGCGCCAGACGGAAGAATTGGCGGCACGTATCAAAGCGACCGAACAGACCGACCTTGCCCATCAACCATCACCTGTCACACAACGCAGCGCGGAACTGGATGAACTGGAGACAAACTTCCGCAATTCGCTGATGGTAAAAGTAGATTTGAAGTATAACCGCAAGGGCAAAGGGACACTCGTCCTACATTTCAACAATCAGGAAGAGCTAGAGCGTTTATATAGCCAACTGGTGAAACACAAAGAGTAGGGGCCGGTTTACCGTGCCCACCGCCGATTTATCGGCCCGCATGGTACGAATGGTACTTCGGCTTGTGTAGAGCAAAGCCGATAAATCGGCGGTGGGCACGGTAAACCGGCCCCTACGGATTCCATCATTGGCAGAGGATGTTGTTTATCAGCATCATCGGTCCGAACATCTGGAGGAATCATGACCACAGTCGAGAATCCGTTTGATAAAGTGCGGCGCAAAATGGTTGCGGCCCGCATCGAATTTCTGGGCCAGCTGGCAAAATTCAGTAAAAATGAGTTGCAGCAGCAGCCAGCCGAGGGCGAATGGTCGCCGCTTGAGCTAGCCTATCACCTGTACGTCGCCGATGGTCTTGCCCTGGAGCAGATGCAACTGGTGCAGACAGAAGATAATCCCGAAATCATCGCTCCCGAAGAGGAGGCACCACGCCGCACTCGCGCCTCAGAGCCACCCGCTACACTCGACTCCGTGCTGGGCGGTATGGCCGCTCGCCGCGAAGAGCTTTTCCAGTACCTCTTTACATTGCCCGCCGCAGCCTGGGAGCGTCCCTTTCGCCACCACACCTGGGGCCAGCGCAAATTCTACCAGCTTGTCAATGTGTTGCCTATGCACGACCAGGTGCATACGCAGCAACTGGCGAAGATAAAAGAGAAGATGTAACATGAGTCATGCCGAATTTTTTACAAGCAATACCGGCAATGCGAGAAAATAGAGAGACGACGGACGCCCGTGCGGGCGTCCGTTTATCCTCTCTTACCTCTTATACATCTTTAACTCGTGAGAAATTCGGCATGACTCATGTTACAGGTAATTGTATAGAAGAGTTACTCCGAAAGGCACTTCATTACTCAGATGGCTACTGTTTGCTTGATCCCAGACTCACGAACTGGGTATCAGGTCTACAAATAAATGATACAGGAGATGAGCAAAATGTTCATCTTACTCCGTGTGAACGAGCAATACTCACATTACGTGAACAGGGACTTAAAGCATCAGAGATAGCGCAGCTTCGTAGCATTTCACAGGCGACAGTGAAAAAAACACCTGCAAAATGCTGCCCGTAAGCTGAGAAAGAGATAGGAGTTTAACAGAGTGATAAAAAAATCTACTCAGGGGAGTAGGAAAAATTACTACTTTTTCGGGCGAGAGATACGCCAAAAGAGAATGGTATTTGAAAAGAGATGAGACTATACTTATTTTTGTAGTCAATAAACGTAGAAGTGAAGTGAAACGAGCTTATGAGCAGCTATTTGATGATAACGAGATGTGTTCGTTATGGATCTTCCCATTGATATCGCTGCTGTCCGGTTATTTCTCCGCCTATTATTTGGTCTGATATTACCCAGTACTGGATTAGGCAAACTTGTCCATTCGCAGCTCTCTCACCTCACGACATATGGGCAATTGGCTCTTTTAATAGCGCATTCTCCGATCAGCAAGCGCAACCTTTGATTGAACATTGGAACGGCTCCGCCTGGAGTAAGGTCGCAAGTCCAAACATCGGGACAACCAATACGACGTTGGGCGGAATAGGGTTGGTGCCACACTCCACACACATTTGGGCAGTGGGATCAGGTGCTACTTTTGGTACTGTCAGCGTGCCTTCTCCCAGTGCAACTCAGCCGACATCCGTGATGTCGGTTACTGCTCAAACACTCATCGAGACCTGTTGCTCTTGAAAAGAAAGACCCTGTGAATGAAACCCGTAGGGGCCGATGTATCGGCCCGGCCCTTCCCAACTGTTGTCAGTGAGGACACGGGCCGATAAATCGGCGGTGGGCACGATAAATCGGCCCCTACGGGTGATTTATCAGTATCAGGTCTATACGGTTATTGCGCTCCGCGCAATTGCAGTGCTTTTGCTTCGGCGTCGCGGGCGTCGCCTCTGTGGCTTCGGCCCATGCGTTTGAGAGCTTCGGCTTTGCGCAGCCAGTTGTCGGGGTCGTTGGGGGCAAGTTTGATGGCTTGCTCGGCGGCCTCCAATGCCTCCTGCGAGCGGCCAAGCTCCTTGAGAACCAGCGATTTGTTGTGCCATGCCGAGGCCATCTGTGGATTCAGTTGTAAGGCGTTCTCATAGGCACGTAACGCCTGCGAATAGTTACGCAGGTGATAGAAGGTATTGCCCATACCGTTCCAGGCCTGGGGCAGCTTCTGGTTCAGTTTGAGCGCCCGGTTGTAAGCATCGAGCGCCTCCGGGTAGCGCTCAAGCTGATTGAGCAGACTGCCCTTGTCAGTCCACGCCGCTACCAGTGTAGGGTCGAGTGTGAGCGCACGGTCATAGGATTCGAGCGCACGATGCCGCTCTCCCATATCGTTGAGTATATTGCCGCGCCGCTTCCAGGCTTTGGCAAAACGCGGATCGGTACGCACGGCTTTATCGAACATTTCAAGCGCCCGCGTCTGTTTGTGTTGCGCATAGAGGACGTTACCCATACCATAGTAGGCAGGGGCGTAGTTCTTGTCCAGATTCAACGCCTCCTGAAAAGCCGAGAGTGCGTCTTTGTTGCGTCCCATGTCATAGAGTACCGTGCCTTTGCCATTCCACGCGGAGACAAGAGCCGAGTTATAGTTGCATGCCTGTGTATAGGCATCCAGCGCCTCCTGCGAACGCCCAAGTTCGTGCAACACACTTCCCTTGCCGCTCCAGGCGGTCGCGCTGGTGCGGTCAATAGCGAGGGCCGAATCAAAAGCCTGCAGCGCGTCACGGTAGCGTTTCTGTCGTCGCAGCACCAGCCCTTTATTTGTCCACGCCTGCGCCATCTGTGGATTGTAGCGAACCGCCGCATCGAAAGCGGTCAGGGCCTGTTCAGGCAAGCCAATAGCGTTGAGAACAGCCCCTTTGCCATTCCAGGCATCGGCATTCGTTGGCTCCAATCGTAATGCATTCTCGAAAGCCACCTGCGCCTCTCGGTTGCGGTGCAAGGCGTTGAGCGCGGTCCCTTTGCCATTCCAGGCAATGACCAGTTTTGGGTCTAGCTGGAGCGCCTTATCGAACGATTCCAGCGCAGTGGCGTGGCGTGCGCGTAATCCTTGCGTCAATCCCTTGCCTTGCCATGCTACCGCGTTCTTATTATTGATTTGCAGCGCCTGTGTGTAAATCTGCTCCGCCTCGGCCAAGCGTTTCTGACCGTAGAGCTTATGGGCCTCCTCCAACAGGCGATCCTCACCGGTTGGCAGGTTGGCGACAGTGAAGCTTTGTGAGCCGACAAGCATTGTCGTTGAATCATCGGCACGCAGCGCCTTCAGCACATCTTCCGCGCTGGCTGGGCGTTTATCCGACTCCATCTCCAACATTTGCTGCAACAAAGCAGAGAGGCGCGAACTGATATTTGGGTTGACCTCGTTAGCAGGTCGAAAGAAAAATGGCCGCTCGCTGGGGTCAAGTCCGGTCAGCAAATGATGTATCAATGCGCCCAGGCTATAGATATCGGTGCGCGGCGAACTTTGCGCTTTACCATATTGCTCTGGTGCCGCGTAGCCCGGCGAACCCAGTGCAACCGTATCATGTGATTGTCCTGGCTTGAAAATGCGGGCGATGCCGAAGTCAATCAGGAAGATATGCCCACTCTCGCCAATCATCACATTGGCGGGTTTAAGGTCACGGAAGATGATAGGGGGCTGGTGATTATGCAGGTAGCTCAACACATCGCACAACTGTTCCGCCCAGGTGATAACCTGCTCAATTGGCAGAGGCCCGCCGTTGTGCTTATCCAGATAATCCTCAAGCGTCTCGCCTTCGATAAAATCCATCACCAGATAGGAGCGGTCATTTTCCGTAAAGTATTCATAGATACGCGGCAAATTGGGATGGATCAGTTTGGATAAAAGATTCGCTTCGTGTTCAAAAGAAGCCTCAGCCTCGGCAACACGCGAAGGTGGCAGTCCCGCTTTGCTCATTTCCTTGACCGCGACAGGGCGGTCGTCAAATTTCGTATCCTCCGCCTTATAGACTGCTCCCATGCCGCCCTGACCAATACGGCTCACCAGTTGGAAACGGCCCGCGAGCAGCGTTTGTTCAGGAAGTGACCCTGTTGTCTGCGTAACAGGAAGTGGCATGGCGCAATGCTGGCAGAACCGTGCCGTTGGTGGATTTGCCGCTCCACACTCTTCACAATAGAGTTCCTGCGATGTCATAAAAAAAATCTACTTCCGCATTTGAAATTGTTAGTGGTGCGACGCCAAATGGTCGCTCATCTTATCTCATCTTAATATATACGTTGGCACAGGCGTCAAGGTAGTCTAATTCATCACCTATACTATAACACATCACAGTTCCTTTGTGATAGAGACTGATTTATCGCGTCCGCCTCCCGATTATGCTGATTAACATATTGATGTACCAATGTAGGGGCCGATTTATCGCGCCCCTACGGGTGGTCTTTCAACAGTAGGTTTTTTGCCACGCCCATCGCCGCCTGTCATTCTGAGTGCAGCGAAGAATCTCTTGTGGCACGCAGATTCTTCGCTGCACTCAGAATGACAGGGCGGGGAAGAATCTCTTGTGGCACGCAGATTCTTCGCTGCACTCAGAATGACAGGGCGGGGAACCAGGCGTAGCAAAAAACCTACTGTTGAAAGCTACGGGTGGTGGGGTATTTCGTGAATCAGCATTATCGCGTCCACCTCCCGATCTTCCGTGACTTGCGTTTATTGTTGAGGAAGGACGCGGACGCGATCAATCGGTCCCTACCTCTTTTCATTACTTCTATTAGACGATATAATAAGGACACAATCCGACGTATCTAACTTACCCATCGGAGGGGTAGGGGAGGGCAGGAGCAAGGTCAAATGACCGGGAAACAATGTTTTAAGGTGTGTTTCTGGGGAGTACGGGGCAGTTATCCGACTCCGGGACCGAACACGGTGCGACATGGCGGCAATACTTCCTGTATCGAAGTGCAAGTTGGTTCGCACACACTCATTTTTGATGCCGGTAGCGGCATTATTCGTCTGGGCCACGAATTGTTGCAACGCACAGGGAACGAGCCCCTGTCTCTTTCACTTTTCATCACTCACGGTCACAGTGACCACCTTGTTGGCTTTCCATTTTTTGCGCCCCTGTTTGAAGCGCATGCTGATATTGCTTGTTTTGGTCCCCAGTTGGCGGGGATGAGTATTGAGCAGGTTGTAACCCAGGTCATGTCCCCTCCGTATTTCCCAGTAGATATACATAATTTGCCTTCACATCGCACGTTTCATACTATTAGCGGTCGCGAACAGGTTGTCTGGCGAGATGGCAGCAGCAAACCACAGATTGAAGACAAACAGGCATCGGTCGAAAAGAGCGATGTGCGTGTTTTTGCACAAATGACGAAGAGTCACCCGCTGGATGGCGCGGCATTGTATCGTATTGAGTACGCGGGTCACAGCGTTGTCTATGCCACCGATGTTGAATGGGGCGAGCAGTGCGACCCGCAATTTCTCGCGTTCACCGAGGGTGCCGATGTGCTGATACACGATGCGCAGTACACCAACGGTGATTACCAGCAATCGAAGCATGGATTTGGACACAGTACGATAGAGATGGCAACGGAGGTTGCACATACGGCGCATGTGGGCCAACTGATATTATTTCATCATGAACCAACCTATGACGACCAGCAATTAGACTGTATGGAGGCCGAGGCATGCACCCGTTTCTCTCATACGCGCTCGGCATTTGAAGGTATGGAAATTGATTTACTCGCATCCGGGTAAAGAGCCAGGGCGACCGCGAGGGTGCGCCCCTACTATACTCGCCTGTTATAATCGTTTTGTTCATATTTCTAGAGTAGGGACGCACCTTTGCGGTCGCCCTGGCTGTGCAAAATGGAGGACTCGCCTTTATGGATATAACTAAAGTAAGTGTGGCTATCGGGGCTGTCGGGGCTGTTGTAGCAACTGACATTCCGCGTCTCTATATCAATGTCGTACTGGCAGCAATGATTATCGTTTCGTTTCTGATTGCGATACCACTGCATGAATGCGGTCATGCCTTGATGGCAATGTGGTTAGGCGATCGCACGCCTCGCGACGAGGGGCGGTTGACGATGAATCCGCGTGTGCAGGTAGACCCGGTGGGTTTACTGATGTGTGTGCTGCTGGCCTTTCAACCATACCTTGCCATTGGTTTTGGCTGGGGAAAACCCGTCAAGCCAGACCCGTGGAAATTGCGCGTAGGTGCCAACACTGGCTTGCTGATGGTGGCATGGGCCGGCATTCTGTTCAGCCTCATCATTGGTCTGCTCTCTGCTCTTGTGGTGCATTTTTTGCCACCAGCATTATACGCCAACGCCTATATTGTGCGCATCCCGCAATTCTTTGAAGTGTTCGCCAGCGTCAACATCTGCTTGACCCTGTTCAACTTGATACCGCTCTATCCATTGGATGGCTACCAGATTCTCTACACGCTTTTGCCGAGCAAGCAGGCAGTGCAATTTGCGAAATCCGCCGTCTATGGGCCACTGATTATCCTGGCGGTGTTTTTCCTGTTGCCGTTCCTCGGACAACTTTCGCCGGGTTTGGGGAGTTTTCCGCTCTTCCGCCTGAGCTACTACATCTGGCTGGGATCGGTCAATATCAGTGCGCTGGTGGTAAACCAGGTCCCGGTAATTGCACAGGCACTGGGCGTATTCGATGCGCAAACATTGTACCTGTTCAATATTCCTGGACTGTAGATTATGAGAACAGGTATGGCTTGGCAAACCGTTTTTTTAAGTCGTCGCAGAGCTAAGCTGGTACCCACAAGGGGCACCAGCTTAGCAAATATGCTCCAGACAGTTACCTACCGCCTGGGTCAGGTGCGTCAGCAACTAGGTTTTGTTGCTGCGCTCACACCTGAGGATAATGCGGAAGTGGCGCACTGGTTGCCATCGTCCGCGTTGCCGCTATTTCAGAGCATGTCGAGAGCCGACCAGCAGCATTCGCTGCGTGTCTGTCGCGGGTTGCTGGCACGCGGTTGCAATGATGAAGATATGCTGGCTGCTGCGCTCTTGCACGATGTTGGGAAAGCGGAGGGACGTGTACCTTTCTGGACACGCCCGGTCATTGTGATCGGGAAACGTATCGCGCCGGGGCTGTTGACGCGACTGGCGGTATATCCCGATGTCGCGGGGAAAAATCAAGCGCACTGGCGACGTGCGCTGGGCTATGCATGGTGGCACGCGGAATTTGGCGCGGAATTAGCGGCGGCGGCGGGTCTTTCCGAACGTGCTGTCCTGTATATTCGTACTCATCACCAACCAGATGGCCCGGCGGCCGAGTTGCATAGCGTAGATGAGGTTTCGTAGCTGATGTTAGATTCCATGACAGACGAGGTAGTTGCGAGGCAAACGCTCGCGTTTCCAATGGCGGACATTGAGGAAGATAATGCGAGCCAGCAGACGAAATATGTTGTACATTTGCCTGCCTTTGAGGGGCCGCTAGACCTTTTGCTGCACCTGATTGAGAAGCGGCAAATGGAGATCACCACTATCTCGCTGATGGCTGTGACCGATCAATATCTCGCCTATTTGCGGCAGTGGGAGGCAGAAAACCTGCCGTTGGCGAATATGGCGGCGTTCGTCGCAATCGCAGCCCGTCTCCTCTTCATTAAGTCGCAGAGCCTCTTGCCGCGCACCTCACAGGAGGAGTTATCGAGCGAGACCGAGAGTGCCGCTGTGATGGCCGAGGAACTGCAACGCCACCTGCTTGAATACAAACGAGCCAAAGAGATTGCCACCCACCTGCGCAGTCGCGAGGAGGCGGGTTTGCAAACGCATAGCCGCTCTGGTCTGCTCGCCGGTATCGAGACACAACTGACCTGGACGCCGCCCACGCTTGTTGGTCTGGAGGCACAAGCGCTGGCTCGCGCCTTCCAACGCCTGCTGGAACTGCGGGCGAAAGACATGGGAGATAGCGCCGACCTCTTACCCCTGGCGCGTGTCCGTGTCAGCGACCGCATTATTGAAATCGTGCATCTATTAAACGGACGCCCCACCATCACGCTCGACGAGATATTTGAAAACGAACAATCGCGCTTCGTCATCATCGTCACCTTCCTGGCCGTACTGGAAATGTGGAAACACGCACGTATTACGGTAAAGCAGGAGACTTTACTTGGCCCTATCCTGATTGAACGCGGCGAACGCTGGGATGTAGAACTGAAACCAGAGGAGATAGAAGAGTGAAAGTTTCATCTACCAAACGTGAATAAAGAGCTATTTTTACAGCATCTGCGTGACCTTCCTCTAGCAGATGGCCGCGCTTACATACGGGAACGGATTGCGGAACTTGCAGATTATGATGCCGTGGGTAACTTGCTGGCAGACGAGGCGCTACTGCTGCTGTATACGCCCTTTGTCTCGCTCAAAGTTGCTGAGCTGTTGATTTCGTTCGGTGAACATACAGAACATGTGTTATCCCACGCGCTTGGCCTGAAAGCCAAAGGCGATGCGCTGATGGCAATCGGGCATTTTCAAGCAGCGATGGAGGTACTGGATGTTGCGCGGGATGAGTTTCGACAACTGGGAGATGAAGGGAACGCCGCCCGCTCGCGTATCAGCTGGACACTATCGGCAGCATGGCTGGGACGGGCAGACGAGGCATTACAGGAGGCGGCACACGCTCGCGAGGTGTTTTTGCAAGCGGGCGAAAGCTACTGGGCCGGGGTGATTGATAATAATACTGCTCTCATCTATGCCTATGTCGGGCGGCACCAGGACGCGGCCAGGTTGTACGAAGATATGTTGGCCGTCTTTTCTACGGTGAGTGATCAGAGCGAAAGTGCTATCAAACGCTCTATCGCCATAGCTCAGGAAAACCAGGCTCGCAATCTTACCGTGCTTGGTGATTTTAAACGCGCCTATAGTTTGCTGGAGCAAGCACAGGCAAACTTTCTCTCGCTAGGAGAAATGGCTTTGCTGGTGAGCGTAGAGCAGGACCTGGCTGACCTAGATTATACCCAGGGCTACTATGGGTCGGCGCTGCGGCGTTACTACTCGGCCCACGATACGCTCGTACAGCATAGCATTGATTCTCCAGTATTGCTGGCTGGCATCAAACTGAGCATGGCGAATTGTCTGGTCAAACTGAATAGGGCAGGGGAAGCCAGCATTTTATCCCGGCAAGCGGTCGAGATGTACCGGCAATCAGGTCTGTCCTTCAATACAGGCAATGCGTTGAGTGAACATGCAACGGCACTGGTCGCTTCAGGTAGACTAAAGGAGGCGCTTTCTGCTCTTGACGAGGCGCACATGCTGTTTACGCGAGGAGGATTCGAGCCTTACGCATTTGCGACCAGGCTGCAACAGGCGCAAATACTGCTGGAGCTGAAATCTATCGCCGAGGCATATGCTACGGCTCGGCTAGTCAGGGACTATTGTGAGGCGCAAGGGCTGGTAGCGCGTAGCGTGCGTGCTACTCTCATCATGACTGAGGCACGAGTAGAAGATGCGCGGGCAGCAGGGACATCCGGTGAGCAAGCACGGCAAGCAAAGTTACTCAAAGAGGCAATGTCACTCTGTAAGCAGGCAAGAGTACAGGCACGTCGGCACAACCTGCAGGAAGAGATATATAGAAGTCACCACCTCCAGGGAAGCATGTATTACCTGCAAGAAGACCTTAGCGGGGTTGCCAGGCATTATAGAGCAGCCATTGCCCAGATCGAGCGTATCCTGGATGATCTTGGCTACGACCTCTCGCCTTCATTCCTGCACACGACGTGGTCGGTCTATGAAGAGATGATCGCGCTCTGTCTCTCGCAAGCCCGCTTTGATCAGGCATTCAACTATCTTGAGCAGGCTCGTTCTATGGCCTTGCGACAATATCTCAATAACAGAAGCCCTGTGCAAGGTAATGGCGAAGAACAGCCTCTCTCACTTTCGCAGACCCGTCCACTTATTGAGCCAGTGGACAGGCAATCCCAGTCTCATGAGATTAACGGTGTATCTTATACGGGTAGTGCGGGTAGTGCAATGATACGGCGTACACAACAGGAGTTAAAAGACTGGCAGGAAAGGTACCGTGATTTTAGTCTACTGCTGGCAGAGGTTGATACAACGGTGTCTCCCACGGTGAATCGCGAAGTCATGCAGGCCGAGCTGAGGCGATGTGAAGAAAAAATCAGTGAGTTATTCGAGCGTGTGCATCTCTATCAAGCAGGCATGGTTTTCAAATCACCAGGGATAACGAAAAAAGGACGTTCACGTAATCGTCCAGAACAGGTTGATAGTATCCAATTGCAGCGACGGCTTGCGCCTGGTCAATTGTTGCTGGCGTATTTTTCATACCAGCAAAGGCTCGTGGTTTTTGCGGTGACCACAAAAGACCTGGTTACCCGTGAACTGCCTGGAGGTATGCAGCAGTTAGAATATCTCCTGCCCTTGCTCCATGCTCATCTTGATCCAGGTGGATGGGCTGACCCGCAAAATCCTTCTCAGCACGTCGTTCGCCGGCTCCTCAACAGGCTCTATGACCTGTTGGTAAAACCGATAGCAGAACTATTGCCCCCACCGACAGGTCATGTCACGATTGTTCCTTATGGTTCCTTGCATAAATTGCCCTTTCACGCCTTGTATGACGGCTCGCATTTCCTGGTCGAGAATTTCCAGATCAACTACTTGCCGGCAAGTTCAATGATGATGCATCTGGGCATGCTTGCCAGCGAGCGGTTGGTACACGCTGCTCATGCGGGGGTGTCTACTAAACCGCCGCTAGTGCTGGGTTATTCAGAAAAAGGATATTTGCAGCGTGTGCGCGAGGAAGCTCAGTCAATCGCAACAGTATTACACGGGCGCTGCTATCTTGAAAGCGAAGCCACCATCGCGCATCTTGTAGAGCAGGCCCCTGGCAGTCCGATCATCCACATTGCGACTCACGGTCAGAGCAGATTAGATGCGCCTAACTTTTCCTACGTCCGGCTTGCTGATGGGCAACTGAATGCGATAGACGCTTTCAGCCTGGATTTGCGCGGATGTGAGCTGGTCACGTTAAGTGGTTGTGAAACGGGTTTGTCGTTGAGCGGCGGTGGCGACGAGCAATTGGGGCTTGGCCGCGCCTTCCTTGCTGCCGGAACCGCCTCTTTAGTGATGAGCCTGTGGCCGGTAGAGGATAACGCGACGAATGAGTTGATGCAACACTTTTATGAAGGCCTTCTGCAAGGAGCAAGCAGGGGAGAGGCACTGCAAGCTGCTCAATGCAATCTCTTGCATCGAAACGGATCGCCCTATACTCATCCATATTTCTGGGCTGCTTTTCGACTTGTCGGTGAGGTCGGTCGGCTCTCGCTCCAGTTACCCGCGAGCAGGTTGTACGAGAAGATAAACTGACCTGCGAAAAAATTGGCTTCCTGGCGTTCCAATCAAAGAGAACACTAATATTCGCAACATTTCACTATGTCCTTCATCATAACACATTGATGGAGGTATACCTATGGAGGCAAGAATGAACACGCAAGGAACGCCAATGAGCGAAATGCACAATACGTTCTGGCGAGAAAACCAGGTGGTTGTGACGTTTTACTCCACCACCCCGCTTGTTTCGACTGATGGAACACATCAAGGGTACCGCATTTTAGAGAATTTGAACCTGGATTTACAACGGCAGAAGCTCAATGCTTTCCTCGCGGAGCATGACCTTCCCTTTACACTGAGTTTCTACAAATCTAATGAAGGTGATGATTTCCAGAAATCTCTGCCATCAGAAGTAGCGGCTTCTCCAGACCTAGGAGCGGAACAAAAGGATAGAGGCAATTTCAACCCCCCGCCTGGCGTTTACCTGTTTGGTTTGCGTAAGCCCATCCAATCAGATTTTGGAGAAGTCGCGACAAGTGTTACAACATTCTTCGATTTCACGGCTAAACCTGGGAGTATGCAACCTGCCGGGACGGAAGGGACCTCCATGGGTGATGGCGGCAATGATGGCAATGATGGCACCGATGGCAAGAATGAACGACCTGGATATCGTTCTGTTGTTCCCATTGTGAATACGTTCAATAAGGGACTGGAAACGCTAAACAAAGAACGGCAGATGCCTATCAGCGCCGCCGCTCCCAACTGGTTGTGGGGCGGTACGGGTTATGTGCCGCAGGGATGCCCGCTCATGCCACCTGTTCCGGTAGATAATGCCTGTTCTTTCTGGCACTTTCACTTGCCGCAGCTCTCGCCAGAGCAGTTACTTACGATGACCGGCAAGGGAGTCACAGTGTTTGTTTTGGATGCTTTACCGGACCAAGACGTGATAACGCAGGCAGTGCAAAAAGCGGGGGATACTAATCTACTCCTGCTCGATGTTAGCCGCAGCGTGACGTTTAACTATGACGTCTGGAACAACTGGGTGACGCAAGGCAACAATGCGAACATTCCCCCACTTGCTGTGGGCAAGGATGTCTATGATCGCCATTTTGCCTTCGAGATGCCCGATCATGGCCTGTTCATTGGTGGTATTGTACATGACATTGCTCCGCGTGCGCAGATCGAATGTATCCGCGTGCTAAGCGATTACTGTGTTGGAGATTCAGACCTGTTTTTGAACGCGCTGCAATATATTCAGAACCGACTGTTGCCCGGCGGCGATCTATACCAGCAACCGGTTGTAATTAACATGAGCCTGGTCATGCCTACGCTGGAGGAAGCCGAGTCTGATGGCATAGATGTGAGTGGCAGCGTGACAAATGACGTACTTACCCTCGTGCTGCAAGCGATACAGGCGCTTGTACAATCCGGTGCTATCATTGTGGCTTCCGCCGGTAACGAAGCAGACCTGCGCAATAATCCGCTGGGATTGCGTCCCCCGGCTCTCCATCCCGCCGCTTTCGCCAATCCGCCTGTATCGATCGCTGAAATTATTCCTGTTGGCGCGGTAGATAAATATGGCTGTGCAACCAGCTATAGCGATTATCCGGGACCGAGGGGTATTGCAACGTATGGCGGAGAATTTCCAGCGGTAAATCCGCCACAACCCCCCAGTAATAACCCTGTTGTGGCTATAAGCGATGCGATGCAGGGCATCTACAGTGCAACATTCTACCCGCCGCTTTCGGAAGATGCACCTGCTCTACCATACCCAACTCCCGATGGTCATGGCTGGGCCTACTGGATAGGAACATCGTTCGCGACTCCGATCATCAGCGCGGTGGCGGCGCGTGTGCTGGAATGGCAGGCCAGCGGAGGACTCGTTGTCAATGTGCCGAATGCGATACTTGCCGCTGCCGGTGCGTCGCAAACACAATGGAATAATCTGGACCCCGCAACGTCGGGTGTCCCCGGAGGAAGCACAACGGGACCAATGTTGCTGGCGGTGCAGAGATGCCAGATAGAGGATGATGCAACGGCAAGCCAATGAACTATCCGATGAATAGGTGCAACGCTATTGTATGATTAAAACAGGAATATGCGATGCTGGTAGAGCTATTCCAGCATTCGTAACCAGTGGAAACATAGTAGAGCATTTATGAAGGAGAAAAAAATGGCGATTACGACACAACCATTCGGGCGTAGTGGGCATATGAGTACGCGCACCATTTTTGGTGCCGCCGCGCTGGGTTCGGTGACACAGGAGGAGGCAGACCGCACGTTGGAGGTATTGTTGCAGTATGGCGTCAATCACATTGACGTGGCTTCGGGCTATGGTGACGCGGAGGTGCGTATCGCTCCCTGGCTGGCGAAGCACCGCTCGCAATTTTACCTGGCGACGAAGACTGATGCACGTACCGCGAAAGAGGCGAAAGAGGAACTACATCGCTCACTGGAGCGCATGGGTGTTGACTATGTAGACCTGTGGCAGTTGCATAGTCTCGCCGACCCCATTGAATGGGACATCGCGCTCAGCCCTGGTGGTGCGCTCGATGCCGCTATTGAGGCGAAACAGCAGGGGCTGATACGCGCCATCGGCGTGACGGGCCATGGTTTACAAATCGCGGCGACGCATCGTCGCAGCCTGCAACGCTTCGATTTTGACACGGTGCTGCTCCCTTATAATTACCTGACGATGCAGATCCCCTACTACGCAGAGAACTTCAATGCGCTGCTAGAGACCTGCCAGCAGCGCAATGTCGCCATCCAAACCATCAAATCTATCGCGTACAAACCCTACATGGGTCAACCCCACACGCACGCGACCTGGTACGCGCCTTTGGATGACCAGCACGATATAGATATGGCAGTTCACTGGGCATTGAATCGTCCCGGCATTTTCCTGAACACCGTCGGCGATATTTCCTTGCTCCCCAGGGTACTCGATGCCGCCAATCGCTTCCAAACTGGCCCTTCCAACGCGGAAATGCAAGCCATGGCCGCAAGGCTGCATATGGAACCATTGTTTGTGTAGTATCATGTTTTGGCGCAATGAAGATAGGAACAGGTGGGTTTCGCGATGCGAAACCCACCTGTTCCTATCTTCATTGCGCCAAAACATGATACTATAGAGATGATATTTTCTTTCTTTCAAGTACATACAAGGAACCAGGCATGAATATTTTGTTGAGCATTGTAAGCTTACTCGTTTTATACATCATCCTGCAAGATGCTTTCGAGACGATTGTCTTGCCCCGTCGAGTGACGCGCCGCTTTCGGTTGGCACGTATTTACTACTTTATGTCCTGGAATCTCTGGTCGTGGGCAGCAAAGAAAATACACACGGAGAGTCGGCGCGAAAATTTCCTGAGCTACTACGGGCCGCTTTCACTGCTGATTCTCCTGATCATCTGGGCGCTAGGGTTGGTGTTCGCTTTTGCGCTACTGCAAGGGTCATTTGGCTCGGAAATGCTGGCAACGACTGGAAACGTCAATTTTGGTACGGACTTCTATATGAGCGGCACAACCTTTTTTACGCTTGGATTAGGCGATGTAGTGCCGCGAACCGCACTGGCGCGGGTGGCAACAGTGGTGGAAGCAGGCACAGGGTTGGGATTTTTCGCGCTTGTGATCGGATATTTGCCAGTCATCTACCAGTCGTTTTCACGACGCGAGGTGGGTATTTCGATGATGGATGCACACGCGGGTTCACCACCAAGTGCGCTGGAATTGTTGCGCCGGCACAGGCGGGGTGATGTGATGTCGGAACTGATCGAACACCTGCACGATTGGGAAAACTGGTGCGGCGAGATACTGGAAAGCCATCTCTCCTATCCCGTTTTGATGTACTATCGCTCGCAGCACGACCGCCAATCGTGGCTGGCCGCTCTGACAACCATTCTAGATGCCACTGCCCTGTTAGTAATAGGCATTGACGGCGTGCCAGAGCAGGCGGCGTGGTTCTCATTTGCTATTGCCACACACGCCGCCGTGGACCTGGGGCAGATTTTTGCAGACCCCGACGGTACAACGATTGACCGGCTGCCACCGGCTGATTTTGCGAAATTGCAAGAGCAATTGACGGCGCTGGGCATTCCCTTGCACGATGAAGATACGGCAGAAGAGCGACTACGTGAGCTACGGCAGAAATATGAGCCATATGTTATCTCATTGTCACAACGACTCCACATGCCCCTCCCTGGCTGGTTCGCCGAAATAGGTAACATTGACGACTGGCAAACCAGTCGTTGGGGCCACGAATCGAAATCCGCCAGCGTGTAGAGGCCGGTTGGTATATCAATTTGTTAATCTTCATGCATAGCCAGAACGCGGACGCGATAAATCGGTCCCTACACCTTCACATAGCTCACAGACCCATCAGGCGCAATCACAAGCTGGTAGAGCGAGCGGCCGGGGAAGGCTGAGCGCAGTTCGGTATAATCGGCTGAACTGTTGGCGAAGGCGTAAAGGATGTTGTCATGCAGCAAGGGATCGTTCAGAGGAAACAATACCATCTGGTAGAGCGTATAGTCACCAGTGACAATAATAGCATTGTGCAGGGGCGGATGGTATATCTCCGGTAAATCTAGCGCATACCCTGCTGGTAAGCCGGAAAAATCCTGATGAAGCACAATCTGACGTGGCATGTAGTAAATGACATTGCACAGGAGTAGTGCGGTGATTAATACTATCGTCATGATGCTCACGCCGGGTAGCCGTGGCATGAACGTTGTGCTTCTGCTATCGGCAACCCATTTGCTGACCGCTTGCCGCGCCTCCGAAGCTGTTGCTGCCAGGGTAAAGATGCCACGTGAGGTGAGAATGAGCAGGAAGGGCAGCGTCTCAAAGAGGTAACGTGGGCCGAGATAGATACCATGATAGAAGTAGCCGATATACGCGCCCGTCATAATTGCCGTGACTGCCAGCATGAACCAGTCCGCGCCTACAAAGCGCCGCGTCAAAAAAGGGATAGCGAGGAAAGCCAGTGTCAGGTAAAAGGGCCAGCCAAAGAGGTCAATTTGCAGAATAGTGAGCAATTCGTCAATGTTGACGAAGCCCGCCGCCAGCGTGTGTTGCCCGTAGAAACCAACGCCTTGCCCAAAACCCCAGTGGTCGCCCGCGAAAAAGAGGCTGCGCGGCGTCACCAGCGGATTGCCCGTTAGTAGCGCATTGAATAGCGCATTGAACATGAAGAAGAGGAGGAGAACGCTGAAAAATGTGACCAGAGGCACTATCCAGAAGCGCCAATTCTGGCGTATATCGCGCCACGCCAATAGCATTATCCCTGGCAGCACGATACCTACGTAGAGAACAGCCACGAGGTCGCGTGTCAAACCCGCCATGCCAAATAGTGCCGCCGCTAGAGGCATATTCCAGCTAGCCTGTCCCTGCGCGAACCGCAGCAAGGCCCATGTTCCCCATACAAAATAGAAGAGCGCCACGGTATGGCTCAGGTAGCTCGCGGATAGATAGCTGTAAAATGGCGAGAGCGTTCCCAGCAATACCGCGGCGGTTGCGACGCGCCTGTCGTAGAGGCGAGCAGCAATCAGACCGGTACCCAGCAACGCGAATGTTCCCAGCACAGGCTCGACCAGCCATGGCACTCCCAGCCAGATACCCGGAACCAGCGTCAAAGCCGTTCCCGGCGCATACTGCCCAAACCACTGTCCATTAAACTGCACCATGAACGGTCCCGGAAAACGGTCCACCACCGCTGGAATGGGTACCGAGAAATGGCCCAGCGCGTACATCTTCGCCGCGAAAAGATACGCGCTCGCATCGAAAATATGCGGTTCCCCGTTATACTGCACAGCAGCAATCCACGCCACAAATACCAGCGAACCAGCAAGTGCCACCAGCGCAATCGGGTGTATTGCCGCCGTCAATTGTTGCCAACAGGTGCGCAACAAACGCTTCCATGCATGTAACGAACTCACCCCCGCATCTGACGAACGAATCTCCTCATGTAGGGGCCGATTGAGCGTGCCCACCGCCGATTGAGCGGCCCGTTTGCCCGGCGTAGGAGCTGTTTTGATGGAAGGAGTCGAGGCCGATAAATCGGCGGTGGGCACGATCAACCGGCCCCTACGGGCAACTATGAGACCAATGCCCATTTCTGCGATGACTACTACAAGCAGGACGAGTACTGCCCAGAGCGTGATGCGAATCAACGTGTCAAGTACCATCGCGGCGAATGGGGCCGGGTCAATGGGGAAGAATGTGGTGGTTGGGGAGGCATCGTTGCTTTGTCCCGGTACAAAGTGCGACACCTGTATCTGCCGATCGTTGCGGTCAAGCGTGATTGTCACAATCCTGCCGCCTGCCGAGAGCAGAGTGAGCGTCATCAGCGTTTCAGGGCGTTGCAGTTGCACGTTGATATGCAGCGATTGCGCTGCCGGTAGCGTCATAGATGAGCCATTAACAGGCCACTGGACGCTCTGCTGTTCGCGTCCATTGAGCCACACCTGTGCATTGCGCCAGCGACTGGTACCTTCCAGGTCGCGCATCCATGATTGAAAGCGGTAATAGGGGGACGAGGCAATGGAGTTGATATAAGTCTGGTCAAGCGTGTAGTTATTGGTGCTGTCAGTGCCGTCTATCTGGTATTCGTGAATAACAGGGTCATGTGGTGAAAAGACCAGTTGTGTTGGCTGCCCAACTGTTCCCAGGGAAACGCTTTCGCTGCCGACATACAAAGTTGCGGCCCCATGCTGCACATCTATCTCCACCGGCAAGGCCACCTGATAACATAGCGCATCTGCCCCCAGCAACACGAGTAACAGTGTTACCAGTAGCAGCAGGTAACGGGTTATGTGATAGCGTAACCATTTCATGGGACGATACGACTCCCTATTCTGAAAGAGTACCCACTCAAAATTTTATAAGCATTTGAGTGGCACTTGAGAGTTTCACATACCACTAAATTCTTTTCGCCGAGATTCGAGTAACTTTTCTGCTTTTTCAATGGAGGCTTGATATTCTGACTCTGCTTGCCTCAGTTGTTGAGAAACTTTTTTTTGCTCTTCGATATTGCCTTCTACTGAGTCAATGATAATCTTATCAATTTGATCAGGTGTTAGCTCGATTAATCCTGTTGAGCCTGTATACAATCTTTCAATTTGTTTGGCACCAAATCCTAATCTAAGATAATCACAGAGGTATTCGGGGTATATCTCCTCACTATTCACCCGAATAATTGTGACATGCCCATCTGCAATCGCAGGTATCTCTAATCTGTACGTGCAACTTTTTCCCAGAGTGCCATCACCTGTTGAAGCAAGGAGTACATCTCCATATTTTAACTGGACAGGTTCCATTTGATCATAGACAGTCTTCTCTACATAATCAGCGTTGTCTATAAGTAAAGTACCAAATTTAGATATGTTTCCCGCTTTAACGACAAGAGCATATCCATCTTTTTCATCAACGTATAACTCCTGGTCGGGACTACTACCTCTTGCAGTTCTAATAGTGTTGATTTTCTTGATATCGCCAGCACCTTTAGCAGTCAGCTCGGCAATTCTATCACGTACCTCTGGAGTCCAGTACTTATAGTCAAGCCGGGCGGTAGTGTCCTGGTATATTTCAGATGAAGATATATCATATGCTTGCCAGTTATAACCTGAGCGGGCATTCGCCGACCGAACATTGAGCATCTGAGTTTCGACCTCGTGAAGCAATCTTTCAAAGTCGAAACCTCGAATATTGTCTCCAGACCCTAAATAACCAAGTGATTTTATCTCACAAAATGAAATAAAGTAATTTCTTTCCAGATCAATATCATCAGTTTGATAACGTTGCATATACATCAGGCTGGAACGAACATTTATTTTATTTGGCTTGAAAGTCTCTTCTGGCAGTCTGATGATAGCCTTTATACGACATCTTTGCAGTAGCCATTTTCTCAGTTCACCTGTCTTATCATTATTTAAAACACCCTCGTCTATGACAGTACAAATCTCTCCTTCGGCTTTAGTTGCAAGTACCATTTTTTGCAAAAATAAACGTTGACCTTTCGACGTTTGAATAGAAAATTGTTGCAAACTCTCTTTTGTTAAAGATTGAGACTCTGATGTGCCAAAGGGAGGATTCGTTAAAATAAAGTCACAGGTAGGAGTTTGCGCGTTCCAGTTTTTTGCGTCTGCACTCAGGCTATCTTCGGCGGCAATATTAGAGTGACCATCACCAGCAATAATCATGTTCATTTTAGCTGCCGAAGCAACGCCTCTATTAGCGTCAGAACCAAAGAACACTTCACCCTTGATACGCCCGGCAATGGTCTTTTTTGTTTGCCCGTTTATTTTTTGCTCTTCATACTTTTTTTCTAACTGGCGAAGGGTATCTTGCATCATATATACAAGAAAACCACCTGTTCCACATGCAGGATCAAAAACTCTTGGTACTCCTCCCACAAGCAATTGATTAAGTAGTTTCTCTCGACCGATAAGGCTGACCACCACCTGAATCAGCGGACGTGGTGTAAAATATTGCCCTAATTTCTTACCCTTGAGGGTTGCACGCACAAAATATTCAAAAGCCGCACCTTTTGAGTCAACGTCGCTATCATAAAACGAAACTGCAGCCAGTTGTATGACAATGTAACGAAACGTTCTTGCATCATTGAGTTTAATTGGCTCGTCGAGTACTGCCCCATAAGGAGTTTTATTAACAATCTGCCTGATCATATCTAAAATGGCAGTTTTAATTTGATCGCTTTCCGATTCAGCCTTTTTTGCTAACTCATAAAATCTAAAGCTATAAGGCAGAGGATCAGTTTCTTGTCGATCAGATTTTTCCTCCAGCAGACGTAGAAAGAGTAATTTTGAAAAATCAGCGAAGGCATTCTCTTCATCTTTTTCTATATTTCTGATAGCGTCATGGCAACGCTTAAAAAGTGTATTCAATTGCTTCAATGGCAGAGCAGGTCGAAATGGTAAACTTTCATCTTTTTCTAGCTTGATTGTTGTTTCATCCACATTTGTTCGTAAGATTGATAAAACGCGAGGAAGTTGATCTCGTGTTGGTATTTTTTCAATAAGCTTACCATTCCACTTGATTGGTTGCTTATTATGCACATTGAAACATTGAATATCTCTACCATTGGTGACTGCTATAAACGATACATCTACACTTTCTCCGTATCCGATAGCCTGATCCCGGTCTTTATTTGTAAGCTTTTTCGTATCTCTTTTTGCTTCAATCAGGAATGACGGCCTTTTCCCCGCAGTTGTGATTAGAATATCTACGTAGCCTTGTTGATAACGTGTAGTTAGTTTTGTAGGAGTTTCAAAATCTAAATCCTTTTCAAGATCATACCCCCTTTGCATCAAGTAGGGAAGTATTTTTTTCACAACAGTGTCCATCTCAGATACTTTGGTTGTCATAACTGCTCCATCCTTCCGTCGCGTGAATGAAATATCAATCAAGATTATACGTTCTAAAACCCGGTCGTGTAAATAAATGTATGCCTGATGTGCTTACCATTATAGAACGTCTCAGTACAGGAAAGTGGGAAAGTAGTACTGTTAGGATTCATTGGAGCAGTTAATAGTTTGATGGATGTTTGTCTTAGCCAATTATCCTACTTCCACTGCCGACCTTGCCCAAATAGCAGGAGCATGCTATAATTTGTAGTAGAAAAGTGCGTGCCGCGCTCACCTTTTATGGCTCATGGAAAGAGCCTCCAGATAGTTTGAGAACAGCTTTGCTGCTGTTTTCCTGTGGGCGGGTACAAATTCGATGTGCTGCATTGTTGAGCGGGACCGTCAAGCTACTGAAGCTTATCTCGTTTGGGCAGGCAGGAAAAACGCATCCTTATTCATTTTGAAAGGTAGGTGAGGGAATATGGACGCTGGCCCCAGTCATAGTAGGCCTGTGTTCTTTGCATGTCTATTCCTGGATTTGCTCTACTCACCACCGGGTAAGGTTACTGCTTGCTAATGTGCTAGCGTACTGGCGCGTGTTATCAGCCGTCATCCTCTGCTGTAGCTTCATCACCGCCCTACTCGATGGTTGCAACCCGTTTCCGATATGAAAAACGCTTCGAGTAGAAACATTTCCCCTTTGCCAGTGAGTCCTGGTTTCCCCATGGGGTACCAACCAGTGGTCCCCTGCACGCATCGCGTACTTTACGCACACAACACCTTTGATGTAATACATGTTTCCTGCGCAAGGACGTGCTTTGCTTCATTATGTGTATGTGCTTTGTAACGTTCGTTACGCAGGTGGATGGTTATCCACTTATCCACATGTATGTGGATAAGTCTATGGATTCTATTACTCTATCCAAAAGGCGGTGATTCTCATGATTTTTTTTAGCACATTACTGCGCCTGAGCGTTTTTGATAGCGAGGGACGGCGTCTGGGTGTATTGCATGATGTTTGCGTTTCGCTCAATGAAACATTTCCTGTGGTGACCGCGCTGGTCGTGCGTTCTACACTCAGCAATACGACAATGATTATTCCCTGGCCGCAAATCAATAGCCTGGAAGAGCCACAAATACATGTAAACGTGAAGCAGTCTCAGATCGGGACGTATGTACCACAACCGGACGAGCTTTTATTGAGACGCGATATCCTGGATAAGCAAATTGTGGATACGCAGGGATTTCGTGTGGTCAAAGTCAATGATTTACAACTGGCGCAGATTAAGAAGACAGTGCGCCTTGTCGGGGTAGATATCAGTTTGAGCGGCTTGTTGCGGCGACTGGGTATTCTCAAGCCCATTGAAGTCATGAGCCATGTGTTGCCCATTCATCTTTCCGAGCGCACTATTACCTGGAACTATGTCGAGCCAATTCAGGTCATCAAAGCGGGTACAGCTACGGGCCAGTTGGCGTTGGCCGGACCGCCAGGCGCGGCAGCCAGCGTTAGCACCGGCGGCATCGTATCACAGGTGCAACTCAACGTAAGCCATAACAAACTGGCGGATTTGCGCCCGGCAGATATCGCCGATATCCTGGAACAACTTGACGCCGAAGAGGCCAGCGCCATGCTGGAGCGCCTCGATACGGAGACGGCAGCGGATGCCCTGAACGAGGTCGAATCACCGTTGCAATACAGCATCTTGAGCGAACTCGACCCCGAACGTGCTTCCGACTTGCTAGAGACACTCGCCCCCGATGATGCAGCCGATATTCTCGCCGACTTGCCAGAAGAGGTGGCTGAACGCCTGCTGAACCTGATGCCAATTGCTGAGTCGCGGCCCATACGCGAACTGCTGCGTTATGGCGCGGAGACCGCCGGGGGCATCATGACCAATGAGGTGCTGTCGCTGGCACAGGATATGACGGTAGAAGAGGCGCTGGTGTACCTGCGGCAGCACTCCGAACACATGGAGATGGTCTATTACCTGTTCATCGTGGATGCGGAGCAGCATCTTGCTGGCGTGGTCTCACTGCGTGAACTGGTTGTCGCGGAACCAACAACGCATTTGAAAGATTTGATTAATCCTGATGTAATCAAAGTTACCACTGGCATGGATCAGGAGCAGGTCGCGCAAATTATTGCCAAATATGACCTGCTTGGTGTACCTGTGGTGGATACCAACAATCGCCTTGTGGGATTGGTCACGGTAGATGATGTCATTGACGTTATTCACGAAGAACAAGCGGAAGATTTCTCAGATATCGCAGGAACGAGTGTCGAGGAATTTGAGGAAGAGGAGCATTTTTCGTGGCGTGCCACGCTCAACCGTGTCCTATGGCTATCCGTGAATCTCGTCGCGGGCTTCATTGTCGCACTCATTCTCAATCAGCTTTTAGGGCCTATTCTTACTACTGGTCACGGCCCCATTCTCACCGGCTTGACGGCGGGTTTGCGTTCGCATGTGGCATTGAATGGGATTGTCTGCCTCGTTCCCATGCTGCTGTTCACCAGTGGCAGCGTTGGTTCCCAGGCACTCGGTGTGGCGGGCTGGCAACTGCGCTCGACAGGAGGCAGCGACTTCTGGCGCGGCATGTTCCGTGAATTACGTCTCGGAACAGTGGGAGGTCTGCTGGCAACCATTGTCGTCGGCCTCATCGCATGGCTGCTGTTCCATTCATTGCCATTGGGTATCGCGATTGGTCTGGGTTGTGGCTTTACGCTGTTGATCGCTGCCATCTGTGGTCTCAGTTTACCGACGCTGTTTCAACGTCTGCGCTTGCGCGGCAGCCTTGTGAGTGCGCCATTGCTCGACCCAATCATCGCCGTTATCAGCCTGAGCATCTTTTTGCTGGTCGCTCTCTGGCTGATCAACATGTTACACGTCGCGTAATTGCGTAATAGCAATTTTGAAAAAAAGCTCACAAAAAGTATTGACGAAAGCGCGGACGTAGTGTATACTGCAATCGTTACGAAAGAGCATATTCCTCGATAGCTCAATGGTAGAGCGTCCGGCTGTTAACCGGGATGTTACAGGTTCGAGTCCTGTTCGAGGAGCCACAAGCCCAGGAAGTCCATTCCTGGGCATTTTTTTATAACCTGACCTCAAAGGAGATGCCATGAGTGGACATAAACCCTGGAACGAAATCAGCGAGAAGTTACGGGCTGACCCGGAGCGCCGCGCCCGGATTGAGCAGCGTGAGCAGGCTATTGAGGCTGAATTGCTCGGCGGCAAACTGGAAATTAGTGGTAAGGATCGCTTTAGTGCGTCTGTGGCCCACCCAATGGACGCGCTAAAGCGATCCTTACGATGATGCAGCGAAGTCGAAGGTGAGGAAGAAGTGATACAGGCGAACATCTTGATTACAGAAGTGGCGACGGTGGCGAGATTCGTAGAAGATGAAATTATTGATGGGGTTAGGATTGCAAAGCTTGAGCTGATCAGAGGGAGATAATCTTCTGGCCGCGTGTTGGGCCTGCCTTGCTCGAACATCTTTCATCGCTGATTCAGGACGTTGAGGAAACTTTAACATCTCCTGATTAATCGCTCCCACGATCTGCGCAACCTCATCATACAGCACGTATCCCAGAATACCCGCGTCGTTCACAGCTTGCGCGTACTTCCAATTTGGATCGAGAAAGCGAACGATGCCATTTGTAATATACTCAGGAACGAGGCGTTTATGCTTATCCTCTCTTGCTTTGTCAACAATGAGCTTACATTCCCAAGTAAAATAAATTTCGTCCTCGTTGTACCAATTCCTATGCCACACCTTGATGTCTAGCTTCACTGCCTTTTCAGGCGGTTCATCACCTGCCATCATTTCAGATGTATAAATATACTGCTGCGTTTGTGTACACAATGAGGTTTTTCCGGTTCTTATGAACTGTTTCATACATCTTACTATATTAAGAGTAAAAGTATCTTCCTTCCAATCGCAATGCGTTGTACTTTCATGTTTTAGCATGAGGTAAGCTGTTGCTGTTGTCTCTAAAACTTCCTGAAGAAAGCCAGCCCATTGCTCGGAACTCACAAATGGATCAGGCATATCAACATCTGCGGATAGTTGATCTTGCAAACTCAATGAACTGCTCCCGCTGCTGCCCTTTTCGAGCGACTTAATACCTCAGCAATAAAGCTATCAGCATCAGCATAAGCTTGAGAGCGAGTCCACAGACGCCGCTCACTTGGACGTACAACATAGAAACGCAGCCCATCGTAAATGCGCACATGCCGACGTGTATATATGGTCGAGGCTTGACGCTCCCACAAACGACGATCTAACTTGTAGAGTAAATCGTGCAATTCTTTTGACTCATCTACAAAGCGCACATTTCGTGCGTCAGCCATATTTACTAACTCAAACTCTACTACATTGAGAGGTGCATGATCCTGATAGACAACAGCATTTAATGTCTGATTTTGATAGTGCAAAAGCGACGTGGCAACTTCAATAAATGCCTGGGCATATTCGATAAGCATCTGATTCTCTGGAGGCCGAACAGGTCTGGCTTTCTCGTCGTCCATAGAGCGTTTCTTGCGTTTTGACCACTCAAAAAACTTTATTTCATAGTCTACCATATCTCTAATCAATTGCCGTTCCATTGGTACTACATCATAAATGTCAAACACTAATTCGTCAATGCGCTCTTTTGCCCTTTCAATATCTGCATCATATTTTCCCCCCAATGGCTCATCACGTTTTTGATAAAGTAGCACAATCCCTTCGAAGAGCGTGAGAGCCTTTTGTAAACGAGGATCATCTTTATCAGGAACGATAAGGGGCATATGCTTATACTCACCATGAAGAATCGTTCCTCGTTCAACAGCCCAGGAGGTAGAGGTAAGAAAGTGATAGTAGCGGGCCAGGGTGGAATTTATGTACACCACGATCCACTTTAGCAGTTGTTCTTCTCCTATCTGCCCTGCAATGCCTGTAATCTTATCGCGATATGCCACTTTATCTCCGGTAAAAAAAGCTGCTTCGCATGAGCTTCGGTGAATTAACACCAGGGGACCCGCAAATATCTCTTGATGTTGGGTAAGAGGCCGCCAAAAATGGGACTCCTGCACTGTGTCATGTATCTTTACAACATATGGCTGGAACTTTTTAGTATCTACACAAGGCATACCTTGTAACCAAAAAGCTTCTTTTTTTCTGTTCCCTACGATAAAGCCCTCGCGAATCTCTTCTCTGAGTTGTCCCGTTTTTTCCAAATGCTCTAATTGTGGCAACGATTGCAAACGCTCAATAAGTCCAGTATCGCGCGGATTTCCCCAAAGAGCAATTTTCCAGAGTGCAGGATTAGAGCGCAATTCTTCACGTTCCAAAAACTTTATATCTGCCTTATCTAAAACAATTGCCCCCAGGCTTTGTGATACTGATGATGGCTTAGGTGTAGCATAGACTATCTTGCCTTGTTCAGTAGGCTGTTCAGGTTGATAGAATAAAGCTACAGACGGGCTGAGAGAATCGGGGAAGAGTTCATACACCAGCGCAGAGAAATTTACTACAGCCCGTACATGATACATGGCAAAAAACTTTTGACGGAACTTCTGATGAGTATCGCTACCTACAATGATGGTACTCTTCGTTGGCGCTAGCATAGCCACTTCGCCGTGTTCAGCACAGAAGTGTGGAGCGCGATAGAGGAACGCCTGTGCAAGTTGATTGTCTCCCGTTGGAAAATCCTCTTTCGTCACCCACTTAAGGGCCAATCCTTTAAGCGTTTTGTCGCCCCAGGGAGGATTACCGACAATCTTGTCAAACCTCTTACCGGAAAAGATGCTATCTACCTTTTTTGAGAAAAAGTTAGCCCTGATAAGGTTCGCTTTCTCCATACGTGGGAAGCGGAAATTATCCTGGATTATTTCATCATTTTTGAGATAATCTAACATCGAGAGGCAGAGGCTAAAAGCTGCAATTCTTACAGCATTAAGCTTCACATCGACTCCAAAAAGGCTTTGCTGCATAAGCGCGGTAAGTTGAGAGGCAGAAGGGTGGCCCGGATTGTGTTGTTTCCATGCCTCGATCAGACGTTGGTACACTCTCACCAGAAAGACACCGGAGCCACAGGCCGGATCAAGGATCGTCATCTCAGGCGTGATTTTTTCCAGGGGCAGCGTTTCCTCCACGATAAAGTCCACTAATGGTAAGGGGGTATAATAAGCTCCTAGCTCCTTACGCGTTGAGAGGAACGTATCATAAATGCCGCTGATGAGTTCAATGGGAACACATGAAAAGTCGTAGGGCCAGAATGACAATTGTCCCGTCTTCAGATTTGTCCCTTGCAGAAAGCTCTGTAACAGTTCCAGGTGCTTCTTGCTTACCGCCTGTTTTTCTTGCTCATCTACCGGAAAAATATCACCATTAAAGCGTCGATGGAGATAGTCGAAAAGATCGTAGGTTAATTTCTTATTATCTAATGCCGTCAAGTAATTTTGAGCAAGTCCATTCGTGATTTGTGCAACCAATGTCTCGGTGAGGAGACCCCTATCTTCTAAATAGCGAATAAATATTGAGCGCCCCAACAGTGCATACGCCACATCTGAAGGAAGGTTACTTTCAAGAAGTTTTTTACGCAGATCACCCATAGCATCTAGCAAGCGTTGATCGGCACGTTTTTCACGGTTAATCTGTTTCCCGTCTTCTGTTTGCCAGAACGCTCCTGTATCTAATAAAATGCGCCTGTAATCTCTAAGGTTATTTGCAATCTCCTGACGTGCAGTCTCAATATCGTAGAGAGATTGTAAGTGATGCAGCAACCGGTGTTGATGCGCTTCATCATTGGAAAGTATCTCATCTGGATTATCCCTGGGCGGTGGGCCTTCATAACCATTGAACACCAGAATGTCTTGACGCGAAATGACATAGAGCAGCGGTGCCTTGCCCTGGCTCCATACGCTACGATAAAGCTGTGCCAGAGTTGCAGTGTTGACTTCTTCGAGCTGGCTGAAATAAACGACGGGATTTCCTTGAATAAAATATGCGCTGCTAATATGAGGAATGGGGCGATCATTGGGCCAGGAAACCTCAGGTTGGAAACCGGGGGCATCGCCGAAGTCTAGCTCTTCCAGCAGCATGTTTTGCAAGTCGATGGTATTCATCGGATTACTTCCTCATCCTGTACGGCTTCTTTAATCTCGGTGGCAAGCTGATAGGCTTCTTCTATCAGCATCTCTACAACAACGCCCATGACTTGTTGCCCACCGACGCTTAGCGCATCAATCGCGATTCGTTCGCCTTCCTTTGTTTTGCAGAGGGCAATGAGCATATTTTTCCCATTCACCAAAATTGCATACTTGAGCGGGTCAGCTACGTTCATTACCTCTCGTAGCGTTTTTGCTGCCTGTCCAATCTTGCGTGTGGACCACCCATAGCTTTTGAGATGGCGAATGAATTGTAGTTGTACCAGGTCATCTACAGAGTACAGTCTGCGCGTTCCTGGTCCGTGCGATTGCTGCTCACCGGGCACAAGAAACCCTGTCGAGGCCCAATAATCCAGTTGTTTATGAGAGAAGCCTGTCGCACGCACAACCTCAGCAGTTGTATAAACGTGAGATGCCATCGATTCCCTCCATTTTTGTACCCGGTCATACTCATTCTAAGACGAAGCATACACGATAAAAACCCTAATGTCAATTACTTTTTGGGGTTTGTGAAAAGGTATTCACATTCGGCACCATAGAGAGACGTGAGCAACAATGCACAACAAAAATCAGAGCTATACCATACGGAGTTTTCTTCTTCGAAAATACGACGTAGTTCACGCGCTAAATATTTTCCAGGGGTATCATCAGCATTGTTATGGCTATAATGAAAAGGCGAGGTTTGGAATAGCTGTTTGACACCAGCCAACTCCTCCAAGTAATTAAATATTGAACCACAGGGATTGCCATTCCCCCTCACTTGTGCTAGACTACGCCGTGGAAGCGAAGCAATGAGCAACCATCTTTATACAGGTATAAGCATATACGCTTTGTGCTAGTTGATGACAAGGAGTGAGAAGTGTAGTACGCTTCTGTTTGTACAAAAACAAGCAAACAAGGAGCGCACTACCCATGTTAGACAAAGCTACCATTCTCACTACCATTTT
>Ga0307372_10000360_pt1 | contig 81952 bp, 74 predicted proteins | sample OX1MG_FD_202533 | JGI IMG/M metagenome (GOLD analysis project Ga0307372, IMG submission 202533) | Soil microbial communities from Risofladan, Vaasa, Finland - OX-1 | ecosystem: Environmental > Terrestrial > Soil > Coastal area > Acid sulfate soil | place: Finland: Risofladan, Vaasa | collected... | reverse complement strand
TCGACCGAGCTTCAAGCCCCACTTGCGCGTCGCGGTTGTGCCGGAGGAAGGCGTGTTCGTCTTGTCCGGCGCCAACGAGACACTGCTGCGCGGGCGGCTCTATGAGCTCGTCGCGCCGCATCTCGACGGCCGCTCGGCGGACGAAATCTGCGATCGGGTCGCGCCGCGCGCGTCGGCCGCGCAGGTCTATTTCACCGTCGCGCAATTGGAGAAGAAGGGATTCCTGGCAGAAGCCTGCGACGAGTTGCCGCGCGAAGAGGCCGCCTGGTGGTCGATGCAGCAGATCGACCCGCTTGCGGCCTCGCGCCGGCTGGCGGCGGTCGGCGTGAGCATCGAAGGGGCCGGCACGGAGGTCGGCCCGCTCGCAAGCGCGCTTGCGGCGGCAGGCGTGCGGGTGCAAGAGGGAGGCGATTTGGACGTAGTGCTGGCCGATCATTATATGCAGCCGCAACTCGCGGCGCGCAACGAAGCGGCTTTGGCCAGCGGCCGGCCGTGGCTGCTGGTCAAACCCGTCGGCCGGCAACTCTGGCTTGGTCCGCTCATTCGGCCTGGCGTCACCGGCTGTTGGAAGTGCCTGGCCGAACGATTGCGCTCCAACCGGGCGGTGGAAAGTTACGTTTTCCAACGGTTCGCTGACGAGCAAGCGGCACCAGCAGCGGGCGATGCGAACTTGATCGAGCAGGCCGGCACAGCGGGCAGCCGGCAGGTGGCTTGCGCGCTGGTGGCCGAAACCATCGCCTCGTGGGTTGTGCGGGGCGAGCTGCCGGAGTGCGAGGGGAAAATCCGCACGTTCGATCTGGTTTCGTGGCAAGTCGAGACGCACACGCTGACGCGCTTGCCCTACTGCCCGGCCTGCGGCAAGCCGGCCAACGGCGACGTGAGCCACTTTCAACCACCGCGGCTTGAAAGCCGCCAAAAGCGGTTCGTGCGCGACGGCGGACATCGCGCCGTCGGTCCCGACGTCACGCTTGAGCGCTTTCGGCATCACATCAGCCCGATCACCGGGGCGGTGTCGATGCTCGAGCGGAGCAGTCCCAGCGACGATGGAGTGATGCACGTGTATCTCTCGGGGCACAATCTGGCCCGCCGGCACCACAGCCTGGGGCAGCTTCGCGGCGACCTGCGCAACATGAGTGCGGGCAAAGGGACGACCGACGTCCAAGCCAAGGCCAGCGGACTTTGCGAGGGGCTGGAGCGCCATTCGGGCGTCTTTCGCGGCGACGAGCCGCGCCGACTTGCCCGGTTGAGCGACTTGGGCGAATCGGGCATCGACCCGCGCACGTGCCTGCTGTTCAGCCCGCGGCAATATGGCCGGCGCGACGAGTGGAACCGGAACAGCACGCCGTACAACTTCGTGCCGCTGCCGTTTGATGCCGAGGCCGAATGGGAATGGTCGCCCGTCTGGTCGCTGAGCCGCCAAGAGGTGTGCTGGCTGCCGACGGCCTTCTGTTATTACGACTACCCGCTGCCGAAAGACAAGCAATTCTGCCTGGCCTGCTCCAACGGCAATGCCGCCGGCAACACGCTGGAAGAAGCGGTGCTGCAAGGTTTTTTGGAGCTGGTCGAGCGCGACAGTGTGGCCTTGTGGTGGTACAGCCGTGTCCAGCGGCCCGGCGTCGATCTGGCAAGCTTCCACGAGCCCTATCTCAGCGAGCTCGGCGACTACCTCGCCACGCGCGGCCGGGAGATGGCGGCGCTCGATCTGACGGCGGACTTGCAGATACCGGTCTTCGCGGCCTGGTCGCGGCGGACCGACGGCCCGCCTGAAGAGATCGTGATCGGCTTCGGCGCTCATCTCGATGCGCGGATCGCCTTGCTCCGCGCGGTGACGGAGATGAACCAGATGCTGAGTTACGTTTTGCAGGTCCCGCGGGAGCAAGTCTACAACGAACGCCTCACCGACGAAGAGACGGTGCGCTGGCTGAAGACGGCGACGATGGAGAACCAGCCGTATTTGATGCCGGCCGAGCAGTCTCGGCCGCGGAGGCTCGACGATTACCGGGCGGTGACGAACGACGATCTTCTGGACGACGTTCGCCATTGCCAGTCGCTGGTCGAGCGGCGGGGACTGCAAATGCTGGTGCTGGACCAGACCCGGCCGGAGATTGGCCTGCCGGTGGTCAAGGTGGTCGTACCGGGGCTGCGCCACTTTTGGGCCCGTTTTGCGCCCGGCCGGCTGTTCGAGGTTCCCGTGGAGCTTGGTTGGCTGGAGCGCCGGCTGGGCGAAGAAGAGCTGAATCCGGTCCCCATGTTCTTGTGATCGATCGAGGCGCGCCTTGCCTGCAACTATGAAATTATCGTGGCACGAGCGGGTTTCGCTCTCGGCGAACGACGGAGAGGTCGTCGTGTCGGGTCCGCGATCGCGGCTGGCGTTGCGACGCCTCAGTGCGGAAGTGGTCGATGCCATGCGGCGATTGACGCCGCCGGGCGAAGACGCCGACCTGTTGAGCGAGACCGTGATGACGAGCGGTGGTTCCGGCTCATTGGCGCACTGGCTGTATTGCCTCGAAGAGTTGGACCAACGAGGCCTGGTGCGGAAGACGCTTTTTGCCGGCGATCGGCCGTTGGCGACCGTCGTTCCGCTCGGCCGGCCGGTGACGGTTCCGAATGGACGTGCCACATCGCATGGCTTACACACACGCTACCACCTTTCCCGCTTCGCCTATCTTCGCCGCGACGAAGACCAAATGGTGCTCGAATCGCCATTGGCGCACGCCAAAATCGTGATGCACGATGCGCGGGGCGTGGCGCTGGTTGCGGCTCTGGCGGCGAAATCGTCGCTTGCCGATTTAGAGCATCTGGAACTGCTGCCCTCGGACGCCCTGCGGCGACTTGTTGCGCTGCTGGCAGAGACACAAATCATCGACCGGGCCGACGAGGATCCCAATCGCACGGACAGCTCGCCGCTGGACACATGGGAGTTCCACGACCTGCTGTTCCACAGCCGCAGCCGTCGAGGCCGCAGCGACGCGCCGTTTGGCGCCACCTTTCGCTTCGCGCAGCGACCACCGCCGCCAGCGATAAAGAGCGTTGTCGGGCCGCCCTTACGCCAGCCTTCTCCCGGAGGGAGCGGCAGATCAGACGCGCTGTTCCGTCCCGACCTGCGGCAGCTCGAGCGCGACGACCCGCCGCTGGCCCTGGTGCAAGAGCGGCGACGCTCGGTCCGCGAATATGCGACGCAGCCCGTCACCGACCGGCAACTTGGCGAGTTCCTGTATCGCGTGGCGCGAGTCAAGGAGCGGCGGCAGGTGCAGATGCCGACGGCGTCGGGCAACGTCGCCGTCGAGTTGGCCACGCGTCCCTATCCTGCCGGCGGCGCTCTCTATGAGTTGGAGTTTTACGTGGCGGTCCGAAATTGCCGCGGACTGGAAAGCGGGCTGCACTACTACGACCCACTCGAACATCGCCTGCTGGCGATGGATGCGGACCGCCGCGCCACCCACGCGTTGCTGGACGAAGCCGCCGCCTCGGCCGGCATCGAACCGGCGACGGTGCAGGTGCTGATCGTCTTGGCGGCGCGCTTCGAGCGCCTGGCCTGGAAATATCAGTCGATCGCCTACGCCTTGACGCTCAAGCACGTGGGCGTGGTTTATCAAACGATGTACCTGGCCGCCACGGCCATGGGGCTTGCGCCGTGTGCTCTGGGCTGCGGCGACTCGGAGGTCTTTGCCCGCGCGTCGGGCAATGCTTACTGCACGGAGACGTCGGTGGGCGAGTTTCTTTTAGGGAGCAGAGCGAGTTGATTTCAAAAACCCCTGTTTCAAAGTGAGGAGGTATCGAATGCGGTGGTTCATTACTTCGTTGGCGAGTGTGATGTTGTTTGCCGCCTGGGTGGCTGCCGCGCCGGCCGCCGACAAACTGGTGCCCGAAGAGGGCGCCACTGAAGTCATGCTGCTCTTGCAGCCGGCGGTCTGCGACGACTTGAAGCTCTCGAAAGACGAGCGTGACAAGATCCACAAGTTCGCCTCGGCGCAATGGGAGAAGGCCCAGAAAGTAAGCAAGCTGGGCGAAAACGAGCGCGATCGTGAATTCAAGGAAATGACGAAAGACAACGAGCGGTTTTTGAAAGACACGCTGACCGCGGACCAGCGCAAGCGGTTCGATCAGATTCTGTTGCAGGTGGCGGGCCTGCTCTGGGTGACGCGGCCCGAAATCGCCTCGAAGCTCAACCTTTCGGCCGACCAGAAGAAACGGGCCAAAGAGCTGCAACAGGAGGCCCGCCACGAAATGGAAGAGCTGATCCATTCGACCAGCGACGAAAAAAAGGAGCAAGAGCTGCAAGAGCTGCGAGCGACGAGCCGCAAGCGGCTGATGTCGCTGCTTTCCGACGAGCAGAAGTCGAAGTGGAAAGAAATGCGCGGCGAGCCGCTGAAGGGCGAGATTTACTTCGCCGCGGGCGGCCGGTAGCCGCAGTAGATGCAAAGGGTGGGAGCGAGCCAGTCTGCCATGACTGACGGCACCGGTGTATCCTTTAGGTGAAGGAAACCTACATGCCTGCTCTCCGAATGGCACTGCGAAAGCACTCCTGGAAACATCGGCTGGCGGCGCTGGCCCTGGGTTGCTGCCTGGCCTTGCTGTTGGCCGAGGTGGTGGGCATCAACGACGTCGGCAACCTGGAAGCGAACCACTGGGACCAGGACCTGCTCGCTCACGGGGGTGCCGACGACGCCTGGCCGACGCGAATCGTGCGAAAGTTGGCCGATTACAGCGCGGTCGTCGCCTTGGGAGTGAACCTTCGCCGGCATCGCGCCGCACGAACGTTGGGGCTCGTACACGCCACCATGCTGCACGATCCGATTTCGTCGGAAACCGCCCAGCCGCCCAGCGACGAAGAGCGGCGCAAGGAGCTCGACCGGCATCGCTCCGAGTTTCTGCCGGGCTACGAATCGCGGCTGCGCCAGCTCGTGAACATGACGCGCGAGTTTGGCAGCGAGCCGGTGCTGTTGACGCAACCGCTGCTCTGCGGGACCGGTCGCGATGACGTGACCGGCGCCGATTTAGCGACGATCCAGGCAGGCGATTTCGACGGGGCGACCAAGTGGGATGTGCTCGAACTCTATAATGACGTTACGCGACAGGTCGCCGAGCAGGAATCCGTCCTGATGATCGACCTGGCGGGGCGGTTGCCGAAAAGTTCCCGCTATTTCTACGACTGGCTGCACTACACCAACGCCGGCGCCGAGGCGGTGGCGGCGTTGATCGACGACGAGCTTGCGCCCTGGCTGGCCGAGCGGTATTCCAAAAAATAACGATCACCCCCGGTTGACAGACGGCGGCTGAAATTCTAGGATCATCGGTTCGCCCATAAACTGGGCGAATTAGTGATGGTTTGAAGTCGAGGGTCTCAAGGAGTCAGCGTGGCCGGGCATTCGAACGAGGTAATTCGCATCCGCATGGAAGCCTACGACCATTCCGTGCTGGACCAAAGCGCCGCCGAAATCGTCGATACGGCCAAGCGAACCGGTTCGGAAGTCCACGGTCCGATTCCCTTGCCGACCCGCATCGAACGCTACACCGTGCTTTCCAGTCCCCACGTCGACAAGAAAGCCCGGCAGCAGTTCGAGATTCGCACGCACAAACGGCTGATCGACATCGTGCAGTCGACGGCCAAGACAATCGAGGCTTTGAACAAGCTGAGCTTGCCGGCGGGCGTCGACATCAAGATCAAGGCTTCCAGCCGTCACTAAGTGTTGTCCGGACAACGGACCACAGACCACGGACCAACGAATGAAACGGACGCCGCACGGGTAACTTGCGGTTTTGACTGCAAACTCCCGGTTGGGCAACGAGATCACAGGCATAGCGATGGCAATTGGATTACTCGGCCGCAAGGTCGGGATGACGCAGATATTTGATGATTCGGGAGCCATGATTCCCGTCACGGTCATCCAGGCTGGCCCCTGCCATGTGTTGCAGCTTCGTACCGCCGACCGCGACGGCTATGAAGCGATCCAGTTGGGCTTAGGCGACAAGCCGCGCCGACTCGCCAGTCGCAGCCAACGTGGTCATGTTGCCAAGCTCGACAGCAAGCGTGCCCGCCGCCGCACCACAGGCGGAGTCGAGTTGCCCGAACGGGCCAATTGCGAGCCGAAACGTTTTGTCCGCGAGTTGCTCGAGCCGGCCACGGCCTACACGGTCGGCCAGGAATTGTCGGTGGCCGTGTTCGAGGGCGTGGGCGCCGTCGACGTGACCGGCATCTCCAAGGGACGCGGAACGTCGGGCGTCATCAAGCGGCACAAGTTTCGCGGCCAGCGCGCCACTCACGGCGTGAAGAAGGTGCATCGCCATTCCGGCTCGACCGGCTGCAACACCTTTCCGCACCGCGTGTTCAAGGGCCGCCGCATGGCCGGCCGCTACGGCAACGAACAGAGCACGATGCGGAATTTGAAGGTCGTGCGCCTGGAGGCCGAGAATCACCTGTTGCTGGTCCGCGGCGCGGTGCCGGGTCCGAACGGCGGATATGTCGTGATCCGGCAAACCAATAGCATTTAACGACGGGGTCGTAACCAATGGCTACTTTGCCCATTTACAATCGCAGCGGTGAGCAGGTCGGAAGCTACGAGCTCGACCCGGCGGTGCTTGCGCCGCACATCAACAAGCAGTTGCTGCACGACGTGGTGGTGATGTACCAGTCGAACCTTCGCCTCGGCACCGCCAAGTCGAAGAGCCGTGGCGAAGTGGCCGGCACGACGAAGAAGATGTACCGGCAGAAAGGGACCGGCAACGCTCGTGCCGGCTCTCGGCGCAGCGGCATCCGCCGTGGCGGAGGGCACATTTTCGCCAAGCGGCCGCGAGATTGGACCTATCGGCTTCCGCGCAAGGCGCTGCAAGTTGCCACGCGCATGGCCTTGGCCGCCAAAATTCGCGATGACGAGCTGGTGGTGATCGACGACCTGGCCTTCACGGCGCCCAAGACCAAGGAGATGGCGGGCATCTTGAAGGCCCTGAATTGCCATAACACGAGCCTGTTGGTGGCCACCGCCGCCTACGACGCCAATGTTTACAAGAGTGCCCGAAACATCGATCGAGTGTCGGTGTCGCCGGTCTCCGACTTGAACGCTCTGGCGCTGTTGACGCCGCGCAAAGTGCTGGTCACCAAGGCGGCCCTCGATGCCATCCGGCGAAAGGCCGAAGGTCAAGGCGGTGCCGAAGGTCGAGGGGGGGCCGAAGGTCGAGGGGGGGCCGAAGGTCGAGGGGGGGCCGAAGGTCGAGGGGGGGCCGAAGGTCGAGGGGGGGCCGAAACCGCCAGCAACCAGCCGGTCGAGAGTCCATGAGGTGTGAATCATGAGTACCGCAGCAGACAATCAGACCGCCGGGCAAACGACCGGCGAGGGAATACTTCTCGATCCGCACCAGGTGATTCTACGGCCGCTGGTGACGGAAAAGGGAATGCACCGTTCCACGCGCTACAACGCTTATTCATTCGAGGTGAATCGCCTGGCGACGAAGGACGACATTCGCCATGCGGTGGAATCGCTGTTCAACGTGAAAGTGATCCACGTGCGCACGATCAACCGCAAAGGCAAGCCGCGACGCACGCGGTATCGCAACGCTCACACGAAGGACTGGAAGAAGGCCATCGTGAAGCTCGACCCCGAACACCGGATTGACTTCTTCTAATCACCCTGCGACTGGCCTGCAAACAACGATCAAATGGGAATTCGCCGATACAAGCCGACCACGCCGGGACGCCGCGGAGCGAGCGTGAGCGATTTTGCCGAGTTGACGCCGGGCGTCAAGCCGGAAAAAACGTTGCTCGTGCCGAAGAGGCGCAAAGGCGGCCGCAACAACCAGGGCTGCATTACCGCCCGGCATCGGGGCGGCGGCCACAAGCGGGCCTACCGACTGATCGACTTCCGCCGCAACAAGGACGGCGTGCCCGCACGGGTCCATTCGATCGAATACGATCCCAACCGCAGCGCGCGGATTGCGCTGTTGCACTATGTCGACGGTGAGAAGCGATACATCCTCGCCCCCAACGGCCTGAAGCCGGGGGCGGAAGTGATGAGCGGCCCCGAAGCGCCGCCGGCCGTCGGCAACTGCTTGCCGCTGAGGAACATTCCGATGGGCATGACGATCCACAACATCGAATTGCAACCTGGGCGGGGCGGCGTGCTTTGCCGGTCGGCGGGCACGGCGGCCGTGCTGGCCGCCCGCGACGCCAATTGGGCGCAGATCACGTTGCCCAGTGGGGAGATTCGCCGCGTGCCGGCGGCCTGCCGGGCGACCGTGGGCAGCACCGGCAACTCCGACCACATGAACATTGTGTTGGGCAAAGCGGGGCGCAAGCGGTGGATGGGGCGGCGGCCTCACGTGCGCGGCACGTGCATGAACCCCATCGACCACCCGCACGGCGGAGGCGAGGGGCGCACCAAGGGCGGACGCCATCCCGTCAGCCCGACGGGCAAACTCGCGAAGGGCGGCCGCACGCGAAAGCGACGCAAGCCATCCAACTCGGCAATCGTCCGCCGCCGTCGCTCGCGTCGTTATGGACAACTAAAGATATAAGAGGGTTCAGGGTTCAGGGTTCAGAGTCCCTGGCCCCGCTGAACCCTGAACCCTGAACCCTGAACCCTGAACCCTGCCTAAATGGGACGCTCACTAAAAAAAGGCCCCTTCATCAACCCCAAATTGTTCTTGAAGGTGCAAAAGCTCAACGATGCGGGAAATAAGCTGCCGGTGAAGACCTGGGCGCGTGCGTGTACGATCGTGCCTGAATTCGTCGGACACACGTTCATGGTTCACAACGGCAAGATACACATGAAGGTGTTTGTGACCGAAGACATGGTGGGTCACAAGCTGGGCGAGTTTGCCCCCACGCGCACGTTTCGCGGACACGGCGGCAAGGGACAAAAGAAGTAATTGGTCAGTTGTCCGTGGTGCGTGGCATGCGGACCGCGAATTACGAACCAACTGGCAACGGACGACGGACCACGGACAACGGACAACATGGCATACGAAGCAACACACCGGTTCGCTCGGATCAGTGCCCGAAAGGTGCGCCCGCTGGCCGATTTGATTCGCGGAAAGCACGCCGACGAAGCACTTGAGATTTTGCGCTATCAGCCGCAGCGCGGCGCGCGGCTGTTGGAAAAGGTGCTCAAGAGCGCCTTGGGGAACGCGGAGGACCGCCGGGCACAGAACCTTCAGAACCTGGTTGTCGTCGACGTGCGGATCGACGGTGGCCCGATGTTCAAGCGCATCCGGCCGCGGGCGCGCGGCATGGCGTTTATGATCAAAAAGCGAATGAGCCACATCCGCGTGGCCGTGGACGACGTCAAATGGTGAGTCACTGTGGCCGGCGCGAACTCCTGAACCCTGAACCCCGAACCCCGAACCCCGAACCCTCACATGGGCCAAAAAGTACATCCCACCGGCTTTCGCGTCGGCATCATGACCGGCTGGAAGAGCCGCTGGTACGCCTCCAAGCAGGAGTTCAGCGAGCTGTTGCTCGAAGACTTCAAGCTGCGGAAATTCATCAAAGAGAAATACCGGTTTGCGGGCATTCCGCGGATCGATATCGAGCGGACGCGCGACGAAGTGAAGGTGGTGCTGCACGCCGCCCGGCCCGGCATCATCATCGGCCGCAAAGGGCAGGAGGTCGAACGCCTGCAGGGCGAGATGCAGAACCTGGTGGGGCGGCGGATCAACATCAAGATCGAGGAGATCAACCGGCCGGAAATTATGGCCCAGCTTGTGGCCGAAGACATTGCCGAGCAGCTTTCCAAGCGGGCCAGCTTCCGGCGCACCATGAAGCGGGCCATCGAGCAGACGATGGAAGCGGGCGCCAAGGGAATCAAGATTCAATTGGCCGGCCGCCTGGGCGGTTCGGAAATGGCCCGCCGCGAAAAGCAAATCTCCGGCGCGATGCCGCTTTCGACATTGCGGGCGAAAATCGACTACGGGTTTACCGAAGCCAAGACCGCGCAGGGGCACATCGGAGTGCAGGTCTGGGTCAATCAAGGCATGTATCAAGAGGAAGATATCCATGGCGCTGATGCCCAAGAGGGTCAAGCACCGAAAAAGCCAAAGAGGACGTATAAGAGGTGAGGCCACGCGCGGCAACCGCGTCGTGTTCGGCGATTTCGGCCTGCAAGCCATGCAGGCCGGCTGGATCAGCGCCAACACGATCGAGGCCGGCCGCATCAGCGCGCAGCAATATCTGCGCACCGAGGGCCGACTCTATATCCGCATCTTTCCCCATAAGCCCATCACCTCCATTCCCTTGGAAACCCGCATGGGCAAGGGAAAAGGCGAGCCGGAGTATTGGGCCGCGGTGGTCAAGCCGGGCACGGTGCTGTATGAAATCGCGGGCGTATCGGAAGAGGCCGCGCGGATTTGCTTCCGCCGCCTGGCCCACAAGATGCCCGTGAAGGTGCGGTTTATTCGAAGAAGGACAATGTAGGAGACTAGGCGTCAGGCATCAGGTGTCAGGCGTCAGGAATAATCTGCTTTCCTGACGCCCGACGCCCGACGCCTGACGCCTGCAAAACCATGACCAAGGCCACTGAACTACGCGAAATGAGCGACGAACAGTTGCGGCTCACGCTCAATGAAACCGCCGAGAACCTGTTCCGGCTGCGCATCAGGTCGCAGACCGAACGGCTCGATGCGCCGAGCGAGCTGCGCAAGCAACGCCGGTTGATCGCCCGGATCAAGACGATTCAGACCGAGCGCGCTCGAAAAGGGACCCTCTGATGCCCAAGCGAATCGAAACCGGAATTGTGACCAGCGACAAGGCGCGCAAAAGCCGCCGCGTGGAGATTCCACGCCTGGTGAAACATAAGAAGTACGGCAAATATCTCCGTCGCCGCACGGTGTGCCACGTTCACGACGACAAGGAAGAGTCGCACGCCGGCGACACCGTCGAAATCGTCGAATGCGCGCCGAAGTCGAAGCTCAAACGTTGGGAGTTGGTACGGGTGGTGAAAAAGAGCCAGGCCGTCGACGTGGCGGCCCTGCGGGCTGCCAGCCGCCGCAAAGCAGCCGAAGAGCTTCTGGCCGAAGAGAGCGCGGTCAAGCCCGCTTCGGAAGCTCAGCCAAGGCCGGAAGGCCAACCCCCATCAGAAAGCACGTAAAGCCATGATTCAAATGCAAACTCGACTGACCGTCGCCGATAACACCGGCGCCAAGGAAGTCATGTGTATCAAAGTGCTCGGCGGCAGCCGGCGGCGCACGGCCGGCCTGGGCGACGTGATCATTTGCAGCGTGAAGACCGTCATACCGGGCAGCGACATCAAGAAGAAGGCCATCGTGCGGGGCGTGATCGTGCGTTGCAAGCAGCCCACGCGCCGCACCGATGGAAGCTATGTGCGGTTCGACAGCAATGCCTTGGTGCTCGTCGACAACGACGGCAATCCTCGCGGCACTCGCATCTTCGGCGCCGTTGCCCGTGAGTTGCGCGAGAAGAATTTCATGAAGATCGTCAGTCTGGCGTCGGAGGTGGTGTGATGCACATTCGAGGTGGTGACACGGTAAAGGTGATTTGCGGCGACGACAAGGGCGTCACCGGCAAGGTGCTCAAGATCGACCGCGGCGCCGGCAAGCTGGTGGTGGAAGGCGTCAACCGCGTGTACAAGCACGTGCGCCGCAGCCAGCGGAATCCGCAGGGCGGACGGCTGTCGAAGGAGATGCCGGTGCGGATTTCGAACGTGTTGTTGGTTTGCCCGTCGTGCAATCAGGCGGTGCGCACCGGCAGCCGCGTGGCGGCCGACGGCAGCAAAGAGCGCGTTTGCCGCAAGTGCAACAAGGCGATCGGCGCGCTCGGTCCGGCCAGGTCGCGGGCCGGGGCTGGAGCGAACAAACAGTAAAACAACGGATGAATTGACGCACAACCATGGCTCCACGTTTACTCGAACGCTACGAACAGCAGGTCTTGCCGTCGCTCAAGGAGCGACTGGGGCGCAAGAACCTGCTCTCCTTGCCGCGATTGGATAAGATCGTCGTCAACATGGGTGTCGGCAGCGCCATTTCGGAGAAGAAGCACCTGGAAGAGGCGGTCGGCGCTTTGACGCAGATTTCCGGACAAAAGCCGGCGATCACACGCAGTCGCAAGTCGATCGCCAACTTCAAGCTTCGCGAGGGAATGGAGATCGGGGTCAAGGTCACGCTCCGTGGAACGCGGATGTATGAGTTTCTGGACCGCCTGATTGCCATTGCCCTGCCGCGGGTGCGCGACTTCCGCGGACTTAGTCCCACGGCGTTCGACGGTCACGGCAATTACAGCCTGGGATTGTCGGAGCAATTGGTGTTTCCGGAGATCAATCCCGACAAGTACAGCCGCGTGCAAGGCATGAACATCACCTTTGTGACTTCGACCGACAGCAACGATGAAGCGCGCGAGTTGCTTCGCGGGCTGGGTCTGCCGTTCAAGGTGGAAGAAGTGAAAACAGCGAAAGGGAAAGTAACCGGTTAAAGGTCTATGGCAAGTAAATCAAAAATAGCCAAGGCGAGCCGCACGCCGAAGTTTTCGAGCCGGCGCGAGTCGCGCTGCAAGTTGTGCGGCCGGCCTCGCGCCGTGTATCGGAAGTTTCGCATCTGCCGCATCTGTCTGCGCAAGCTGGCCGACAACGGCCTGATACCGGGCATGAAGAAGGCGAGTTGGTAAAGGGAACTATAAGAAGATGATGACCGACCCCATCGCCGACATGTTGACCCGCATTCGCAATGCGGTGCGTGTCGAGCGCGCCAGTGTGGAAATGCCGTTGTCGAAGGTCAAGCGCGGCATGGCCGAAGTCCTCAAGCGCGAGGGCTACATCTGGGACTTCGAAGAGGTCGACGCCAAGCCAAGTCCGCAGCTTCGCATCCACCTGAAGTACGGCCCCAACGGCGAGCGCGTGATCCGGCACATCAAACGCGTGAGCAAGCCGGGCCGCCGCATTTACAGCGGCGCCGACAACCTGCGGCCCGTGCTCAACGGACTGGGAATTTCCATCATCAGTACCAGCCGCGGCGTGATCAGCGACCGCGAAGCGCGACAGCGGCATCTCGGCGGCGAGGTGCTGTGCGAGTTGTGGTAAAGGGAGGATGGCCTTCCTGGGCCGTCCGGTAACAAGCGCATGATACAGAAGTCATTTGCGATGCTGAAAGAACGAAAAGCACAATGTCACGCATAGGAAAAAAACCGGTCTTGATTCCCAAGGGCGCCAAAGTGGCCGTCAGCGGCAACACCGTGGCGGTCGAGGGACCGCTGGGCAAGCTCGAATGGGGCTTTCGGCGCGAGGTGCGCGTGGCGGTCGACGACGAGGCCAAGCAGGTCAAAATCGATCGCGAGGGCGAGTCGCGCTCGGCCCGCGCCCTGCAAGGGCTGACGCGCGCCCTGATTCAGAACATGCTCAAGGGGGTCACCGACGGCTACGAGAAAAAGCTGGAGATCGTGGGCGTCGGCTATCTGGCGGCCGTGCAAGGCACCACGCTGCAGCTTCGCGTCGGTTTCGCCAACGAAGTTCAGATGCCGATTCCCAGTGGACTGAAAGTGACCTGCCCCGACCAGACGCACATCGTCGTCAAGGGGACCGATAAGCAACAAGTCGGCCAGTTTGCCGCCGAGGTGCGCTCCGTCCGCAAGCCCGAACCGTACAAGGGGAAGGGCATTCGCTACGACGGCGAGCAAGTGCGGCGCAAGGCCGGCAAGGCGATGACGAAGTAAAGCCGGCAGAAAGTAACGAAGTATGAATCACGAACGAACCATTGCCCGACAGAGGCAGCGACGAGGCTTTCGCGTCCGCAATCGCGTCAAGCGCGATTCGAGGCGTCCGCGGCTGAGCATCTTTCGCAGCCACAAGCACATGTACGCGCAGATCATCGACGACGACGCGGGCAAGACGCTGGTCTACGCCAGCACGCGCGACAAAGACCTTTCGGGCAGCTACGGCGGCAACAAGGCCGCGGCCCAAACGGTCGGTCGCGTGCTTGCCGAGCGGGCGCTGGCGGCCGGAATCAAAGCGGTGGCCTTTGACCGCCGCGAATACAAGTATCATGGCCGGGTGGCGGCGTTGGCCGAAGCCGCCCGCGAAGCCGGTCTGAGTCTCTGAGTGAAAAGTGATGAGGTAAAACCCGTAGGGTGGGACCAGCGAGCTTGCGAGCGCCGGCCCACCATTGAGTCGCCCCGCTGGTGGGCCGGCGCTCGCAAGCTCGCTGGTCCCACCCTACACCCCAACCCTGAACCCTGAACCCAATGTCAACCGGCACGAGCAGTAATCGCGGAGAGTTAATCGACAAAGTCGTCAAGATTCGGCGTTGCGCCGCCGTCGTCAAAGGCGGCCGCCGCTTCAGCTTTTCGGCCATGGTGGTGGTCGGCAACGGCAAGGGCAAGGTCGGCTGGGGGCATGGCAAAGCCAACGAAGTGCCGCCGGCGGTCGAGAAGGCAGTCAAAGAGGGCACGCGGAACATGGTCGAGTTGGCGCTCGATGGCCCGACCATCCCCCACACGGTCCACGGCCATTTTGGTGCGGCCCAAGTGGTGCTGGTGCCCGCGACGCCCGGCACCGGCGTCAAGGCCGGCGCCAGCGTGCGCGCCGTCTGTGAGGCGGCGGGCATCCATGATATTCTCACCAAGAGCTTCGGCTCGACGAATCCGGCCAACCTGGTGAAGGCCACGATTGAAGCCCTGTTGAGTCTCCGCACGAAACCAGAGGTTGAACGACTGAGGGGAGTGACACTGTAATGAATCTGCACGACATCCATCGCGGCATCAAAAAGAACACCAAGCGGCTGCGCATCGGTCGCGGACTCGGTTCGGGCCGCGGCAAAACAGCCGGACGCGGCCACAAGGGCCAGGGTCAGTTGGCCGGTTGGACCGCCCATCCCGCGTTCGAAGGCGGGCAGATGCCGCTGGTGCGCCGCGTGCCCAAGCGCGGTTTCAACAATCGCTGGGCCCTGACGGTCAAGGCCGTCAACGTCGGCGATCTCGACCGCTGGTTTGAGGATGGCGCCGAAGTCACGGTGGAGTCGCTCAAGGCGGCCGGTAAAATCAAGGGCCGGTTCGACGTCTTGAAGGTGCTTGGCGACGGCGAGCTTAAAAGGAAACTCAAGGTTTCCGCCCACCGCTTCAGCGCTTCGGCGCTGGAAAAGATCAAGGCCGCCGGCGGCGAAGCGGTGACCTTGCCGGGCAAAGCGCCCGTCGTCAAGGGAAAGAAGAAGGTCAAGGTCGAATGACGAATGACGAATGACTAACCGTGGCGCTGAGCCATTCGTCATTCCGTGATTCGTCATTACTGCGAAACAGGACGGACCCAATATGTGGGAAAAAATTCGCATCGTCTTCACGATCCCTGAGCTGCGCAGAAAAATCTTTCTGACGCTCGGGCTGCTGGCGATCTACCGGGTCGGCTTCTGGATTCCGCTGCCGATCATCGACCAGTCGAAGGCCGGCACGCTCTTTTCGCAGCAGGGCGGCTTTGGCGACATTCTCAAGAGCGTCGCCACCTTCAGCGCGTCGCGGCTCGACGAGGCCACGATTTTCGGCCTGGGAATCATGCCGTACATCTCGGCCTCGATTATCTTCCAGTTGCTGGGCAGCGTCTGGAAACCGTTGGAAGAGTTGCAAAAAGAAGGCGAAAGCGGCCGCAAGAAGATCAACGAATATACGCGCTATGCGACCGTTGTGCTGTGTCTCTTCCAAAGCTGGTTCTACCTGCGGTTCCTGGTTGGCAGCGGCATGATCCAGCAGCAGTTCTTGAACGACAACGGCTCGCTGCAGCTTTCCTGGACCATTGTCTCGGTGATGATCATGACCGCCGGCACCATCTTTCTGATGTGGCTCGGCGAGCAGATCGACGAATTCGGCATCGGCAACGGCATCAGCCTGTTGATTATGGCGGGCATTCTGGCCCGCATGCCGAAGGCGGGCATCGACCTGCTGCGGCCGATCTTTCGCGGCGAGCTGCAGTTGGAAGCCGCCCCCGGCGAAATGGGCGTCGCCAAGCTCATCGTGCTGGCCTCGCTGTTTGTGGCCGTGGTGTTTGGAGTGGTGTTCATCACCCAGGGCCAGCGGCGCATCCCGATGCAAAGCGCCAAGCACGTCCGCGGGCGGCGGGTGTTCGGCGGCGGCACGCGGCAGTACCTTCCGTTGCGGGTCAATCAGGCCGGCGTGATGCCGATCATTTTTGCCAGCAGCCTGCTGATGTTTCCCGGCGTCGGTTTTGATTTTCTCGGCAAAGCGCTCCCCACCGACGCGGAGAAGTACCCCATCGGAACGGCGTTCTCGCAGTTCTTTGCCGACGCCGGCCACGCGTTCATGTCGCCCTCGGCCTACACGCACAACGTGCTCTACGTGGTCCTGATCTACTTCTTCTGCTATTTCTGGACGGCGATCACGTTCAATCCCAAAGACATGTCGGAGAATCTGAAGAACTTCGGCTCGTTCATTCCCGGATACCGCCCCGGCAAGCGCACCGCCGATTACCTGGAAAAGGTCATGGTCCGCATCACCTACGTGGGTGCCGGCTTTTTGGCCCTGGTGGCGATCATGCCGACCTTGGTGGCGAATACCGCCGAAATCGAGTACAACTTGGCAAGCTTCTACGGCGGCACGGGCTTGTTGATCGCCGTGAGCGTGGCCTTCGACCTGGTGCAAAAAATCGACAGCCACCTGGTGATGAGAAACTACAAGGGGCTTTTGGAGTAAACAATCCGTTTGCGGCTCCTCAAGTAGCGGCTTCGTGGCCCCCTGCGGTGGCGGAGCGGTGGTTGCTGTTGCGCCGGGCGGCGAAACCGGCCCTGTAAGGCGCGGGGTGACCGATGCGACTGATTTTTATTGGTCCCCCTGGGGCCGGCAAGGGGACGCAATCTCAGCGGCTGTTGGAATACCTCGGTATTCCGCACCTTTCCACCGGCGACATGCTGCGCCAGGCGGTGCGCGAGCAGACCGACGCCGGACTGATGGCCGCTCCCTATATGGACGCCGGACAGCTTGTGCCCGACGACATCATTCTTAAGCTGATGGATGAGCGTCTGAGCCGTAGCGACTGCCACCAAGGGGCCTTGTTCGACGGCTTTCCGCGCACCTTGGCCCAGGCCCGCGGGCTCGACCAAATGCTCCAGCGGGCGGGCCTCCCGCTGGACATCGTATTGGAATTGAACGTCGACGACGCCGAAGTCATCCGTCGGCTGGCGGGCCGTGGCCGCCACGACGACAAGCCCGCCGTGCTCGCCGAGCGCCTGAAAGCCTATTGGAAGACTACCCGGCCGTTGCTCGATTATTATCGCAAGAAGGGTCTCCTGCGCGTCATCGACGGCCTGGGAACGACCGACCAGGTTTTCGAGCGCATTCGGGCGGTGCTGGACGCTGCCGGCCATCGCCGACAAGAGGAGCTGAAAGCGGAGTGATCAACCTTCGTTCGCCTAGAGAGATCGCCCTGATGCGCCGAGCGGGCTTGCTCGTTTGGCAGGCCCACCAGGCGGCCGGCGCGCTGGTGAAGCCGGGCGCCACCACGGCGGAGATCGACCTGGCCATCGAACGCCACTTCGCCGAGCACAACGCGGTTCCCTTGTTCAAGGGCGTGCAGGGCACGGTCCCCTTCCCGGCCGTGACCTGCATCTCGATCAACGAAGAGGTGGTCCACGGCATTCCCGGCCCGCGGCGTCTGGTCGAGGGCGACGTGGTGAGCATCGACACCGGCTGCAAGCTCGACGGCTGGTGCGGCGACGCGGCCGTGACCCGCGCGGTGGGCCAGGTACGGCCGGAAATGCGGCGGCTGCTCGACGTCACCAAGGGAACGCTCGATCTGGCGATCGACCTGATGAAGGTCAAAACGCGCTGGAGCCAGGTTGCGGCCGAAATGGAGCTGTACGTTCGCGACGCGGGTTTCTACGTGGTCGAGACGTTCGTCGGCCACGGCATCGGCCGCGAGATGCACGAAGAACCGCAAGTGCCCAACTTCTGCAGCAAACAGTTCCGCAAAAGCGGCGATTTCGACTTGCGGCCCGGCCTGGTGATCGCCATCGAACCGATGGTCAACATGGGCACGGGCAAGGTGAAGGGCATGCCCGACCATTGGACGCAGGTCACCAAAGACGGCAAGCCGAGCGCTCATTTCGAGCACACGGTGGCCATGACGAAGGAGGGCCCCGTCAAACTCACGGCGGGGCCGAATGGGGAAGACGTGTAGCCGCATGTAACTGGGCGTGCGCAGCGCCTGGCCGAGGCGCGGAGTTCAACCCGATCGCTCACCGAAACGTCGCCGCCATTCCTCCAGCTCTTTCCGCAAGCGAGCCGGAGAGGAGCGGCAGGACGACGGTGTAGCGATAGGCGTGCCCGGCGAGCTCGTTGCGAGCCAAGCTTGGCAACCACAGATTTCCTGGCGGCTTGTCAACGAGCGCCGCCAGCCTTGGGTTTCGAGGGCGAACGGGTCTTTTTGCCACCTGCGCGATTCACTTTTGGCCTCGGTTCGCGAATGATTTGCGCGTCCAGGAGGGCTTTGTAATCCTCCGATCGAACCACGAGTTGTTGCGGCGGACGCGTGTGAAATCCGATGCCTCGCCTTGCGAGGAATTCGATGGCGGCGCCGTATTCGTCGAAGTCTTCAAAGTCAATTACAGGCATGATTGAACCTTCCCAATGCAATCCTGCTCGTGTCCTCACGTAGCAACGCAGTTGCGGAACGGACCCATTACCTATTATCATCGCATTTTCGGCGGATGCAAGGCCACGGAGTTTCCGGCTACGGGCCCGGCTATAGATAGCCATGCCTCCGGCCCCAGGCCAGCCAGGCGTCTGTCATGTCAGCCACGTTCCCCTCTGCGTCTGGCGCGGCTGGATCCCGTGGCGGAATCTGTCGTAAAACGATGATTGTTAGAACGAAGCTTCTCAGAAACGAGTTCTATCGATTAAACAAGAACGCCGGGCTGTTCAGCAATGCCCAGGCTAAATCCTGGGCGCCGAGCAGGCGATACGCATCGGGCTGCTTGGCAGACTCGGCCGCGGCGCGCTGCAACTGGGCCAGCTCCGCGTCGATCGAGCGGAAGTAGTTCGCTAGCTCAGTCTTTTGCTCGGCCGTCCGCGTCTCGGCGGGCACCGCCAAGAGCGCGGCGATCGGCGCCGGCGGACCTTGCAAGCTCACGGGCCGCTTGGCACTGGTCACGGAAATACGGAAGCGGCCGATCGTGTGTTGCCCGCCGAACTGCTGCTCGAGGGTAAACGTTAGCAGCGTCCCTCCGGCGTTGACGAGGTCTTGCGTCGTTTCGAAGATCGCCGTGTGGGTCTCGCCAAACTTGGGCGAGACCGCCCAGCCGCTCGACCCTTGAGCGTTGCCGTCGACGGCCAACGTGGCCGGAAAGCCGTCCTGGGCGAAATCAGACTGGGCGCTTTGCAAAGTCAGCGGCTTCGCTTGGGCGGCGTCGCCGACCGGAGCCGCTGTGACCTTCAACTCATTGAGCACCAGGTTGCCGTTGGGTGCCCGGCCCGGACCCTTGGCCGGCAAGCTGTCGTCGGGCAAAAGCTCGATGCGAACGGCCGTGACCGCCGGCAGATCGGTCTGGGCGGTGATGTTGTAGGTGTCGGTCGGCGGATGGTTGCCCGTGACCAGCACCGAGTTGTCGGGCTGCCGCGTCAGCGTGGCGCCGCCGGCCGAGGCCAGCGAGGCCGGTTCCAGCACCACCCAGTTCACGGCCGTCTGGCTTTGTTCCCACTCCGCTTGCTTCTTGGGCAACAGGTCGCGTTCGTAGGCGGCCAGGGCCGCGGCGTGCTTTTCTTGCTCTTCTTTCTCAGCCCGAACGGCATCCAGCGCCGACGCCACTTCCTGTTCGCTGGGCGGCCGGCAGAGAATCGACATGAAGATCTCTTCGATGACCTTGCGGTCGTCTTTCTCGCCCGCCACCAATTTGGTAATGCGGTTGTTCGGATCGCTGATGGCCCGCGCAATGGTCGGGCCGTTCACCAGATTCAAGGCCTGGCCCAGCATCACGCCGGTCGAGCGTTCGCACTCGCATGCGCTCTCGCGAGGCGGTTTGCCAAAAAGGTCCAAAAAGCCGTCTTCAAGCTGCACGCTGCTGTCGGGCAACTGCGTGGCCAGAAAGTTGGCCGGCACGCCCGGCAGCCGAATCTCGCTGCCGGTCGCACGGTGGATCGCATCATACAGCGTCTCGGCCGGCAGACGGCGGGCCAGGGCGTGCGAATAATTCGTCTCGTCGTCCTGGTTCCACTCGTTGGTCGCCAACGAATGCTGATAGACCCGCGACTTGCAAATCGTGCGAAACAGAGTCCGGGCGTCGAAGCCGCCGGCGATAAAGTCGTCGGTCAGCCGCTGCAACAGCTCGGGATTCGTCGGCGGATTGCCTGCCCGAATGTCGTCCAGCGGTTCGATGATGCCCACGCCCAGCAAGTATCCCCAGATGCGGTTCACGTAGCTCTTGGCAAAGTAAGGATTCTCTTTGGCGGTGATCCAACGGGCAAGCTGCTCGCGTCGGGCGGCGTGGTCGGGCACCTGCCCCGCGTGCGTGTACGGGAAGAGTGGTGCGGAAACCTGCCCCGTGCGGACGTGCGTCACGTCGCCGCCCGCCTGGTCATACACCACCTCGACCAGCGGCAACGGTCGCTCCACGGCGGTGCCGCCGATGTTGCGGCCGGCGTACTCCGGCGCCGGCTTGCGCCCGACCTGCGCGAAGTAGGCCGCCAGGTGATAATACTGGTCTTGCGTCCAACGCTCGAAGGGATGGTCGTGGCACTTGTTGCAGTTGAACCGCACGGCCAAGAAAAGCTGCGTCGTGTTCTCCATCACGTCGCCCGGCTCGCGCAGCACCTTGTAGTAGGCCGCCGGGGGATTGTCGAGCGTCGAGCCGCTGGCGGTCAGCACGCTGTAAACAAACTTGTCGTAGGGCATGTTGCTGGCCACCGCCTGCTCGATCCAATTGCGGAAGGCCCAGGCCCCCTCTTCGCCCAGGAACTTGCGGTTCACCTGCAGCAGGTCGGCCCATTTGTTGGTCCAGTTCTCGACAAACTCCGGGCTGCCGATCAGCCGATCGATCAGCTCGTCGCGCTTCGTCTTGGTGTCGCGCGTGTCGGCCAGAAACGCCCGCACTTGCTCGGCCGTGGGCGAAAGGCCCAACAGGTCGAGATCGACGCGGCGGAGAAACTCAGCGTCGGTGCAGAGCTCGCTCGGCAGAATGCGCATGCTCTTGAGCTTGTCGTAGACCAACTCGTCGACGTGACTGTTGACCGGCGTGTCGCGCCAGGCGAATCCGCCGCGGTCGCCCATGACGATCACGGTGGTCGCCGCGTAGGCGCCTTCGTAGCGGGCCAGCATCGCCGCTTCGCCGCGGCGCGCGGCCGTGGCCAGGCCCTGCTTGTCGACTTCGATCTTTTCGGCCAGGCTGCTCTCGATAAACGCCTCGGCGGTCACGTCGCGCACCTGGCCGTCGCTGTAGGTGGCCACGACCGCCATCTGCTGCCGCATGCCCGGCAAGGGAATCACCGAATTCTTGGGAAAGATGTCGATGCTGGCCACGCGTGGGCTGTCGAGATCGAGCTTCACGCCGTCGGCGATCCAGGCCCTGAGCAGCTCATAGTAGCGCTCGCCGCGGTGCGTGAGCACGCCGCCCACGTGCGGCACGGCGCCGGTCGGCTTGAGCAGCATCAGGCTCTGATCGGGCGCCGCGCGGTTGAAGCGCCGGCCCGCCAGGTCGTCGGTCAAGGCCCGGTGGTCGAAGAGCGGATCGTAGCCCCGCAGCGACAGCTTAAAGCCGTTCTTGCCTTGGGCCGCGCCGTGGCACGTGCCCGCATTGCAGCCCAGCTTCGAGAGCGTCGGCTGCACATCGCGAACGAAGCTCACCGCATAGGGCTGGCTTTGCCCGCTCACGGTCACGGGCACCACCACCGTTTGCCCGCTGAGCGAGAACTTCAGCTCGCCGACGCCATCGGCTTTGGGCCGCACCTGACCGGCCGGTGAAAGCGAAACGACCGCCTCGGGAACTTCGGGCTGCACCAACCGCGTGACATCGACCCGCTCGCCCGAATCGAGCTGGCCGGTGAGCAGCAACTGCCGATAGGCGTAAGGATACTTCAATTCGACCGAGGGCGGCGTGGCTTCAATCCGCACCAGCGAGCGGCCTTCCGGCAGTTTTTCCGGTGGTCGGCCGGCGGCTTCTTCAGCACGTGTCGTCGAGATGATGGCAAGATAAAGCACGCCCATCCACAAGATGCCGGATAATTTCATCGTTTGGTCCTTTGAAGCCATTAACTAACCACTAACCACTAACCACCATCCACTAACCACTACTGCACCGCCGCGACCGTCGCGGGCGCGAGCGGCACGGGGACAAACTCTTTGACCATCATGCCCGCTTCGGGATCGAAAAACCGCACTTTGCCGTCGAAGCCGCCGACCGCCAGCAGCTTGCCGTCGGGCCGCCAGGCCAACGAATAAACGGCACCGAACTGGTCGGCAAACTTGCGGACCGTTTTGCCGTCGGCCTCGTTCAAGAGCCGCACTTCGCCCCTGCCGTCGCTTGAGGAGCCGATGGCCACCTTGGTCATGTCGGGGCTGAATTCCGCCGCGAAGATGCGGCCCGACACCGGTTCGGCGTTGAATCGCGTAATGCGGTTGAAGTCGTCGCCGATCTGCCGGGCCCGCGTGCGATACATCTGGTAAATCTTCGGCACACCGTCCGATCCGCCGATCAGCAACTCGTCGCTTTTGGCGTTGCGGCGGACGACCATCAGCCCGCCCTTCAACGCGCCGGGGGTGATGCTGGTTATGTTGTCTTCGAAACGCTGCGTGGCCACGTCGGTGAGTTTCATCGAGCCGTCGCGGCTGACGGAAATGACGTGCGAGTTGTCGGTCGAGAAGCAGGTGTCGAGCACCCAGTCGCTATGGGCGCCTTGATAGAGCACTTGTTTGCCGGTGGCGGCGTCGATGGCCCGCAAGGTGTTGTCGCCGCAGCCGAAGGCCACTTTCGTGCCGTCCGACGACCAGCTCGCGCCGTAAACCGTGTCATACGTGACGGGCGTCGAAACGAGCAGCGCGCGTTTTTCAATGTCCCAGATTTCCACTTCGCCGAAGCGGCCGGGCGAGCCGCCCGTCACCGCCAGCCGCTTGCCGTCGGGCGAAAAGCGGGCCGATTCGATCCGCTCCGAGATGCCGACCAGCCGCGCGGCCAGCTCGCTGCCGTCGGCCTTATGCAGCAGCACTTCGTGATAGCCCGACACGGCCAGCAGCGAGCCGTCGGGCGAAAACTCCAGCGACGTGATCACCGGCGGCAGCGAATAGGTGGGCGGATGCTCCATATCGACCACCGTATCGGGCATCGAGGGAGTATCGTCGGCGGCCCCTTCCATGACCCATTTTCGGATCAGCTCGACCTCTTCAGGCTTGAGCGGTTCTTGGCCTTTCGGCATTTCGGGCGGCTCATTGCCGTTGGGAACGATTTGGGCGACGAGCGTGCTCTTGTCGGAGTTGCCGGGCACCAAGGCGGGCTCGCCGCTGTCGCCGCCTTTCTGCATATCGGCCACGGTCATCATCACGAATCCGCCCGATCGCTTGGCCGGCTGATGGCAACCCTGGCAATGTTCCTGAAAGATCGGCCGGATCTGCTTGAAATAGCTGACCTTGGCATCGTCGGCCGACGCGATGTTGGCGAACACAAGCAGGGCAGGCACGGCCCACCAGAGAGGGTTCAGGGGGCCCAAGGGGCGCCCCGGTTCAGGTTTCAAGACGACTGTGTCGCGGCTTTGCCGAACAGACGCCGACGAACCGAATACCAACGAAACGCCGCGCATGCGGGCACCCTTTGGCTAGCAGTAAAATAAGGCGGGACCCAGAGTCATGCCTTGCTGGAAAGGTCGAGCAGACATGCCTCCGGGCAAACTCAGGCGGGGGCCGACGACCGTTGGCCATCGACCCAAACATCAATATAGGCAAAGCGTAGGCTGGCCGCAATCGGCGCAAAGAGAAAGGGACCAAGTCGGAAACTCGGTCCCTTCCCTCTAACCCGCCTGCGTCTTGCGCTAGAGTAAGCCGGTCAGCGACGGCAGGCTTACGCTCACGCCGCTGAAGCTGACACTGTCATTGGCCATGACGCCCACGCTCACGCTGCCGAGACCCAGCGGCAGGCCCACCGCGACACCGTCGGTGCCGGCCACTCCCAGGCTAAAGCCGCTCACCCCGATGGTGCTCGGGGCAATCCGTTCCTCAAGCTGGTCGATTTCGAACTTCGTCGACATGGTACATACCTCCTCGTATCCAAGATTACGTGTTCCTGTTGCCCTGTTCCGTTTGTTTGTCGCGGTCACGCCCCGCAACTCGTCGGGCAACGAAAAACTCTGCTTTGCAGGGAGCGTGCCGAAGTGTGGCCATATCGCCGTTCACACCGTGAAGGTGACTCTTTCTTTCCCCCACGAATCCAATCGCAGGGTGCAAAAGCTCGGTGGTTCCGCGCGGAACAGCAACGAATTGCGTCCGAGGGCACGTCTAAGACGATCGAATCAACCGTTGGCTGGTTCCTTGCGAATCAGGACCGGTCGCTGTTTGTCCAAGCGGATGTTGTCCACTCGCCCAGTCGTTGTCTGGACAACCGTTGTTGCGACGACATATACTGCCTCAAAGCAGTGAGGGTAGTAATGGAGGCATTAGGCGATGGGCATTAGGCTTTAGGCACGATTCTCTAATCGTAACCTAACGCCCAACGCCTATTGCCTAACGCCTTGGTTGGTGGGCCGGCGCTCGCAAGCTCGCTGGTCCCACCCTACGTTTAATCCCGTCCAGCCACGAGCCTACGAACCAATATGGAGCCACTGCCGAAGGAAGTGCCCGCCATCGTGATTGGCGGCGGACCCGCGGGTTCGACCGCCAGCACTTTGCTGGCCCAGCAAGGGCACCGTGTGGTGCTGTTCGAGCGCGATCGTTTTCCCCGGTTCCACATCGGCGAGTCGCTCATCCCTGAAACGTACTGGGTGCTCCGGCGGCTGGGCATGCTGGAGAAGATGAAGCAAAGCCACTTCGTCAAGAAATACAGCGTGCAGTTCGTCAACGAGCGAGGAAGGCTTTCGGAGCCGTTCTACTTTGTCGAGCACAAGCCGCACGAGTGCTCGCAGACCTGGCAGGTGCTGCGCAGCGAGTTCGACAAGATGATGCTCGACAATGCCCGCGAGCACGGCGTGTCGGTCTACGAGGGTGCCCGCGTGCTGGAAGTACTCTTCGAGGGCGAGCGGGCGGTGGGCGTGCGCGTTCAGCTTGAAGATGGGACCGAGCACACGTTGCGGTCGCAAGTGGTGATCGACGCCAGCGGGCAAAGCTCGATGATCATGAGCCGGCTGGGGCTGCGAGAGTGGGACGCGGCACTGAAGAAAGCGGCGCTCTGGACCTACTGGGAAGGCGCCTACCGCGATGGCGGCCGCGACGAAGGCGGCACGATCGTGCTGCGCACCGAAGGCAAGCAGGGCTGGTTCTGGTACATCCCGCTGCACAACAACATCGTCAGCGTGGGCGTGGTCGCGGGCCACCAATATCTGTTCAAAGACCGCGCCGATCGCGACCATGAGACCATTTACAACGAAGAGGTTGCCCGCTGCCCCGGCTTGCAGCCGCGGCTGGCGGGAGCCAGGCGGACGGCCCCGTTCTACGCGGCCAAGGAATACTCTTATCGCTCGCGACAGGCGGCCGGCGACGGTTGGGTGCTGGTCGGCGACGCGTTCGGCTTTCTCGATCCGCTGTATTCGTCGGGCGTGTTGCTGGCGCTGAAATCGGGGGAGCTTGCGGCCGACGCCGTGGCCCAAGGGCTGGTCAAAGGCGACACTTCGGCCGCGCAGCTTGGCCGGTGGGAAGCGGAGTTCGTCCGCGGCATGGACCGCATGCGGCGGCTGGTCTGCGAGTTTTACGACGGCTTCAGCTTCGGGCGGTTCGTAAAACAGTATCCTCACCTCAAGGGCCATTTGACCGACCTCTTGATCGGCGATCTCTTCAAAGACAGCGTCGATGAAGTCAACGGCCCCATGGACGCCGTGCGGGCGGAGATGCAATTGACCGCCGCGCCTTCTTCCTCCTGACATGTCACGGGCGTTCGTTCGGAAGTGGCACATCGATTGGTTGCGGAAAACGCGAAGGCGCCTTCACGGCCATCCGACGATTGTCTTGGCCCCTCGCCGCCGTCTTGGCATTCACGATCGCCATGTGGGCGGGTGGAACGAAGCCCGAACGCCCACGGATATCGTTCGGTGCAGCCGTGACGATCCAGGTGCGGAGGACGGCCGCCTCCTTGGTCAACCCAGTCTTTGGGTGCCGGCCTGGCGGGTTCTTGTACGGCAGCTTCACATAGTCGGCGGTAAGTGGATTCGGCAATGTGCCGGTCACCCCAAGGGCTGGTCATGGTAGACCAGCTTCACGAGACTCGCAAGGAGTGGCGGCTGGAGCCTGAAAACATCCAAAAGGTCGTCCAGATCGGCCTCGAACTTGCCGAGCAGCCGCCGCTCATCGAAACCAAGGTCAATGGGATATGGCCCAATCCTCAAAGCACTTCATGCCCCGTGTTTCAACTTCCGGCACTGGGCGGCAGTTGGGAGAGTTGCTGCGACGGCCTGATCCACAAGCACACGCAAGCTGTTCGGCCCATTGTCTTCGACCACAATTTGTCGAAGGGGCGAGACGACGTGGTGCTGGCGCATTTGAACCACAAACTGGTGCAAATGTGTTTGCGCCTCTTGCGGGCGGAGGTCTGGTCTCGTGAAGGCCGCCAAAAGCTCAACCGCATCACCGCTCGCATCGTACCCGATCGAGTGTTGGATGCGCCGGCCATGATCGCTCACGCTCGCCTCGTGGTGATCGGCGGCGATCAGCACCGGCTGCATGAAGAGATCGTCACTGCCGGCGGACTTCTGCGTGAAGGCCGCTTTGCCCGATTCCGCACCTTGAAGGAAATGGATGAAGCGCTCACGGCCGCCACCGATCGAGAGCCGCCCAAAGCGGTGAAGAAAAAACTGCTCGACCTGTGGAAGCAGACCGCTGATCCGCTGCGCCAAGCGCTCGAAAGCCGGATGGAAGATCGCACGTCTGGCTTGACCAAGACGCTGACCGATCGTGGAAACAAGGAAGCCAGCGACATCGAGGCAATCCTAAAGGAGCTCAAGAAGTCGATCGAGGACGAGCTTCAAGACCCTGAGTATCAGCAGAAGGAATTGTTCAGCACCCCGGAGCGAGAGCAGTTCGGGCGCAACGTGGATGCGCTGCGGCGTCGCGCGCTGGAAATCCCCAGTGAAATCGAGAAGGAAAAGGCTGCCATTAAGGCCCGCTTTGCCGATCCGCAGTCACGGCTGTTTCCGGTGGCGGTGACGTATCTTGTGCCAGAGAAGTTTGTGTAGTGGTGGGTGTGGGGAGTGGGGTGTGGGGAGTGGGGTGTGGGGAGTGGGGTGTGGGGTGTGGGGTGTGGGGAGTGGGGAGAAAGAATTGATGGCGCTGCAGAACTACCGAGACCTCGAAGTGTGGCAGAAGGCGATGACGCTGGCAGAAGAGTGTTATCGGGTCACGAAGATGTTTCCGAAGGAAGAACTGTTCGGGATGACAAGTCAGATTCGCCGCGCGGCGGCTTCGATTCCGGCGAACATCGCCGAAGGTCAGGGACGACAGCACACGAAAGAATTCCTGAATTTTCTCAGCGTAGCACGGGGATCGCTCAAGGAGATCGAAACGCACCTGATCCTATCTCAACGAGTCGGCCTGATGACAGCCCAACAACTCGAGCCTCTGCTGAAACTCACCGACGACATCAGCCGCATGATGTCCGGCCTTCGCAAGACGCTCGAAAAGCGCCTCTAACTCTCTCCACACTCCACACCCCACGCCCCGCTCCGCATGTCCAACAAAAAACACCACGCTGAATGGCTTTCGCTGCTCGAAATCTCTGGGCCGTTTGTCAGCCTGCCGGTGCTGGAGAAGGTTTTTCCACATGGACTCGATGCACATGATCCCGACCATGCCCGCAGGATGCGACTGGCATTCGACGAGTGGGAAACGAATCAAACCGGGCACAAGCCGAACCCGGCGATCCATAACGCCTGGATCGAGTTCGTTCTGAAAGAAACGCTGCGACTGCCCGCAGAGGTCGTCGCTAGCGGCCAGTCAATACCGCAAACACTCAAGGCGATCCACGCCGAGGCCGGCGAGGTCATTCGGCCCGATTTCGTGGTCCGCAATCCCGGCGACATCGCTGAACCAGGCAAACCTCGTCTGCTGCTGGCGGTTTATCCAGCCGAGCAGCGTCTTGAAAAGCATGTGTACGGTCTGCGCTGGAAAGCGTCTCCGGCCGAACGCATGGCCGAACTGCTCAAGCAGACGAAATGCCAGCTTGGCTTGGTCACGAACGGCGAGCATTGGATTCTGACGAACAAGACTGAGGAATTGCCCACTGGCTTCGCCTCCTTCTATTCCAGCCTTTGGCTGGAAGAGCCGATCACGCTGCGTGCCTTCCGCAGTCTGCTTTCGACGACTCGCTTCTTTGGCGCACTCTCAGGCCAGACGCTTGAAGAGATGCTCCGCGAGAGCGCCGCGAATCAACAAGAAGTCACCGACCAACTTGGTTTCCAGGTTCGCAAGGCCGTCGAAGTTCTCATCCAGTCGCTCGATCGGGCAGATCAGGACCACGGCCGCAAACTGCTCGGCAGCATCCCGGAAACGGTGCTCTATGAAGCCGCCCTCACCGTGATGATGCGGCTCGTTTTTCTGTTCTGTGCCGAAGAACGAGAACTTTTGCTGTTGGGTGACCCTCTCTACGACCAGCACTATGCCGTTTCAACCCTTGTGGCCCAACTGCAGGAAACCGCCGACAACCACGGTGAAGAAATTCTTGAGCGCCGCTTCGATGCCTAGTCGCGGCTGCTCTCCACCTTCCGGGCCGTGTTCGGCGGCGTGCAGCATGAGCGGATGAAGCTGCCCGCCTACGCCGGCAACTTGTTCGACCCCGACCGCTTTGCGTATCTGGAAGGCCGCAAGGCCAAGACGAGCTGGCAGAGCGCGCCGGCCGATCCACTGCCGGTCAACAACCGCACGGTGCTGCACCTGCTGCGGTCGCTGCAATACCTGCGCATTCACGGCGAAGCGCAGCGCGTCAGCTTTCGCGCGCTGGGCATCGAACAGATCGGGCACGTCTACGAAGGTCTCTTGGACCACACGGCCAAGCGTGCCACAGAGCCGGTGCTCGGCCTGTCGGGCGGCAAGGGCAAGGAACCGGAGATCGTTCTGTCGGAACTCGAAAAGCGGCGGGGTGTGGAGAGTGGGGAGCGGCGAGTGGGGAGTGGAGTGTGGGGAGTGGAGTGTGGGGAGTGGAGAGTGGAGAAAGCTCGACGGAAGACGAAAAGCCATCCGCTCCCCACACCCCGCTCCGCACACCCCATTCACACCCCACACCCCACACTCCACACCCCGCTATCCTCAAGTTTCTCCAAGACGAAACGGGCCGCTCCATCAGCGCCCTCAAAAACGCGCTCGCCGCCGAACTCGATTTCGACGCGGCCTCGAAACTCCGGGCGGCGTGTGGCAACGACGCCAGCCTGTTTGAACGAGTGGTTCCCTTCGCCGGCCTGATCGCCAAAGATTCGTTCGATCGACCCGTCGTGATTCGCAAGGGGAGCGTTTACGTCACCGCCGGCACCGACCGCCGCACGAGCGGCACCCATTACACGCCCACCAGCCTGACCGAACCGATCGTGCAGTATACGCTGGAACCGCTGGTGTACGTTGGCCCGGCCGAAGGGCTGCCGAACGAGCACTGGAAGCTTCGCCCGGCCAGGGAACTGCTCGAATTGAAGATCTGCGACATGGCTTGTGGCTCGGGGGCGTTTCTGGTTCAGGCCTGCCGCTATATGGCGCAGCGACTCGTCGAAAGCTGGGAGCAAGTGGAACGTGGGGCGGACGGCGTGGACCGTGGACCGTGGATCGTGGACCGGGGCATGGGAGAAATCAGCGATGGCACTGCAAACTTTTCGGGACTTGGAACTTTGGAAGGTGGCAATGGATCTGGCGGAGGAATGCTACAAGGCGACGAAGAGGTTTCCCAAGGAGGAAATGTTCGGGATGACCAGCCAGATACGTCGCGCGGCGGCGTCGATCCCAGCCAACATCGCGGAAGGTCAGGGGCGGCAGTCGACGAAGGAGTTTCTCAATTTTCTCAGCATAGCCCGGGGTTCGCTCATGGAGGTGCAAACGCATCTGCTGCTGGCGCAACGAGTCGGTCTGCTGAGCGCGGCGGACCTGGATCCGCTCCTGTCGCTGTGCGAGAGGATAAGCCAAATGATCTCTCGCCTTCGCCAAGCCCTCGAAAAGAAGCTCTGACACCGTCCCCCGCCCCACGGACCACGGCCCACGGTCCACGACCCACGGTCCACGGTCCACGACCCACGGTCCACGCTCCCCCCCGTATCACTCCCCACGGCGAGCCATCGACCGGCGCTGCCGACGAGCAATTGATTCCACTCGATACTGAGGAGCGGCTCGTTTACGCCCGGCGCTTGGTAGCCCAGCGCTGCTTGTACGGCGTCGACAAAAATCCGCTGGCCGTGGAAATGGCGAAGCTTTCACTCTGGCTCTTGACGCTGGCCAAGGACAAGCCGTTCACGTTCCTCGACCACTGCGTGCGCTCGGGCGATTCGCTGGTCGGTATCAGCAGCATCGAACAGCTTCTGCGTTTCTCGCTCGACGAGCGGGTCAGCACCGGGCCGCTTTTGGAACAGCAGCGCAAGCAGATCGAAAACCGGCTCAATGCCGTAAAGATGCTCCGCAAGCAAATCGAAGAGCAGCCCTCCAACACACCTGAAGACATTGAGCGCAAATCACTGATGCTCAAAAACGCCGATGAGCAGACCCGCCGCCTGACCTACGCCGCCGATATGCTGCTGGCTGAAAGCTGGCAGCCGATGAGTGCCGCCGAGCGGGAATCGGCGTTGAACTCGGCCCTCGTGCAGGTCGAGTACAAATTCAAGGACTTGCCGGTCGAGGAGCTGGATGCCGACGCCAAGAAACGGTTGCACAAGGCAGGCGTCGATGGCCGTTTTCACTGGCCGCTGGAGTTTCCAGAAGTCTTCCAGAACGGAGGATTGGAGGCCTTCGTCTGCAATCCGCCGTTCATGGGCGGGCAGAAGATCACCGGCGCGCTAGGCGAGGCTTTTCGAGAATTCCTGGTCGCTCGGCTGGCCGCCGGCAGGCGCGGCAGCGCCGATCTCTGCTCGTACTTTTTCCTCCGCGCCCGGCAACTGCTGCGCGAAGGCGGCCAGCTTGGGTTCTTGGCCACAAACACCATTGCCCAGGGCGATACAAGAGAAGTTGGCCTGGAGCAACTAACCGCCGATGGCTGCGTGATTCCGCGCGCGGTGGCGAGTTGTCCCTGGCCCGGCGCTGCCAACCTCGAGGTGGCTCAGGTGTGGGTGCGGCGAGGTGCCTGGCGCGGGCCGTTTGTGCTCGACGACAAGCCCGCCAGTGGCATCACCGCCTTTCTTTCCGCACCCGGCACGATTACCGGCAACCCGCATCGTCTAAAAGCGAACGAAGGTAAATCGTTTCAGGGCTCGATCGTCCTCGGCATGGGCTTCGTGCTTGAGCCCGAGGAGGCTCGGCGGCTCATCGATAAAGACCCGCGCAACAAGGATGTGCTTTTTCCGTATCTGAACGGAGAAGACCTCAACTCGCGGCCCGACCAATCGCCGAGCCGCTGGGTCATTAACTTCTTTGACTGGTCGATGGAAAAAGCAAAGAGTGCTCGAGACTGCTTTCATATTGTCGAGGAGAAAGTAAAGTCGGAACGACTCGCAAACAAGTACAGCAAAACGGCAAGAGAGCGGTGGTGGCTCTACGAGCGCTGGAGACCTGAACTTTACCAATCTATCTCGGGGATGCAGCGAGCGCTTGCGATCTCCTTAGTCTCGAAGCACATGATCGCAGCCTGGGAGCCCGTTGCGTTTGTGTTTTCTCATGCGCTCGGTGTAATTGCTTCGGACGAGGACCGGCTTTTTGCGTTAGTGCAGTCCACACCGCACGAAGAATGGGCAAGACATTGCGGATCAACACTGGAAACCCGAATGCGGTATACGCCATCTGACTGCTTTGAGACGTTCCCATTTCCTTCGCGGTTCTCGACACTCGGTTGGATTGGTAGCCGCTATGACGAGCGTCGTCACCGAGTTACAGACGAACGACAAGAGGGACTTACCAAGACCTACAATCGTTTTCACGATCCAGACGAAGCCAGCGCCGACATCCAAGAACTCCGACAACTTCACGTTGAAATGGATCACGCCGTCGCCGCCGCCTACGGCTGGACCGATCTTGACCTTGGCCACGGCTTCCACGAGACGAAGCAAGGCATCCGTTTCACGATCCGCGAATTAGCCCGGCGTGAGGTCTTGCAGCGGCTCCTCAAGCTCAACCACGAGCGCTACGCCGAAGAAGTCAAGCAGGGCTTGCACGAGAAGAAGAAGCCGAAAGCCACGAAGGGCCGCAAAAAAACCGCCGCCAACCCCGCCACGGCCCCGCTCTTCGACGCCGCGGCTGATGTCGAACCAAGCGATCAGGAAACGGCGGACGCAAACGGCGACGTATGGTACTTTGCCTACGGCAGCAATTTATGGATCGACCAAAAGCAAGACCGCACCGGCGCGATCCGCCAGGGAAGCGAGCGGCCACGCATCGCGACGCTCGCCGATCACCGGTTGGCCTTCAACAAACAGGGCGCAGGCGGCGAGGTGTTTGCCAACATCATCGCGGCCGCGCACGAAACGGTTGTCGGCGTGATTTACCGCTGTAACCCCGACGCCATGCTGAAAATGGTTGTGAAAGAGGGCGGCTACGAGCGGCGCGCCGTGCGAGTGGTGACCGACGACGGAGAGGCCGTCGAGGCGATCACCTATATCGCGCCGCCGAGCAGCACCACCGACGAGCGGCCGCCGACCAGCGGGTATTTGACCAAAATCATCACCGGCGCCCGACAGCACGGCCTGCCGGAAGAGTACATTCAACAGATCGAGCTTTGGGCGACGCGGGGCGCGTGATTTGGAGGGCAGTGCGGCCGATCCCAACGTGGCTGTATTCGGTAGCCCAAGGTGCAGCGCAGCGGAATCCTGGGTCATCGGGCGAAATAATCCGTGGTAGCGGTTTTGTTGTCCATCGTGAGCCGGCTTCAGCCGGGCTTCTTAAACGTCTGCCACCAGCTTTAGCTGGTGGATTTTGGAAGATCACCATCGCGAGGAGCCGGCTTTAGCCGGGCTTCTCGACATGGCTTTAGCCATCTGAGCGGCCGGCAAGGCCTAAAGCCACATCAGAAGCCCGGCTAAAGCCGGCTCAATAGGAGCTTGAGGTGCGGCCGGAAACCACCAGCTAAAGCTGGTGGCAAAGACGCAAAGCCCGGCTAAAGCCGGCTCAATGAAATCGAGTCGAGCGGTTCGCGGCGACGTCCTATCGAACGGCGCCGCCAGTTCGGCTACAACATGCATTGCCAGGTCGAACGCCCGAGAAATCCGGGCGGCGCGGAGGCGGCGCAAGCCCGCCTGTGTTCGAGTAAAATGCTGGAAAGTCATTCACGAAAGGGAGAAGAACCAGTGCTGGCGTAAAAACCGTCTCCGCCGGGCTTGCCCCGGTGGAACGACGACTGACAGGCTAGAAACGAATGACCACCAAGCCGTTTTTCCTTTCCGCGAAGCGTCCGCCGCCAGAGGCGGCGGACGCTTCGCGGAAAGGCAGGGGCCGTCGTGGCGAGCGCTTCTAGCCAGCCAGTCAGCGCTCGACGGGGGCAAGCCCCGTCGTGGCGGTAGAATACAACGCGAGGCACAGACGGCCAATGACCAACTCGATGAAAGGAGGAGCGCCATGAGTACGGTCCAGCCGGGTGTTAGCCAGCAGCCAGACGCGGCAGCCAATGGCCGCGAGAACTGGTGGGACTTTCTGCAACGGGCCCGCAAGGAACTGGAGGCAGCGGGGGCGACCTTCCGCCGTGGGTCGGATATTGCCGCCGAGATCGACCAGCTTCGCGGCGAACATGAGCGCGCCGATGCCGTTTACTGGGAGATGGAATGGCAGAAACACCATCCGCAGAGTTGACCCATGCTCGTTTATTTGGACAGCGTGATCGTCATCTATTACCTGGACGCCGTCGACCAGTTTCACCAGTTGGCCGTGCCGCCGGAATGACGCCCTTTCAGGGCTGAATTTACGTGACGGGGCATATACCCAGGTTCCGTTGCGCTACACCCTGGGGCTATCGAATGACGCCCGCACCGGGCTACCAACGCGCCGCCTCGGGCGAACCGACGTTCATTGTACCACCGCGCCAACCCCGCCGCCGCCGTGCGCCAACGCCGGCCCACCGCGTCGGCGTGCAACCATGTGTGACGCGCGGCGCGGAATCGTCGTCGGGGGAATAACGGACCGCCTGTTTTCGAGTAAAATGCTGGAAAGTCATTCGCGAAAGGGAGGAGAACCATGAACCTGACCGAGACGGTCGTCGAGGGGACAATCCAAGCTGACGGGACATTGCTGCTGGACCAGCCGACCAAGCTGCCAGCCGGCCGAGTGCAAGTCATCGTCCAATCCCTGCCCGAGTTGCCGGAAGGCGATCCGTTTTGGGACATGATGAAGTCGATCTGGGCCGGTCAGAAGGCACGCGGTCACGTTCCACGCAGTGCCGAGGAAGTCGAAGCCGAACGGCGGGAAACGAGGGAAAGCTGGGAACAGAGACAAGAGGCGATTGAACGGCTGCAGGCAGAATCGCGCCGGCTCCGGGAGCGGCTGCCATGATGCTATGTCTGGACGCGAATTGCGTGATTTATCTGGTGGAAAAGAATCCGCATTGGGGACCGAAGATCGTGGCTCGCTTGGCGGCGGCGAAAGCCGCCGGGGACACGGTTGCCGTGTGTGACCTTGCGCGTGCCGAGTGTCTCATCGGGCCGCTAAAATCCCAAGACGCACTTGTGTTGGCGGATTACCAGCGATTTTTCTCGAGTTCGGTGGTGCAGATGCTGGCTGTAACGCCCGCGGTCTGCGAGCGAGCCGCCGAGGTTCGCGTGGCGTCCGTCATGAAAATCAAGCTACCCGACGCGTTGCATCTCGCTGCTGCAATCGTCCACGGCTGCGGGTTGTTCCTGACGAACGACGATCAATTGAAGGCATGCGGCGGCATTACCGTGGAAGTGTTGGCATAAAGGTTAAAACAGATGACCGCAGAAGAAAAAGTCCTCCCCGAAGTTCTCTCCCCGACACAAATCCGGGCAAAACTCGAAGAAATGGTCGTCAACGACCTGCTTGGCCCCGCCGAGAGCGCCGAGGAGGAGCTTGACGAACGCTCGGTGCGAGATCGCTACCTGGTCGGCGTGCTGGCCCCACGGAAGCCATCAACACAACCCAAACCGGCTGGCAGCGATGAGGACGACGAGTTCCCGCCCGTGCTGCTTGACGAGCTTGAGGAAGATGGGGCCGAAGGCGAAGAGGACGGCCCGCAAGAATTCTCCGCTCCGTTGCCGAAGGCGACCTTTCCAGTGTCATTCGGAATGACGTTTTGCGTGAGCGGCCAGGTCCAGAAGATCGAGGCCATCGCCCGCTGGGGGCAGTATCTCAAGGTCGAGAGCCAGCATTTGGTGAACGAAAAGTCGGGCAACCCAAAACGTGTCTGGAAGCGGCACCCACGAGGCGGGACAAAGACGATCACGCTGAAGGTTGGCCCCGTAGGGCAATTTGCCGTCGATGCCGAGTGCCCGCAGGTCTTCGTGCAAGGAGGTGGTCCGCCAACGAAACGGCAATTGGATTGTGACGCTGTTCCTGGTCAACGGTCAGGAGGAGCCGAGGATCAACAAGGACTCGATGTGGCTCTTTCAGCCGGAACTGATCGTTCAGGCCACCGATGGCTCGGCCATCTTTTGCAAGAAGGTGAACCGGCAAAACGCCGCCAAGCTCGACCCGCTGACCGCGGCGGAAAACGCAGCGATGGAGATGCTCTATCGAAACTATGTCGAGTTCGCTGTAGGGCATGGGGTGAGCGTGCATGCGGAAACACCGCCCGGCGTGACCGACAAGGCAATTCGCATCAAAACACGAGTCATTCCGGCTTACGAGGTCTGCCGCACGACTCCGCCGACAACCGCCGATGCCAACCGCAACTCGGCATTCGGAAAGCTGGCCGGGTTAGTGATCGACATGAAGGAGTTGGCAGAGGCCGATCCGGCGAACTTGCCGGGGATGCTGGAGCCACTGGTGATCGCCTATGACGACTGGATCACGAACGAGGCGAAGCGGGTGCCCGGTTTGGGGCACCATAAGAATGCCGCCAATGCGGCCCTCGATCGCTGCCGCAACTCACTCAAACGAATCAAAGAAGGCATTGCGCTCCTCGACCCAAAATCGAAAACCTACGATGCCCAGGCGGTCGATGCCTTTCAATTTATGAACCGGGCCATGTGGTGGCAGCGGACGCACTCGATTTACTCCGAGATCATTCGCAGAGACGAACAGGTAAAATTCCAAGACATCGACATCCCCAAAAACCGCTCCTGGTTCCCCTTCCAGATCGCCTTCATCCTGCTGAACATGCCGGGGGTGACGGACCTCAACCATCCCGACCGCAGCGAGCAGCCTGATGCCACCGCCGACTTGCTTTGGTTCCCAACTGGCGGAGGCAAAACCGAAAGCTACTTGGGGCTGGCCGCCTACACGATGGGGCTGAGGCGGCTGCAAGGCGTGGTTGAAGGCCGGTCGGGCGAAGATGGCATTACTGTGTTGATGCGGTACACCTTACGGTTGCTGACCATCCAGCAGTTCCAGCGAGCGACGGCGCTGATGTGCGCCTGCGAGATGATTCGTCGTAGCGAAGCCAAATGGGGAAAGTCGCCCTTTCGGATTGGTCTGTGGGTCGGCCGTCGCACGACGCCCAACACCACCAAGCAAAGCGCCGAGGCAGTCAAGCTCGCCCACGGCCAACGAGACGGTGCGAGTTCCGTTGCCGGTATTGGCACGCCCTTTCAACTGACGTTCTGTCCCTGGTGCGGCAGCAAGATCGAGCGGGGAAAGCAAGACGTGATCGTAGAGGAATTCGCCCAGGGTGCGGGCCGCACCTTCATCTACTGTGGCAACCCAATGGGGCAGCGTTGCCCATTCACAGCCACGGGCGCCCCCAAAGAAGGTCTGCCGGTCTTAGTCGTCGATGAAGAGATTTACCGTCGCCTGCCGACGATGCTGATTGCCACCGTCGATAAGTTCGCCCAGATGCCGTGGAACGGGGCGGTGCAGATGCTCTTTGGCCAGGTGACAGGCCAGTGCGACCGGCACGGCTACATTTCTCCTGAGATCGACGACATCTCTCCGGGCGGCAGCGGCCATCCAAAAACGAAAACCGGTTACGGCCCTGCGAAAGCACTGCCGCACAACCCGCTGCGCCCGCCTGATCTCATCATCCAGGACGAACTTCATCTCATCAGCGGGCCGCTGGGCACGCTTGTGGGTCTATACGAGACGGCCATCGACAAACTCTGCACCTGGGAAGTACACGGCAAGAAGGTTCGACCCAAGGTTATCGCTTCAACGGCAACGATTCGCCGCTCGATGGATCAAGTTCATGCGTTGTTTCTGCGAAAGGTCGATGTGTTTCCGGCGCATGGCCTCGATGTCGAAGACAGTTTCTTTTCGATCCAACGAGCACCGAGCGACCAGATTCCGGGGCGGCGTTACATCGGCATCTGCGCCCCCGGCCGCCGGCTGAAGGCAGCCCTCATTCGTGTTTATGTCGCCTTCCTCTCGTCGGGTCAGGCCCTTTACGAAAAATATGGCTTGGCCGCCGATCCGTGGATGACGCTCGTGGGCTACTTCAATTCGATGCGTGAGCTAGGCGGAATGCGCCGCTTAGTGGATGACGATGTGGCAAGCCGACTGCGAAAGATGGATCGGCGAGGCTTGGCGAAAAGGTTTTTTTCCGGCACCGATTATCTCCAGGAACTCACTTCCCGCATGGCGTCGTCACAGATTCCTCTCACGCTCGATCGGCTCGAAATTCCGTTCGATCCCGTGATGCAGGCCAAGCGAAAGGCGATGGCAAAGAAACAGCAGTTCAGTGGAATGCCGGCCAAGCCGCTCGATGTATTGCTGGCGACAAGCATGATTTCCGTCGGTGTCGATGTGAAGCGGCTGGGCCTGATGGTTGTCGGCGGTCAGCCAAAGACAACTGCTGAATACATCCAGGCAACTAGCCGTGTGGGCCGCAGCCATCCGGGCATCGTCTGCACGGTTTTCAATTGGGCCAGGCCCCGTGATCTGTCGCACTACGAAACCTTCGAGCATTATCACGCCACCTTTTACCAGCACGTCGAGGCTCTTTCGGTGACGCCGTTCTCACCAGGGGCGTTGAGCCGTGGGTTGGCGGCGCTGCTCGTCGCTTGCGTGCGGCTGGAAGGAACCGAATTCAACGGCAATGATAAGGCAACGCTGCTCGCCACGCAGGCCAACCACCAATACGTGCAGGAGGCGATCAAAGTCATCTCCGACCGAGCGCATCTCGTGGGCAAGGACAACAAGGTTGCCAAGTTCGTAAAAGACGAACTGAAGAGGAAGGTTGATTGCTGGCAAGCCGAAGCACAGCGGACGGCGGGTGGCCGTGTGCTTGGCTACCGTGACGTGCGAGACGGCGTGACCGTGAACCTTCTTCATCATCCCGGCTTGAAGCGCTGGGAGGAGTTTACCTGCTTGAACTCGTTGCGGGAGGTTGAGCCAACCGTGAAGCTGATCCTGGACGACCACAATTTGGATGACGACGCCAGCGCAATGGCCGCTCCCATGCCGGAACCTTCGACCGAGGATGAAGAGGGGAGCGACGAGTGAACCCACCGATCACGAAACATGATGTCGGCGATCTGCGCCCCAGCCAAATCCTCACGACATTTGGCGTCGGCTCGATCATCGACCTACCTAACATTGCGGCGATGGTGATGGGGCTGGACGACTGGCCAATCCACTATTCGTCGGAGATCAATGAAGAACGGCTGTTGGTGTCGGTTCAAAATGCCTTGGGCGGCCAGGTGAAGCGGTTGCTAACGCCCCCTCGCACGGAAGAAACAACCGGCGCTCCCAACGCTTTCGATGAGCGTGCCTACATCGGCGTGCCGGTAGCTCCCTTTCCACGTTGGATGGTCTGCCCGGCGTGCCAGTTGCTTGCGCCGCTGAGTTCCGATCTTTTCTCACTCAAGACGGAACCCTATCACCCGGAACGAGCGAGGTACGTCCACACCAGATGCCAAAAGAAACCTGGGAAACCGCCGACCGTGGTGCCGGCTCGTTTTGTCGTTGCCTGCCCTCACGGACATCTCGACGATTTTCCGTGGGTGGAGTTCGTGCATCAGGGCCGCTCGAATTGCCGCTACCGGCTACGGTTGCGTGAAGGCATTTCCGGCGAGGCTGCCGATGTGCTCGTTGTCTGTGAGGTGTGCAATAGCATCCGCAGCATGGCTCATGCCTTTGGCCCCGGTAACGAGCAGAACCTTCCTCCATGCCGTGGTCGCCGACCTCACTTGCGAGACTTCGAGCCGGAAGGCTGCGAGGTCGAACACGTCCGGGCCATGCTCCAAGGCGCATCGAATAGCTGGTTCTCGGTAATCCTATCGGCGCTGTCGATACCAACCTCGGTCGATCAACTTTCACAGTTGGTGGACGATCAATGGGTCACGTTGGAGAAGGCCCAAAGCCAACAGAACATCGAGTTGTTGAGGCAGGTGGGGCAGTTGAACGACTTTGCCAAATTCAGTGACCAGCAGATTTGGGAGGCAGTGCAAAAGAAGCGTTCAGGCGGAGCGCAACAGGCGGGCGAGCCGACCGACCTTAAATCGCCCGAATGGGAAATCTTCTCGAATCCCGCAGCCGCTCCACCAAGCCGCTACTTCAAATTGCGAGTCGTACAACCGCCGCTCGGTTATCGAAAGATTTTCGACAAAATCGTGCTGGTCGAGCGGCTGCGTGAGGTGCGTGCGTTGATTGGCTTCACTCGCATAGAGTCGCCCGGCGATTACGATACGCCGTTTCAAGTGCCCAAGGGGCAACTCGCCCCTCTCTCCCGCACTGAGCCTAAATTCGTGCCTTCGAATGAGATCAACGGTGAAGGCATCTTCTTTGAGTTCTCCGAGGAGACGATGGTCGCTTGGGAGAAAAACCTGGCCGCCCACGACCGTCTCTTTTACGAAGCTCATCAGCGATGGCGGGAGTCTCGCAATCATCCCCTACCGAAAGCGGGCTACCCGTCGATTCGGTACATCCTTCTGCATTCGTTTGCTCATGCGGTGATTCGACAATTGGCCGTCGAGTGCGGCTACACGGCGGCCAGCATTCGAGAACGCATTTATTCCCGAATCGCAGACGAAGGGTCGCCAATGGCTGGCGTGTTACTTTACACGGCGGCACCAGATAGCGAGGGCACGCTTGGTGGACTCGTGAGCCTGGGCGAAACCGACACATTAGGCAGGCATCTCAACCAGGCCCTTGAAGCGATGCGGCTATGTGCATCCGATCCGCTATGCGCCGAACATCATCCCTATCGGGATGGAACTCTTCACGGGGCAGCCTGCCACGCTTGCTTGTTTCTGCCGGAGACCTCTTGCGAGCGTGGCAACAAGTACCTCGATCGTTCGGTTCTCGTGAAGACGCTCGACAAGGAACACTTGGCGTTCTTCGATTGCAACGTGGAGGAAGACGAGCAACAGGATGAGATCGGCTAATGGAACGAGGGCAACAAGTCATCGCCGTTGAAGCGAGCAGCCTGGCGAAGGCATTGCCCTATTCGCTCATGCAAGTCGTAAGCGATGCGGTTGAATCGTGCGACGTTTCGGATTGGCCCGGCTCACGACATCGACTGACCAGCGGAATTGGGCACGCACATTACCGCTGTCTCGTGGGCAACTTTCTCGATTGTTGGAAGTTGCACGCCGCTGAAAGTTCATGCGAAGCCGTGGCGTCGGCACTACGAACCGCTGCTTACGCAGAGAAGTCTCATCAAGACAGCCAAGGGGTCGAGCTAGTTTGGACTGGCCCGGAGGCGGGAGCCGTTCCATGTCGCCGCACTGAGCAGGCATTGCTCCAGTTGATTGACGGTGCGAGCGAGCGGGTAGTGGTGGTGAGCTACGCCGTTTACAACATTCCACGGATTTGCGATTCTCTTGTTCGTGCCGCAGGTCGGGGAGCCAAAATCAACGTGGTCGTAGAGACGCCCGATCGCTTAGAAGGCCAAAACACCTACAGCACGCTCCAGGCCCTTGGTGCCGAGGTCGCAGCGAATTCGAGCGTTTACTATTGGCCGCTCGATAATCGAGCGAAGGACGCAAACGGCAAGAGAGGCATTCTCCATGTCAAGTGCGCCGTTTCCGATGGAGAAACGCTCTTCCTCACGAGCGCCAACCTCACGGAGTACGCATTCACGGTCAACATGGAACTAGGCGTGCTTATCACCGGCGGCGAATTACCGAAGCAGGTCGAGCAGCACTTCGACCGCTTGATTCAGACCGGCGTATTGGCGAGGCCATAAAGAAATTAAGCGATCATCATGCCCGCCGACCTCCCCATCCGTGAACCCAACAAATATGGTTAGTGGTTAGTGGTTAGTGGTTAGTGGTCGGTGGTCGGTGGTTGGTGGTTGGTGGTTGGTGGTTGGTGGTTGGTGGTTGGTGGTTGGTGGTTGGTGATTGGCAGAGTGTCAGCCGTGCCTAAGAATTGAGCAGCGCCGCCGGGCGGCTGTCGCGACCCGCTCGCCAGCGCACGGTCGGTGTAAATTTGCACCGACCGATGGAACACGGCGTTTTTGCCAATCGCTTACACTGACAGAGGGGTTTTTTGGCGGCTGCTCAAATGATGTGCATGGTGGTCATCTGGCTGCATGTTCTTTGAGCAATTCTTTTGTCGTGCGGCGAACCAGCCGCCGGCGTTCGTCGAGCCGCGGTGAGAAGTCGAAAAGATCCGGTCCCAAGCCAACGGCGCGGTAGAACATAGGGAGCCAAGCAGGCGGACGACTGCAACCGGTCCAACCCAAGCCAGTCGCGAGAGAACAAAGGATGTCTTGGTGCCGAGCGGATGCCGCCGGCTTGCCCGGCGGGGGTTCGCGTTGGCAGCCTACGGAACGACGCGCCCGACAGCCGCTTCCGCCAGCAGGCCGCCGCTTCCCGGTCAGCCTCCCCGCTTGCGGAGCAAGCGGGCTACGTAGCCCGCTCGCTCCGCGAGCGGATCGGCGATCGGGAGGCGAACGGTGGTGGTTGGCAAAGCTTCAGCCGTGCCTAAGAATTGAGCAGCGGCCTAGCGTGGACGCCGGTGCCGATCGGCTGGCGCAAATTTGCGACAGCCGACGAAACACGAGGTTTTTGCCCATCGATTAAACGGACAGAGGGGTTTTTGCGGCTGCTTAAATGATGGGCATAGTGGTCATCTGGCTGCATGTTCTTTGAGCACTTCTTTTGTCGTGCGGCGAAGCAGCGTCGCCGGCGTTCGTCGAGCCGCGGTGAGAAGTCGAAAAGATCCGGTCCCAAGCCAACGGCGCGGTAGAACAACGGAAACGATGCGGAGCAAGCTCGCCGCAGATCCATGCCAAGCCAGCCGCGCGGTAGAACGAGAGGAATGACAGTGCAACATGCCAAGCCAGCGGCGCGGTAGAACGAAAGGAACGACAGAAAGATTACCAGACAGAAAAATGAGCGATGGCGACCGCCAATCCAAAATCCCGAAATCGAAAATCCAAAATCAGCCGCACCCCCCAGATTTACCGTTGCGGCCACGGTTTCGAAGGCTGAGTTGGCCTTGCCGCAACCTGGGTGGCGCAATGGCTTTAGGGCAAGGATTCTGCTGAGACGATTTTTGTTTTTGACAACGGTCATTGTTTTTCCGCAACGGTAATTCGCCGACGGCAAGGCGGCCGCACCGCCCGCCGTTCGGCTGCTGAGAACACATCGCCTGGCGATGATGAGCACGAGGGCGGCGGTCCGACGCCGGCCCCTTCGTGACGAGTTGGGCAGCGCGACGCTCAAGCGTCGCCGCGGGTCTTTGACAACTTACTGCGGGCTTAAAAGCTTTTATAAGCGAACGTTGATGCGTTCGCGCGAGGCCGTAAAGGCATGTCGCGATTGGTGTTGCCGCTAGGCCATGACGCTGAATGCTTTTGTTTTTCACAAGTGTTTAGATCGCGACGACCCTCGCTTGGCTCGCCGGAGGGACGGGGAACGCCCGCTCAACTGTCGGAATCCGACAGTTGGCCAATGGTGGGGGTTCCCGCCGCGTTCTCGACCAGCAGTGCGGGTCGGAAATGGCCCTTGTGTCGGGAACCTACTCCTGCTCCGTCGTGGCGTGGGCCAGGTCCCGCTCGGTCTGCACCAGGTCGGCGATGGCCACGACGGCGCCCTCGAGTGGGATCGCTTCCGCTTCCTCTTTCCAGCGCCATTTGATTTCGAGCTGCCCGTCTTTCAAGCTGCGACCGCCGATCACCACGCGCAGGGGAATGCCGATCAGGTCGGCGTCTTTGAACTTCACGCCCGGCCGCTGGTCGCGGTCGTCCATCAGCACCTCGACGCCCGCGTGCGTCAACTCGCTGTAGAGCTGGTTCGCCACGTCGATCACATCCTGCTGCTTGACGTTCAAGGGCACGAGCAGCACCTCGTAAGGCGCCAGCGACATCGGCCAGAGGATGCCGTTGTCGTCGTGCTTGGTCTCGATCAGCGCGGCGACGATGCGGTTCACGCCGATGCCGTAACAGCCCATGATCGCCGGGTGAAGCTGCTCCTTTTCATCCAGGAACCGGGCGGAAAGGGCCTCGGAGTATTTGGTGCCGAGCTTGAACACATGCCCGACTTCGATGGCCTGCCGCAATTCCAGCCGGCCGTCGCAACGCGGGCAGGGGTCGCCGTCGCCCGCGTTGCGCAGGTCGGCGAACTGGCCGATCTCAAAGTCGCGTCCGCGTGCGGCGCCGGTGAAGTGGGCATCGGCCGCGTTGGCGCCGACGACGGCGCTCGTCACGCCGGCCACGTCGTAGTCGGCCCAGATCGGAATCTTCAGACCGACCGGCCCGGCGAAGCCGACGGGTGCGCCGGTGACGCGCTCGATCACCTCCGGAGGGGCCAGTTCAATTTTGGCCGAGCCGAGCGCGCGGCGGAGCTTGCCTTCGTTGGCCTCGTGGTCGCCGCGAATGAGAACCGCCACCGGTTTTTCGTCGGCCGTGTAAATGAGGGTCTTGATCATAAGATCGGGGCGGCAGCCGAGCATCTTGCTGACGGCCTCGATGCTGCCCGCGCGGGGCGTGTCGACTTTGGCCAGCGGGCCGGCGGGAGCGGCGGCGGGCGGCACGTCGCGGCGGCCGATCTCCGCCCGTTCGAGGTTCGCCGCGTAGCCGCAGGCCGAGCAATGCACGACGCTGTCTTCGCCGTTATCGGCCAACACCATGAACTCGTGGCTGGCGTCGCCGCCGATCGGGCCGCTTTCCGCCTCGACGGCCAGGTAGTCGAGACCGCAGCGGTCGAAGATGCGGCAATAGGCGTGATACATTTTTTCATAGCTTTTATTGAGACCTTCGGCCGACGTGTCGAAGCTGTAGGCGTCTTTCATCAAGAACTCGCTGGTCCTGAGCACGCCGAAGCGGGGCCGTTCTTCGTTGCGGAACTTGGTCTGAATCTGATAGAGCGTGAGCGGCAGTTGGCGATAGCTGGACACGTGCCGCGACACCAGGTCGGTGACGACTTCTTCATGCGTCGGACCGAGGGCCAGATGGACCTGGCGGTTCTGCCGCCGCACCTGAAACTGGATGAGCACGTTGCCGAAGGCTTCGACGCGGCCGGTGCGCTGCCAGAGGTTGATGGGGGTGAGAGCCGGCATGAGCAGCTCGACCGCGCCGGCCAGGTCCATCTCTTCGCGCACGATCTGCTCGGCCTTGCGCAATGCCCGCAGGCCCAGGGGTAGATAGGTGTAGGCGCCGGCCATCAACTGGCCGACCAGGCCGGCCCGCAGCATCAGCACGTGGCTGGGGATTTCGGCCCCTTCGGGCGTTTCTTTCATGGTGGGGATCAGCGTCTGGCTCCAACGCACGGCAGTTTCCTCTTGGGCAAGCGTTTGTTCCGGCGGCATTCTAGGAGAACGGCCGCATTTCGGGCAATGGCCGACCTGGCGGCCAAAAATAAACTAGGCTTCCATCAGGCGAGTTCTCGCCCGCCCGCCACATCTTAGTGCCTATTCTGGAGTCGTGCGATGTTGAAACACCTTTCGGTGGCGTACACGGTTTTTGCTCTCACGTTCTTTGCCAACAGCCCGTCGGTCCTCGCTCATGGTGGTGGTGGCGGCGGTCATGGGGGCGGGGGCGGCGGCGGATTTCATGGCGGCGGCGGTGGTGGTGGACCAAAGTTCCACGGCGGCGGACATCCCGGCGGCGGACATGCGGGTGCTGGTCATGCGGGTGCTGGTCATGCGGGCGGCGGTCATACCCCGTCGCACTCGGCGGGCACCCATGCCGGCCATCATGCCGCGGCACACGCCGCGAATGGCGGTAGCGCCACGAAGACTTCCGCCGGCCCGCGCCGGGGCCAGTCGGCGCATTCGCCCGCGCCGCAGCACACCTTGCCGGGGCTCGGACAGCGCTCGACGACGCGCAACACGCAGCAGGCGAGGCACGAGCTGCACCACGATCATGGCAAAATCGGCCATGAAGTCCGCAACATCCACCACGATCGCCAGAACATCTCGAAAGACAAGCAGCAGTTGTCTCAAGACCGCAAAACGGTGCAAAACGATTGGGTGCAAATCCGCAACGACGCCGCCAGTGGAAACACGAGTGCCCTGAAAGGCGATTGGTCGAACCTGAAATCGGCCGAGAGTTCCCTACGAAATGAGCGCGGGCAACTTGGCGCCGCCGAACACAACTTGCGCCACGACGAACACGCTTTGCGCCACGACCAACGCGACCGCCGGCAAGATCGCCGCCAACTCGATCGCGACGTCAAGGGGCAGCGGACGTCGTCTCGATCTGGCAGCTCGAACATGACCGCGGGCAGTCCGACGACAACGACCAAATCCAGCGCGACAAAATAGTTGGCCGGTCGCATGCGGCCCAGGTTGTCGTCATACACAAAATGCCACGGCGGGATGCGGCGCCAGAGTTCGCTGCGGTCGTCAATCGTTGGATCGTCGACGTAGGAGACTTCGGCCATCGAATTGCCCGTGAGGTGAGATTACGCTTCATTATAGATTCCGCAACGTCAGTTGCCAGCCACATGACGGGTTTCCCCGTCCAGGACATGGTTCCCCACTGCTCCGCCGCCGCTACGTGGCTTTCCTCGGGGCGCAACATCGTCCCGTGGATTGGCGCCCACGGCTAAACTCCGTGGCCGCTACGCGGCCGGGATCCCCACCCTACGTGCATTCCAAAAACTCCTCCGGCGTCCCCTTGCCTTTCGCGTGCTGTACTGTTAGTATTAGTACAGTTCGAGAGGCACTATGGAATTTCGCATCGACCCAGCCAGCCGTTTGCCGATCTACCGGCAGCTCGGCAACCAGGTTCGCGAAGCGGTAGCCCGCGGACGCTTGCGCGCCGGCGAGCAGCTTCCCTCGGTGCGCGATCTGTCGCGCACGCTAGTGGTCAATCCCAACACCGTGGCCCGCGTCTATACCGAGCTGGAACGCGAGGGCGTGCTGCACACGCGGCAAGGGCTGGGCGTGTTCATCGCCGAACCGAAGGCCGAGTTGACCAAGCGTGCCCGAACGCAGCGGCTGCAAGAGTTGCTCGACCGCTTTTTGACCGAGGCGGTCTATCTGGGCTTCTCGGCCGACGAAGTCGTGGCGGCCGTGGCGGAACGGGCCGGCCAGTTTCAATGGAGCAACGCCTGATGAGCGACGCCATCTTCACGCAGCGTCTGACCAAATACTATGGCCGCCGGCCGGTGGTCCACTCGCTCGACCTGCGCGTGCCGCGGGGAAGCGTGTACGGCTTTTTGGGCCGCAACGGGGCGGGCAAGAGCACCACCATCAAAATGCTCACCGGCATGGTCCACCCCGATTACGGCAAGGCGTTCGTGCTGGGCGAAGACGTGGCCCAGCTCACGCCCGCCACGCGCTCGCGCATCGCCTATCTGGCCGAGGGGCATCCGCTGTATCGTTGGATGACGGTGGGCGAGATGGCCCGCTTCGCCCGATCGTTTTACCCGACCTGGAACGACGGCCTGTTGGAGCAGATTCTCGATCATTTCGCGCTGCCGCGGCGCGGCAAGATTCGCCGCCTCTCCAACGGGCAACGGGCACAGCTATCGCTGGCCTTGGCCGTGGCGCCCGATCCGGAGCTGTTGATCCTCGACGACCCCACGCTGGGGCTGGACACGGTGGTCCGCCGCGATTTTCTGGAGTCGCTGATTCAGGTGATTCAGCGTCGCGGGCGGACGATCCTGTTCAGCTCGCACATCTTGGGCGACGTGGAGCGCGTGGCCGACCGCATCGGCATTCTGGTCGACGGCGTGTTGCGGGTCGATTGCCCGACCGACGCCTTCAAAGAATCGGTGCGGAAGATCGTGCTGGAGTTCGCTCGCACGCCGCCGGAGTTTCCCGGCTGCGCGGGGCTGGTCAGCCATCGGCAGTCGGGGATGAGCTTGGAACTGGTCGTGGTGGGTTTTGGCGACGAGCAGCGGCAGGTGTGCGAGTCGCTGGAGCCGCGGGCCATCGACGTGTTGGAGCTGAACCTGGAAGACGCCTTTATTGAATACACACGCGGGCCGCGACGTTCGCTGCCCGTCTTTGCCTCGGAGAATCGCGATGTGGAAAGCGCCCCGAGATCAATGGTTTTCGATCGTCGGCCCTTCGTACACGCATTTCGCGCGGCAGTCGTCCAGCTTCCAGCAATCATCGGGCAAGATGAGGTTTTCAGGACCGACCGACCGCCACGAAGGGATCTACCTGGTGAGCGGCGGGCAGGTTTGGCGGGTCGATTTGGCCAGCCGTGCCGCTGAACTTTTCTATCCGTCAACGGACGCGGTGAGCCTCTCTCCGTCGCCGGTTGTTACTCAAGCTCCGGCTGATAAGATTCCGGAAGATTGGAGCGGGGGAACGTATTACGTATTGTCGGGAGCCGGCCTGCTGGTGCGGACGCCCACGGAGGTCATCGGCGTCGATTTTCAGGGCCGGAAGCGCACCGCCTGGCCTATTCCGGAAAAGCTGCGCGGCCGAGATTTCACCTGGTATGAATTGACTGATGGCACCGCTCTGGTCGCGGAGCAGCACACCGACGGGGACGCGTATTGGATGGAGTATCACTGGATCGACGAGGGGGGGAACATCACTCGCGAGGAAGAGGTTCGCTTCGAGCCCCGCCCGCCGGCATCGAAGCAATACTGGATGATCGCGGCCGTCGTGCCGCAAACTTTCTTTATGTCGCTGATGTCGAACGTAGTGCTGCCGAACCAAGCCGTCCAGCGGGGGTTGCAGCCTGACTATGCGGCTGCCTTGGCTCAATCGCTGACCGACGGCTGGACGGCGATGCTGGCGGTATTGCTATTGTCGGCAGTGCTGGCCTGGCTGGCCTATCGGCGGCAGGCACGGTTCGCGTTGCCGGGCGCGGGGGCGTGGGCGGTGTTTGTGTTTTTATTCGGTTTGCCCGGCTGGCTGGCGTATCGCTGGCATCGGCGGTGGCCGGTGCTGGAAGCGTGCGGAGAATGCCGCAAGTCCGCGCCGCGCGATCGCGACACTTGCGCCGCCTGCGGTCACCTTTTCGCCCCGCCGCCGCCGGTGGGAACCGAAATCTTCGCGTGATCGTGTGCCCAGAACAGGGCCAGGCCACGATTCATGCCTCTTCAGCTTTCCTTAATGGAACTGCCTCACGCGTAGAACTTCGACACGGTTCGCGGCCGCGTCGACCCGAAAGGTGACGGCCAAGGGAGCGACGAACATAATTCGGCGGTCGCCCTCTCGCGATTCGCTGCATCCATAGGGACCGCTTTTTCAGCAAATGATCCGCCTTGCCGGTCGCGGCCGTGATTTTCCGCCGCGTCGGCGAATCGGCGCGCAGCCATATCGTGGCCAGTTCATCAGTGGCCGTTTGCTTCCATTCCAGTGCGAAGTTCACAGCCGCTCCAGCCGAGCAAGCACTTCTTCGGTACTGTATCCCGGCTCCTGTTCTCTGCGCTTCCACTCTTCCTCGCTGAGCGGCGGCTCACTGTAACCCGGAGGCGGACTTGCGCTAATGGGCATAAACATCCCAATGAGTTGCCCCGACTCATCGCACAAATCCAGCGGTTGGCTCAGGTTGAGAAGTTTGCTGCGCAATGCTGCATCGACCGTTATTTGTGCCATCGATGGCTCCGTTGTTCGTAGCAATCGCGGCAGGGCTGAAAGGGAGCGGTTCTTCAGCAGCGCCCACCTCGCCCTTGCCGCAATAAGTATTGTAGCACGCTTCCCTGCGAAGTGACACGCCCGACGACCGTGTAGCCGATGGCGCATGCCCGTCTCACCCTGCCTCGATTGCCGACGCCCAGCGGCCTACAATGGGTCGACAGCGGATGGTACGCGACCGAAGCAGCATGTCCGAAGACACTGACCTCCAACAACAGCTTATCGACGCCAGCAGCGACAGCGGGCAAACGCCCGGCTTTCGCCACGCCGCGGCCAAAGTGCGCGAGTTCCCGCAAAAGCCCGGCGTTTATCTGATGAAAGACTCCGCCGGCCGCGTGATCTACGTCGGCAAGGCCAAAAGCCTGCGGGCCCGCGCCGGCAGCTATTTTTTGAAGGCCGCCGCACTCGACCGGCGCACCGCCGAGCTGGTGCGGGAGATCTGCGACATCGACTACATCGAGGCCGAGAGCGAAGTCGACGCCCTGCTGGCCGAGGCCCGGCTGGTCAAAGACGTGCAGCCCAAGTTCAACCAGGAGCTGAAGGACGACAAGACGTTCCCCTATCTCGAAATCTACACCCGCGAAGATTTTCCGCGCGTCGAGTTCACCCGCGAGCCGAGTGAGCGGGGCACGAAGCTCTACGGCCCGTTCGCCAGCGCCAGCGGCCTGCGGGGGGCCATCCAGGTGCTGCAGAAAATCTTCAAGTTTCGCACGTGCGGCCTCGACATCGACGAGGGCGACGAGAAGTGGCGCTGGTTCCGTCCCTGCCTGCTGGCCAGCATCAACCAATGCACCGCGCCCTGCAACTTGCGGATCGGCAAGGAAGAATATCGCCGCGACATCCACCGCCTGCGGATGTTTTTGGAGGGGAAAAAAAGCTCGCTCCTGAAGCAGATGCGCAAAGAGATGGCGGCCGCCGCCAAGGAGCTGCGGTTCGAGCGGGCCGCCCGGCTGCGCGACGAAATCCGCATGCTGGAAACGCTCGACGAGCGCGGCGAGCTCGACACGCACGTCCAGCCCGAAGTGTTTTATATCGACCCCAAAAAGGGCCTGGCCGGGCTGAAGAAGGTGTTGAAGCTGGCCGAGCCGCCGCGGGTGATTGAAGGCGTCGACATTGCCCACTTGGGCGGCGGCGAGACGGTGGCCAGCCTGGTGCAGTTCATCGACGGCCTGCCTTTCAAGCCGGGCTACAAACGCTACAAGATCCGTTCGGTGGCCGGCGTCGACGATTTCGCCAGCATTCACGAGGTGGTGGCGCGGCGCTTTCAGCGGCTCGACGCCGAGCAGGAGGCCTTTCCCGACTTGTTGCTGATCGACGGCGGCAAGGGCCAGCTCAGCGCCGGGCTGGCGGCGTTCGAGTCGCTGGGCATTCAGCCGCCGACGGTGATCTCGCTGGCCAAGCGGGAGGAAGAGATTTACCTGGCCGGCGTCGACGAGCCGTTGCGGCTGAGCCGTCACGCCTACGCGCTGCGGCTATTGCAATACGTCCGCGACGAGGCCCACCGCTTCGCCCAGCACTATCACCACATTCTGCGGCGCAAGTCGACGCTGGGGGAGTCATAGCTCAGCGATTGGCGCCGCAACAAAACTTGTACTTTTTGCCGCTGTTGCAGGGACACGGCGCGTAGCGGTCGATTTTAGCGTGCTTTTGGGCGGGCTGATGAGTCCCTTGGACCGGCATGGCCATGCGCGCCTTCGGCGCGGGGCTGCTGCGCGAAGCGGCCGTGAAACCCCGCTGATGCATTCGCGGGAACATCTCCCCGTGCCGGCGAATCATCGGTTCTATAAGCGAACGCCGAAAGTCGTCAAATTCCTCGTCATCCATGTCGAGACTCGACTGCATATCCGCGATCGCCGCGTCCTGTTGGTCGGCCGGCAACAACGCCAAGTTGTAGCACAGTTGACTAAGCGTTAACGCCTTGCTCAGGTCTTCCTGCGATCCATCGGTCTGATCGAGCAAGGGCTTGGCATAAGCCGCAAATGCCTCTCCGAAGGCGCCCATGTCCAAATCCCTCCATGTGGTTGCACCAACGATTGTCGAACGGCGGCCAGCCAAAGCACGGCCCTCACCACGAGTGGCCGTCGCTGGCCGCGAGGCGTCATTCTATCAGAGCCAAGACGTTACACAAAGCGATTTCTCGACACGGCACCTTGGCGGGCGATTGAAAAAAATGGGCACGGGCCAGATGACTCCGACCCGTGCCCCGGCGCTGGTTCCGCTCTCGCCGCGCTAGGGCGGCGGTTCAGGTTTCGCGGTCGTAACTCGACCGCACGACCTTGGGATTGCGTTTCGTCTGTCCGCGCGGCGGCGTTTCCCTCGAAGAGGTCGGTCCTTCCTCCGTCGCTTCCGGCACACGCAGAGTCGGATCGAGTTCGGGCTTTTTTTCCGCGTCGTCGCCATTGGCCTTGGAGCCTTCCTCGTCGCCGCGCGGCGGGGCCGGCGTCGGCTCTTTCTTGCCGTTGCCCTTTTGATAGGTCGGCGACGAGCGTTCGGGCATCGCCGAACCCGGCACCACGGCCGGCGCCGCATAAACCGGGTTGCCGCAGGGATCGAGCGGCACGCGATACACCACCGTCCGCGGCACGCGATAGGTATAGGTCACTGGCACGCGCTTTTCGACACGCACCGGCACCTGCACCGTTTCTTCGATCTGCTCTTGGCGGCAGACGCGGACCGGGATTTCTTCGACTTGTTCTTCTTGCACGTAGCGGGTCGTGGTGACGGGCACCTTTCGCACGACTTCTTCCGTCACCATCCGGCAGACGCGCACCGGAACTTTGTTCTCGACGTGCTCCACCACCTGCTTGCAAACCGTGAACGGCACGCGCCGCACTTCTTCTTGCCGCACCATGCGGCAGATCTGCACCGGAACTTTGCGCACCATCTGCTCATCCACATAGCGGCAGACCTGCACGGGCACCTTTCGCACTTCGGTGCGCGGCATGAGCGTCGTCTGCGGAACCTGGGCGGTCACGACGTTCGGTATCCACACGCGTTGGGTTTCGACGACGCCCGGCCGCTGCTCCGGCAACCAGAACAGACCGCCGCGTTGATACGCCGACTGACCGGTGAGCGGATCGACCACGCACGTGCCCGACTGCCAACGCAACCGGTTGCGGACCGGACCCGGACGATAAACTTGCTGCTCGGCGAAGCCACCTTGGTCGACTTGCACGGGGCGATAGGTGGTCACCGGATCCATCACGGTGTAGGCTTCCTCGCGCTCGATGGTTTCGGTCACCGGGCGGCGGACCACATAGCGCTCTTCGCGCTCTTCGGTTTCCAACACGGGCCGGTTGACGATGTACCGCTCTTCGCGCTCGGCGGTCTCCAGCACGTTGCGCGTCACGTCGTAGCTGCGGTCTTCAATTCGCTCTTCCCATTCAGGCCGCTGGACGAAGTAGCGCTCTTCGCGCTCGCTGGTTTCGCAGACCGGCTTGAGCACCACACGGCGCTGGGTGCGCATCTCGGTCTCCCAGACCGGGCGATAGCTTGTCACCTTCCGCGCCTCGAGCACGTCTTCATACTCGACGCGGAAGGCATTGACTTGCCTCTCGTCGTAGACCGTGCCGTATTCGAGCCGGTATTCCTGGCACGGCGCCTGCGCCTTGACGGCCGACACCAACGCCAACGAAGCAATCAAAGTAAACAGTGTTTTCATCGCTACGCTTCCTTCCTCGCGCTGGCACCCTCAAGCGTTCCCGCTTTCAGTGCTCCCCCCCTGCGTTCTTACTTAATACGCCGGAGGCGCTTCGGCGGGTTAGCTATGCTAAACAGGCACCGAAGGCCCATTAAGAGAATGTGGCCGACTAAACGCCAAGCTGCAAACGGAAAAGTTTGACATCGGGGCGAAGGCGGCGCGCAAGTCCAAATAGGCCAATGGCTTTGGGCGGGAAAAAATCCCTAAAGATTTCGCCCCAAGCGGGCCGAAACGGCGCGTTTTTGGGGGCTTGACAAGGTCGGAAAAAGGCCAATTTCTACTGCCTTCGGTGGCTGGGGCAGAAGCTGGCCGTGAGCGACTCGGCAATCACCAAAACGCGCCGTCGGCCAGCGATGCCCCGGTGGTGGCGCTACCGGGGCATCGCCGCGGCCGAGCGTCAAATGGGGAAATGGCCGAGCGCGCGGCTCTGCCCCAGCCACCGCCATTCGTCTCAACGACCGCCGAGCGCAGTATAGTAAACGGTCGTTTCATCACTTTTGCCTGACATCACTGTGCCGATCGACTTCGACGAACTGGAAGCGTTGATCCGCCACGATCCGCGCGGGCGCGGCGTGGCCAGCTATCGCCGCGACGGCAAGTGGTTGCAGTCGGGCAGTCTCGGGGCCGCGGCCCGCCATCTGGCCGAGCGCGCCTCGACCGTCGGCATCGTCACGGGCTTTTGCGTCGCCGACCTCCCCGTTCCCGTGGCCGAAACCGACGGTCCGCCCGGCGCGCTCTATCTGGCACGCGCGCTGGAGGCGTTGGGCAGCGAGTTGGTCTTCATCACCGACCGCTATGCGCGGCCGCTCTTGGAGATCGGTTGCCGGCTATGGCGACTCAACGCCCGGCTGCTCGAGGCGCCGGTGGACCGCGCGCAGGCCGGACCTTGGATCGAGCAGTTCCTGGCCTCGCCGATCGCGGCACGCTTGACCCATCTGATTGCCATCGAGCGTGTCGGTCCGAGTCACACGCTCGAATCGCTCTCTGCGCAGCCGCGCGGCGCCGCACCGCCGCTCGACCGCTTCGCCGCGGAAGTGCCGGTGGAAGCTCGTGACCGCTGCCACAACATGCGCGGCGTTGTCATCGACAGCCACACCGCGCCGCTGGACCGCTTGTTCGAGGCGTTCCGTTCCGGCGAGCATCGTGTCACGACCGTTGCCATCGGCGACGGCGGCAACGAGATTGGCATGGGCAGCCTTGCCTGGGAGCAATTGCGCGCCGCCTTGAGCGATGCGCACGCGGGACGCATCATCTGCCGCATCGCAGCCGACTTTTTGATCTTGGCCGGTGTGAGCAACTGGGGCGCCTACGCGCTGGCGTGCGCCGTGGCCGCATTGCGCGGCCGAAGCGATTTGATTGCCGATTGGTGCGGCCTGCGGCAGCGAGCGCTGATCGAGTCGCTGGTCTCGGAGGGCGGTGCCGTCGACGGCGCCACTCGTTGCCAGGCGGCGACGGTCGACGGCCTGCCGCTCGACGACTATCTCGCGATGTTGGAAAGCATCAGGGAGGTTTGCACCGGCCGCTCCCCTCGGAAGCTGTAAAACCCTTGTTTGCCCGGCCCCCGCTTATGACCTAGTCTTTAGCAACCATTGCCTTGGTCGTTGCGTTGTTGCCGGAAAGCACCTTAAATGGCCCAATCGCCTTTGTCGAACGAACCACTGACGGGGTCGGCATTTGCGCCGTCGGCCGTGCCGATGGTATCGCGCCCGAACGGCCCGCAGGCGGCCAATAGCGGCATTCGGCAACTCAACTCCCTGCTCAACCAACTCGAAGACGAGAGCCGTGGCGACACCGCACACTCGGACCAGGCCCGCGAGTGGCCGGTGGAAAACCGCCTCATCGAGGCCCGTCTGGGGATCGCCAGCAGCCTCTATCGGGCGCTGCGCTGGAAACACGAGCCGACCGCCCGGCATTGCCTGCGCGTCACGCTGGGCTGCTCGTCGTGGTCGATCGAACTTGGGCTTTCGGCCGAAGAGCGCGACCGGATCGAGCTGGCGGCCCTGCTGCACGACATCGGCAAGATCGGCGTGCCCGACAACATTATCACCAAGCCCGGCCCGCTGACGCCGCAAGATGCGGCCGTCATGGACGCCCATTGGCCGATGGGTCAGGAAATCCTGCGAAGCAGTTGCGCCTCGCCGGGCGTGCTCGACATCGTGGCCGCGGCGGCAAGCTGGTTCGACGGCAGCAAGTCGCACGTCGAACGGCCGAACGCCGAACTGCCGCTGGGCGGACGAATGCTGGCCATCGTCGACGCCTTCGACGCCATGATGACCGACCATGTCTACCGGCGGGCCTTCTCGCGCGAACGAGCGTTCAACGAGCTGTACCGCTGCGCCGGCACGCAGTTCGACCCGGAGCTCGTAAAGCTGTTTACCGAATCGCGCGACTTCGACCACGTGAAACTGCGCGAGACGGTGGCACGGCGCTGGCTGCACGAACTCGAGCCCGAAACGGCCAACCGCCAATGGCGACACAACGAGACATCGCTGCCGGAGGCCGCCCCACAGCCTGTGCCGCTGTTCCAGCAGCGGTTGCTGGCCAGTATGTACGACGCGGTGATCTTCATCGACGGCACAGCCAAGATCATCGAATGGAACCGCGGGGCCGAGCGGCTGACCGGCATCAGCGGGGCCAGCGTCTATCAACGCGCCTGGCTGCCCAGCGTCGTCGAGCTGACCGACGAGCAGGGCGTACGCTTCGAAGACGAGAATTGCCCCGTGACCTACGCTCTGCGGACCGGAGTGCAATGGCTGCGCCGGCTGAGGGTCCGCGGCCGCGGCAACCGCGAGCTGGCGGTCGATGCTCACGCGATTCCCGTGGTCTGCGCCGACGGCATCACGCGCGGGCTGGTGCTGGTGTTGCACGACGTTTCGTCGGAGATTTCGCTGGAGGCGCGGTGCGAGAACCTCAAGGAGAAGGCGGCCCAAGATCCGCTTACGCAACTGGCCAACCGTGCCGAGTTCGACCGCGTCCACACCCGCTTCGTGGCCGCCCACGTCGAGACGCATTTGCCGTGCAGCCTGATCATCAGCGACATCGACCGCTTCAAGCTGGTGAACGACACGTTCGGGCACCCGGCCGGCGACGAAGTGATTCAGTGTTTTGCCCGGCTGCTGAAAAGCTCCAGCCGTCCGGGCGACCTGGTGGCGCGATATGGCGGCGAGGAGTTCGTGCTGTTGTGCGCCGACTGCGACAACGCGGCGGCGGTGCGCCGGGCGGAAGAGCTGCGCAAAGCGTTCGGCCGCATCGCTCAGCCGGCGCTGGGCGGGCGGCGGGTAACCGCCAGTTTCGGCGTGACGGAGATTCAGCCGGGCGACACGCCGGAGACCATGCTTCGCCGCGCCGACCGGGCCCTGCTCGACGCCAAGGAGAACGGCCGCAACCGTGTGGTGCAGCTTGGCAGCGGCGGCGACCGAGGCGAGGGTGCCGGCGACGAGAACCTGGCGACGCCGGTCTCCGCCGGCAACCTACTGGCCGAACGCACGCTGATCAGCGAGGCGCCGCTGCCGGTGTGCATCGAAAAGCTGCGCGGATTTGTGGCCGATCAGCACGGCGTCATCGAATCGACGAAAGGCAATTCGATTCGTGTTCGCGTGGGGGACGCGCCAAGTTCGTTTTTCCGCCGCATCACCGACCGGCCCGTACTGTTGGTCATGCAGATCGAGTTCGAGGACGTGGAAGCCCAGCGGCACCAGCCCGCCCACGAGCGCCGCTACGGCAACGCGCGCACCCGCATCCAGCTCACCATCGCGCCGAAGAAAGACCGCGACCGCCGGCGGATCCAGTTGCAAGAGCGGGCCCGGCAGCTTCTGGTCAGCTTGCGGTCGTATCTGATGGCCGCCGAGTGGGAGGCGTGAGATTTGAAATTTGAAATTCGCAATTTGCAATTTGCAATAGTCGGCTGGGGCTCCTCTCCAGGCCCAGCCCCGCGCACTATTTCAAATTGCGAATTTCAAATTGCAAATTGCAAATTCTCTCACCCGCGCAAGCGCATGAAGTACCGCTGCACCTCGCCCATGCAGCATTCGCCGCTGGGCGACAGAGCGGTGCAACGGGCCTCGGCCGACTTGGTGCGGGCCAGCAGCTCTTTGACGCGCCGCGTGCTTTGCTCGCGCACGTCGGCCTCGATCTCTTCGCAAGTAAAGCCGAAGCACGGGCAGATCGGGGCGGTCGGATCCTTGGGCCAGGCCGGGTGCAGCAAGCTGTCGCTTGGCACCCAGCGATCGAACTGGTCGAAATAACCGACTTCGCACCGCGGAAAGGGGCAATAACAGGCCGACTCCGGCAGGTTGCGTCGGTCGTCGGGCGAAAGCTGCGCCGTCAGCGTCTCGCCGCCAACCGCGATGCCCAGCGAGCCGCACCGCGGACAATGGGCGGTGCCCGTGTCGTCCGGTTCGCGGACAAAAGCTTTGTTCATGGCGTCGTTTTGTAGAACTTCGTAAGGTGGGACCAGCGAGCTTGCTAGCGCCGGCCCACCATCGTCAGGCGTCAGGCATCAGATTGTTTGTCCTGACGCCTGACGCCTGAAACCTGACGCCTCAAATCGGTGGGCCGGCGCTCGCAAGCTCGCTGGTCCCACCTTACGTCAAGTCCGCAAGGCGAAACAACTCCGCTTCGAGCTTCGCGAGCCGCTCGGCAAGCTGCGTTTTCGTCTCGCTCAGGTCGGCCAACTGCTCAGGCGGCTCGTAGGCGAACAAATAGAACTTCACCTTCGGCTCGGTGCCCGAAGGTCGCACGGCCACGTAGTTGCCGTCGGCTGCCAGATCGAAAACGACCATGTCGCCCTGGGGCCCTTCCAGAGGCTGGCGGCCCGCCGAGCTGATCAGCACCTGTCGCTCGTAGTCGCGCATCTGGCGGACCTTCATCCCGGCCAGCATTTTCGGCGGCGATGAGCGAAAGCCCTCCATCAGCTTGCGCATCCGCGTCATCCCTTCGCTGCCGGGCATCGTCTTCGACACCGTCCGCTCGGCATGGCACCCATGTTGCCAGTAGAGCGAATCGAGCTTTTCATAAAGCGTTTGGCCTGCCGCCTTGGCACGGGCGGCAAACTCGGAGAGCATCAGCGCGCCTGCCGCGGCGTCTTTGTCGCGCGCGTAAGTGCCCGCCAGAAAGCCGTGCGATTCTTCGCAGCCGAGCAAGAACCGCCGCGGGCCGACCTCGTCCATCAATCCGCCGATCCACTTGAAGCCGACCTGCAGGTCGCCGTAAGTCGTCACGCCATAGGAATCGCCGATGCGGCGGATCAACTCCGTGGTTACGAGCGTCTTCACCAGGTAGTCTTTCGGCGACAAGTTGCCCGCATACTTGCGGCCTTCGAGCACGTGCTCGGCCAGCAAGGCGCCGATCTGGTTGCCGGTGAAGACGTACCAATCGTCGCAGCCCGGCTTGCGCGGCGCCGCGCAGCCGAGACGGTCGGCGTCAGGGTCGGTCGAGAGCACCAAGTCGGCGTGGGTTTGGCGTGCCCGGTCGATCAGCGTGTCGAAGGTGCGCGGGTTTTCGGGGTTGGCCACATGATCGGGCACGTTGGGGAAATCGCCGTCGGGCGTGGCGTGCGGGCCGAACAACTCGACCTCCGTGAAACCGGCCGACTGCAACACCGGCAGCACGCTGGTGGTTCCCACTCCGTGCATCGGCGAGTAGAGGATCTTGAGCGCCCGCGGACCGGACAGGCTCAGCAGCCGCACCTGACTGCGATACTCGGCGTCGACCTCTTCCTGGCAATACTCGATGCGGCCATCGGCCAGCGCCTCGGCAAATGGCACGCGGGCGATGTCTTGCGCGGCCATGACCCGCTCGATGACGCCCCGATCGTGCGGGGGCAAGAGCTGGCCGCCGGTCGACCAATAAGCCTTCACGGCGTTGTCGCTGGGCGGATTGTGGCTGGCGGTCACCATCAGGCCGCAAGAACATTTTTTGTGACGCACCGCGAACGACAGCTCGGGCGTGCTGCGGAAGCCGTCGAGGAACCAGACCTTGAATCCGTTGGCGGCCATCACCTCGCCGCACAGCTCGGCGAAGTGCCGCGACCGGTGTCGCGTATCATAAGCGATGGCACATGACGGGGCCGTTTGGCCGGCGGCAGACTTCACATAGTCGGCCAGGCCCTGAGCGCTTTCGCCGATGGTGCGGTCGTTGATGGCATTGGACCCGACCGGGTACATTTTCCCTCGGCGTCCGCCCGTGCCGAAAGGGATGACGGTCCAGAAAACATCGTCGAGCTGCTGCCACTTTGCGGCCCGAATATGGTCCGCAACCTGGGCCGCGTAATCGCGGTAGCGAGGCTGGGTGAGCCAGATGCGGATATTATCGGCGGCGGTGGTGGAGAGCTGTCGCCGTTGGACGGCCTGGGCAATCTGTTCCAACTCCGTTTGGTATTCATTCGGCATGGTGGTAATGTGGCTGGGCTTAGGGGTTGGTGAGCAGGTTTATTGTGCCGCTCTGAGCGTTGCGAGGAAAGAGGCCGGCAATTGGGTTCAGGGTTCAGGGTTCAGATGAGGGATGAGGGATGAGACGATTTTGGATTTTGGATTTTGGATTGAGGTCTTGGGTCTTTCTGCTCCACGCCTGGCTTCCAATTGCCAGTTTGCAATTTGCAATTTGCAATTTGCAATTTGCAATTTGCAATTTGCAATTTCCGCTGAACCCCGAACCCTGAGCCCCTCCCGTGCCCGAACCCATCATCAGCGTTTCCGGACTGCGGGGCGTCGTTGGCGAAAGCCTCACGCCGCTGGTCGCTTTGCGCTACGCGGCCGCATTCGCCGAATTGCTGCCGCCCGGACCCATCGTGATCAGTTGCGACGGCCGGGCGACGGGACCGCTCTTGGCCGATGTGCTCCGCGGCGGATTGGCCGCGGCCGGCCGCGACGTGCTCGATGCCGGCATCGCGGCCACACCGACGACCGGCGTGCTCGTGCGCCAGTTCGCCGCGGCCGGAGGCATCCAGATTTCGGCCAGTCACAACCCGCCGCAGTACAATGGCCTGAAGCTGTTTTCCGGCGAGGGACGCGTGCTTCCGGCGGCGATCGGCGCGCAGGTCATGGCCCGCTACCGCGTCGGCGAACCACGATGGGCCGCGCATCAACACATTGGCCACAGGTCGGTTTGCGACGACACGACGGGCCGGCATTTGGAGCTGGTGCTGTCCACCATCGAGGTTGATCGCGTGCGGCGGCGGCGGTTCAAGGTGCTGCTCGACGGCAATCACGGTTCCGGCAGCTTGCTTGGGCGCCGGCTGCTCGACGCGCTCGGCTGTCAGGTGACGCTGTTGGGCGGCGAGCCGGACGGCCGGTTCGAACATCCGCCGGAACCGATCGCGGAGAATCTGGCAGGCGTGTTGGCCCAGGTTGTCGAGGCGGGTGCCGACGTCGGGTTTTGCCAGGATCCCGATGCCGACCGTCTGGCCGTGATCGACGAAGCGGGCAGTTATCTCGGCGAAGAATACACGCTGGCATTGTGTGCGTCGAACGTGCTCGGTACGCGGTTGGGGGCGGTGGTCACGAATTGCTCCACCAGCCGCATGACGGAAGACGTGGCGCGGCGGTCCGGCGTGCCGTTTTTTCGCTCGGCCGTCGGAGAGGCGAACGTGGTCGACGCGATGTTGGCCCAGGGTGCGGTGTTCGGCGGGGAAGGGAACGGCGGCGTGATCGATCCGCGCGTGGGCTACGTGCGCGACAGTTTCGTGGCCATGGCCCTCGTGCTTGATTGGATGGCCGGGCGCGACCTACCCATCAGCCGCCTGGCCGACGAGCTGCCGCGGTATGAAATCGTGAAGACGAAGATCAGCCAGCCAGCGTCGGACGTGGCAGCCGGCCTGCGTCGCCTGGAAGCCCATTTCCGCGACGCGCAAGCCGACCGTCTCGACGGTCTGCGGCTCGACTGGCCGGGCAAGTGGCTGTTGGTGCGCGCGAGCAACACCGAGCCGATCGTGCGCGCCATTGCCGAGGCGCCCACGGTGGCCGAAGCCCAGCGCCTCTGCGACGAAGCCGCCGAGGTGCTGGCGGCCCAGGCCGAAAAACGGCCGTAGAATTCTCCGGCGCGGCGGCGTCACCGGTGGCCAGACAGCGGCTCGAGCAGGTGCGGAAGATTGCCCGCCGAGTCGAACGGCAAGTCGCGCAGCTCGCTCAACACTTGCAGATCGCCGCGCTCGCGGGCCTCCGGCCAATAGGCCTGCGAACACTCCACTTCAGCCAAGTCGAGCGTGTTGCGGATCCAGAGAATCTTGGCGTCCATCGGCCCGGTCAGCCCGATCGTCGGCAGCGCCGCGTCGAGAATCTCGCGGTCGGTGTCGAGGTTCACCGGCATCATCGTGCCCGCCACGTTGCCGCTGGTCAGACAGTTGATCCGCGTCTTGACGTGGTCGATCTGGTTCATGGCCCGCGTCGTGCAAAACTCGACCAGGCCGATGCCCGCCGCGTTGCCGTGCGTCTCTTCCGTCAGGCCGCGGACCACAATCCGCTTGACCTTGGGATATTCGTCGGGCGCGGCGCGGTGAAACTGAAACTTGCGGCCGACCACGTTGGTGTCGACGCCCGCGCCGCTGATGTTCTTGCCAAGCTGGTCGATGAACAGGATATCGACCAGCGAAAACGGCAGCCTGGGCATCCATTGCCGGGCCTGCTTGAGCAGCTCGCGCTCACGGGCTTCGAGTTCGTCGGCGGTGACGGCCGCGATCTTGGCCGTCTGGTCGTAGCCGTTTTCGAGAATCGCCAGCCCGCCCACGATGCGGCAGCGTTCGAGCACGCGGCCGGCCACGCTCCGCACGATCTGCGGAAAGCTGTAATCGAGAATGGCCCGGTGATAAACCTTGGCGCCCTCGTGCTTGCCCAGGCCGATGAGCATCATCTTCATCAGCCCGCTCTCCACGTCGCCCACGAAGTCGGTGTGCGGCTTCACGCGGCCCACCACCAGCACGTGGTCGGCCTGCGAGGCGTGCTTGTCGAAGTGGACCGGAAAGCCCTCCGCCGTCTGGCAGACGACGATCGTCTCCATGCTCGACTTGATCGGGCAACCGCAAAACTCCTCGGTGATGCCGTAGCCTTCGACGATGGCCCGCTGACCCTCGGCCGTGCCGCCGCCATGGCTGCCCATCGCCGGCACGATGAACGGCCTGGCGGAAAGGCCCTGAAAGAACTGGGCCGCGGCCTTGATGATCAGATGAATGTTGGCGATGCCGCGGCTGCCGGCCGTGATGGCCACCGTCTGGCCGGGCTTGACCTTGTGTTCCAGGCCGATCCGGCCCAGTTCGGCGCGGACCGCCGCCGGAACGTCGTCGATGCGCGGGGCCTCGAAAATCTGGCGGACGCGAAAGAATTTGGGATAGCTTGACATGCGGTTCTCCGGGGCGCAAATCGTAATCTTTGATTTTAGTTGCTGTTAGATCGAGCGTCTACGGGCAGGAGGTAGGGTGGGACCAGCGAGCTTGCGATCGCCGGCCCACCGATTGCGACGTCCATTGCGGTGGGCCGGCGCTCGCAAGCTCGCTGGTCCCACCCTACGATGCTTTTTGCCCCATCGCTCAATTCACGACTGACAAAGCACTAGATCAGATCCAGCGGCCGGGTGCGGCGCTTCAGCCGGTTGCACTCCGCGCAGATGCCGTTGACGATCAACTGGTGGCCCAGAACGCGGAACTGGTGCTCGCGGGCAACCGCGTCGCGAAGCTGCTTGATTTCGTCGCTGCGGAACTCGATCAGCTTTCCGCAGCGTTCGCAGTGCAAGTGATCGTGCTGTGGGTAGCCGTAATCGTGCTCGTAGACTTTGCGGCCTTTGAGGTCCATTTCTCGCAGCAGGCCCGCCTCGACCAACTCGCCGAGCGTGCGGTAGACGGTCGCCCGGCTCACCGCCCGGCCGGCGTCCACTTCGCGCAATTGGGCCAACAACTCGTCGGCGTCGAAATGCCGATGGCGGCTGAAGACCTGCTCGACAATGGTCCGGCGTTGCGGTGAGCGGCGTTTGCCCCGGCTTTGCACGAACTCTTCGAACCGCTCCAGCGGCGAGAGCGCGACTTCAACCGTGCCTAGCGAGAAATCGTGCGACATGAATCAGCGGCGCTTGGGGAGGAGCGAACCGTTCCATTTTAGGCCGGCATGGAGGCGAAGCAACCCCCAACGCGATCCTGCGGCACGCGCTGCATCGCCTCGGTGGTCGGGTTGCAGTCGTGCAAGACGATCGTGCCGTTTGCGGTCAGCACTTCCAACGAGTTGGTCACGTCGCGATAGACTTGCTCGTGCTCGAGCCAGCCGTCGATAAACACCAAGTCGAAAAAGCCGGGCGCGTGAAACGCGCCGAAGAAATCGTCGGACCTGCCGCAAAAAATCATCGTGCCAGGCAGCCGCCATCATTATAGAGAGCCGAGTACGGGCGACGCCGCGCCAGCGGCGCCGGCACAATGCCCGCAGACCGCCCATTGTCAAAGTGCATTTCGGCGCCGGTTGCCGCGTGAAGAATCTCACCGGCAATTTCGTTGACATCACCGCGCCAAAGGTGTAACGTCACCTCTTGGAGCAGGCGCTGTCATTTCGCTCCGGCCTGTTCCGTGTCCCGTCTGCGTTTTTCTACGTCGTTGGAAGGAGTCGGGCATGAGGCTGCCTGCGTGCCGTTGGCGTCGAGTGGGAAGCTCGAACGGCGATGAGCTTACGTGTGTGCATCCGCGCGTTCACTGCCGAGGTGGCCGCGTCACCGCCGGGATCTGCGGAGACTGCGCGTGCCGCGAAGAGCAAACGGAGGATGGCCTTCCCAGGCCGTCCAGTGCGGACGCAGCCGCGGCTGACCCGCTTTCAGCCGGGCCGCACGCTGGCGAAGCTCGCGCCATGACCTGGTGCGTGGGCATGACGACCGCCCCGCGGGCGCGGCCCACGCTCGAACGGTCGCTTTCGTCGTTGATCGCCGCGGGTTGGAATCAGCCGCGACTGTTCGCCGAGCCGCATACCTCCGTGCCGGCGAACTTGAGCGAACTTGCCGTCACTTGGCGCGACCGCAAGCTGGGCGCGTTTCCGAATTGGTATCTTGGCCTGAGCGAGCTCTTCTTGCGCGAACCGCTGGCGGATGCGTACCTGATGTGCCAGGACGACGCGATCTTCGCCGAAGGCGCGCGCGATTATCTCGAACAAGATCTTTGGCCGGCGGCGGACGTCGGCGTGGTCTCGATCTACACGCCGACGCACTGGAGCAGGGGCGCGCCGCGCGGCTTTCACGTCGAGACGCACGGCTGGGCGAGCTGGGGCGCGCTGGCCTATGTCTTCCCGAACAAATCGCTGCGCGCACTGCTGGCGCACCCGCTGTTGATCGAACACCGCCGTCTGGGGCCGGGCGACGGTCTTCGGAACATCGACTCGGTGGTGGGCGCGTGGTGCCAGGCGGCGGAGCTGCCGTATTTCGTTCACGTGCCCAGCCTGGTGCAGCATATTGGCGAAACCTCGACGATCTGGACCACCGCGGGCGCCACCGGTTGCCGCCGCGCCTCCGACTTCGTCACGACGATTAAAGAGGAAACGTAGGGTGGGACCAGCGAGCTTGCGAGCGCCGGCCCACCATGATGCGGTCACAGGGACGCGGTGAAATCCAAAATCGAAAATCCAAAATCGAAAATGGAGAGCGGTCATGGCGGGCGACGAACTGGTTCAAGGCGGCGGTGCGGAAATCCACAAGACCAGCAAGACTTCGACGGAGTATCGCAAAACCGAAAACGAAACACACGAGGTCGAGCGCGGCGGCGACTACGAAAAAAGCGTCGTCTCCAGTGAGACGCACGAAATCTCCCTCAAACGCAGCGAAACCGTCGAAACCCGCCGCGGCGTCGGTCGGGCTTTCCAGCGCGGCGAGCTGCCGGCGGATTGGCCCGCGGCGCTTCCCGACCAGCTCCGCCTCTCCATCTCCGGCGTGCGGCCGGAAACCTGCCAGGACGCCGCCCGCTTCGACGGCGATTACATTCTCGACCTCGTCGACCGCGACGCTGCCGTCAGCCGCTGGGAGGTCCAGTTCGACCCTCACTGCCGGCTGTACCGCGCGACGCTCAGCGCGCGTCCGCGCCTTCGCGAGCTTGAGTTGAGCGCCGCGCTGGAAGGCGGCGTGCCCGGCCCGCGCTGGACCGGCACGTCTTCGGCCGCCATCGACCAGCCCATCACCCTTCGGCTCGACGGCTCTCTGGCCGCGGGCTGCCGGTGGCCGGAAACCATTACCCTCAAGCCGATCCGCGCGGCCGTAGGTCCGGCTTTCCAGCCTGGAGCCGCCGCGCGCTACGACATCTCCGCCCAACCGACCGCCGCCGAGCGGGCCGCCATGGCCCTCATGGCCGGCGGCAGCTCCAGCTCCTCTTCGTCGCGCGGCTGCGGGTCCCATTGACTGCACGACGGATTGCCACTGTGTCTGCCCCTGCCCGTGCGAAGATGGCGGCACGATGACGCCGACGCCCTCGCCGCTGACGTCGGTGCCCAACAGCCCGATGCACATTCCGACCTACAGCGACCGCCCGGTGCGATACGGCAACGGCGAAATCACGCTCGCCAACACGGATCTTACCGCCTCCGGCTTCGGCCAGGAATTCGGCCATACGCGCATCTTTTCAAACCGCCTGGGTGGCGATTGGGATTACGGCAACGGCTATAATTGGCTGGTACGGCAGTTGCCCAAGCTTATGCAACTAGGGGCGAGCACGATCATGGTTGTCCGCGGCACGCGCTCGACCGACTGGTTTGATATGATCAACGGCGTTTACGTCGGCCGCTTCGGCACGAAGAACACGCTCACGCACGACGCCACCGCGGGCGTCTTCAACTTCGCCGCCCCCAACGGCCAGCTTACCATCTTCAACGACTTTAATGCTGGCTCCCCCAATCCGGGGCTGTTGAAGAGCCAGAGCGTTGCCGGCGGTCAGGCCATCGTGGTCACCAGCTACGCGCCTGCCACCACCCTGGGCATTGGCGAGGTGCAGCGCAGCTATACCAGCGGCGGCGTTACCACGATCGAGTCGTTCTTGTACAGCTTTACCGGCGTCGATCTGGCCGGCGTGTTGTTCCGGCGGCAGGTAGGCGGCGGCGCGTGGCAGAACGTGCGGCAGGCGCTCTACGCCTACTACGGCAGCGGCGATCCCAACGGCTTGCCGGGCGATCTGCAATCGGCCACCGTGCAGACTTGGAATGGCACTGCCTGGCAGACGATCGACGATCATTATTACCGCTATTGGACGACCACGGGCGGCGGAGCGCTGCCGCACTGCTTGAAATACGTGGTGAACAGCGCCGCCTACGACCGCATGTTGGCCGCCGGGCTGAATCCGCTGACGGCCACCGATGCGCAGGTGGCCGGCTTCGCCGACCTCTACCTGGAATACGATGCCGATCGCCACGTCACGTTAGAAACCACAAATGGCGGGCTCTACACCCACCGGTTCGCTTTCACGACGAACACCAACCCTGGCTACTTCAACGATTTCAACAACTGGAAAACCAAGACGGTCGAAACGCGGCCCGATGGCAGCGTGGTCACGGCGTATTCGAACTTCGTCCAGGGCGTCCTTCTGAAGCAGCTCGCCAGCGGGTCGCAGAAGTGGATTGAGGCAGTCCACTTCAACGACCGCGCCGATGTGGACCAGTACGCCTATCCTTCGGCGGTCGCCAGCTTTGACGACACGCAAAACAATCTCGGCATCGTTTACAACGCGAACAGCGGGTTGATCCGCAGGTACAGTTATTACGGCTCGACGGCGCCCGGATATACGCAGAGCGAGTCGGTCCAGCAGGGCACGGGCGGCACGCCGATCGTGCTCGAGCAGTACGAGTACACGCAAGTGTCGGCGGGCGGAGTGACAATCTATCCCACCACCGCGGTTACCGCTTATCGCGATGACGCCGGCACGCAGCCGGTCACGACGAACCTGGCCTATACCTTCTTCTCGGGCACGACGGCCGTTCAGCAGCGGACGACGATTTGGCCGATCGTCCCAGCAAGCCAGAACGGTTCGGGCGTGGCCGAAAGCCGCGTCGACCAATTCGACCACTGGGGCAATGCCGCGTCTTCGACGAATGAGCGTGGGGTTGTTACGCAGTTCGTCACGGACATTGTGACCGGCGGCCTTCTGCGGCGCGTGGACGACGCGACCGGCATGGCGCTCGTCACAGACTTCACGCTCGACAATCTGGGGCGCACCATCCAATCGCTCGGTCCCTCGCACGCGATCGACTTGGGCGGAGTGGCCACCGTCGTGCGAAGCGCTTCATGGGCGGTGTTCGATGATGTCAACATGCAGGTCCGCACCGCCCAAGCCTACGCCACCGGCACGGGGCCGAATTACACCTACACGCTCGTCAATCCGGTTGCCATCACCATCAGGGACGGCGATGGCAACATCACCAACGAGATCTCGGCCACGCGCGCAAGCACGGCCGGGCCCTTGCTGCCCAGCGACACGTTCGGCCAATCGAGCTATGTTCGCTGGACGCACGATGTCTTCAGCGACAACGACCAGCAAACCGCCACCCAGGTTTACTTCTTGATACCCGCGAGCGGGAGCGGCTCGAAAGGCGTCAATTACAACGAGACCGATTTCGGCTTCGATTCGATCGGCCGGCAAAACCGCGTGGTCAACGGCGGCGGCACGATCGCCCGCACGGTGCATGATGCGCGCAATCTGCCGCTCTCGATTTGGATCGGCACGAATGACACTGGCGCCACCGACACCGACCCGACTGGCGGTGGTGTGGCCGGCAACAACATGGTCGCCGTGCAGATCAATGTTTACGACAGCGGCGCGGGCGGCGGCGATGGCAACCAGACGCAGCAGCCCATGCCCGTCGACGGCAGTTCGGCCAACAACCGCGTCACCGCCATGCAGTACGACTGGCGCAATCGTCAGGTGCAAATCAACCTGGCGCAGGACTCGTATCAGGTCAACACGTTCGACACGATGGATCGCATCATGCGCGTCGATCGTCACGCGCAGGCAACCGGCACGTTGATCGGCCGCTCGGCGACAAATTACGACAACCGTGGTCGCGTCTATCAAAGCATCCGCTACGGCGTCGATCCAAATACCGGAGCGGTCGGCAACTCCCTGACCGACAATACCTGGTACGACCCGACAGGCAATGTGATGATGCAGTTGCCGGCTGGTTCCAGCGCCTTCACCAAGCCAGTGTACGACGCGCTGAATCGCCAAACGGTCCAGTACGTTGGCTACTATTCCACCACGCCCACCTACGGGCAAGCGGCCGATATCAGCGGCGCCAGCATTGTCGAGCAAGTCGAGGCAACTTGGAATGAGGCGAGCGATGGCATCCAAACCACCATTCGCCAGCGGTTCCATAACGCCGCCGGCCTGGGGCCCTTGACGGAACCCGGCGGGCCGCAGCCGCAGGCCCGGGTGACCTACGCGGCCATGTATCCCGATGGCGTTGGCCGCAACCAGGCGGTGGCCGAATACGGCACGAATGGCGACGCCCCGTTCGCGCGACCCGCCGCGGTTCCCGCTAGTTCCGACTCAGTGCTGGTGACGCTGACTCTCTACAACAGCCGGGGCGAGCCATATCAGACCATCGACTCAGCGTCCACCGTCACGCAGACCACGCTGGACGATGCCGGTCGTCGCATGCAGTTCATTCGCAACTACCAGCAAGGCCAGCCTTCAACGGGTGACGTAAATGTCACGGTTCAATGGACCTACACCGCCGATAATTTCATGGCTACGATGAAAGCCTTGAATGCCACCACCGGCGATCAGCTCACGACCTTCAATTACGGCACAACTCTCGGCACCTCGGACGTGGCGCGCAATGACGTGCTATCGTCGATGGTCTACGCCGACGGCGGCACGGTGTCTTACCTAGTCAACCGTCAGAGCGAGCGCAAGCAACTGGCCGACCAGAACGGCACGGTCCATGCTTACGGTCACGATTTCCTTGGGCGCGACATTTTTGACAGCATCACCACGCTCGGTTCGGGAGTCGATGGCTCCGTGCTTCGCATTGGCCGCACGTACGAGATCCGTGGGATGCTGGGGCACGTCGCCAGCTTCTCCGACACCGCAGGCACGAACGTCGTGAACGACGTGTTGCGCGTCTACAACTCGTTCGAGCAATGCACAGCCGAGTATCAGGAACACAACGGGTCCGTCGACACCAGCACGTCTGTCATGATCGGCTATCAATACGCCGACGGCTCGGCGAACACCATCCGCCCCACGGGATTGCTTTATCCCAACGGCCGGCTGGTGACGATGAGTTACGGCGCCGCCGGTGAGATCGACGATACCTTGAGCCGAGTGGCAAGCCTGATCGACAGCGACGGCACGCACCTGGTTGATTATACGCGGATTGGCGCCGACACGTTCGTGCAGGCCACTTCGCCGCAGCCGCAGCTTGCCTGGTCGCTCATCAACGGCGCGGGCATCGATCCCTACACGGGTCTCGACCGGTTCAATCGGGTCGCCGATAACCGTTGGTACAACACGGCCACGAACGCCGACCTCGACCGCATCCAGCACGGCTACGACCGCGCCAGCAATCGCCTGTGGCGCAAGAACACGGTCGCTGAAGGCGCGGGCGTCTTCTTGGACGAACTCTATGCCCATGATGGGCTGTACCGCTTGGCCCGCCTCGATCGCGGTCAGCTTAATTCCACTAACACCGGCATCGTTTCGGGCACGGAAGATCTTACGCAGGCTTGGGGACTCGACGCGACCGGAAACTGGTCGACCTTCAACCAGGCGGACACCGGCGGCGCTTGGACGCTTCAGCAAACCCGCACGGCGAACGCGGCCAATGAGATCACCGGCATCACCGGCGGCGGATGGGTCGTGCCGGCCTATGATGCCGCCGGAAATACGATTCAATTCCCCCAGGCAAGTGTGCCGATAACCGCTGACGCCGCGATTTATGATGCCTGGAATCGGATGACATCTGTTTCCAGCGGTGGAACACTCATCGAGCAAAGCGCCTACGACGGTGAAGGCCGCCGCGTGACCGAGTCAACGCCGGCGGAACTGATGCACTTTTATTACACCGCGGAATGGCAGTGTGTGGAGGAGCGCGTCGGGACGTCCGCTGTTCCCGATCAGCAGTTCGTCTGGGGCATGCGCTACATTGACGACCTCGTTCTTCGCGATCGGGGCAGCGAGCGGTTTTACTCGATGCAGGATGCCAACTGGAATGTCACCGCAATTTGCGACCCCAGCGGTGCCGTGCAGGAGCGGTATAGTTACGCAGCTTATGGTTCGCCGGTTTTCCGTAACTCGTCGTTCGTTGTGATCTCCTCATCTAGATTTGACTGGCAACTCCTTTTTGGCAGCTATCATTGGGCAGCAGTTACTAGCTTATATGTAGTTCGCCACCGTTGGCTTCATGCAATACTTGGCGGTTTTATCTCGCGAGACCCGCTTGGCAGCATGCCGCCGTCACCGAACTTATATGCATATGCAGGAGACTCCCCAATAACGAGAACGGATCCCAGTGGCCTCCAGTATCGACCAGGCTGTCCTCCGCCGAATCTCGGCAGCAAGACGGATGCGCAGAAGTGCAAGGACTGGGCCAATTCGCAGGCTTCGGCCGGCGCAGGATGGCTCGCTACCCTCCCCAACTGTCCATGCACCATTCCTGCCGCTGGAACTCCCGGTTGGTACGATCCAGAAGAGGCGAGCCAAACGTTTCACCCGGGGGCGAACGAATGTGTGCGATCGATACCAACAGTCGACGGCGGACCAGGACAGCAATGTTGTTACGACGCCGCCGGCACATTGATAACGGGTGGTGCCGCTGCCGGAACACCCGATGAGGTTGCACCTGTCGGTCCGATTGACACGCTTTCGCACTATTTTGTTGACGTGGTCCCGTTCAATTGGTGTAACGCTGCTGGCATGCTCAATACATACCTCACATGGCGACCTCCAAACAACGGGAAAGGCTGTCCCGCGAATGTTGTTTAGGATCAAACCACGGAGCGCATCCAACGCTGAAAAGATCAGGCGGTGCGACGTGCCTGTTGCTCTAGCCGGCGACTCGGCGTCCGGGCCGCACGGCATACACACGCTTCAACCCGTAGCTCAGGAGAACTGTCATGAACAATGTACTTTGGGGCCCCGTCTATTTTATCCTTGACGCAGCTCCGGCAAATCGCTTGTTCGGGGTAGTGTCCGCCGCGATGTTACTAGCAGCCGTATTTGCTTTAGTACGCAAGCCGCGCTTGGCCACCGCGTTTTTATCTGTACTAGCGGGTCTGCTCTGGCTGGTAATTGGAGTACTTGGGCGTGCAATTGGATGCTAGGCGCTGGGCGCGGAAAACGGAACGGGAACGGAAAACGAGGAACGGAGAACGCCGTGAACGAGATCACCGACCTCACCGGCGGCGGCTGGGTCATACCTGCCTATGATCATGCTGGGAACGCGACTCAGTTTCCGCAACCGACCGCTCCATCGACCGCGGCCCAGGCAACGTACGACGCGTGGAACCGAATGGTCCAAGTTTTGAGCAGCGGTGCGCCGATCCAGCAAAACGCGTACGACGGCAAGAGCCGGCGCGTTTCCACGCTTGCTGCTGGCACGTCGCGGGATTACTACCTCTCGCTGAACTGGCAGACCCTCGAGGGGCGCGTTAGCGCAGAGACGACGTCTGATCGGCAGTTTGTCTGGGGCCTGCGAAACATCAATGACCTGCTCGTACGGGATCGTAACACGGAGCGCCTCTACGCACTGCAAGATCCAAATTCGAATGTCACAGCCACCACCGACACCAGTGCAAATGTCGTCGAACGCTATCTCTACGCTGCCTATGGACAGCCCACGTTTCTCAGGGGCGATTTCGCTGTAATCGCTACTTCCGCGTATGACTGGGCAACTCTTTTCGGTGCCTACGCGTGGGACAGCGGCGTTGGAGTCTACTACGTCCGATATCGGTTCCTGATTCCAGTTCTCGGTACTTGGCTTACTGCGGACCTAGTGCCCATTGACGTTGGTGACCCGAATTTATATCGTTATGCGGGCAACGGACCGATTGGCGCCGCAGACCCTCTGGGCCTCGACTGCGAGGCCCATGCGAGCACCCCGTTTAAGATCGGTGACCGTGTCGCGAAGACCGATTACGCCGCGATCTATGGAGACGGATGCTCCGGCGGCCAAAGCACGTACCTAATTATCGTGGACTTCTCATCGTGGACAGGTAAGGAATGCGACTTGGTCAGCGAGGAGCAGATGCTGGCCCACGAGGTTGGGGTCCCGAAGGTCGGTAAGTTGGATTACCTCTTCAATCTTCCGAGTGGATGCACGCACGCAAAAACGAGCTTCTTCAAACATGATGTCACTACGGACAAAACGAAAAAGGAGAACTGCAATGAAGTGGAATTCGTCTTCTTCTGCGACGTCGTGTGCAAATCCTGTCAGTGTGTTCCCGATCCACCAGCCGGTACGCTCCGCATCGGCACTACACCGTACAACAAGGGAAACACCGATACTATCGTTAGTTGGAAAATCAACTTTCCTAAGCCCAAGCCCTGCCAGTCGTGCCCGCCGTGCGATAAGGCGACGATTGACGCTAGCACAGGGCCTACGACGTTCAAGCGCCCGTGACTACCCGTGAGATCACTAAAGAAAGAGGCCAGTTCGGGTCATAGAGGTCGGCCGAACGCGCGCTGGCTGACGCTCCCGATCCACTTGCGCGGCCGCTTCACGCTTCGCACGGTAATCCTTGTTCTGACGATCATTTCGTTCCTGCTAGCGGTGGCCGCTCCGCGCATTCACGCGAAGCGCCGTGAGCGTTTATCCGCGAAGCAGATACAAGAAATTGGAGGGTCGTTCACTTACGATTGGGAGGCGGAGGCTCGTCCGCGCGGCGCAACGGGCTGGCGGTTGGCGAGGTCGCTCCTTGGCGACGACTTCTTCGACAATGTCGTTAGAGTGCAGATCGCCCCGCGCGTACGCCTCAGCGAACATGGTCTCGCGTTTCTCGCCGGATTGCCGGAGCTCAGATATCTGACTCTGTCGAACGGGTCGATTCATGATGCAGACTTGCTGCACGTGGCCTCGCTGCGAAAGCTGAAGTTCTTGGCTTTTATCGACGCGCCCGTATCTGATTGCGGGCTTCGGCACTTAGCCGGATGCCGCGACCTCGTGGAACTCCATTTTTACCGTACGCTGGTCGCCGGTGAGACGGCCGCTCGGCTGCGCGCGTGCCGCGGGCTCGAGGTTCTTAAGTTTGATGGCTCGCCTTTAACCAATCGCGGCGTAAAGGAGGTTTGCAAGCTTGAGGGGCTCAAAGAGCTTTGGGTCGTTAACGCGCCGATTACCGATGACGCCGTTTTGCGCATAAAGGATCTACGTAAGCTGGAAGTACTCTTCGTCTTCGGCGCTCGCATCACCGACTCCGGTCTTGCCGAGTTGGCGATGTGCCGCAGCTTGTACTCATTGACGATCGACCAAACGAACATCACAGATCGAGGATTGCGCCACTTAGAATCAATGAACGGACTGGCCTACCTTTCCGTCCGTGGATGCGCGCTCTCCGAACGCGCAATTGAGCGCCTGCAATCAAAGTTGCCGCAATGCTGGGTTAACACAAGCAAGCAGGCAAACGCGAATTCCGCCGACCGAGCACGTGACCAGTAGGGCAGTGTAAGAAAATAAGTTGGGCAGCTGTCTATAATAGTGTACGAGGGCAAAGAAACGGGATCGCGCCAAGCGGAACTCGGGAAAGGAGGTAGAAATATAAGGGAGCAAATCGAAACCCTTCCGTAGGAGTCCTGCGGGTCGAAGCCCGCCCAGGAGGGTCTAACCAACCACTGGAAGCGAGTCTTGCGCGGCGTCGGGCAACCGACGTTGCGAAGCGCAGACAGCCAGTCCAAGTGCCATGTAATTGAGCCTCGAAGGAACCAATGTCGGCGCCCCTGTGCTTCGCGTAGCTGGGGCCTCGGTGCAGCATCGCCCTGGTGCGATGCACGCAGCCGGCCTGGGTCGAAGAACATGCGCCGATGGAGAATCGGGGTTCCCCAGGAACTTGGGAGATCCTGTCGTCTCCATCCTCGAACGCGGCTCCGAAGGGGTGCCGCACCAAAACCGCCTGGCTCGCCAGTCCGTGCCGGGACCGGCGGGAGACTGCAATTGTTGAATAGTGGCTTGGAGAGGACATTGAAACGGGTGTGTGTCTATGGGGCATGGCGAATTATCGAAATCTTCTGACTTCAGAAAGGATCAGCCATGATGACGGATTCGGTGGTCGTTTCGCGCCGCGGAGTGTTTCACGGCGTGCTCGCGCTTCTGGCGGCGTGTACAGCGTTGCCGACCCCACGCGCCGTCGCCAGCCGGGGCGCCGCTAGCGGCGCGGAACGATGCGAGCGCGACGGTGTGCTCTATCAGGAGTTCGATAAGTTTGGCCGCGTGGTGCTGGTCGTTCGTGAAGGTCCGCGTCCGTGCAGATGGACGACGTATTACGACTGAGGAATCGAGGATCGTCTGGGGAGCGGACATTGCGAGGATCGGCTTCCGACCGTCCCGAGCGGAAATAGGCGAAGCGACGGCCTAGGAAGGCCATCCTGCCAATGGCTCAACGCGGGCGGGGCGAAGTGCGAGTGTCCGCTCGGCGCTCTGGTGTGGTGAGGGAGAAGAGTCCATCAAGGTGTTCTCTATCAAAACGTCTTGTTTCGAGAAAGCGATGAGCGGCGGCAACGATATGGGAGGCACCCGACAGGCGTTCGCCAAGCTGGCGAGTTGCCGCTACCGCTTGGCCGTGGGGAGGTGTGGCTTGTATGCTTGCCGGCATCCGGCGGTCAGAGCCCGCGACGGCCTGGTGACGGACCGCACCTGCTCGGGCTGCGAACTGCGGACCACCGTTGCCCAGCCGCGGCCGTTCACGGCCAATGACCTGCTGTCGGCCTACGAGGCCGCCGCGGATTTACGGAACGCCGCGGAGGCATTGCGGCCGCGGAACGCCGCGCAGGGTGTGGCCTGGAACGCCACCGAGGGCGTTCCCTACAGACCGCACCGCGGGGCAGGCGATGGGCGGGTGCGCGTGGGATTCGTCACGCCCAACCTCGTCCTGGGCGGCGCGGAACGATGGATCGTCAATCTGCTGCGGTATTTGGATCGTGAGAGGGTCGTGCCGGCGGGAGTGGCGCTGTTGAACGCGGCGCCGGCGGATGCCAGGATGTGCGCCGAGGCCGCGGAGTTTGCGCCGCTGTTCGGCGGGCCGGATGGGACGCGCCCTCACCCCAGCCCTCTCCCGGAGGGAGAGGGAGAAAAGGACCCTCACACCGGCCCTCTCCGCGAGGGAGAGGCGGATGGCGTGATTCGGTTCGAGTCGGCCGAGGCGGCGCTGGAGGCGCTGTGCCAACGGTCGGATGTGATCGTGGCCTGGGGCTCGGGCCATTTCGCGCGGCTGATGGCCGCGCGGCGGTTCTCGGGCGAGGTGGTGATCGTGGCGCATGGCTCGGCGCCGAGCACGGCGCGCATGCTCGACGGCGGCAAGTACGCCGCGCAGCACCTCGTGGGCGTTTCCAAGGCGGCCGCCGCGGCATTCCGCGATTCGCGGGCCGTCGTCATTCACAACGGCGCCGACCATGCACGCTGCGCGCCGACCGTGCCGCGCGACGAAACGCGGCGGCAATGGGGCGCCGCCCAGGCCGATTTGCTGCTGGGCTACGTGGGCCGCTTCTCGTGGGAAAAGAACCCGCTCGCCGCGGCCCTCGCCGCGCGGGAACTGGGCGGGCGTTTCCGCGCTGTTTACGTCGGCGGCGGGGCGCACGAGAACGAGGTCGAGGCCGAGGTTTGCGCCATCGCCCCGAACAGTATCTTCGTGCCGCCGGTCGAGCAGATCGGCGACGCGCTGGCCGCGCTCGACGTGTTCGTGCTGGCCAGCCCGAGCGAAGGCTTTTCGTTGGCCCTCACCGAAGCCTGGCTGTGCGGCGTGCCCGCCGTGGCCACCCGCGTCGGGGCCGTGCCCGAATTAGAGGAGTTGCACGGGCAAATGGTCGTCGGCGTGCGTGTCGGCGCCTCGCCCGGCGAGCTGGCCGTGGCCGTCCGCCGCGCCCTGGGGCCCGAAGGCCAGGCGGTCGCCGAACGGGCCAAGCGCGTGGCTTGGCAACATTACACGGCCCAGGCCATGGCCGAGCGGTGGAGCGAGTTTTTGGTCAAGGTGGGTAGAGCGATGAGGGATGAGGCCCATTGATCCTCGAGGCCTCATCCCTCATCCCTCATCCCTCATCTACAGAGAGGAGTGCCATGCTGCCCAAACAAGTCCGCCTTCCGCCGGAAAGCGTCGCCCTGGCGCACGGCGAGTGGAGCTGCCACCTGGAAGCCTGGAGATACGTCGTATCGACGTTGCGGGCGTTGCCGGAAATCGAGGTTGTTTTCGACGCGGCGCTGGGCATGCTCTGCTGGTCGGCCTATGAACTGCGGGTCGATGGCGTGCCGGTAGCGATCGACATCAGCGATTACGTGCTCGTCGATGCGGCGGTGGGCGGCTTCGAACATTGGCTGCGGTTCACCTACACGCCGCTGTTCGCCCCGTTTCCCGGCATCGGCTCGTTCCCGATCACCAGCTTTCTCGACTGGCACGAATACGAGCGGTTATGCCGCGAGCTCCGGTATCGCGCGGAGGGCGGGCGCGTCGTGTACAGCCAGCGTGATTACCTGGAGGAAAAGCTGCCGGGTGGAAAGACGGCCCGCCGGCAGCACGCGCGGCGCGTGCTGCAGGAGCGGTATGGGGCCGCGCTCGACGATGATTGGACCGATCGGCCCGGTTATTGGCGGCGCGCGGCGGATTCGCTGGTGACCGTTTGCGTGCCCGGCGCCGACAATCACCATCTCGATCGGGGGCAGCACCAACTGTTGGGGTTGGGAGTTTGCACGATTTCGCCCGACCTCTTCATCGCGCCCTTGGAAGAGCGATTGGTGGCGGGCGAGCATTACGTGGCCTGCCGCGACGACTATGCCGATCTGATCGACCAGATCGAGTGGTGCCGCGCGCACCGCGACGCCTGCCGGCAGATCGGCCGGCAGGCCCAGGAATTCTTCCAGCGGCACAGCACTCCGCGTGCGATTTGGCGATACGTAGGCCAGCGATTGGCCGCGAGCTGACCGCGTCGCCAGCAGGCGCGACCGCGGATGGTGCCCACAATTGCCGAGACCGTGAGATCCCGTTACGCCACGCTTGAAAACGTGCCCCGGATGACCTACATTGCAAATAGTCGTTCCCCTTCGCCGGCGAAGAACTTCAGGAGGTGTGGCATGAGAGTCGTCGTGCTTTCGCTGGCAATCGCGCTGGGTGGCCTGGCAGTCGAGTCGTATGGTCAATGCCCTGCGCCCGCCCGCGTCTATTATGGCGGTCAGGCCGGATACGCGGGTTACGCACCTTACGGCGCCTACTACGCGCCGTATGGAACGTATGCCCCGTTCACCGCCCGGCAGCCCAATTATCCCGTGTCGTCGAGTTCCGCCCCCGCTGCCCGCTACGGAATGCAGAACAGCTACTTTCGCGGCAGTGCGGGTCCCTTTGCCCCGCCGGGCGGAACCTTCTTCGGCGGCTACGACTATCGCGTGACCTATCCGCCCGGCTGGTACGGCGGATATTGGACGTGGTGGTGAATCACGTCTCGTGCTTCCAGCCCGCGGCGTCCTCGCCGTCGAGCCGCAGGGTGAGGCACTTGGCGCTGCCGCCCGCTTTGACGAACTCGTCGAGCGGCGTTTCGTGCGGCTCGAAGCCGCGCTCGCGCAACTCGGCGTGCAAGGTGGGCGAGCCGGTGTTCGTAACCACGTGCCGGCCAACCACCACCGCGTTGCAAGCGAACCGCCGCGCTTCGTCTTCGGGCACCGCGATCAGGTCGTCCACCTCGTGCTGGAAGACCTTGGCGCCGTATTCATCGAAGGCGGCCGGGTAGTAGATCGCACAGCCCGGCGCGAGCGGGCAGAAGCACGTGTCGAGGTGGTAGTAATACGGATCGACCAACTCCAGCGGAATGACGTGGCAGCCGAGCATCTCGCCGATCTGCTGATGCCCCCGCGCGTCGCTGCGAATGCGATAGCCGGCGAACAACGTTTCGCCGCAAAACAGCGCGTCGCCCGCCCCCTCGAAGTACACGCCGCTGGGAGCGTGTTCGACTTGAAACCCGTGGCCGGCCAGCCAGGCTTCGTCGATCGGCTCTTCGCCCTGCCGCTGTGCATGGCGGAAATGCGCTAGCACCGCGCGTCGATGATAAATCATGGCCGCGTTCGCCGTGAACACCAGGTCGGGCAACCCCTGCACCGGTTCCAAGGTCGAAATCCGGGCCCCCAAACGTTCGAGCAACGCCCGCAGGTCGCTCCATTGCCGCTGGGCGACCGCCCGGTCGCTTTGCCGAAGCCGGCTCATCCAGGGATTGATTTCATATTCAATCCCGTAGAAGTCCGGCGGGCACATCAAAATATGGGGGAGGGACGTCATAGTGGATATCACGACCGATGCCGGATCCGTGGTCCGTGGTCAGTTGCCACGGACCACGGACCACGGACCACGGACTACGGACAACGGACCACGGACTACGGACCAATCTGTTTCAACTCCGCCACCAGCGAACGCAAAAACGGCTCCACGTCGGTCACCAGGCCCACGGTTTGAAACGAGCCGCGGTCGTTCAGCTTGATGACCGTCGAGGGATTGATGTCGACGCACGCCACCTTGACCCAGGCCGGCAGCAGGTTGCCCACCGCGATCGAGTGCAAGGTGGTGGCGATCATCAGGCAAAAGCTCACGTCGTGCAGCTTCCGCCGCATCTCGCGCTGGGCCACCAGCACGTCGGTGATCACTTCGGGCAGCGGGCCGTCGTCGCGGATGCTGCCGGCCAGCAGGAAGTCGACGTTGTGGCGGACGCACTCATACATGATGCCCGAAGTGAGCGCCCCGGTTTCGACCGCCTTGCGAATGCCGCCCAAGCGGCGAATGCGGTTGATGGCCCGCAGATGATGCTCGTGGCCTTCCTCGGTCGGAATGCCCTGCTCCATGTGGACGCCGAGGCTGGTGCCGAAGAATGCCTGCTCGATATCGTGCGTGGCCAGCGCGTTGCCGGCAAAGAGCACGTGCAGATAGCCTTCGCGGATGAGGTGGCAAACGTGCTCGGTGCTGCCGGTGTGGACGATGGCCGGTCCGCCGACCAACAACGCGCGGCCGCGGGCCTGGCGCGTGCGGGCCAATTCACGGGCAATCTCTCGCACCGCCAGCCCCTTCGGTTTCTCGGTCGAGACGGCGCTGCCCATGAACTCGAACATCTTCCGCTCGGCGGCCCGCTCTTCCGGCAAGACCCGCACGCCGCTGTGGCCGATCACCACCTGCTCGCCCGAGCGAATCTCGATCATCGGCACGCATCGGGCCGAGTGGCGCTGGAGATCGACGACGATGCCGCAGTCCATTTCCTGGTCGGCGACGGCGAACCACTGTCCGGCCAGCCGCACCTCGGTGCGCTGATTGGTGCTGCTGTAGAAGCCTTCGGGGAAGGCGCCGTCCATATCGGCGGCGGCAAGCTGGCAGTCGTGGGCGGTGGCGGGCACGGCCCCATGATCGGCAATCTGGCTGAGGATGTCCGCCAGCCCTTCGGCCTCGGGGGCCGAGACTTCGACGAGCGCGTAGCTGGGATCGCGGCGGGCCTGGCCGATGGTGATCCGCTTGATGTGGAACGATCCACCGCGGCTCGTGATGATGTCGAGCACCTTGGGCAGAATCAGGCTGTCGATTATATGACCGCGGATTTCGACGTCTTCCACATGACGTTCCGCGTCGCGCGACGTGCTCACGGCGCGTCCTCCTGATGACGTGACGAGTATGACAAAGGGCCGCCTGACAAATTGTATCCGTCCGGCGAGCGAGGCCAAGCGTCAGGCATGCTCGCCGTCGGCCGAGAGGGCCACGATGGCGATGCCGTGCTGGTCGGCGAAACGCACCACGTCGCACTCGTCGACGATCACCGTCTTGCCGGCTTCGATCGCCAGACACGTGGCGCCGGCTTCACGCATGGTCTGGAGCGTCCGCAGGCCGACGGTCGGCACGTCGAAACGCATGTCTTGCTGCGGCTTGGCGACCTTCACCACGGTGAAGCCGCCCTGCTTGCAAAGTTCGCCTGCCCGGCGAATGCACTGGTCGGTCCCCTCCACCGCCTCCACCGCCAGGGCCGTGGCGCCCTTCACGGCCACGCTCTGACCCACGTCGAGCCGCCCGATCTCTTTGGCCAACCGCCAACCGAAGGCGATGTCGTTGTGCTGGGGCTGCGAAGGCCCGCGGCGCGTCAATTGGCCAAGTTTCACGAGCAACTCCGGTGCAAAGTCAGTCGGGGGCCAAACCGTGATTCCGGCCCGCGCGAACATGCCCAACATGGTGCTCATCAGCGTGTCGTCGCGCAGGTCGCGCTGGTGCAGCAGAAAGTGTCGGTAGAAGGCGGCGAGCGTCGGCCAGTCGGGCAGGTGCTTGAGGAACGCGGCGCGCTGAAACAGCAGGTGCTTGTGGATTTTGCCCGCCACCGCCGCGCGCCGCACGCCGTGGCGGACAAGATAGCGGCAGGCCCCGCCGATCTTGCCCAGCCCGATCCACTGAAAATCGGCGCAGCATTCGGCGATCGAGGGGTCGGCATGTCCCTTGACGCCCAGACAATAGACCTCGAAACCCTGGCGGCGCATCGCCTCGGCGATGACCAGCGGGTAGCGTCCCCAGCCGGCCATCAAGCCGATCGGCTCGCCCGGCGCGGCGGTCGGTCGCCCGGTCTGCTCGGATAGCGTGGCCATCGCTTATGCCACCGCCCTGGGTCCATCGGCGCCGGGCCGCGCCTCCAGCCTGGCGACGGCGGCCTCGACGTCCTTCAGTTGACGGCGAAATTCGGGCAAACGGGCAATCGCGGCCAGGATGAGCTTCTGGTGGCGTTCCGGCCGGGCGGGGATGCCGAACACCACGGCCCCGGCGTCGATGTCGTTGGGCACTCCCGACTTGGCGCCCACCACCGCCCGATCGCCGATCTGCACGTGGTCGCGGACGCCGGTCTGTCCGGCCATCACCACATAGTCGCCGGTCGTCGTGCTGCCGGCGATGCCGACCTGCGAGCAGAGCATGTTGTGGCGGCCGATGCGGCAGTTGTGGGCGATCATCACCTGGTTGTCGATTTTCGTCCCTTCGCCGATGACGGTGGGGCCGTAGGTGCCGCGGTCGATCGTCGTGCAGGCGCCCACCTCCACGTCGGCCCCGATCTCGACGTAGCCGAGCTGGGCCGACAACTGGTGCTTGCCGTCGACCACGGCGTAGCCGAAGCCGTAAGCCCCCAGCACGGCATTGGCGTGGATCACCGTCCGCGGCCCGACGACCGTCCCTTCATAGAGCACCGCATTGGGAAAAATGGTGACGTGCTCGGCAATGCGGCAACCCGCCATGATCCGCGCGCCCGCGTGGATGGTGCTCCCCTGGCCGATCGCAACGTCGTCGCCTACCGTCGCCCCCGCGTGGACGTCGACGTCGGGGCCGATCTGCGCCGACGGACTGACGATTGCGTGCCGGCTGACGCCGATTCGCCGCGGAGGCCGCACCGGGCGAAAATGGCAGACGATCTTGGCAAACGCGGCATGCACGTCGTCGACCTGGATCGTCGGCCAAGGTTCGGGCACGAATTGCCGCGGCACCACCACGGCCGCCGCGACCGAGTGTTGCAGCCGATGCGCTTTGTCGGGCGAATCGACGAGGGTGATCTGGTTTGCGGTTGCCGTCGAGAGCGTCGCCGCGCCGTGGATTTGCAAGTCGGCCGGGCCGAAAAGGGTGCCGTCGACGAGTTCCGCGAGCTGGGCCAAAGTGGCTGCCATCTGGAATCCTTTCCACCTGCGTCATGGCGTCCGCGGCGCATTCGTGTACGAAGCGAAGAGGCGACATGGGTGCGGGATGCTAGTGCTTTCGCCGCCAGGCGGCAAGAGCAACCCGCCGCCGCGGCGAGAACACCTTACGTCCCTACGTCGCTTACGGAGGTCTTATTACTTCACGCGGCCGAGAATGAGACATTTTCCGCGAGCAAGCGGTGGCCGGGGCA
>Ga0307372_10000357_pt1 | contig 82368 bp, 42 predicted proteins | sample OX1MG_FD_202533 | JGI IMG/M metagenome (GOLD analysis project Ga0307372, IMG submission 202533) | Soil microbial communities from Risofladan, Vaasa, Finland - OX-1 | ecosystem: Environmental > Terrestrial > Soil > Coastal area > Acid sulfate soil | place: Finland: Risofladan, Vaasa | collected... | reverse complement strand
GAAAGGGGCGGGGTTCTAGAATTATGCGCGCGGGCGGGGTCGAGGCGGGCTCCGGGCGGGGTCTGGGGGCCAAAAAAACCGGGACTCGCACCGCCTATTCCGGTCAGTTAAAATGAGACGTAGCAGCGGCTTCAAGATTGTGCCAAGATTGATATTGGCGCTCGGCTCGACGAAGTTCAGCGTCTGATCAACCAACGCTATGCGTCCGTCAATGTTGCGCCTGGTGTGAACCTGAAGCCACATCTTGACCAAATCGCTTTCGAAGGGATTCGTTTAAGGGATAACCTAATAATCGTCGGATTCGATCTGAGCGGAGACATTTCCTGCGATCTTAGCATCCCGGAAAAGTAACAAAAGCTCACTTGCTACCGAGTGCGGGCGGTGCTGGCGGCCGCGGTGTTCGGGAGCGTGTTTGGATCGCTGCTGTCGATCAATTCCTGCTCGACAGGCTACATATCGTCGAATTCAGACGCCGCCGGCCCCACGAAGTGAGCGGCGGGCAACGTCAGCGGTTCGCCATCGCCAGGGCCTTAATTTACCAACCCCGAATTCTCTTGGCTGATGAGCCGACGGCCGCGCTCGACTGGCAGCATGGTCTGGCGGCGGTGAAGCTGTTAATCGAAGAAGCCCGCGCGGCAAAAGCCTTGCTGATCACCGTGACGCACGACACGCGGTTGCTGAGCTTGTTCGATCGGACGCTGCGCATGGAGGGCGGCCGGGTGACGGAGGGCGGCCCATGAAATGGTTGCTGGGCCTGATCGCCGCGGCGTTGGCGGGTACGTCCGTAGCCTGGTGGTCCCTGGGCTTTTCCTCGGGTGGCCTGGGCGGCCCGCCCCCCGACGCGCCGCAGGCGGGGCCACTGATCGTGATGCCGCCACCGGGCATCACGGTGCAAGGAATCGGCTATGTCGAGCCCGTCTCCGAAGTTCGCCGGCTGGCGTTCAAAGTCGATGGCGTGGTCGAGCGGTGCCCGGTGCAGGTGGGAGATTGGGTAACACACGGTGCGCCGCTGATGGCGCTGGCCGACGACGACGCGCGGGCCGCAGCGGCCGTGGCCGAGCAAGAACTAGCGGTGGCGATGGCCGAGCGAGACCAGGTGACCGCGGGCGCCCACCGCCATCAGATTGCCGCCGCTGAGCACCGTGTCGCCATGCTCGCCGAGCGAGTGCGCCACGCCGAGGCCCATCTTGGACGTATAGACAAGTTGCAGCAGTCCCGCGCGGCGGCGAAGGCGGAATACGACCAGGCACAAACCGAGCTGACCCAGGCCCAACTGACCGAGCGGCAAGCGGCCGCGGAGCTCGACGACCTGCGAGAGTTCGTGCGTCCGGTCGACCGTGCTCTGTGCGACACCGCGCCCGGCGTGACCGCCGGCGATTTCACGGCCACGATCGCTTGGGGCGACGGCGGCGCGACGTCGAGCGGCGCCGTCAGCACGGCGGGCGACGGCACGTTCACGGTGGTCGGCTCGCACACGTATGCCGAAGAAGCAAGCGACGCGAAGATCAGCGTCACGATCCAGCAGACGGGAGGGACCGTCGTCACCGTCACCAGCACGGCCACGGTGGGCGATGCGACGTTGAGCGGCACGGCTTCGCCGATCGCGGCCACGGAAGGCGCCAGTTTCAGCGGCACTGTGGCGACGTTCACCGACGCCGATCCGGCAGGCGCCGCGACCGACTACACGGCCACGATCGACTGGGGCGACAAGACCGCGCTGACCACCGTGACCGGTTCGGCCTTCACGTCGGCGGGCGGCGTGTTCAGCGTGCCGAGCAGTCACGCCTACGCCGACGACGGAACGTACACGTTGACGGTGATCATCAGCGACGTCGGCGGGGCGAGCGCCACGGTCAAGCCGATCGCCACGGTTGGCGACGCGGCACTGCGCGCGACGGCGGCGCCGGTCGCGGCGATCCAAGACGCGACGTTCACCGGCACCGTGGCGACCTTCAGCGATGCCAACGCGGCCGGCGCCAGCGGCGATTTCACGGCCACCATCACCTGGGAAGACGGCAGCAAGACCAACGGCACCGTCGGCACGGCGGCGGGTGGCGGATTCGCCGTGAGCGGTTCCCATGTGTTTGCCAAAGAAGGCGGCAACCAGCCGGTGAGCGTCGTCATCACCGACAAGGGCGGTAGCACGGTCAGCGTGACCAGCACGGCGACCGTGAGCGATGCGGCCTTGAGCGGCACAGCCTCGTCGATCACGGCCACCGAAGGCGCCAGTTTCAGCGGCACCGTCGCGACATTCAGCGACGCCAACCCCAACGGCGCGACCGGCGACTACACGGCCATGATCATGTGGGAAGATGGCAGCACAACCATCGGCGCCGTCACCACGGCGGCGGGCGGCGGGTTCGCGGTGAGCGGCTCACACGTCTTCGCGGAAGAAGGCTCGAATTTGCCCGTGAGTGTCGTCGTTGTCGACAAGGGCGGTGCCGTGGTCACCATCGCCAGTACGGCCACGGTGGGCGACGCGGCTTTGAACGGCACGGCGGCGACCATCGCGGCCGGAATTACGGTCTCGGGCACGGTTGCTTCCTTCAGCGACGCGGATACCGCCGACACGACAAGCGACTACACCGTCGCAATCGACTGGGGCGACGGTCAGACCGGCACCGGCGGCATCGTCGCCGGCGCCGCCGCCGGGCAGTTCAACGTGACGGGCAACCACAGTTATGGCGACGGCAATCCACACACCATCACGGTCACGGTCACGCACGGCACGGACCAACCACTTGTCATCAAGAGTGCGGAGCCGGGTAATCCCGTACCGTTGAGCGTCGTCGACGACATTTACGTCATCGGTGCGGGCACCGTCACGGTGGCAGCCGGCAACGGCGTGCTGGCCAACGACAGCGCATCAGGGGCGCTGACGGTGACCACCGGTACGGTGGCCGGGGCCAACGGCGGCACCTTCGCGTTCAACGCCGACGGCTCGTTCACGTATACTCCACCCGCCAATTTCCCGGGTTTCGATTATGCCCAGTACACGGCCGGCGACGCCCAGGGCGATAAGGGCACCGCCGCGGTCAATGTGCTCTCGCAGACGGGCGGCGTGGTGTGGAAGTTTTTCGAGTCGGTGCTCAATCGCAACCCGGATTACGGCGGGCTGAAGTACTGGATCAACGATTTCGCCAACGGCGGAAAGACCGGCGACATCGCGGTTGGATTTTTCGAGAGCAACGAGCTCCTCAATAAGATCATCGGCGGCTATTACGAGCAGTACCTCGGCCGGACGTTGGACGCGGCGGGCTTGAGCTATTGGGAGGGCGTGTGGCACGCCACCGGCGGCCCCGAAGGCATCAAGGCCGGATTCGCCGCCTCGCCGGAGTTCAACCGCAACGCCGGCGACACGCCGACCGGCTGGCTGACGGCCCTCTATCAGCGGATTTTGAATCGCGCGCCCGACCCTCAAGGGTTCCAGTATTGGCAGCAACAGCTTGCCGCCGGGGAGTCGGAAAGCAACGTCGCGTTGGGCTTTTTCGATAGTCTCGAAGCGTACAAGAACGACGTGACGGGCTGGTTCAACGAGTACCTTGGGCGGACGCCCAACGGCGCGGAGTTGACTCAATACGCCAGCGAAATGGCGGCTGGCAAGACCGATCGCACGATCGAGCAGGAGATCACGAACTTGCCGGAGTATGGCGCCAATCCGCCGGCCTCGCCCGCCGGCACGGCGGCGCGCTTGCCCGACTACTTGCCTCTGTCGTCGGCCGGCGGCCAGCGGCAGGCCGCCCTCGCCGCGAAAGACGCCCTGTTTTCCAGCCTGGGCGGCTAGCCCGGATGATTCATGGTCCCCCGTGCGCGTCGCGCAGTCACCGTCACACTAACCCGCAGCGCAAGCAAGGTAAGTCCAAGCCCGGGCCTTGCTTGCGCCGCGGGTTGGTGTCGGACCATGAATAATGCGGGTTAGGAAGTAGAGGATGGGTGAGCCCGTCGATGGCCGTCAAACGGGGCCTGCGAACAAACCAACGCGGTGACCGATCATGTTCCCGATGCCTGCTACGCTTCGCAAGCTTCGTTGCGATCTCATATCGAAAAAGCGCGAGCCTCGCCGACGGAACTCGATGGTGTCGGCGCGACGGCGGCGCGCGGCCAGGCTACGGCTGGAAGCGCGGCTGTCGCGCGCGGCGGTTGAACTTTTGGAACCGCGTTGGGCGCTCGCGGCCCTGGTCCACATCGCCTACCTGATTCCGGAAAACCGGACGGCACAGCCGGACGCCGTCGCCACGCTCCAAGCCGACGTCCTCATTTGGCAGCATTTCTATGGCGTGCAAATGGCGGCCAACGGCTTCGGCCCCAAGACGTTTCACTTTGAGACGGCGGCCGACGGCGTGACGCCCGTGGTACACGTCGTCAACCTACCCAACGACGATGCCTTCTACCGCGCCGACGATATGCGGAACAACCCCGACGAGCTCTATAGCCGAGTTTCGAAGGGGGCGCAGGATGCCGGCTTGAGCATCTGGGCGCCCAACACCGACTGGCTTTTGATCTGCGAGAGTCATCGCGAGCTTTCCGACGGTTCAATCCTGGGTGGAAGTGGGATCAGCCTCGGGGCGAGCAACGGCTCGGGCAGCGACGGCGGCGTGGCGGTTCTGGGGAGCGATATGCTGCCGTTCTTGCGGCCGGATCGGCTCACCGATAATGAGCCGTACGCGGGCTTGGTGATTCCAGAGATCGGCCCGTACCCGCTCGTCTCCCACGTCAGCCATCCCTCGTACGAGGGTGACACGGTGAGCAGCGTCGCCTCGTCATACCTCGGCGCTGGACTCCATGAGCTGTCACACGGGTTCGGCCTGTCACATGACTACCTTAACGACGATAACTTCTTCGGCAACCTGATGTACAATGGCTTGCGCGGCTTCCGCGGAAGCGTGCGGCCTGACCTCTATCCCAACGACGCGACCCGGAGCGGGTACGCGGAGTCGCTGGTGCTCAACACGAGCCGCTATTTCAACCCGAACATGGTCGTCACCAGCGATACTCCGCCGGCGTTGTCCGTCGCCGGCGGTGGACCTCAAATCGTGGGGGGCCTGCTGCAAATCCCGTTCACTGTCGATGATCCGTTGGGACTTAGCTCGGCGATCCTGCTTCTCGACGGCAACGTGGTAGGCGACATGCCACTGACGGGCACACACTCCTCGGAAACGTTCCAGACAGCCTATTACACGCCGGGAAACGATAACCTCTACACCGTCGAGGTCTACGACGCCCAGGGAAACCGATCGAACAAGGAATTGACGCTCCATCCCGCCACGGGAAATGACCAGGCGCCGCAGCCGTTCGTGAAGATCGTGCCGCCGTCCCCGGTCATCGGACAATCGGTCGTGCTCGACGCGTCCCGGTCGATTGACCCGGGCGGGGCAGTTTCGTCGCTGAAAGTGGAATGGGATCTCGACGGCGACGGCGTTTTCGACACGGCCCCGTCGAGCGACCTGACCTTGACAACGAGCTTTGCGACGGCGGGGCCGCGCTTGATCCGTTGTCGCATTACCGACGCGCAGGGAAACCAGACCATTTCGGAGCCCATCGGCATCGACGTGGTGGTCGATGCGGCCTTGAGCGGCACGGCTTCACCGATCGCTGCCACGGAAGGCGCCATGTTCAAAGGCACCGTGGCCACGTTCAGCGACGCCGATCCGGCCGGCGCCACCGGCGACTACACGGCCACGATCGACTGGGGCGACAAGACCGCATTGACGACCGTGACCGGCTCGGCCTTCACGTCGGCGGGCGGCGTATTCAGCGTACCAGGCAGCCATGTGTACGCGGAAGATGGAAATTACACGCTCGTTGTCACCATCAGCGACGTTGGCGGCGCAAGCGCCACGGTCAACCCGATCGCCACGGTGGGCGACGCGGCGCTCAGCGCCACCGCGGTGCCGGTTACGGCTTCGGAAGGTACGACGTTCAGCGGCACGGTCGCTTCCGTCAGCGATGCCAATCCGGCCGGCACCACCGGCGACTACACGGCCACCATCACTTGGGACGACGGCAGCAAGACCAGCGGCACCGTCAGTGCGGCGGCGGGTGGCGGGTTCGTGGTGGGCGGTTCGCACGTCTTCGCGGAGGACGGCTCGAACCTGCCCGTGAGCGTCGTCGTTGTCGATAAGGGCGGCAGCACGGTCACTATCACCAGCACTGCGACGGTGGCCGACGCGGCGCTCAGCGGCACGGCCTCACCGATCGCGGCCACGGAAGGCGCCAGTTTCAGCGGCACGGTGGCCACGTTCAGCGACGCGAACCCCGCCGGCGCGGCGGGCGACTACACGGCCACGATCAATTGGGAAGATGGCAGCACAACCAGCGGCACCGTCACCACTTCGACGGGCGGCGGATTCGCGGTCAGCGGCTCACACGTCTTTTTGGAAGAAGGGTCGAGCTTGCCCGTCAGCGTGGTAATCACCGACAAGGGCGGCGCCGCGATCACCATCGTCAGCAATGCCAGTGTGAGCGATGCGACGTTGAACGGCATGGCGGCGACCATCGCGGCCGGAATTACGGTCTCGGGCACAGTCGCTTCCTTCAGCGACGCGGATACCGCCGACACGACAAGCGACTACACCGTCTCGATCAACTGGGGCGACGGTCAGACCAGCGCCGGTGGCGTCGTCGCCGGCGCCGCCGGGCAGTTCAACGTGACGGGCAACCACAGCTATGGCGACGCCAATCCGCACACCATCACGGTCACGGTGGCGCACGGCACGGCCCAACCACTCGTCATCCAGAGCGCGGAGCCGGGCAATCCGGTGCCGTTGAGCGTCGTCGACGACGTCTACGTCATCGGCGCGGGCACGGTCACCGTGGCAGCCGCCAACGGCGTGTTGGCCAACGACAGCGCCTCGAGCGCGCTGACGGTGACCACCGGTACGGTGGCCGGGGCCAACGGTGGCACGTTCGCGTTCAACGCCGACGGCTCGTTCACGTATACTCCGCCCGCCAATTTTCCGGGCTTCGATTATGCCCAGTACAGCGCCAGCGACGCCCAGGGCGACAAGGGTACCGCAACGGTCAACGTGCTCTCGCAGACGGGCGGCGTGGTGTGGAAGTTTTACGAGTCGGTGCTCAACCGCAACCCGGATTACGGCGGGCTGAAATACTGGATCAACGATTTCGCCAACGGCGGAAAGACCGGCGACATCGCCATCGGATTTTTCGAGAGCAACGAGCTCCTCAATAAGATCATCGGCGGTTATTACGAGCAGTACCTCGGCCGGACGTTGGACGCGGCGGGCTTGAGCTACTGGGAGGGCGTTTGGCACGCCACCGGCGGGCCCGAAGGCATCAAGGCCGGGTTCGCCGCCTCGCCGGAGTTCAACCACAACGCCGGCGACACGCAGACCGGCTGGCTGACGGCCCTCTATCAGCGGATTTTGAATCGCGTGCCGGACGCTCAAGGGTTCGCCTATTGGCAGCAACAGCTTGCCGCGGGCGAGTCGGAATCGAACGTCGCGTTGGGCTTTTTCGATAGTCTCGAAGCGTACAAGAACGACGTGACGGGCTGGTTCAACGAGTACCTTGGGCGGACGCCCAGCGGCGCGGAGTTGACTCAATACGCCAGCGAAATGGCGGCCGGCAAGACCGATCGCACGATCGAGCAGGAGATTACCAACTTGCCGGAGTATGGCGCCAATCCGCCCGCCTCGCCCGCCGGCACGGCGGTGCGCTTGCCCGACTACTTGCCGCGGACCTCGGCCGGCAGCCAACAGCAGGCCGCCCTCGCTGCGAAAGACGCCCTGTTTTCCAGCCTGGGCGGCTAGCCCGGATGATTCATGGTCCCACACCAAGCGCGCAGCGCAAGCAAGGCCCGGCGTTACGCTCCTTGCTTGCGTTGTGGGTTAGTGTCGTAGCAGGCCGCCGGGCAAAGTAGTAGGCACACTCCGTGTGCCGCAACCTTGGGCGACTCGACGTCGGCCTGCCGGAAAGCTACGGCACACGGAGTGTGCCTGCTACTTTGGGCCGTGCTCCTGCCTCCTGCCTCCTGCCTTCTGGCTCCTGACTCCTTTGCCCAGTTCCAGAGTCCATTCACAGTTGAGCGAGTCGCTGGAATTCGTCGAGCGAACCGGCCTCGATGGACTGGTCAAGCCAACGATCCAACCGTTCCAGGTCGGTCGCGGCGCGGATGAACGCCTCCAAGTCCGTCGGAACGCCGTGAGCAAATCGCCGCCCCAGAACGTGCAACAGCGCGTCCGCCTTGCCTTCCGCCTTGCCCCGTTTGAACCCCAGCCGCTCGAAACTTGTGACATACGGCATGTTCTTTTCCTCCCCAAAACGGACCATTTCTTCTTGCACTTGCTCCTCCATTTCTTCCGGTAGATCCATGATCCAATCAATCAGCCGCTTATCGACGTAACGGCGGCCGACGGCGGCTTCGCGAACAATTTGTTGCAGATCCTTGTCGAGGGCCTCGTACTCGCGTGACCAGTCGATGGCGGCATGCACTTGTGGAAAAACGAACTCCAGGAAAGCGGGGAAAAACTGCTCCAGGGCCTCTTTCCACGGGCTATCGAAGTCACTCAATGTCGGGCTCCTCCGGGTTCTTCGGGCCCCTCCAGGTTCTTCAATATCCAAGATACCAGATGGCACGATGGAAATCGACGGGCCGACCGGCGTTCAACGATAGGGGTAGGGAGGGCCGATTGAGTTCGGCCCCTCCCGCCCCGCCCTCCCTCCGAACCGTACGGGCGGGTTTCCCGCATACGTCCGGGCGAGCCCGGATGATTCATCCAACACCAACCCGCGGCGCAAGCAAGGCCAGTCGTTACGCGCCTTGCTTGCGCCGCGGGTTAGTGTGACCGCAGACTGGGCTCGTTCCTTCTGGACCATGAATAATCCGGGCTGGCCGGAACGTGCCCCGCGGCGATCAACGCCGCGCGGCCGGCGCCGCCCGCCCGATAGAGTCGCTTTCACAAAACATTTCTTGGAACTCCAGGCCGATTCAGACCAGCGATGTAAATGGCTACGCATTAACGACTTGGAGCATTGCAGCCACCGGAAATTCCCACGAAGTCTCCCCAAGACCCAAAAAATCTTGGGATTCTCTGTAAGGTTTTCGCCCCCCGGCGCATATTACCTGGTAGGGAGAAAAGCGGTTTTCATTGCGGCGGCGGATCATCGCGCCGATTTTACACATCTCCAGCAAGGACGAAAACATGGCCAAGCGAGGGTGGTTCGACCGGTGGTTTGCGGCGCGGCACGCGGCGCCCGGGCGCCGGCGAGCCGCGAACGGCGACCTTACCGCCAATCCAGGCGCTCTGGCGCGTCTTCGGCTCCAGCGGCTGGAGAACCGTCTCTGCCTCAGCAGCGTCGCCTGGATCAATCCCAGCGGAGGCAACTGGGACGTCGCCGCCAATTGGAGCACCGGCAGCGTGCCGGGCAGCGGCGATGACGTCGACATCAATACCGCGGCCGCCGCCACGATCACCATTCAACTGTTCGATGTCGAGACGGTCCACAGCCTCACGACCGCCGGCAACGACACGCTCTCGATCACCGGCGGTTCGTTGACGGTGGCCGCCAACTCGACGCTCATGGATGCCAACTCGACGCTCAACGGTCCCCTGGCGATGACCCGCGGCGGGTTGAGTGCCACAGGCTCGGGCGTCACGTTCTCGGCGGTCGGGGCCACCAACGTGTCGGTGTCGGATTTGGGCGCGGTAAGCGGGGCCACGTTGAGCCTTCCCCAACTGAAAAGCTTCACGTCCGCCGACAGCTACTTCAACGCAGAGGGGGCGAAGAGTGTGCTGGACGTCTCCGCCCTCACCACTGTCCTGACCCAACAGGGCCTCTGGGACGTTAATGCGCAATACGGCGGCGAGGTCAAACTGACCAGCCTCACCAGCCTCACCGGCAACAATAACGTCACCATCGACGACACGGTCGGCGCAACGATCCTCGACGGCAAGCTGACGACCCTCAACGGCGTCAGCGTCGACCTCGACGGGACCGACGCGCAGGTGGCGAATTCATGGACTTCGTTTACCAACGGCTCCCTCGGGGTCACGGGTGGCTCGTACACGCTGCCCAATCTGACTGATGTCGACGACTCGACCCTCGCCGTCACCACCGGCGGCGGCCTCGCGCTGCCAGGGCTGAAGACCTACTCGTCCAACAGCACTTTCGAGACTTTCGAGGCCCGCGATCCGAAGAGTGTGCTTGACGTCTCCGCCCTGACCACCCTCACCGGCGGCGGCATCTCCGACATCGGCGGCGGCACGGTGCTCGACGGCAAGCTGACCACCCTCAGCGGCGCCAACGTCAGCCTCGACGGCACCGACACGCAGGTGGCGAATTCTTGGACCTCGCTTACCAACGGCAGCCTCATGGTCACGGGTGGCTCGTACACGCTGCCCAATCTCGACGTCGGCGGATCGAGCCTCAGCGTCACGACCGGCGGCAAGCTGGCGCTGCCCGGGCTGAGGAGCTACTCGAACACCGGCGCACACGACACGACCTTCTCGGCCATCGATCCGCAAAGTGTGCTGGACGTCTCCGCCCTGACAAGCGTCACCGGCAACAATAACGTCAGCATCGACGACACGGGCGGCGCAACGATCCTCGACGGCAAGCTGACGACGCTCAACGGCGTCAGCATCAACCTCGACGGGACCGACGCGCAGGTGGCGAATTCTTGGACCTCGCTTACCAACGGCAGCCTGACCATTAACGACGCCTCCTACACTCTGCCCAATCTGACCGACATCGACGGTTCGTCTCTCACCGTCGGCAACGATTACGCTGGGGCGCCTGCCGGCAGCCTGGCGCTGCCCGGGCTGAAGACCTATTCGCCCAACGGCAACGTCTATAACGGCAACGTCTTTACCGTCGACAGCTTGTTCGGCACGGTGCAAAGCGTGCTGGATCTCTCCGCCCTGACCACCGTCACCCCAAATCGTCACTGGAACGTCCAACTGAACAACGGTGAGCTCAACGTGTCACGCTTGACCAGTTTGATCGGCCCCCAGGGGGTTACCGTTGACCGCTATTTTAACATTCTTCTCGACACCATCTCCGACGGCTATGGCAGCACTCTTCTCGATGGCGAGCTGACCACCCTCAGCGGCGTCGACGTCAACCTCAACGGCTCCGACACGGGGGTGGCGAATTCTTGGACCTCGTTCACCGGCGGCCTCAACCTCTCCGGCGGCGCATACACGCTGCCCAATTTGACCGACGCGAACTTCTTGTTGACCCCCCTCATCCTCGGGTTCGTCGGGCTTTATCTCTACCCGTCGGCTTCGCTCAGTCTGCCCGTCGTGGCGGCCGGAAATATCCCCATCAGCAGTGGCCAGAGCGTTACCATTCGGGGCACTCTCGTGAGCGTGCCGACCGACGGCACTTCCGGCGCCATCATCAATGTGCCGGCGGCCCCGTCAGCACTCACGATCGACCTATTGAACTATGGCACTCTGTCCGGAGGAACGACGCTCAACGTCGGCGCGGGGGCGACGGTCGACGTCGGCAGCTTGGGAAACTACCGTCCAAATGCTATTGCGTACACCGCCTACCTCGGAGGGGTTGCCTTCAACGTGGGCGCCGGCGCCACTGTCGATTTGAGCAGCGGGCAAGAGTTCAGCTACTCCGGCACGCTGATAGGCTCCGGCGCCGGCACCGTTCGGTTCAGCGGCGGACAAATCGATTCGGGGTCCGGCGGTCTGAACCTGAACTTCCCCGGCAATATGTTCCAGTGGACAGGCGGCGACTTCGCTACTCTTTCGTCGCCCAAACTGACCAACCTGGGGACGATGAACCTGACCGGGACCAATCCGAAGCAGATGTACGGCAACTTCAGCAATAGCGGCAGCCTGAACGTCAACGCCGGGGGCACCTTGGGGATCGGCGCCTTCGGTGGAACCGTCAACTTCAGCCAAACCAGCGCCGGCACCCTCGGCATTCAGATTGGCGGCACGCCGGCCAGCGGCCAGTTCGGCGAGGTGGTCGTCAACGGCACGGCCACGCTGGCGGGCAACTTCGACCTGACCCTTGTCAATGGCTTCGCTCCGGATGCGGGTGATGAATACTCAGCGCTGACGTTTGCCAGCGATTCGGGCGCCTTCGCGAAATTCAGCGGGCTGCCCGCCGGCATGACCGCGACACAGAGCGCCACGGCGTTGGACCTGGCCATTAATGACGACGTCGAGTCGCCGCTCGGCGCAGCCATCGCGCCCACCGCAGCCGTCATGTTCAACGGCACCGTGGCCACGTTCACCGGCAGCAACCCCAATGGTACGTCGAGCGATTTCACCGCCTCGATCGATTGGGGCGACGGCGTCACTTCAGCCGGCGGCATCGCCGTGGACCCGAAGGGCGGTTTCGACGTCACCGGCTCGCACACCTACGCGCAAGCGGGTATCGATATCATTTACATCGACATCAACGCCCTGAGCAGCGGCCTTACCCAGGCCAGCGGCACGGCCAACGTCGCTGCGTCCGCTCCGGCCATTGCTGACCTCGTCGAGTCGCCGCTGGCCGTGGCCATCGCGCCCAGCGAAGGTGCCCTGTTCAACGGCAGCGTGGCCACGTTCACCGGCAGCAACCCCAACGGTAAGTCGAGCGATTTCACCGCCTCGATCGACTGGGGCGACGGCGGCACTTCGGCCGGCGGCATCGCCGCGGACCCGAAGGGTGGTTTCGACGTCACCGGCTCGCACACCTACGCGCAAGCGGGTTTCGATACCATCATCATCACCATCAACGCGCTGAGCGGCGGCTCTGCCACGGCCAGCGGCACGGTCGAGGTCAATGTCGCCGCGTCCGCCGGCACGCCGCACCAGCACCAGCAGTACGTCTCGGCGGTCTACCAGGACGTACTGGGACGGGCGCCGGATTCAAGCGGCTTGGCCTATTGGGCGCAATCGCTCGACAAGGGCGCGGCGGTCAGCAGCGTGGCGGCGGCCATCGCGCATAGCGACGAGTATTACGCCAACTTCGTGATCAAGCCCGCCTACCTGAAGCTGCTGGGCCGGGCCGCCGACGATTCGGGCGTGAAGTATTGGACCGGCCAGATGGACGCCGGCGCGACCGACCAGCAGCTCGAGGCCGATCTGGTCTCTTCGGCCGAGTTTTTCAAGGCGGCAGGCGGCACGAACGCCGACTGGATCGGCGCGGTCTACAAGCTCCTTTTGGGCCGTACCGCCGACGCTAGCGGCGTGAGCTATTGGAGCGGCCAGTTGACCGCCGGCGAAACGCTGGGCCAGGTGGCGCAGGGCATCGCCGGCAGCCAGGAGAACAACACGCAGCTCATCAACGACGACTATTTCCACTACCTCGGCCGCGCCGCCGACGCGGGCGGGCTCGACTTCTGGCTCAAGCAATTCGCCGCCGGCAAGACGAACGAAGACGTGATCGCCGGCTTCACCGGCTCGGGGGAGTATTACAAGCAACATACGGAATGAGAATGAATGGTGGCTGCGGAACCGTAGGGGCGCCGTTCCGCGAATCGAGCGATGCGCGTCCGTTCGATCACATCGCGACCATTGGGAAGACTCGCCATCCTTGGGATCCATCGTCACCGCAGGAGAACCGCACATGAACCGGCTGTTTTCGACATTGAAATCCTCCGTAATCGGCACCCGCGTGGCGCGCCGCCAACAGCGCCGCACGTTTTGTGGCGTACGGCGTGATCGGGCCCGCGTCGAAGCCCTCGAATCGCGCGCGTTGTTATCCGCCAACGTCGTATTTGGCAACGGCGGAATCGTGGAGACGACCTTGGCGGCCAACCCAGCGACTCACGGTTATTTCGCCTCCGGCGGGGATAGCATCGCGGTGCAGGCCGACGGCAAGATCGTCGTGGGGAACACGCTCGAGAAACTTACTTCAGACGGGAGCCATGGTGACCACATCTGGCTGATCTCGCGCTATAATCCCGATGGCAGCTTGGATGGATCCTTCGGCCAGAACGGAGACGTGATTATCAATTTCGGCACCGCGGGCGAAGTTCCCGGCGCGCAAGGTGAGTATGAATTAACCGACCTCAACAAGATCCTCATCGCGCCGGACGGCAAAATCGTCGCAGCCGGACATTACGAAAATTGGGGCAACAGCAACAGCAGCGCCGCCAATCAACCCAGGCTGTTCGCCGCGGCGCGGCTCAACGCCGACGGCGGCCTGGACACCACGTTCGGCGCCGCGGGTGAACTACTCCAGCAACCCCAATCGCTGCCAGGGTTGCCGAACGATTACTTCAGTGTCAGCGAGGAGAGCACGGTCCTGGCGGCGATGGATTCAACGGGGGGCCTGATCGTCGGTGGAAGCGATGAGATCATCGACAACGGTTCTGCATGACGCCTCCTTGCGTTTTGAGAAAAAGTGTGCTGACCGCCTCACGTCGGCGTAAGGTACATTATACCGCACGCGGCCGAGAATGAGACGTTCACGGTGGCTGGGGCAGAGCCTAAGCGATGCCTCAGTCGCTATGTAGCCGGGGCATCGCTTACGCTCTGCCACCAGCCACCACCTTCTCGTGACAAAACGTCTCATTCTGGGCCGCGCACAGTATAACAATCTCCCAGAGGTGATCGGCGAAGCCGTCAACAAAGATTCGTCGAAGAACGCGCCGCCGTTGGCCAAAGCTTGACAAGGAGATCGGACGGAACGCCGAAGCGTGCAGCGCGTCTCAAACTGCGGGGGTGGCGTAAAGGCGGCCAGCATTCGCGGAAGTCTACGGAAAAAAAACCGTCAAGGCCAGTTTTGTAAAAAATGTGGTCCGCGATTCAGGGCGTGGCGTGGTGGCGTTCACATGGCCGATAATCAGAGGCGCCCCCAGGCTCCGAAAAAACTGGCAAAACCGTACCTTTACCCGACGAAAGCTTCGGCGCGGAGGGCACGCCCGCGCGATACGTGCGAGAAAGTCTAAAGCCGGGCAATCCGCCGAGACGGGTTTCCTTGTCGGTACAGGTACGGTTTTGCCAGTTTTTTCTTGGGCAGTTTCGGCTTCGCCGAAGCCGCGGGTTCGTGTGGGAGTCAATTTCTCCCGCCAAGATTCCGATAACATTCCTATTCGGCACGTCGCAAGCGTCATTTCGCCCCCTGGTTTTGACTCAAGTTCAAGTTATCCGCATGAACAACCGCAACGTGTGGCAACATGTGGTGGTCGTCGCGTGGCTGTCTTGGGCCGCAACCGGCGTCGCACCGGTGCAAGCGGCTGGCCCATCCGCCCAGCGCTCACCGGCCGGCAGTTCGGATGAAATGAATTCCTTGCGCGACGGAATTCGCTCGACACTGGCGCACTACCACGCGCGTCCGCTCAATACCCGCGATCATAATTGCTGGGAGTTGATGCACTCGATCGTCGCCTACGGAGTGCGGTCACATGCCCTGCGGGGGGGGCCGACCGGCGAACCGGTCAACGCCATTGGCTGGCTCTGCTACGGCAAAAGCGCCGGCGGTCAGACGCTGGTGGGCGTCGAGCGCGGGCGTCTGGCGGTCGCCAAGGGGCCACGCGTGCAAGGTCACTACGGCCAGTTTCTGGCCATTGTCGCACAAGCGAAAGTTCGCACCGATTACCCGATCGAAGTCGGCCGGAGACAGTTCACACTGGCTGACCTGATCGAAAGCGAAAAACTCGGCTGCCAGTCCGGCACGGAGTTGACCTTCAAGCTCATCGCCTTGTCGCACTATGTCGATTCGGAGGCCACCTGGACCAGTGCGACCGGCGAGGAGTGGTCGGTTTCCCGCCTTGTCGCCGAAGAGATCAAATCCCCCATCAGCGGCGCCGCGTGCGGCGGCACACACCGTCTGATGGGGTTGAGCTATGCCGTCCGCGAGCGAGTCAAGCAGGGACGCCCGCTCGACGGCCAATTCCTGCGGGCCGACCGCTACACGCGCGATTATCAACGCTACACATTCCGCTTGCAGAACTCCGACGGTTCGTTCAGCACCGACTGGTTCAAGGGTCGGGCCGCCAAGCCCGACCTCGACCGCCGCTTGCAGACGACCGGCCATATCCTGGAGTGGATGGCCTATTCGGTGCCCGAGGAGACGCTCGACGACCCGCGGCTGGTCAAGGCGGTCGACTATCTGACCGGGATTCTGGCGTCCAATCCCCATCGCGAGTGGTCGATCGGGCCGCTGGGGCATGGGCTGCACGCTTTGGCAATCTACAACGACCGCCGCTTCACGACCCCCGCGCCCGACGATGCGGGGCAGGTGGCTCGCCGCGGCGATTCTCCGCGGCCCAAGCCGAAACCATCCGCCGCAAAGAGATCCAAAGCGGCCAATCCCTCCAAGACGCCCAATGCCTCCAAAAAAGTCCCGTCCAAAGAAGACCTTCCGGCGGTCACGAGCGAGGGTCCCTCCGAGTTGCCTGATTGCGAGAGCTTTCCTGCCCAGCCTCTGCAATCGCCGGAGAAGAATACCCCTGGCGATCACCCGGAGGGAAGCTCCGACGCCGGTAAGGTCGTGCCGCTTTGAAGGAAGGGGGGACATTCACGGTGGCTGGGGCAGAGCGTAAGCGATGCCCCGGTCGCTGTCCAGCCGGGCATCGCTTGCGCTCTGCCACCACTTTCTCGTGGCAAAATATCTCATTTTCGACCGCGTGAAGTATAACGCCTAACGCCTGTTGCTTGGCGGACGGAAAACCCTTACATTGCCCACGGTCGCGCCACTCTCCGGCGCGGCATGGTTTTCCGGCTCTCGTTTCCTTGGTTCCCGTGGCGCGTGGATGCACCCGTTGAAATTCGACGCTGAGTTTGAAACGGTCTTTGACGCCGCCGCCAGTCTGGCGAAGGCGGCGGGAGCTTCCGCGCTGTTGTTGCTGTTGGACGGGCCAACCGATTGGCGGCGATTGAGCGATCACGCGGTGGGCGAAAAAGTGCTGGTGGCCGCCGACACCGCTGAGCAACTGGAGGGTGCCGGCGATTGTGGGCTGGGCTGTGTCGTACTCGACATGGCCGAAAGCCCGGTTTACGACAAGCTCTCCCAGGCCTTGCTCGAAGCGGTCGCCGACGAACTGCTGGCGCCGGGCGCCCGCGTCATCGCCTTGTACAGCGGTTTTGAAGCCCGCACGATCGACTCGATCAGCGTGATCGACCTGGGCGATCACCTGGGCCGGCTGACCGTGCGCGACTTGCAACAACTGGAAACCCGAGTGCCTCTCGACATCCTGCAAACCGTGGTCAACCTCGCATTGGAAATCGGCCGCGAGGGACGCGAGGGGAAACCCGTGGGCACGCTGTTCGTCGTCGGCGACACGCAAAAGGTCCGCAAGCTGAGCCGTTCCGCGAGCTTCGATCCGGTCAAGGGTTACAGCCGCAAGGAACGAAACCTCAAATCGGCCCGTGTCCGCGAGGGCATCAAGGAGATCGCCCAGATGGACGGCGCCATCATCGTCGCGGCCGACGGCACGGTCGAGGCGGCGGCACAGTACCTCGACGCTTCGGCGGCGAACATCACGCTCTCGAAAGGGCTGGGCGCCAGGCACTGGGCGGCCGCCGCGATCAGCCGCGCGACGAAGGCCGTGGCGGTGGCCGTCAGCGAATCGAACGGCACGGTTCGCATCTTCCAGAACGGCGAGGTCGTGCTGCGGATCGAGCCGTTTCGCCGGCCGATGAAATGGAAGGACTTCGAATACGAGCCGCCGGCGCCAGAATAAGGTTTCGCATCACGAGCGAAACCTCGAACCGCGTGTGGGGCGAATCGGCCCGTACGATCCGCGCCGGCTTGATGCGCAACTCGCTGAGCACTTTGCCGTCTTGCTTGACCTGGTAGAGGAACAGGCTGGCGTCGTCGACCAGTACGCGGATGAAACCGAATTGCGTGGCCAACAGCGCCACGAGTCGCCTTGCGTCGCCGGTGCCGCCGTGAAATGTGATCCGCTCGACGCGTTGCCGTTGGTTGAAGTAATACGTCAACGAGCCTGCCAGATCGTCGGTTTTCGTGCCCGTCACCAGCGGCACGCGATAGCCCTGCAGATCGAGTTCCGCCAGGCCCGCCGAGACCCGCGGCCAACGGCCCAGTACCCAGGCCGTCGTGATATCGAAGCGGAATGCCTGATGCAACTCGACGATGGGCGTGGCATCCGCGCTGGTCTGGGCGGCGCCGTATGCATTGGTGGGCGCGGGGCTCGCCGGATCCGCTGCGTTCGTGGTCATCGGATCAGAGCGGCCCGACCGGCTCGGAAACAGGCCCGCCAGGCCCGACGACGACGAAAAGAGGTACGGGATTCCAACGGCGCCGGCCAGGCCGATGGCAAACCAACTTCGCTTGAGCGTCATCGCGTCACCGTGCGGGCCAATGGGGCTTCTTCGACTTGAATCGGCTGAGTCGGCCCGCGGATTGGCGGCATAGCCTTCCGCCGGATACAAGTTCCCCAGGCCGTGTCATCGTCAAGCCCGGCTCAATCATCCGTTCTTGCTTTTCGGCGACCATCGTCCACGTTATACTTCACGCGGCCGTGAATGTCTCATGCTCGACCGCGCGAAGTATAGAATCGTGATCGGAACGATGATCCCTCTTTCACCCCGGGCGGCTATGCGATGACGATCGAACGCTTGCGCGAGGCGTATCAAGCCCAGCCTTTCCGGCCGTTCACCATACATCTGGCCGACGGCCGCCAAATTCCCGTGCTGCATCGCGACTTCGTGATGGCCGTGCCCAGCGGTCGCACGGTGATCGTCTGCCAGCCGGACGACTCGCTCAACATCATCGACTTGTTGTTGGTGACGGATCTCGAATTCCGACTCGCAAACGGGTCGTCGCGCCAGCGACGCAAGAAATAACATGAGCACCGCCGGCCAGCCTTGGTATCGTGAGTTGACCCGTTATCACTGGTTCGTGTTCGTGGTCGCGGCGTTGGGGTGGCTGTTCGATACGATGGATCAGCAGTTGTTCACGCTGGCGCGGCGTCCCGCGTGCCAGGAGTTGCTTGGCCTGCCCCCATCGGACCCGATGATCGACCGTTACGGCGGTTACGCGACGTCGGTGTTCTTGATTGGCTGGGCAACGGGCGGGATCGCCTTCGGCGTGCTGGGCGACCGCATCGGCCGCGCCAAGACGATGCTTTGGACGATCCTGATTTACTCCGTGTGTACGGGCTTGAGCGCGCTGTCGGTCAGCATCTACGACTTCGCCTTTTACCGCTTTTTGACCGGTTTGGGCGTGGGTGGCGAATTCGCCGTGGGCGTGGCCCTGGTCGCCGAAGTGATGCCCGAGCGCGCCAGACCGTTCGCCCTCGGCATGTTGCAGGCCCTTTCGGCCGTGGGCAACGTGAGCGCGGCGTTGATCAGCCTCGGCCTGGGTCGCCTGCAAGAAACGGGCGCGATCGACAGCGCGTGGCGGGTGATGTTCGTGGTGGGCACGGTGCCGGCGCTGTTGGCGGTGCTGATCCGTCGCCGGCTCAAGGAACCCGAACGCTGGCGGGCCAGCGCCGCCCAAGGCGCGACCGCCGCGCGGCTGGGCTCGTACGCCGAACTGTTCGGCAACCCGCGCTGGCGGAAGCATGCCCTCTTGGGGCTGGCCCTGGCGTTCTCGGGCGTGGTCGGCCTGTGGGGTATCGGCTTTTTCAGCCCCGACTTGAACCGCCTGGTGTTTCGCAAAACCTTTGAACAGGAAGCCCGCGACCGGGGTGACGCCGCCCAGGACCAGGAATTCGTGAAGCGCGTGATCGCGAAACCGGAATCGTTGGACGAGTACGGCGAGAGGATTCAGCCGAGCAGCTTGCTGAGCGCCGAGGCGGACACGAAAGACGCCGAGCGCCTCTACGCCGCCGCGCTCAAGCTGCATCAGGCGGGCCGGCCCGTCACGGCCGACACCGTGTTGGCGGAGCTCGACCGCGGCGATCCCGATCCCGACAAGAAACAGCCTCCTCAATCGCCCGGCGAACGCCGCCGGCGCGCCGCCTACCTCGCGGGCCCCATCCCCGCCGCCGACGCCGAACCGCTGGCCGCCCGCGCCGAGCGGATCGAAAAACGAAGCAAGGAAATCGACGGGCGGCTCACTTTCTGGGCCTCGCTCACGTCGATGATGCTCAACATCGGCGCGTTTTTCGGCATCTACGCTTTCAGTCGAGTCACCCACGTCATCGGCCGGCGGCCCGCGTTCGCCATCTCGTTCGTCTTGGCCGCCGTGAGCACGGCCTACGTGTTCTGGAACTTCCATACGGCCGGCGACGTGTTCTGGATGATGCCGCTGATGGGCTTTTGCCAGCTCTCCTTGTTTGGCGGGTACGCGATCTATTTTCCAGAATTGTTCCCGACCTACTTGCGCAGCACCGGAACGTCGTTTTGCTACAACGTCGGACGGTTGGTCGCCGCGACCGGCCCCTCGGCGTTGGGCCTGTTGACGAGCGTGTGGTACGCCGGCGAGAAGGAACCGATGCGCTACGCGGGCGTCACGATGTGCTCGGTGTTCTTGTTGGGGCTGTTCGCGCTTCCCTTCTTGCCCGAGACCAAGGGCCAGCCCCTGCCGGAGTGAAAACGGCCGGCGACCGCACGCGGCCAGCTCCGACACGAACCCGCGGCGCAAGCAAGTCGCGTAACGACTAACGACTTGCCTTGCTTGCGCCGCGGGTTCAGTTTCGTTGCGCGCCCGCAACCGATCCACCGGCGACCTCCGCCGCCGCTCACCGCCAACACCGCGCTGCCGACGATCGCCGCTGGTGGGCCGGTACGCACGAGTGGGTGCGGTGGCTGGGGCAGAGCGTCAGCGATGCCCCGGCACGCGGAAGGGCGGCCGGTGGCTGACGCTCTGCCCCAGCCACCAGCCACCGGTCTTGCGAGTCCGACTGCATCCCCCGAATTCTTGCGAATTCGGCTACGGCGGACGGAAAACAGCAAAGTCGGGGCCGGGAGGCGGATTTTCATTGACTCCGGCCGTGGAAGTTGTAGCATAAGGGGTTAAGCCGGGTGACGGTGGATAGGTGGATGAGCGGCAATCGCACGCTCAACCACCCCTTTAGGTTCAGGAAAGCCGATGAATTACAACGCGCGCGCCAAGCGGATCGCGAACTATATCCATTCGCGGCGGTTAGAGTCGCATCGGGGCGTGATGCCCCTACCCGAACCGGGCGTTTCCGCCCTGTTCGGTAACGACGACTATTCCGGCGACGGGCGAACGCGCGAGTTGGTGCGGCGGCTGTTTGAAGTCGCCCACGACGCCGGCTACGAGGTTCTCGGCTTCGCCACCAACGACGGAGCGGACGACGCCGGCTGCTCCTGGGCCGTGGTGCTCTCGACCGATCAGCTCGACTGGCTCAAGGCCCGGCTGCACGACGCTTTTTTTGAATCACACGGACTCTACGCGCCGCGAGGGTCGGCGCTGGGCGCGGCGGCCGGCAACGACAGCTACGCCCACTCTGAAACCTTTTCCCAGGAGAAACCACGATGAGCGTGGGTGAGATCGAAACCCGGGCCCCCAAAAATGCCGCGGGCCGGAGTGCGCTTTCCGAGTTCGATATGCAGGTGCCCGCCGAGACCGACGTCGCCGCGGAACCCAAGTACCAGTATCCGGGCATCCCCACCACCTGCGACGGCGCCGAGGCCGTGGTCCACGTCGAGATCAACATCTCGCAGGGTTCGGGGGCCTACCCCATCACCAGTTCGACCACGATGGGCGGTGGTTTCAACGCCGCCGTCACCAACGGCCGGCCGAACCTTTGGGGCGAGCAACTGGTGTTCTTCGAGCCGGAGAGCGAACACTCGGCCGCCACCTTCTGCGAAGGGTTCGCCCTGGCCGGCGGGCGCGCGACCAACTTCACTTCGGGACAAGGGCTGGTGCTGATGAAGGAGGTGCTCTATACGATTTCCGGCAAGCGGTTGCCGGTGGTCATGAACATCGGCGCCCGGGCGCTCACCAGCCAGGCGCTGAACGTCCACGCCGGCCACGACGACATGATGAGCGTGGCCGACTGCGGCTGGGGCATGATCTTTGGCCGCAATGCCCAGGAGGCGGGCGACCTGTGTCTGATCAGCCGCCGTGCGGCGGAGGCCTCGCAGACCCCCTTCTTCAACGTGCAAGACGGCTTCCTGACCACGCACACGGTCGAGAGCGTGCGGCTGCCCGAACTGGAATTCATGCGGGAGTACATCGGCCCGCCCTCGGAAAAGCTGACCAACCTGATGGACCCCGACAACCCGGTGATGTCGGGCACGGTGCAAAACCAAGACTCGTACATGAAAGGGAAAATCGCCCAGCGCTGGTACTACGACCGGGTCGAGCCGGCGCTGGCCGACGCCTTCGCGGAGTTCGGCCGCAAGACCGGCCGGCACTACGACTTCCTCCTCCCCTACCGTTGCGAGGACGCCGAGTACATCCTGGTGGGCATGGGATCCTACATGGAAACGGCCCAAGTCACGGTCGACTACCTGCGCGACGTGAAGGGGATCAGGGCCGGCTGCCTGACGGTGGTTTGCTTCCGTCCCTTCCCGGCGAGCCGGATCGTCGAGGCGCTCAAGGACTGCAAGGCGTTCACCGTCATCGAGCGGATGGACGACCCGCTCTCGACGACCGGCAACCACCTGACGCGGGAAATCAAGGCGGCCTTCTGCGACGCGGTGGCCGGCCCGCCGGGCCACGGCACGATCGAGCGCGTGCCGCGGATCTATCATGGGGCCGCCGGCCTGGGTAGCCGCGACGTGCGGCCCGGCGACGTCAACGCCATTTTCGACAACATGCAAAACGACGGGCAGGAGTTCTTTTGCGTCGGCATCGACCACCCGCTGGCCTTGAAGATGGCCGAAGATCCCGATCTGCGGCCCGCCGGCGGTTTTTCGATGCGCGGGCATTCGGTGGGCGGCTTCGGCTCCGTGACCACCAACAAGGTCATCGCCACCATCGCCGGCAACGTGTTCGGAAAGGACGTGCAGGCCTATCCCAAGTACGGCTCCGAGAAGAAGGGACTGCCGACCACCTATTACCTGACGATCGCCAACGAGCACATCCACATGCACAGCGAACTGGAGCACGTCGACCTGATCGTGCTCAACGACGTGAACGCCATGCAGAGCGGCAATCCGTTGGATGGCATGGTGCCTGGCGGCAAGATCTTCATGCAATCGTCGCAGAAGGAGCCGGCGGACGTCTGGAAACGGATTCCCGCCTGGCACCAGCGCGCGATCCGCCAGAAAAAGCTGCGCATCTACTACGCCGACATGGTGGCCATCGCCCGCGCCGTCGCGTCCGAGGCCGACCTGGAAATGCGCATGCAGGGGATCGTGCTCTTAGGGGCGTTTCTCAAGCTGACGCCCTACGCCACGGAAAGCGAGATGACCGACGAGCAGGTCTACGGCGGGGTCGAGAAGGCCGTGCGCAAGTATTTCGGCAAACGCGGCGAGCAGGTCGTGCAAGACAACATGACCTGCGTCAAGCGGGGCTTCAACGAAATGCGGGAGATCCCACAAGAGTTGATTCAGGAGACCAACGGCGCCTCGCATGCAGGGTAACATGAGGCACGTCGCCTTGGATCGACGTGGCCGCGGAGCGGCCGGCGAGATGTTCCCACGCGGAGCATGGGAACAAGGGTTAACAGGACCAATCATTTCAAAACGAAATCGCGAGAATTCACGATATGACGACTGAAACCAAACTCCCTTCGATGAACACGGCGTCGGAGCGGGATCCGTACAACAACAACTCCTACGGCACGCTGGTCGACGGGGACTACAAGCTGGTGAGCCTGCCGATCATCGACGTGGTCGAATTCAACGAGCGCGTGATCCGCGGCTATGAGGAAGGGTTTGCCGAAAAGGGCCTGCCCGCCGACCTGGGTCTGGCGCGCTCGCTGGTGCCCGCCGGCACCGCCACCTTGCGGGACTTCAGCTACATCGCTCCTGATATCCCGGAATACATTCCCTCGAACTGCACGGGCTGCATGGACTGCGTCACGCTTTGCCCCGACACGGCCATCTTGGGAAAAGTGCTCTCCGAAGGCGATCTGGAGCGGAAGCTGGCCGCGATTCCCGATCCGATCGACCGCGAGATGTATCGCAAGCAGTGGTCGAAAACCCGCAAGTACTATGAAGGGCCGGCCAAGAAGGGGGACGAGGGCGGGATGTTCCAGATCATCATCGACCCCAGCAAGTGCAAGGGGTGCGCCGAGTGCGTCACCGTGTGCGACGACCTGGCGCTGAAGATGATCCCCAAGACCGACGAGGTGATCACCGACATTCGCAAGAGCCACCGCCTTTTCAAGCAGTTCGGGCCTTCCAACGAGCGCTACATCAACGACAACTTGTTGATCGACATGATGCTCAAGGAGCAGACCCACATTTACGTGGGTGGGGCCGGCAGTTGCGCGGGCTGCGGCGAGGGAACGGCCCTGCGCATGCTCTGTTCCGCCACCGGCGCCAAGTTCGGCGACCAGTGGGGCATGATCGCCGCCACCGGCTGCAACACGGTCTACACCTCGACGTATCCGTACAATCCGTACCTGATTCCCTGGTCGAACTCGCTGTTCGAGAACGCTCCGGCCTTCGCCCTGGGCGTGCGCATGCGCTGGGACCAGATGGACTGGCGGCAAAAGCCGCTCTGGTGCATCGGCGGCGACGGCGCGATGTTCGACATCGGTTTCCAGTCGCTGTCGCGGATGTTCGCCTCGGGGGCGAACATCAAGGTCTTCGTGCTCGATACGCAGGTCTACTCGAACACGGGCGGCCAGGCCTCGACCAGCAGCTACACCGGCCAGAACACGAAGATGAGCGTTCACGGCAAGACGATCGGCGGCAAGCAGGAGCGCCGCAAGGAGATCGCCCAGATTGCGATGATGCATCCGCGGACGTTCGTCGCCCAGACAACCTGCGCCCATGTGAACCACTTCTACCGCTCGGTGCTCGACGCCTTGGAGTTCGACGGGCCGGCGATGGTCTGCTGCTACACCACCTGCCAGCCCGAGCATGGCGTGGCCGACAACATGGCGACCGACCAGGCCCGGTTGGCGGTCGACTCGCGCGCATTCCCGCTGTTGATTTACGATCCCCGCAAGGGCGACACGATCAAGTCGCGGTTGACGTTGCAGGGCAACCCGGCCGTGAACGACGACTGGTGGCTCAACCCCAAGACGGGCGAGCAGGTTGACTTCATCGACTTTGCCCGCAGCGAGGGACGCTTCGCCAAGCACTTCGACAAGGACGGCAAGCCCAGCGAGACGCTCTTGTACGCCAAGCAAGACCGGCTGGAGAACTGGCATGTGTTGCAGGAGTTGGCCGGAGTGCTCGACAAGAAGAAGCCCGCGGCGAAGGCGGCGCCCGCGGCGAAGCCTGAAGCCGCGGCCAAGACCAAGCCGGCCAACGGCAAGACGGGCGGCGCGACGCCGGGTAACGGCGAGGCGGCGGCGGGGTTGAGGCCCGGCACGAAGATCAAGTACCACGACGGTTCACGCTGGCTGGCTGGCGTGTTGGAGTCGACCGAACCGGCCGTATTATCGCTCGAAGACGACACCGAGATCCGCACCACGCTCCAGATTCTGGCCGACGCGGTGAAGGACGGCGTGATTACATTGCAGTAGGAGGAAAACAGGTCACCATGTCCACACGTCCTCCGCTGGCCGCGATCGACTATCGGGACGGCCAGGTGCGTGAGGTTCTGGAGTTTCTCAAGCGCACGCGCAGCGAGCTGCGTTCGCTGCGCAAAGTGCGGGTTTGGATCGACCGGGTGCAGGTGCTCGACGTGAACCACGACTTCTTCGAGATTCGCGGTCTTGGCTACGCCCAAGCCGACGTCGTACCCGTCTTGCAGATGGTCAATACGGCCTACAAGCCTGAAACGCTGCGCGATCCCACCAGCGACGCCTACAAGGAGTTCGACGCCGGCCGGCGCTATCCTTGGGCGTACGACCGCGTGCTCTAACGCCACAAAGCCGGACGATACCTGAGGGCGGAGCCACGAACCCGGCAAGAAATCTTTCCGGGGAAGTTGCGAATCGGTCGCCCTTCGCGGAGAATACGAGCCTATCCCAGAACCGCCTGGCAGGCGGGACGCCTACACCACAATTGCGGTCCTGGGATAACCATGTCGCCGGCGGTCGGGCGGCCGGGCGAGGGATTCCAACTTTGGGAGGCGGCGAGCATGTGGGCGCGCAAACGGATCGACATTTCCTGGACCGACCTGGCATTCGGCGCGGCGCGCTGTTTCGTGCCCGCGCGCCGCCGGGGCCCGGCGCCGCGCATCGAAACGCTTTGGTCGGCCGCGGGCGACACGCTGGCCGCGCTGTCCGTGCGCACCGCGTTCGACCTGCTCCTGACCGCGCTCGACCTGCCGCGTGGCGGCGAAGTGCTCGTCTCCGCCGTGACGATTCGCGACATGACGCGGATCATTGAGGAACACGGCCTGCTACCCGTGGCGATCGATCTTGACCCCGCGACGATGGCGCCCGACCTGGAGCGATTGCATCAGGCCGTGACGCCGGCCACGCGGGCTATTTTGGTGGCCCACTTGTTCGGCGGCCGAATCGACCTGGGGCCGATCGCACGGTTCGCCGCCGAGCATGGACTGGCGCTGATCGAAGATTGCGCCCAAGCGTACGCGGGTTCCGAGTTCACGGGGCACCCGGCCGCGCTCGCGTCGATGTTCAGCTTTGGCCCGATCAAGACGGCCACGGCCCTGGGAGGGGCGCTGGTCCGTGTTCGTGATCCAGCGGTGTGGGCCCGCATGCGCCGCCTTCAGGCCGAATATCCGCGGCAAGGCCGCTGGGCGTTCCTGCGGCGGCTGTGCAAGTACGCGGCGCTGAAAGCGATGTCCACGCGGCCCGTCTACGGCGCGTTGCTGCGGCTCTGCCGGGCGCTCGGCGTCGATCACGACCGGTTGGTGAACGGCGCGGTTCGCGGGTTCGCCGGCGAAGGCTTTTTCGCCCGCATCCGCCGGCAACCCAGCGCGGCGCTGTTGGCGCTGATGGAACGCCGCGTGCCGCGGTTCGACCGCCGCCGGCTGGTGGCGCGCGCCGCGGCGGGCGAGGCCCTTTTGGAGCGACTGGGCGACGTCGAGGCTTGCCCCGGCGCGGCGAACACGCCGCACAGCCACTGGGTGTTTCCGTTTTGGGTGGACGACCCGCCCGGCGCCATCGCCGCGCTGGCCCGCGCGGGCTTCGACGCGACCCAAGGCCAAAGCCTGGTGGTCGTCGACCCGCCCGATGATCGCCCGGAGCTTGACCCGCGCGTCGCGCGGGATACGATGACAAAAGTCATTTATCTTCCTTGTTATCCCGAATTGCCGCCGGAAGCGATCGAGCGATTGGCCGCCGCGATCGCGCCCTTGGCCGCGAGCGCCGCGGCGCGGCCCGGCCGGCAAGCCCTTGCCAGGAGCGAAATCCTATGCGCGTCAACGCCCCAATCGAACGCCTCGTCGATCTAAGCGACCCTTCCGCCAACATCCTCTTCAACATGTCGCTCGACGAGGCGATCGAGCGCGTCGGCAGTGGCGACGTCGAGCGGGTCCGTGCCATCGACGGGCAGTTCGCGCTCGTCCATCGCAACGGGCGGATCATCCGCATGGCCCGCTCGATCGGCCGCCCGATGCGATACTTCATCGCCAAACGGGCCGAAGGTCCCTGCCTGGTGGTGGCCGAGCGGATCGACCAGATCCGCGCCTTCCTCGAAAGCGAAGGTTTGGACGGCCAGTTCCATCCTTCCTACACGCGGATGGTGCCCGCCCATCACCTGCTCGAGATCGCCCTGGTCGGCTGCCCCGACCCCAACCCCACCTACCGCCGTTTCTTCGAGCCGCGTCGCAACCAGCTTCGGCCCGATCTCGACGAGATCGGCCGGGCCTACATCGGCGCCCTGGCCGAGGAGTGCCGGCACTGGCTGGCGGCGATCGATCCGTTGGAGCCGATCGGCGTTCTGTTCTCGGGCGGCATCGACTCGGGATCCCTGTTCCTCGTGCTCTACCACTTGCTGCTCGAAGGCGGCTGGTCGCCGGCGCGGCTCAAGGCGTTCACCTTGTCGATCGAAGGCGGTGGCGCCGACGTGCGACAATCGGCCGAGTTTCTCGATACGCTCGACCTGGGTCTGTTCCTGGAGCCGATTCGTATCGCCGCGTCGGACCTCGACCGCGCCGAAGCGATCGGCGCCATCGAGGACTACAAGCCGCTCGACGTTCAATCGGCCGCCATGGCCCTGGCGCTCTGCCGCGGCATCCGCCGGCTGTATCCCGATTGGAAGTATCTGGCCGACGGCGACGGCGGCGACGAGAACCTGAAGGATTACCCGATCGAGGAAAACCCCGAATTGACGATCCGGAGCGTGCTGAACAACCTGATGCTCTACCAGGAGGGCTGGGGCGTCGACGCGATCAAGCATTCGCTGACCTATTCGGGCGGGCAAAGCCGCGGTCACGTGCGCTCGTACGCCCCGGCGCGGCGGTTTGGGTTCCGCGGTTTCAGTCCCTATGCGTTGCCCAACGTGATCGCGGTCGCCGAGGGAATTCCCTTCATCGAATTGACCGACTGGCGGCACGACCGGCTCTACGCGCTCAAAGGCGAGGTCGTGCGCCGCGGCGTCGAGGCGATCACGAACATGACCATGCCGGTTTTCGAGAAGCGTCGCTTCCAGCACGGCGCCGGCGACCGCGGCGCGTTGGCCGCGGTCTTTCCGGATGATCCGGCCGTCTACCGCAGGGAGTTCGCCGAGATGTTCGAGTAGAAAGGAGGAAGGAGGAACGTGCAAGGGAGGTTAGTGTAGCCTGGGGCGTAAGCCCTCGTTGTTCTACCCATCTTTTGATTGCGGATGAGTGAAACGGGAGTGTTGGGCAATCCCGGTCTCTTCGTAAGATGCCAGGGGCTTGCCCGGCTTGCCCCCTGGAGTTTCACGTTGGTTTCTAAAACGAATGCGGCCGCGTCCACACCGTCCGTGTCGCCCCGCAGGCCGCCGAAGGCGGCCTGCGGGGCGACACGGGGAAAGGCAGGTAATCCGGGGAGCCTGCGTGTGTAGATACGAGCGTGAAACTCCAGGGGGCAAGCCCCTGGCCTCTTTACAAGATGTGTAGAACAACGAGGGCGTAAGCCCCAGGTGGACTCCCGCGATTCCCGGTTGTAAGCCCCGAAGGGGCGACACCTGTCGTGCCGTCACGCTCTGTGTCGCCCCTCCGGGGCTAAACGACAATTGTTTTGGTATCCTTCCTGGGGCTGACGCCGGCTGACGCCCCAGGCTACGCTATGTCGTCCCTTCGGGACTGCCGTGGGGGCGGCTTCTTAATGCAAACTGACACATCGATCCTTTCCGATGCCGACATCTTGGCCTTGCGCCCAGCGAAGAACATCGTCGATCCCTTCCGTCCCTTTCACTACCTGGGTAACTTGGTGGCAATCGTGGTCACCGATATCGCAAAAAAGGGGCAATTCGATCAGGCCGCCGGCGGGTGGATCGCGCGGCGGCCGGTGGAGCAGTTGGATGTTCAACGCGGCGCAAGCCAGCGTGAGGGCCTTGGAGTGGTAGATCTCGGCCGACCCGAGCGATTGAACATATTGTAGCAAGTCCGAGGCTTTCGTGGCGGCTGCGCCCGCCTTGGCCCCCGCCAAGCCGACCTCGAACGCCGCCCAGGGCGTACCCAACGTCTGCGAAAAAGACCCCAGCGAGGTGGTCTCCTGGTTCGCTTCGGCGGTGCCGAAGTTCCCTTCGGCGGCCGCGTCGGCGTTTTGCTGGGCGACGTCGGCCGCGGCGCCGGCCACCATGTTCGCGGATTCCGCCATCGCGCCGGCGTCGTTCTGGGCGGCCACGGCGGAATTGTCGGCATGGGCGAACTGGTCCACGGCCAGGGCTTGCGCCGTGATTTCGGCGTCCCAGTTAGTGGCGTCGCTGGTTGCGAAGGCGGCGTCGGCTTGCGACTTGCTGGTGACCCAGGCCAGGGCGGCGTTGGCGTGGGCGTCGGTCAAGAGTAAGTTGCTAGTTCCAAGTTGTCAGTTTTAAGTGCGGAGAGTAAGACATTCAGCAACGGCAACAACTATCAACTATCAACTGCTCGTGGCCAGGTTGACGGCCGCGGTGGTCAGGGCGGTTTGATGTTGCGCGTCGTCCTGGGCCACGGTGGTCGAGTCGCTGACGAACGTCGATTGCAATTGGCTCACCCAATTGGCGTCGGATTGCAGGTAGGCGGCCTGCTCCGCGGCCGAGGCGGAAGACGGATTGGCCTGGGCAAACGCCTGCGCGGCGGCCGACTGGGCGCCACCGCCGATCATGGTCGCCGATGGATTGGCCGTTCGGTGCTGCGCGCCGGTTCAACTTTTCGTCGGCGCGCGATGCTCGTGACGACGATCTTGCGCCGCCGCATCCGCTCCCACCTCGGTTTGGGCCGTTGCCCGACCATGTGATTTGCCTATCTTACCCGTCGCTGTCGCCTGGCCTGCATTGGCCAGAATTGGATGGATGTCTTCTTCTGCCGTAAAGCAAAATCGGCGACCCAATTTGCATTTGAGATGCGCGACCGCCTAACCTCCAACCCCTAACCTCCAACCCCACACACTGCCATGCCCATCATCAACAAAACCAATCGCGTCGAACCGCCCCCGCCACTCGATCCGCCGGAAGTCCGCCGACTCAGCGACATCGCGATTTTGCCCACCCTTTGGCTCTGGCCGGGCCGCGTGGCCCTGGGCCAACTCACGCTCGTTGCCGGCGAACCAGGCGCCGGCACCAGCCTGCTGCTGATGGACCTCGCCAGCCGCGTCTCGCGCGGGACGCCGTTCCCAGACGCGAACGCCGGTGCCGAGGGGAAGAATGCCCGCTCCGCGTCCAGCAAAGGCGATGCCGCGGCGGCCGAACCCGCCGACGTACTCTTAATCCTGCGCCGTGACCAGGAACAACTCGCCATACCGGAGCCCACCCTACATCATTCGGGTTGGCGTGCGTCGCCCACGCTACGGGATCGGTCCCGCGGCGCGTGTGGCCTCGCTGGCCGATTCCGCGTATTGCGAAAAGTGGTTCTGGAACAGTGCGGCCAACTTGCGCGCGGTGGCATCGTAGGCCGCCGGATCCGGCCAGGCGTTGCGGGGGACAAGTAATGCGTCGGGTATCCCCGGGCAGCGCACCGGCACGCGCAGCCCGAACCGCGGATCGACGGCCGTTGCCGCGCGCGCCAGCTCGCCGGAGTGGATCGCATCGATGATCGCGCGCGTGTGCGCCAACGCGATCCGCCGCCCCGTGCCGTAAACGCCGCCGGTCCAGCCGGTGTTCACCAGCCAGCAATCGGCGCCGTGCGCTTGCATGCGCTCGGCGAGCATTTCGGCGTACCGGGTCGGGTGCCAGACGAGAAACGCCGCGCCAAAACAGGCCGAAAAAGTGGCCCGCGGTTCCGTCACACCCTGCTCGGTGCCCGCCACCTTGGCCGTGTAGCCGCTGACGAAATGGTACATCGCCTGGGCCGGCGTGAGCCGGCTCACCGGCGGGAGCACTCCGAACGCATCGCACGACAAGAAAATGATCTGCCGCGGGTGGCCGCCCAGGCAGGGAACTTTCGCGTTCGGGATGAACTCGATCGGGTAGCTGGCCCGCGTGTTTTCGGTGATCGAAACATCGTCGTAGTCGACCTCGCGCGTGTCCGGGTCGTGGACCACGTTTTCGAGCACGGTGCCGAAACGGACCGCCTGGAAGATCTGCGGCTCTTTTTCGGCCGAGAGGTGGATGCACTTGGCGTAGCATCCCCCTTCGATGTTGAACACGCCGTCGTCGCCCCAGCCGTGTTCATCGTCGCCGATCAGCTTGCGCCGCGGGTCGGCGGAAAGCGTCGTCTTGCCGGTGCCCGACAGGCCGAAGAACAGCGATACGTCGCCCGCCGGCCCCTCGTTGGCCGAGCAGTGCATCGAGAGCACTCCCTGTTTGGGCATCAGGTAGTGCATCAGCGTGAAAACCCCCTTCTTCATCTCGCCGGCGTACTCGCTGCCCAACACGACGAACTGGCGCGACTCGAACGAGAGGTCGATGCTGGTCTTCGAGGTCATCTGCCGCGTGTGAATGTTCGCGGGGAACTCGCCGGCGTTGAAGATCACGTAGTCGGGTTCGCCGAACGCGGCCAGTTCTTCGGCCGTGGGGCGGATCAGCATGTTGTGCATGAACAGCGCATGGTACGGCCGGGCGGCGATCAACCGGATCTTGAGCCGGTGCTTGGGGTGCCAGCCGGCGAAGCCGTCGAACACGTACAACCGTGGGCGAATGTTCAAGAAGTCGATTGCGCGCTCGCGGTTCGTCGCGAAGGTCTGGGCATCGAGCTTGATATTCACGTCGCCCCACCAGACGTCGGCCGAGCTGTCGGGGTGATCGACGATCCGCTTGTCCTTGGGACTGCGGCCGGTCTTCGACCCGCTGCGCGCGATCAATGCTCCGGTCGAGCTGAGGATCGCCTTATCGTGTTCGAGAGCCGTCTCGTAAAGGGCGGCCGGCGCGGCGTTCCGCATGACGTCGGCCACATGGATACCGTACGGCTCAAGACTGAAACCTGCTTGCATGGCAATACCGCCGCTCCTGTGTTGGGTCGCTACCGGGTGGGCTGCTAAAAAGCCGGGGTTGCAATCGGTTCGCCATTGTACCGGATTTGTTCCGCCACGATGCGGAGTATTCCATGCCACCGGCTTTCAGGAGCCAGGAGTCAGGAGTCAGGAGTCAGGAGTCAGGAGTCAGGAGTCAGGAGTCAGGAGGTGGAAGACGACCAAAAGGGACAAACGGGGCCGCGGAGCGGCCGGGGAGACGTTCCCACGCGGAGCGTGGGAACGAGGGAACCGACGATGACGCCTAACGGGCGATCCTCTGGAAGTACTCCTGCGACGCGATGAGCTTGGCGATCACCTGCTGATCGGTCGCGCCGGACGCCAGTTGGTCGGTGAACGTGGTCAACCCGCCGCCGTCGGCCGGGCGGTCCAGGAATTGTTGATACCAGCCACCGACCAGATCGTTGCGATACTCGTGGCTGCCGAACACCGCCTCGACGATCTGAGCGGACGGCAATGTTTTGAACGCGGCCAGCGCGCCGGGATCGGCCGGCCGCGAGAGCACGTCATGGAACAGGGCGTCGATGAAGCCGTCGCGCGTGCCGCCGCCGCTACTGGGCGTAAAGCGATTCAACGACGTTGCGCAGGTATTCCGGGCTGTTTTCGACGGCGGCGACCAACTGCGCTCGCGACAGTCCTTGGTCGAGCGCGTCGCCCCAGAACCGCAGGCCCGCCGCATCGACGGGGCGGCGCAACAAGTCGCGATAGACTTCGAAGACGAACCGCTGATTGGGCGTGCCGCGCGTGCCGTCGGGCAGCAACTCTTCGGCAATCTGGGCGCTGGTGGTGAATGTGGCGGTGGCCGCCTCGTCGGCCACATTGATCGTAATCGGGTACGTGCGCTCGTCGAGGTACGTGTGCGAACCGGTGACGGTGTAGGTGCCGCCACTCTCGCTGACCGTCGCCGTCGAGGTCGTGCCGTCGCACCAGTCGACCGTGGCCGAGAAGTCGCCGACGGGATCCAGGCCCGTGCCGTGGGTGAACGTCGCCAGGACGACATTGGCCGGCGGCGAGCGCTCGAAGCCGGTCACCGCGGCGCCGCTACCGCTGATCGCCGACTCGGACACTGCGGCCGAACTGAACACCGTGACGGTCGGCGCGGCGGCCTGCGCGACGGTGACGGCGATTGAGTACGGACCGGAAGCAGACTCTCCGGCGGCGGTGTCTTCGGCATAGTTATGGCAGCAAGTGGGCGCCGTTCTGCACGCTGGCGCCGCCGCTTCCCAGGCCCTGGTTATTGGTGGGGATGATGGTGCCATCTTGGATGTCGGTGCCGCCGGAAAAGCTGTTGGTTCCGCCGAGAAACAGTTGGCCGGCGCCTTGCTTCGTGATGCCGCCGCCGCCGCTGATCGTGCCGCCCAATAGGGTTGTGCCGTTGCCATCGACGACGATGTTTTGTCCGGCCGTGTTCAAACCACCCGCCAGATCGAGCGTGGTGCCGGGGTCGGCGGCGGTGAGCGGCGGGTCGGTGCTCAAGGCCAAGAGGTTGTTGATGACGATGCTGTTGGCCCCCAAGCCCGTGATGCCTCCGGCCCCAATCACCAAGGGATTGCCGCTGACGACGTACGTGCCGTCGAACGTCAGCGAGGCGAACTTCGTGCCGGCGGCGAAATCGTCGACGTTCGTGGTCTGGCCGGCCACGGCGGGGAACACCAGGTCGTCGCCCGGCCGCGGCGTCAGGTTGTCACGCCAATTGAGCGGGTCGGTCCACAGGTCGTCGGTCCCCAGGCCGGTCCAAACGTCGGTCGCGGCCGGGTTGACGGCTTGTCGCGGCGGCGGGTCGATGTTGATGCCCGGCAAGTTGACGGTCTCATTCACGCCCCAGTTCCAACTGCCGAAGATGTTGAACGGTCCGAGGCCCACGCCGATGCTGGCGGCCACCTGAATCGAGGGCGTGACGTCGAGCGCGAGATTGCCGTCTTCGAAATCGCTGGCCCGAACGACGTCACCGTCGGTGGGGCTGATGGGGCTGGCCGCGGTTTCCGGATTCACGTCGGGATTGAGCGTGTTGTCGCCGCTCTCTCCCAGCGGCGCCTCATTGACCGGGTGCGGAGTCTTGGCCGCCAGCGTGAAGGCGAGTCCCAGGCTCAGGCTGAAATTGGTATTCAGATTCACGATCTCCAAGGCGCTGATTCCGGCGGTGCCGGCGAACCCCACACTCATGTCGAAGCCGACGTCGTCGAGGAACAATCCGTCGAAGGGATTGCCGGTGTGGAAACCGAGCGTGTCGTAACCGATCGTTCCCTGAAAATCCAAGCCGAACGTGCCGCCGAATTGCAGATTCACCAGAATGCCGGGAAGGGGAGTTGGGATGATGATGGGCACGCTGATCTGGCCGTTGATGCCAACGCGCGGGATGTTGAACAGGAGAATCGGTTCATTGCGGCCCAAATAAAGGTCGAGGGCGTTGGCCGGATCTTGCAAGATCGGCAGTTCGAGGACAGGTTCCGATTGCCCGGTTAATGGATCGGTGATCGTGAACTGGCCGAGGAAGCTGTTCAATTGCTGCAACGGATTGCCGGAGGTGCTCGCGTTTTGCAATTGGGAACTTATGCCTGAGGAGTTGGGTTTGGCGGGTTGCGGATCCTGGACGCTGAGGGCCGCGACTGGTATGCCGGTCGCATGACCTGGGGCGTTTCCACTTGGGTCCAAGCCACTGTCGCGCGGATCGCCGGTGGTTTTGAACGAGCTGCCCAGGTTGAGCAAGAGGCCGTCGTCCTGGTTGGTGCCGCTCGGTCCCTTGGTGGTCATCGCCTGCAACTCGTTGATCAACTTGACCCCCGAATTCAGGTCTTTCAGGTCGGTGGCGTCGGTCTGTTGAGTTTTAGAATCGCTGACGAAGAAGTCGAGAATCAAGTCGGCCCAGGTGAGCGGTTTTCGTCCGATCAGCTTCTCGATGTCGTCGAGCACCGGCACGTTCTGCTCCAAGAAGCCGGTAATGGCGCCGAGCGGCTTGGTGAACTTCTGCAACTCCTGGACGATCGGCTCCAGCCCCGGGCCGAGAATCGAGCCCAGGTCGACGACGCCGTTCTTGAACGTGACGGTGGGCGCTTCTCCCAACGGCTTTCCCTGTTGCAAATCGAGCGGATTGTCATCGCCGCCCTTGTTGCCGTCGATGTTCCAAGAGATATTGATGGTGGCCCCGACCGAGGGGATTTCGGCGGGGATTTTCTCTTCGATATTCGGCTCGATCAAGAAGTTCTCGGTGGCCGGCGCGAGGGTATACGTGCCATCGCTCGCTTGCGTGAAGTTCTTGACCGACTGCAGGCTGGGGCTCGCCAAACTGCCCTGCACCACGTCGTTGATTCCGGCGGCGCCGTTGTTCTCCAGCGGAATGGTATAGACGCCGTTGAACGAGGACGGCGAGGATCCCGCGTCGGTCAGCGTCACGGGAATGCCGCCCAAAGTGCCGTGAATGACGGATGGCACTCCGTTGGACGACTCCACATTGGCTTGCACGTCGAAAGTGATCGTGCTCGGACTAGATCCGTTGTTCAAGATCGTGATTCCGCCGCTGCCGAGGGCCTGGAACGTGAGGTCCATGGTGTAGCCGAGCGTGAGCGCGATGCTGCTCGTATCGCTGGTCTTGAAGGGGATGCCCGGCAGGCCGAAGTCGAAACCGAGGTCGCCCAATTGGGTCGGCGCTTGGTGGAGCACGATGTGGAACGTTCCATTGCCCTCAAAGCACACGTCGCCGTCGGGCACGGTGACCGTCGGGTCGCAGTTGGTGTCGCCAGGAGGTTGGAGCAGATTGATCCCGTTGGGCCCGAAGGCATCGTCGAGCAAGGTGGCCACATGTTGCGCATCGGCGCTGCTGCTGTTGACTTGCGCCAGGCCCTGGGAAACGGCCTTTTGCAGGCCCTGGAAGATCGTGTCGACGACGGAGGTCAAGCCGGTTCCGACCATCGGGACCGGATTCGAGAAGATGTCGTGGTGCAGGTTGGTGTCTGATGCCCTGCAGGCCGTTGTCGATGCCGGCGGCCAGTTGTTGGAGCGTGGGAACGGAAAACGACGTGTGAAGATTCAACTCATTGAGGCCGTCAAAAACTTCCACGGTGATCGGATAGCCTCCCGGCGGGCTTGGCGCGCCGTAGGTGTGCGTGCCGGAGACCGAGAACCAGCGGCCGCGTGAGGGAATGACGTCGCCAAAGACGTTAACGATGGAAAACGGCACGCCGAAGTTGCCGCTGTCCTCGAGGCCGGTGGTGGGCTGCACCTTGCCTGACGAGGAACTTCCGTCGCCCCATAGGATCGTGGCGGTGATGTTCGCCCCAGTTTCCAACAGATTCGGGTCGGTGAAGTAGACCACGGGGCCTTGGAATGGACTGTTTGGCAACGCGGCGGGGGCCAAGAACTGAACGACGTCGAGCATGGCGGCGGCGTCTTCCAGCGGCTGTTCGGCGATTTGCGCCTGCGCGGTCACCTGGCTAACGCTACTCCCCTCGGCATCGTCGACGGTGACCGTGATGTTGTAATTGCCGGCGTCGAGGTAGGTGTGCGCGCCGGTGACGAAGCCGGACCCGACGAAGCCGGCCGACGTCTGCCCGTCGCCCCAATCGATCGTCGCGGTAAAATCGACGCCGTTGCTGAGCGGGTTGGCGTCGTTGAATGACGCCACGAAGAGATCACCCAGCGATTGGCCTTCCGTACCCGTATAGTTGAGCGGGACCGGCGCGAACGTCAACGGCGCATCGACCACCAGCGCGTTCCGCTCGATCGTCAATTGCTGTTCGTTCACGGGTTCGTGGGCCAGGGTTCCGTCTTCGCTCACCGTGACGTTGACGGCAAAGCGTCCGGCCTCACTATAAGTGTGGCTTCCCTCGACGGCGAACACGGCCTGGCCCGCCTGGGGCGCGGCCACCACCGTTCCCGCCGTGGTGCTGCCATCGGCCCAGTCAATCACGGCCGAGAAATCAGCCGCCTTGGCGAAAGGGTTGAGATCGGTGAAGTGTACCACCTGGGTCGTGGCGCTCATGGCCTGGCCCTCGGTGGCGAACGGCGGACTGAGGAACAGGATGTCCGAGATGGGTGGGTTGGCCGTCGTCGAAGCGCCCGACGACGGGGGCGGCGGCGGAAAGACTTGCAAAGGAGCGTCGGCCACGGCCGCCGTGCCCGGTACTTGCAAGATCGTTTTGATGAGCTGGTGCCCGCCGGCGCTGAAGCCGAATTGCTTGACGGTGACCAGAATGGGGAACAAGCCGATTTCCTCGTAGGTGTGCGTGCCGTTGATGGTGGCGCCCGACCCGACGTAGGGCGGCGGATTGGCGATGATGATTCCCTGCGTCCTTGTGCCCGGATTGATCTGCGTGCCGGCGAAAATTTGCCCGCTGCTGGTCGTGCCGTCACCCCAGTCGATCGTGGCGCCGAACTCGCGATTGACCTGGGCCTGGGTGAACGTGGAACCCAAATCGAAGGCGGCCAGCGGCAAAGTGAACGACGAGCCTTCCATGACTTGCAGGGCCAACTGGGCGTTCAGCACGACGTTGTTGCTGTTGTATTGTGGACTGAATATGAGCGACTGGCCTGGCGGCTGGCCGTTGACCGTGGCGAACTGTTGGTTGACCACGGCCCCGGCGTCGATGACCTGGTAGGCGGTTTGGGCCGCCGGCAAGAAGAGGTTGGCGAGTGTGACGTTCAATGTGCCGTCGAGAACGACGTTGCCGGTCGCCTTGAGCAGGCCGAAAAGATTGCCGGCGGGTGGTCCGCCGATCTGGATCGTGAGCGAGCCTCCGCTGAATTGGCCATAATCACCGGTGACTGTGAGCGAGCTGGGGCCCGTGCCGGCCGTGCCGGCGCCAAGGGTCAGACTGCCGTCGTTGTGAAACGACCCGAGCGTGGTGAGTCGCGCTCCATCGAGCAGGCTCAAGCTGCCGCCCAAATCAATGAGGTACATTTCCGCCAACGCGCTCGCCGTGCCCGTGTCGCTCAAAATGCGCGAGCTGTTACCGTCGAGGGTAACGGCGGCGTTATCGTCGCCGACGGCGACGCCCAGTAGCCGCAACGTATTGCCGTTGGCGGCCGTCCAAGCGCCGTTGCTGAGGTGGCCCACGTTGATGCCGTTGACTTGGAAGCCGGAATTGGTGTAGTTGACCAGCTTGCTGGTATTGACGGTCAAGGTGCCACCGCCGGCGGGCACGCCTCCGTCGGATCCGTCGGCGGCAATGGTCCCCTGGTTGTCGAACGGCGTGCCGCCCGGCTGGCCGGTGGCCGATCCGATCGTGCCGTTTTGCCCGTCCATGGTCACGCCCGCCCCGATCGTCAAGATGGCGTCGTTGTCGAGTTGTGCGGCGAGCGCGTTGAGCCCGTTGGCGCCGAAGCGAATGGTAACTCCCGAGAGGGACGTACTGGCCGCGCCGCCAGCCGAGTTCCCCGACGACTGGCCCGTGGCCGCGAAGTGCAGGTCGGCCGCCTGCTGCACATGGAGATGGTTGCTGTCGTCGATGGCCAAGAGTTGCTGGGCGGGACCGGTGAAGAGCAGTTCGCCGCTGGTGCCGCCGCCGGCGTCGCCGATGAGGACCAGACTGCCGTCGCCCAAAGTGAGCCCATCGCGGACGTTGACGCCGTTGATTCGGTTTGAACTTTGGCTGAGGTCGAGCGTGCCGACCAACGTCACACCGTCGAGCACGCCGAAAGCGCCCTGGCTGTTGCCCATCAGTTCGGCCCCGTTCCGCGTGACGATGGTTGCGCCCACGATCGTTCCGCCTTGCCCCAGGATCCACGAGCCGGGCATGACGTCACCATTGCTGTTGGTGGCGTTTCCGTCGAGAGTCATGGTGACGAACTGACCGAAGAGCGCGCTTTGAATGACGACGTTGCCGCCATTGAGGCGGTGAAAATCGCCCAGCGCGTCCAAGGTGAAGCCTTCGTTGGGAAGGCCGTCGCCCAGGTCGAGCGTGGCGTGGTCGCTGATGATCGTGCCCAGGTTTTGCCAGTTCGAATTGATCGGCGGCTGGGGGCCGGTGCCGGCCAGCGTCAGCGTGCCGGCGCCAAAGCTGTCGCCGGTGATGCTGATGGTGGCGCCGGCGGCGTTGGTCCAAGCCACAGCTTGCCCGCCTTCGGTGCCGCCTCCTAAAAACAGATTGTTTCCGCCCGTGGCCTTGATGGTTCCTTCGTTGGTCCAGCCGGAAGCGTCGAGGGTCATCGTTCCGCCGGTGTCGGGAAAAATCGTGCCGTTGCCGCCGTCGGCGGCGATGGTGCCGTCGTTGGTGAACGTCGCGGCGCCGTTGATGACGCCGCTTTGGCCGTCGATGGTGATTCCGGCGCCAATGGTAACGATGGTGTCGACTTCCACGACGTTGCCCGTGCCGCCGCCCAGGCGGACGGTGGCGGCGCCGAAGGTGCCCAGGGATTCAGGATCGCCCGTGAAGACCAGCTTGCCTTGGTTGCTGCCACTGGCGTTGCCAATCAGCACCAAGGCGCCGTTGCCCAAGGTGAGGCCGTTTTGCACGTCGATTGACGCCCCGCTGGCATGGCCCACGTCGAGAGTGCCGTCGAGCGTGACGCCCAACAACGTCCCCCCCGTCGAAGCCAGCAGCGTGACGGAGGCGCCGACGTGCGCCGAAATGAGCGTTCCCTCCAAAAAGTTCACTTGACCGGCGCCAGTGAGGTTGGCGGTGGTGCTGGCGGGCAGTTGCAGTTCTCCGCTGAGGGTCATCAATCCGTCGTCGCTGACGCTCCCCGCCGTGGCCGTGACCCCCGCTTGGACGAACGGAAAATTGTTGTTGCCGACCGTGGCCGGAATGATGACGGCATCCGTCGGGCCGGGCAGGACCGTGGGCGTACGGCCGGCAACGCTCCAATTGGCCAGATCGGTCCAGACGTTGTCGGGGCCTTTTCCCGTCCAGGTGTAGGTCGGCAGCGCGATCGCAAACGTGTTGGAGATCGCGCCGGTCAGACCGGAAGAAGTGACGACGAAGCTGTAGTTGCCGACTTCGTTCAACGAGAGATCGCTGAACGTGGCCAGGCCGGCGAACGCGGCGACCGTCTGCGGGCCGACGGTCTTGTCGCCGCTGAGAATGGCCCCCAGGGGGCCGCTCTGAATGTCGATTTTCACGTTGGCCGTGCTGGTGGTTTGGTTGCCGAAGGCGTCCTCGATTAAGACCGTCGGCGGGGGAGCAATCGCCTGGCCAATCGCCGCGCTGGTGGGCTGCTGTTGAAAGACAAGTTGGCTGGCCGTCGCCGCGCTGACGTTCAAGCTGTTGGAATTGAAGCCCGACAGTGAGTCGGTCGCGTCGCCGGTGGAGAGCGTGTAGGCGCCGGCCGTGTCGATCACCAAGTCCTTGAAGGTCGCCACACCGGCCACGGCCGGCTCGCTCAGCGTGCCGCCGGCGAACGTGGCGCCCGACGGGCTGGCAATGGCGATCGTAACGTTCGACGTGTCGCCCATCTCCACGTTGCCGAATTGATCTTCGATCGAGACCACGACGCCGCTCGTGCCGTTGATCGTCTGGCCGGCGGTCGTGTTCGTCGGCTGGGCCGTGAAAACCAGTTGGCTGGCCGCGGCCGCGGTGACGTTGAAGCTGTTGGACTTGAATCCCGACAGCGAGTCGGTCGCGTCGCCGGTGGAGAGCGTGTAGGCGCCGGCCGTGTCGATCACCAAGTCCTTGAAGGTCGCCACACCGGCAACGGCCGGCTCGCTCAGCGTGCCGGAGGCGAACGTGGAGCCCGACGGGCTGGCAATGGCGATCGTCACGTTCGACGTGTCGCCCGTCTCCACGTTGCCGAATTGATCTTCGATCGAGACCACGACGCCGCTCGTGCCGTTGATCGTCTGGCCGGCGGTCGTGTTCGTCGGCTGGGCCGTGAAAACCAGTTGGCTGGCTGCGGCCGCGGTGACGTTGAAGCTGTTGGACTTGAATCCCGACAGCGAGTCGGTCGCGTCGCCGGTGGAGAGCGTGTAGGCGCCGGCCGTGTCGATCACCAAGTCCTTGAAGGTCGCCACACCGGCAACGGCCGGCTCGCTCAGCGAGCCGGAGGCGAACGTGGAGCCCGACGGGCTGGCAATGGCCATCGTCACGTTCGACGTGTCGCCCGTCTCCACGTTGCCGAAAGAGTCCTCGATCGAGACCTGTACGCCGCTCGGGGCGTCGATCGCCTGGCCGGCGGTGGTATTCGCCGGCTGCGAAGTGAAGACCAACTTGCTCGTCGCCGTCGCCGCGCTGACGTTGAAGCTGTTGGAATTGAAGCCCGACAGTGAGTCGGTCGCGTCGGCGGCGGAGAGCGTAAACGTGCCGGCCGTGTCGATCACCAGATCCTTGAAGGTCGCCACACCGGCCACGGCGGGCTCGGTCAGCGTGCCGCCGGCGAACGTGGCGCCCGACGGGCTGGCAATGCCGATCGTCACGTTCGACTTGTCTCCCGTTTCCACGTTGCCGAAAGAGTCCTCGATCGAGACCTGGACGCCGCTCGGGGCGTCGATCGCCTGGCTGGCGGTGGTGTTCGCCGGCTGCGAAGTGAAGACCAGTTGGCTGGCCGCCGCCGGACTGATGACGAACGTGGTGGAGGTGGCGGCGGCAATCGCGGCGGTCGTGGTGTCGGTGGCCGAGAGCGTGTATTGGCCGGCGGTGGTCAACGACAAACCGTTGAACGTGGCGACGCCGCTGGAGACCGTGGCCCGCAACGTGCCGCCCAGCGTCGCGCCCGTCGGGCCGGAGGCGATGGCCAAGGTCACCGTGTCGCCCGCGGCGCTGCTGACGACCTGATTCGAGGCGTCTTCTTCCGATACGATGATGCTAAACGTCTGGCCGGCGGTGGTGTTCGCCGGCTGCGAAGTGAAGGCCAGGTGCGTGGGCGTCTGGCCGGCGGCCAGCGGCCGCGAAAACTCCGACGTGTCGCCATTGGGGTCGGTGGCGGTCGAAGTAACGAACTTGTCGCCGCTGGGCAGCGTCTCGGTGGCGCTGAACGCGGCGTTGCCGCTGGAGCCGGTCGTCACGGTCAGGGAGCCGAGATAATCCTTGCCTTCGCCCGCTCCCGATGAGTCGAGCGACGGGTTGCCGAACAACTCGATGGTGTACTTCGTGTTAGCCGCGGCGGCGAACGTGCCCTGCACGGTCGTCTGGCCTCCGTTGATCGGGGCGGAGGTCAACACCGGAGCGGGCTGGAAATTGTTGCCGTTGGTCGAAACGCCGGCCAGCAACTCGATGCCCAGGTCGCCGCTGGAGAAGATGGAGTTGGCGCTAATCAGGTTCTCGGTGCCGGAGAGCGAAAAGTTGCCGCCGGCAACCCGCACGCCGTCGGCGCCGTTGAAGGCGATCGTATTGGCCTGCCCCGCGGCTTCGCCGCCGATCGTGTTTTGCACCGCGCCGTCGACGTTGACGCCGCTGCCGCTGTTGCCCAGGCCGGCCTTGCCGGTAACGTCGGTGCCGATCAGGTTGCCTTGAATGACCGACGCCGAATCGTGGCGTTCGAGGTAAATGCCATCGCCCAAGTTGCCGGAAATCAAGTTGCCGGCGCCGGACGACGGATCGCCGACCGTGGCGGACGAGAGGACGAACAAGCCGAGGGCATTCCCCAGCGGCGCGTCGCCGGCCGCGTCGACGCCGATGAAATTTCCCTCGATCGTGGCGCCGGCGCCTGATTGGCCAACGTTGACGCCGGGTCCGATATTGCCGGAAACCAGGTTGCCGGCCGAGAGCGTGCCGGGCGTGGAGTCGACGCCGCCCAGCGTGGCGGCCGCTTCCACGTCGACGCCGTAATTGTCGCCGGCGGTCTTGGCTTGGCCGTTGCCCAGGGCCTTGGCGCCGGTGACGTCGCTGCCGATGTAGTTGCCCTCGACGAGGCCGCCCGCGCCGCTCACGAACACGCCGTCGCCTTGGTTGGCGCTGATCACGTTGCGCGCGGCGGACGTCGTGCCGCCGACCGTGAGCTTGCTCGATGCGTGAACGCCGTCGCCAAGGTTGCCCAGCGGCTGGGTGCCGGTCGCGTCGGTGCCGATGTCATTGCCTTCGATCAGCGTGCCGGCGCCGAAGAAGCCTTGCACGCCACCGGCGCCGTTGGCCGAGATCAGGTTGCCCGCTCCCGTGAGCGCGCCGCCGGGCGTCGTGCCCACGGTGCCGCCCACCACGGCGCCCGTCGAACTGTTAAGCAGGACGCCCAAGTGAGCGTTGCCCAACGGCTTCGTTCCGCTGACGTCGCTGCCGATATAGTTGCCCTCGATCGTGTCGGTCGTGCCGCCGTCGTCGACGCCGTCAAAGCCGTTGCCTGAAATGACGTTTCGCGCCGCCGCGGTCGTGCCGCCGACGACGGCCTTGAACGCGGCGCCCAGGCTGACGCCGCCGTCTCGGTTGCCCAGCGATTTCGTACCCGTGACGTCGGTGCCGATCAGGTTGCCGTCGACCACGTCGTTGGCGGGCGTGGGACTGCCCGAAACAAGAACGCCGACGCCGAGGTTGCCCGAAATCAGGTTTCCCAGGCCGGTCGTCGTGCCGCCGACCGTATCGCCGTCGCTTTCAAGTTCGATGCCGGATAAAGCATTGCCCAACGCCTTGGCGCCGGTGACGTCGGTGCCGACGTAGTTGCCCTCGATCAGGTTGCCGTTCGAGGCGCCGTTGGAAGTCACGGCGACAACGCCGTTGCTCCGATTGCCGGAGATCAGGTTGCCGGCGCCGGTCAACGAGCCGCCGCTGGCCGTGTCGAGTCCGCCGATCGTGTTGTTCGCCGCGCCGGCGATCAACTCCACGCCGTTCAGTCCGTTTCCCAGGCTGTTGCCGGCGGCGTCGGTGCTGGTGGCGCCGGCGGCGTCGGTGCCGATGAAGTTGCCGGCCAGCACGTTTTGGGTTGTCGAGCGGAACTGCACGCCGTCGCCGAGGTTGCCGGAAATCAGGTTGTTGGAGATCTGGCTGGCGCTGCCGCCGACGATTTCCAGGCCGACTCCGTTACCCAGCGAGTTCGTACCGCTGAAAGCGGTCGTGCCGCCGGCGTCGGTGCCAAGGAAGTTCTGCTGGATGGTGTCGCCGCCATTGTCGATTTTGACCCCGGCGCCGCTGAAGCGATCGATGGCCAGGCCCTGAACCGTGATCGTGGAAACCGTCAACTCCAGGCCGAAGGCGCCCGTGCCGGCGGCGTTGCCGTCGAGCACGATCAGGGGCTTGCCGGCGTAACCCGGCTGGCTGGTGGCATCGACGGTCGTCGCCACCGATACGGTGGGCAAGGAACTGGCCGGCGCGATCGTCCAGGCTTTGGTGGTGGCGTTGAAGCCTGGATCGCTGGTCGGGATGTCGAACGTGATTTTGGTCGCGTTGCCGGCGTCGACGTCGGTGATCGCCTGCCGCAACGAGCCGGCGCCGGTATCGTTGGTGTTCGTGACCTGTCCCGCCGACAGCAGCCGGCGGTGCTCCAGCGGCTCGCCTGCTAAACGCAACAGCTTCCAGGGGTTGCGTCGTGGCTGGACCGTTCGCTGGGAACGGTACTGACGGGCATTCGGCTTCGACCGCCAAAGGGTTGACATGCGGCACTCTCATGGGTCAGGGAGATTGGACGGCCGGGCCGCGTGTCGCGACCAGGCCTTCCTCTAAGTCCCTAAGCCCGAAAGCCGGGCCGTTCGTTACGCAAATCTTGAGTTTTTTTGTTCATCGTCGTGGGGCAGGTTTCCAACCTGCCATACCGGCTACAATGGCACGTTGGAAACTTGCCCCACGGGTTCTTAGCCACTGCGCGATAGCTCGTTGAAGCCCTAACCCGCTTGGAGGCACCGTTTTGTTGTCGGCCGCAGTGGCGGTGGTTATACTCGCAGGGGGATCTTTTTTTCGACTCGCGTTGCGCTTTTCACGCGGTTTCGGGCTTAGGGAATTAGCGGATGCCGAGGTTGCCCCACGACATCGTACGTTGGCTGACGACCGCTCGGGCCGGTTCGCAGGAAGCCTTGGGCCAAACGCTCGACGGCTGCCGGCGCTATCTGCTGCGCGTGGCGGGCCGCCCGGCTCGACCCCGACTTGCGGGCCAAGGGAGGCGCGTCCGACGTGGTGCAACAAACTTTTTTGGAAGCCCAGCGTGATTTCGCCCAGTTTCACGGTGAATCGGAAGACGAATTACTCGCCTGGCTGCGGCAGTTGCTACTGCACAATGTGGCCAATTTCGAGCGTGGATACCGCGAGACCGACAAACGGCAGGTGTCGCGCGAGGTGGCGCTGCAAAGCGGCGACTCATCGACCGCCAGCCGCTTTGGCCTGGCGGGCGACACTCCCACACCCAGCCAGGAAGCGGTTCGCAACGAGGAGGCCGAGGCGCTCGCGAGGGCCCTCGAGCGGCTGCCCGAGGAAATGCGCCGCGTGATCGAGTTGCGGCACCACGAACAATACACTTTCGAGGAAATCGGCCGGGCCATGAACCGTTCGGCCAGCGGCGCCCGCGCGCTTTGGCTGCGGGCCGTCGAACGTTTGCACTCTGAACTGGATGCTTCGCCATGAACGCCGACGAACCCCTCGCGGCCCCCCGCGCGGACGACGACCAGTGCGCCGACTTGCTCGCCGCCTGCGACGAGCAGATGGCGCGGGGGACGGCGCCGGAGCAGCTTGATACGGGCCAGGCACCCGCCGCGCTTCGTCCGCGGCTCGACCGCGCCCTGGAATGTCTTGAGCGCTTGGAGCGCGCCTGGCCGCGCGGCTCGCGGTCGGCGTCGGGTGTCGCGCGACAAACTCAGTCGGGAGCGTCCCCCGATGATGCCGGCTGGACGTGGCGCGAGCCCGGACCTCCAACTCTGCCGGGCTATGAAATCGAGGGCGAGCTCGGCCGCGGCGGCATGGGTGTGGTCTACAAGGCAAGGCAACTGGCGCTCGATCGCCATGTGGCGTTGAAGATGATCCTGGCCGGCGCCCACGCCGGCCGTCACGCGCTGGACCGCTTCCGTACCGAGGCCCAGACGGCGGCGCGACTGCAACATCCGCACATCGTCCAGGTTTACGAGGTGGCGGCCCACGACGGGCGGCCCTACCTGGCGTTGGAACTGGTCGCGGGTGGAAGCCTGGAGCAACGGCTCGACGGCCACCCGTTGCCTTGCCACGAGGCCGCGGCGCTCATCGAGAAGCTGGCTCGCGCGGTCGATTACGCCCACCAGCGCGGTGTGGTCCATCGCGACCTCAAGCCCGCCAATATTCTGCTGACGGCGGACGGCACACCCAAAATCAGCGATTTCGGCGTGGCCAAGTGCGCGGAAGGCGGTTCGGGTTTGACGCAAGCGGGTGCCCTGCTGGACACCGACTTATATGGCGCCCGAACAGACGGCCGGCGCCGCGGCGGCCGGGCCGGCGGCCGACGTGTACGCCTTGGGCGTGATTCTTTACGAATTGCTCACGGGTCGTCCGCCGTTCAACGCCGCCACGCCGCTGGAGACGTTGCGGCAAGTCCGTTCGCAGGAACCGGTGCCGCCGCGCCGTTTACAGCCCACGACACCCCGCGACCTGGAGACGATCTGCCTGAAATGCCTGCGGAAGGAGCCGTCGCGGCGTTACGAGTCGGCCGCCGCGCTGGCCGACGACCTGCGTCGTTTCTTGGCCGGGGAACCCATTGCCGCTCGGCCCATCAGCGCAATCGAACGGGCCTGGCGCTGGTGCCGGCGCAATCCGTCGTGGGCCGCGTTCTGGGCGCTGGCCGGCATGTCGCTGTTGGCCGTGGCCACGGGCGGTCCGGCCGCCGCAGTCTGGATGCGCCAGCAGCGCGACGAGGCACTTGCCAGCCAACGCCAGGTGTTACTCGCCGAAGAGCGGCGCGCCGAGCAACTTCGCCAGTCGTACCGCGCTCAGGCCGAGGCCGGCCGCTTCAGCGGACGGCTGGGACGGCGCACCCAAGGACTCGAAGTGCTCAAGGCGGCCGCCGACATTCGACCGTCGCTTGAGCTGCGCAACGAAGCCATTGCGTGCTTGGTGTTGGCCGACCTCGAAGTCGAAAGCGAGTTCGACGTCGAGCAGGGTTCGCCGTCCGTGCATGCCTTCGACGCTCGGCTGGAACGTGTCGCTCATGGCGACGAAAAAGGCGCGATCACGCTCTACCGTCTTCCGGGGTGGCGGCGCGTCGCCCACTTGCCGGGACCCGGCGCGCCCGTGTTCGCTCTTCAGTTCAGCCCCGATGGCCGCTACCTGGCCGCCCGCCACCACCGGCCCAACTATGACCACGAGGCGCGGATTCGGCTCTGGGAACTGGCGGTCGGCGGCGGAGCGATCGGCGAGCCGCGGGAGCTGACGGGAACGGCCTGGAGTTTTCGGCCCCTCCCAGTGCAACATAGCGATGGTCCGCCGCCACCGGACGCGGCACCGCCCGGCCCCGACACTCCGCCCCCCGGCCGGCCGCAACTGGCCATCGGCCAGTCCGACGGGACACTCCAACTCCATGACCTCGAAGCCTCCGCGCCGCCGGTATCGGGCATCACGATTGACCGCGGTCCCAAGCCGTATTCTCTGGCCTTTTCGCCCGATGGCCGGCGCCTGGCGGTGTCGAGCCTCGGATCGCCGCAGGTGCGAATCTACGAATTGGACGCTACGCGGGAACTCGATGGCGACCCTCCCGCCGGTCCACCCATCACCCTTCAACATGCGGCGCCGGTGCGTGGCCTGGCCTGGAGCGACGACGGCGCCAGGCTGGCCGGGGCCTGTGGAGATAAGCGGATTTACGTTTGGGACGTTCGCACGCAACGTCATCAGCTCCTGGGCCAGTGCCGGGCGACCCTTACCGGTCACCAGTCGGTCCCTTTACACGTCGCCTTCAATCATGCAGGCAACCTCTTGGTCAGCACCGGCTGGGACGACACGATTCGCGTCTGGGATCCCGCGGTGGGCGCGCCGCTCTTGAGCATGTCGGGCTTCGCCTGCCAGCCGCAATTCAGCACTGACGATGGTTGGCTGGGCGTCGCGCGGTCGCGGTCGAAACCGGCGGTCATGAAGGTGGTCAACCCGCGCGAGTGTCGCGAGTACGATCTGCTCGCCGCCGCCGAACAAGTCCAGTTTTGCTTTGAGTTCGATCGCGCGATGGCGGTCGCTTGCGACGAGGGCGTTGGGATTCGCTCCTTGGACGATTTCCGATCGTTGGGCAAGCTCGCGTCGCCGCCGGTGAGCTGGGTGTTGTTCCAACCCAACGGCCAGGCATTGCTCGCCGGCGGTGCCGATGGCCTGGCCCGCTGGCCGCTGCGCGCGGAAACGCAAGCCGACGTGACCATGTGGCGCTTCGGTGCGAGGGAACTGCTTTCGCCGCTCGGCGATATCCACTGGTTTGTCGTCAGCCACGACGGCCAAACCGCGGCGGTCGTGACAGGCGACTACCGGGTGCGCGTGTTTCGCGATGGTCATTTCGACGCGCCGATTTGCGTGCAGGGCGACTTGACCGGCGGCGCGATCTCGCATTTATCGTCGGGCGAATTGAGCCCCGACGGCGATTGGCTCGTGACCAACACCTGGCACGGCGCGGGAACGAAGGTCTGGAACGCGCGCAGCGGAGAATTCGTCCGTGTGTTGACCTCCGGCGACGCGCAGACGGCGTTCAGTCCTGATGGAAGGTGGCTCGTCACCGGCACGGCCGAGGTCTATCAATCGTGGGAAGTCGGCGTCTGGCGCGCGGGGCCGATTCGCATGGCGCGGGGGCCGGTTTCGGTGCCCGGCCCGGCCGCCTTCAGCCCCGACGGGAAGTTGCTGGCGCTCGCCCCATCGCTGCGCGAGGTGAAGCTCGTCGACCCTTCGACCGGCGACGAGTTGGCCCTGCTCGCGGCGCCCAATCCGCGCTCCGTCGCGGCCATCCGCTTCAGTCGCGACGCCGGCCGACTCGTTGTCGTTTGCTCCGACAACGTGCTTCAGGTCTGGGAATTGGCCGACATTCGCCGGCGGCTCGCAGGGCTCGGCCTCGACTGGCCCGCCGACGTCGCCGTGCCCTACCAACCAGTCCGAACCGAGTTACGGATCGCCGTCGGTCCTTGACGGATTGCCCCCCACGAGCGAACTTGCGATACTCGTGCAACGTCGTTGCAAGCGCGCATGGCATCGTAGCGGAATTCGTGAGAATTCCGATTCGTCGACGCGGCCTTAGGGAATTCTTACGAATTCCGCCACGTCGTTCGACTGTCCCCTGTAACCTGTCCCCTGTAACCTGTCTCCTGTAACCTCGCTCTCCCCCTGCCCTATTCTGTCGCCCGATGTCGCCCACCGTGCTCTTGATCGTCTATTGCCTTTTGATCCTCGTTGGCTCGCTGGCGGGCGGCTGGATTCCGCACATGATCCGGCTGACGCACACCCGCATGCAGCTTGCCATCAGCTTCATCGGCGGGGCCATGCTGGGCGTCGGCTTGTTGCACCTTTTGCCGCACGCGTATTTCGAGTTTCATGACATTTATCCGCCGGTCTGGTGGCTGATGGCCGGGTTCCTGGCGATGTTCTTTGTCGAGCGTGTGTTCCACTTCCATCACCACGACGTCCCCGCCGAGCAGCCCCCTCTGACGGCGGCGGTGGCGGAGGGCCGCAGTGAGATTCACGCCGGCGAACATGACCACGACCATACCCATCTCCATGCCGGGCACGAACATGTTCACACGCAGGGTCAGGGCTCGCCGCGCGGGCTCAGTTGGCAAGCGGCGCTGGTGGGCTTGGCGCTGCACAGCACGATGGACGGCATCGCGCTGGCCGCCAGCGTGGCGGCCGAGCCGGGCGATACCGCGTGGGCCGGAATCGTCGTGTTCCTGGTGATTTTCTTGCACAAACCGTTCGACTCGCTCACACTCGGCACGCTGATGGCCGTCGCCGGTCGTTCCGCCGCGGGCCGGCACCTGGTCAACGGTCTCTACGCGCTGGCCGTTCCGCTGGGCGTGGTCATATTCCAGCTTGGCGCCGGCGCGGCCGCGGGGGACCATCAGCAGGTCGTCGGCGCGGCTTTGGCTTTCGCCGCCGGCACGTTTATTTGCATCGCCACAAGCGACCTTTTGCCGGAACTCCAATTCCACACCCACGACCGCTTCAAGCTCTCGGCCGCGTTTCTCTTGGGACTCGGCCTGGCGGCTATCATGGTCATCGTCGAGCAATCGGCCCACCGGCACGGGGAACCGGCGCCGCGGGCCGGCGAACACGGTCATCATGAATGACGGCGCCAGACACCTGACCCACAACATCCAACGTCTGAGGCTTACGGAATTCTCACGCCTTCCTTTACCGGCTCCAGCGACAGCGCGGGACTGCTACGTGAGGACAGGGACCGATGAGCGTCTTTGTGGTAGATTGGGATTGGCGCCAAAGCGATAAATCCCAGGGGGTCTGGGGGACTGGTCTCCCAGGCGGGCTTGCCCGCCTGCTGCCTCGCTTAATAAGTGATTTGCGGTTAGGTACGCGGGCGGTTGGCACTCGCCAGATCCAAAAAATGCAGGCCTCGCCGCAAACGCGGGGCGGCACGGCGGTTTCGGCGTAGCCGAAAATGCCCAAGAAAAAAAATGCAAAACCGTACCTGTACCGACAAGGAAATCCGTCTCGGCGGATTGCCCGGCTTTGGATGCGTTAAGACTTCTTCACCCGCAACGCCCATCTGTGCCACTCGCGCCGTAGCTTTCGTCGGGTAAAGGTACGGTTTTGCCAGTTTTTTCGGGGGCCCGGGAGGGCGCCACCGACCGTCGTCCACATGAGCGTCTCGTCGGGACAAGCGAGTGCAGATGCAACGATGGATTTATCGCTTTGGTGCCGGTCCCGAAGGTGGGTCACACAAACGTGTCAACCCCAATTCCGCCTCGAATTTCGAAACACTTCAAAAAACCGATTCGCCCCGGATGCACCGAGAGCGCGCGGTACGAAAATGGGAAATGGCGGGTACGACGCGGGCGGCGGCTTTGCGATTTTTTTTACTACCCGTCCCGCGCCGCCCTTGTCGTCTGCGTCATTTGCCCATTTCTCCTTACCTGAGGGGGGAACGACGGTTTTGCGCGACTAACCGCCGGTCGTGCGTTCTTTGTAATACTCCGCGGAACCCGTGAAGCCGGCGATCACGTCTTCGTTCGTCTGGCCGGCGGCGAATTCGGCGAGCCAGAAGGTGAGGCCGCCTTGGTCCGCCGCGCGGCCGAGGTAGTGGAAGTAGTCGGCGTTGATCAGGTTCGTGTTGTTCTCCTGGCTGTTGGCGATCTGCGACGCCACCTGACCGCGCGTGACGCCGGCCGCGAGCCGCGCGTCCCAGAACGACTGGCCGTTCTGGTCGGCCGCGCGGCCCAACAAGAGCTGATAGACGGCGTCGACCCAGTCGGAGTTCGTGCCGCCGGCCTTGTTGAAGAACTCGTCGGAGGCGACAAAGCCGGCCTCCAATTCCTGATCGGTCAGGCCACCGTCCATCTTCTGCACCCAGAATTGGATGCCCGCACTGTCGGCCGCCCGGCCCAGCAGCTTCAGATAGTCGGGGTCGATCACGAACGTGGTGTAATACTCGCTGCTATGGGCGATGGCCTGGGCGACGCTGCCGATGGGGCCGCCCTTGTCAATCTGTTGCGACCAAAATGCCAGGCCGCCGGCGTCGGGCGCGCGGCCCAGCACGTCGTTGTAGACCGCCGCGACATAGAGGCTGTTGAGATCGGCGGGCAAGGCGGTGGTGGCCTGGGCCGCCGTGGGTGTGGCCTGCACGTTGCCTTCGCTGTCGGTGACCACGCTGTAAAAGCCATAGCTGTGGCCCGGCTTGCCGGTGAACGTGGCCGAAGTGGCCGTGACGCCGGTCTGGAAGGCCGTGAACGGCCCGCCATTGTCGCTCACGAACACGTTGAACGTGGGCGGGCCTGATCCGCCCAGTCCACTGGCCGACCAAGAGACTGTGAAACTCAAGGGGCTGACAGCGGGCAAGGGATTGACGCTGCTCGTGGGATGCGCGACCGAGACGGTGGTGGTGGCCTGGGCGGCCGTGGGCGTGGCCTGGACGTTCCCCACGCTGTCGGTGGCCACGCTGTAAAAGCCGTAGCTGTGGCCCGGCTGGCCGGTGAACGTGGCCGACGTGGCCGTGGTGTCGGTCTGGAACGCCGTGAACGGCCCACCGTTGTCGCTGACGAACACACTGAACGTGGGCGCGCCCGGCCCGCCCAGCCCGCTGGCCGACCAGGAGACCGTAAAACTCAACGGGCTCGTCGAGGGAAGTGCGTTCACGGCGCTGGCGGGCAACGACGTGACGACCGTCGTCGTGGTCTGGGCGTGGAGCGGGTTGGCTTCAATGTTTCCGGCATTGTCGGTAGCCACGCTGAAGAAGTCGTACGTGTGGCCCGGATGGCCTGTGAACACGGTCGATGTGGCTGTGGTATCCGTCAGCAGCGGCGTGAAGGGCGCGTTGTTGTCGCTGACGTAGACGCTGAAGCTGGCGATGCCCGAACCGCCCGCGTCGTCCTGGCCCGACCAACTCACGGTGAAGTTCGGCGGGCTATCGGTCGGCAGGACAGTCACGCTGCTGGTCGGCGCCACGGCGTCGATGGTGTTGCTGATCGGCGCGGTGCTGAGGGGGGCGTTGGTGTCGAAGACCACCGAGGCCTGGGCGTTGACAACCGTGCCCGTCTTGGCCGACGCTTTGGGTAGGATCGTATAGCTCACAAACCCTTCGCCGTCGCCGTTGGCGTCGTCGGGCGGCAACAGGCCCTCGGCCGGGCTGAGTGGGCTGTCCATGGTGACCGGGTCGAGGCTGGTCAGCGTCCAGGTGACGAGCCCGGTCTGCACATTGAGCGACGCGGACACATCGACCAGCAAACCGTTCGGCCCGGCGCCGGGCGCGGTCGAGGGGAGCGTGACGCGGATGTTATAGGACGTCAGTCCGGCCGGAACCTGAACGGCGGTATTGCCGAAGCCGATGTTGCCAAGCTGGAACGTGCTCAGGTCGAGATTCGGATCGAGCTGCTGCGTGACTGTTACCGTATCGGCGGCAGCCGTGGCGGTCGGTTGGTTCTCGAAGTCGATGCGATAGGGGAGCGAAGCGATGCCGGACACGAAGGCCTGGCTGCCGAAGCCAGCCGGACCCGTAATCAGGTTCGGGTCGTTGGCCTGTGAGGAGGTGCTGTGCGTATGCGAGCTTGGCTTGAAGCCGTCGGCCAGCCTCTTCTTGGCGGCGTCGGGAAGCACGTCCTGCGGCTTCGAATAGAAATACTTGACGATTGCGTCGCCTAGGTTCCCGTTGGGAAAGACCACCGGCTTAATCACATGCACCCCAATTTCATAGCCAGCAAGGGTGGCCCCGGCGCCTGCAACGGCCGCTCCGGCTAGGGCAGTGACAGTCCCGCCAGCGGCCGCACTCGCCACCCCCGCGAGAGTCGTTTCGCTGGCTGCGCCCGTCACGCCCACGATGGCCGTTCCTGTGGTGGTGGTAACCGTGGCAGTTCCGGATACGGCGGTCCATGCCAGCGTTTCGCCAAAGGCATTTGTGGCGAACGTCGTTATCGGGACAATCGTCGTCGTCGTAGTAAACGCAGTGCCAATGACGGCACTTGAAACCTCCGCCGCACCTGCGGCCGTGCCTGCGCCGGCGATAGTGCTGATCCAGGCTCCGCCTGCCGCGCCGGTCGCGCCGATTAGAGTCAACCCAAGATTCACCAATCCCGACACCTGGCCAGGTGTCAAGGAGATGATGCTATCATCGCGGCCCTGCAGCCCGGCGGGATCGCGGTTGCTCACCGGACTGTTGTTTACATAGCGATAAAGATTCGTGTCGCCGCCGCCGATGCCCGTCGGGTCGGGCTGTACAAAGCGCCCCAGTCCGGCGTCGTACCAGCGGTAACCCATGTGATAAAGACCGCTGCCGTTAGCGCTCGACGTGACGCCGAGCTGGCCCACATAGGTGAAGGGATTCGGCGCGCTGCCGGTGGCGCTGAGCTGCTCGCCGAACGGTAGATAGCTGTACGAATCGAGCACGCTGCCGGTCGGCCCCGTCAACTGGGTCGTGCTGCCGTTGGCGTCGAAGCTGTAAAAGTTGCTCGACCCGCCGGCGGTCGTCTGGCTGACAAGCCCCAAGCCATACGCATACTGGGCCAGGGCGCTGCCGGCCGTGGAAAACTGCCCGACCACGGCATTGAGCGCGGTCGGATCGTTCAAAAGGTCGGTCACGGTGCCGTTGACGTCCTCAGAGTAGAGCTGGCCGAGGGCGTTGCATTGGTAAGTAGTCGTGCCGCTCGGCGAAACGACGCTCGTCAACTGGCCGAGCACGTTATAGCGGTAGGTCGTCATGCCGCCGCTGTTGGTGCTGGAAATGAGATCGCCGTTGGTGTCGTATTGGTAAGTCGTGTTCCCGACCTGCGTGTACTCGTTGAGATTGTTCGTCGTGTAGGAGTTGGTCTGCCCGCTCGCGACCACGGCGACGCGGTTGCCGGCCGCATCGTATCGATAGGTCATCGTCTGACCGGATGGCGTTTCCACGGAAACAAGTTGTCCGTCGGCGTCGTAGCCGTACGTGAACTTACCCGTCGAGGTCGTCATGGTGACGGGCAGGTTCTGGCTGTTATAGGTGTAGACATAGCTCGATTGCGTCGAACCATCGGCCGCCAGGTTGTCGATGCTCAAGACGTTGTTGTCGCCATCGTACGTGTATTTGGTGGCGGCGTTGTTTCCAAAGCTTTCGCTCGCGACGCGGCCGACGGGATCGTATTGGTAGGAGACGATCAGATTCCCGCTGCCATCCGTAAGCTTCAAAAGCTGGCCCAAAGGATTGTACGTGTAATTGACCGTGAATCCGGTCTGGTCCTGCATTTGAATCCGCTGGCTTTGGGCGTTGTACTTATAGCTCAAGAACGTGCCGTTCGGGTAGCTGACTTTCGTGAGGCGGTCCGCCGAATCGTGCTGAAATGTCGTCATTCCCGTGGCATCGGTCATCGAGATGAGATTTCGATGGCCGTCATAACCAAACGTGTCTTGCGTGCCGTCGGAGAACGTTTCGCTCCGCAGGGTTCCGTTGGGGTTGTAAGCGTAGCCGATCGTCTGGCCGCCGCGGGTGATGAACTGCACGACCTGGCCGAGCGCGTTAGAGGCGTACTGTTGGCTGCTGCCGTCGGCATAACTTACCGACCGCAGGTTCCCATTCGTCGGATCGTAAGAGTAATTGAGCGAGTTGCCTGCCGGATCGGTAATCGATTGCAGCCCCCCGAACGTCGGGTTATAGGTCGCCGACGTCTGTTTTCCAAGCGGGTCGATGACGCTGATCGGTTCTCCGAGCGACCCATAAGCGAACGACAGAGTCAATCCGCCCGGCGCACTGATGGAGGTCGGCTGTTGCGCGGTGCTGAAATTTCCTTGGAAAATATTGCCGAGCGGATCGGTGATATCCGCCATTTGCGCGCCCTGGTTGAGAAAGACGGTGGAGGCGTCTTTCATCGCGTCGGTCATCGTAATGGCGCCGACGCTGTAACTAAACGTCAGGGGGTCGGCGCCGCCGTTCTCGCTTTGACCGATCAGGCGGCCCTTGGCGTCGTAGCTGAAGGCGACCTGTGAGCCGTCGGGATTCGTGATGGTCGCAATGGCGTTAAGCTGCTGCGGCGTGCCGTTGGTGACGTAGGTGTAGCTGGTCGTGCCCTGCGGCGTGGTGACGCTGAGCAGGTGCCCCGCCGGGTCATATTGCAGGCTCGTGACGCGGCCCTCGGGATCCGTGACTTGGCTGACCAGCCCCTGCGAGTTATACGCCAGCGTGGTCACATCGCCCGTGGCCGAGTTGGTGAGGCTGGTCAACTGGGTGCCGGTATAGCCGTAGGTGAGTTTATTGCCGCCGGCATCCTGGATGTAATTCAGCGAACCGCTGGCGTTGAAAACTTCCAGCGTGCCATTGGTCTCGCGAAGCTGGTAGGCACCGTCGATCAACTTGAGCGTGGCGTCGTCGCCGGGCGCGCCAAGGTATGTGCCGTCGGGCTGAAGCGTGAATGGCCGAACCTGGCCGCCCGAGACGATGTCCACGTTGCCCTGCGCATCGTTGACGGCCGTCATCGTCGGATCGCGCATCCCCAGTCCGAAGATGCCGGGAGCGTAGCGCTGGGCGATGCTGCCGAAGTCGCCGGCCTGCTGAAGCTGGAAGTCGAGCAGCGCATTCACATCGGCGGTCGGTTCGCCGATTTGCGCCAGGTAGCTGGCGTCGTTATCGAGAACGGTTTGCAACGAGCCGAGCAAGCCGTAGGTGTCGCCGCCGTTCTGACCGAGGGTGAAGCCGCTGACCGTCGCCGTGAAATTGGCGAAGATGGCGTCCCAGGCGGCGCTGGGCATGCCGGGCGGCTCGAGCGAGCTTTTCAGCGAGCTCCAGTCGATCGTCGCCTCGGGATCCGCCACATTGACTTGGAAGTTCACCGGTCCGGGCCCCGTGGCGATGAAGTTCAGCTTGATCGATGGATCGATTACGAGTGCCGGTGAACCGACGACGCTTTCTAGGGGGACCGGCGCAGCGCCCCCCAGGAACTGCGTCACGGACAGCTCGCCGTGGCCACCGACGAGGCTTTCTAGGGGGACCCGCGCAGCGCCGGGAAGAATACCGGCCGCTCCGCTGTCGTTGATGCCCAACAGCATGATGCTGCCCGACGTGAAGCCGCTCTGTCCCGGCAATTGGAACTCGGCGTTGTTGGCCGAGAGGAAGAACAGCGGCGCCTGAACGGTGCTGCCGATGTAGGCGTCGCTCGTATAATTGACGCTTAGGGAGTTGACCCGCCCCGTGCGGACGGCGGACGGCGCATCGACCGAAGTGAGGATGGAGGCGTTGACTCCCCAGCCCGCCGGATTAAAAGTGTCGTAATAGGGTGAAAATCCCCCAGTGGCGCCGTCCGCCACCGTCAGCGTCACGCCTGGAGGCGTCAACCCGAACAGGGAGTCGATGGGTTCGTAGGGATTGTTTTGAGTTGTGAAAGTCTTGCCGTGATCGCTCACCTCGATGTTGTAGATCTGGGCAGCCGCATTGAGCAGATTGAACGTGGCGACCAGGGTCGTGGAATTTTCGAACGTCACGAGGCCGGCCGGGATCGTTGGACCGCCCACGAATAAGCTGACCAGGCTGACCGTCGTGGAAGGCGTGAACTGATCGCCCGTGATCGTCATGGTCACGGGGCCAAGGTTGAGTGCTTGAGCGGGACTGACGCTGGTCACCGCGAGCGGGAGTTCCTGAGCGGACAAAGTGAAATGATCGTTTGCCGTGCCGTAAGGGTCGGTCAGCGCGATGAAGTACGTTCCCGCCTGGGCGTTGTCGAGCGTGACCGAGGAGATGAAGGGATAGAATGAAGTGACGAAATTCGCAAGCGAGTTGGCGCTGGTGGGAACAGCGCCGTACGCCACGAGGGTCGAGATACCGTCGACCGCGTCGCCATTGGCGGCACCAAATGCGCCGGCGGCAATCGTCACATCGTCTCCGGCCGGAACCGACACCTGGAACAGAAGCTCTTGGCCCTTGGCCATGGTGAAGTTCAGTCCCTTTGGGATACCGCCGGCCGGGCTGAGCGGCAGCGTCGGCACCGACACCGAAAACGTCCTGGCGGCCGCGAGCGTGTTGTTGGCCCGGTTTGAGTCGGGCACAATTCCTTGGCTGTCGGCCTCGACGAACACGTGATAGCTGCCCGGCAGAAGCAGCGGCAGCGGCGCGGTGAGCGTGCCGGAGTAGTTGCCGTTGGTGGCCACGGCGCCGGTGTGCGTCACGTGGCCGAGCAGCACCGCCGTGAAGTCGAGCGTCGAGTGGGTGCTGACGAAAATAGCGTCCTGCCAGGTGGTGGCCACGGTGCCCTGGCCAAGGTTGGTGACCTGGTAGTTGACCGTCACCGGCTGTTCCGCCTGGGCGCTCGTGGTCACCAGCGTGGCGCTCGTCACCGACAGATCGGCGACGGCGGTGGCGGCGGTGACGGTGAGGTTGGTGGCGTTCGTCTGCGCTTGGAAGAGGTTGCCGCCGTGGAATTGCGGGCCGGTAATGTCGGCGAAGCTGGCCGTGGAACTGGCGAACTTGAGCACCTGGAAGGCGTCGCCATGACTCGGCGAATAGCCCCCGCTGAGCGCCAATTGCAGCGTGCCGCCGAGCGTCGCGGCACCCGAAGCGGTGACTTGGCCAAAATGGCCGCTGGCGGGCGTTCCGGCAAGACTAATCGCGAGCGCCGCTCCCGATGCCTGGGTGAGGGCGCCGTTGACGGCCAGCGTGCTATCGGGACCGACCGAAAGCGCGCCGTTGTTCGCGAAATCGCGCGTCGTGCTGAAGGTGGCCCCGTTCGTGAGTACCAATGCGCCCGAGTTGGCGGCCAGCGGTGCCAGTCCGGTGATGGCGGCGCCGGCGCCGCTCAGCGTAACGGCCGCTTGGTTGGTCGCGACGGTGTCGCCGCTGGGTAGCGCCAGCGTCGCGCCGTTCATCGCGTTCCAGGCGCCGGCGGTAAGCGTGGTCCCGGACAACTGGGCGAGGGTGCCCGAGAGGGCGAGCGTGCCGGAATCGGCTTCGATGGTGCCCGTGTTGGCGATTGATCCGTTGATAAGCAGGGTTGAGGTTCCGCTGCCGGCGGTTTTTTCAATCGTGCCGTTGTTGACCAGCGCCGTTTGCCCGCCGGAAGAAGGGTTGTCAATGCCCGAGTCGCCGGCGATCTGATAGACGGCGCCCGGGTCGATCTGGAGCGTGGTGGCGAAGGTATTGTCGCTGTGCAGGCCAAGGTTCCCCAAGCCGGTCTGGATGATCGTCCCCTTGTTGTCGAGCGTGCCGTCGTTGTCGAACAGCTTTTCGTTGGATCCGGCGAGGTTCATCGTGCCGAGGTTGGTCAGGTCGCCCAACGAACTGCTGATCGCGCCGCCCGTCCACTGGAACATGCCGCCGGGAAAGTTGAACGTGGCGCCGCCGATGCCGATGTCCAGCGTGCCGCCGGAGAAGGAAACCGTGCCGGCGCCGGTGCCGGTGTAGGCGCCGGTGATCGTCAAGGCGGAGCCGAAGGTGAGAGGGACGGAGATATCGACGGAGCCGCCTTGCGCCACATCGAATGTTCCACCGGTGCTGGTGCCGGCACCTGCCCCGAGAACCAGATTGCCGCTGTCCGCCTCGACCGTGCCGCCATTGAGGTCGAACGGAGCGCCAACGGTTGCCGCGCCGCTACCGGTCATCTTCAGCGTGCCCTCATTGCTGAAGGTGCCGTCGCCGCCGCCGCCGTTTAAGCCGCCGGTGTTCTGGAGAACGAACGTGCCGCCGACCTGGTTGTCGAGAGGGCCGCCCACCGTCAAGGCACCGGTGCCGGTGTCGTCGATCTCGCCCTGGTTGGCAAGCGTGGTTGCGGGGTCGATGGTGACGCCGTTGGTTGTATTGATGGTGATGAAGCCCGTGTTGGTTAGGGTAGCGCTTTGGCCGGACCGAGCACTGATCTGGCCGGCGGTCCACTGGAACATGCCCTTGGGAAAATCGAAGGTCGCGCCGCCGCTGCCGATCAAGAGCAGGCCGCCGTTAACGGCGTTAAAATCAACCTGGACCTGGCCGCCGCCCGAGCCGGTGTACGTGCCGGTGTACGCCGGCTGCCCGCCGACGCCCGTCAGATCGACCGCGGCGCCTAGGCTGACCACGAAGCTGCCGCCGGTGCTGGTGCCGGCACCCTGACTTGCCCCAAGAACCAACTTGCCGCTGTCCGCCTCGACCGTGCCACCATTGAGGTCGAACGGAGCGCCAACGGTTGCCGCGCCGCTACCGGTCATCTTCAGCGTGCCCTCATTGCTGAAGGTGCCGCCGCCGTTTAAGCCGCCGGTGTTCTGGAGAACGAACGTGCCGCCGGCCTGGTTGTCGAGAGGGCCGCCCAGCGTCAAGGCACCGGTGCCGGTGTTGTCGATCTCGCCCTGGTTGGCAAGCGTGGTTGCGGGGTCGATGGTGACGCCGTTGGTTGTATTGATGGTGATGAAGCCCGTGTTGGTTAGGGTGGCGCTTTGGCCGGACCGAGCGCTGATGTGGCCGCCGGTCCACTGGAACATGCCCTTGGGAAAATCGAAGGTCGCGCCGCCGCTGCCGATCAAGAGCAGGCCGCCGTTAACGGCGTTAAAATCAACCTGGACCTGGCCGCCGCCCGAGCCGGTGTACGTGCCGGTGTACGCCGGCTGCCCGCCGACGCCCGTCAGATCGACCGCGGCGCCTAGGCTGACCACGAAGCTGCCGCCGGTGCTGGTGCCGCCGCTTGCCCCGAGGACCAGATCGCCGCTGTCCGCCTCGACCGTGCCGCCATTGAGGTCGAACGGAGCGCCAACGGTTGCCGCGCCGCTACCGGTCATCTTCAGCGTGCCCTCATTGCTGAAGGTGCCGCCGCCGCCGTTTAAGCCGCCGGTGTTCTGGAGAACGAACGTGCCGCCGGCCTGGTTGTCAAGAGGGCCGCCCAGCGTCAAGGCACCGGTGCCGGTGTTGTCGATCTCGCCCTGGTTGGCAAGCGTGGTTGCGGCGTCGATGGTGACGCCGCTGGTTGTATTGATGGTGATGAAGCCCGTGTTGGTTAGGGTAGCGCTTTGGCCGGACAGAGCACTGATCTGGCCGCCGGTCCACTGGAACATGCCCTTGGGAAAATCGAAGGTCGCGCCGCCGCTGCCGATCAAGAGCAGGCCGCCGTTAACGCCGTTAAAATTAACCTGGACCTGGCCGCCGCCCGAGCCGGTGTACGTGCCGGTGTACGCCGGCTGCCCGCCGACGCCCGTCAGATCGACCGCGGCGCCTAGGCTGACCACGAAGCTGCCGCCGGTACTGGTGCCGGCACCCTGACTTGCCCCAAGAACCAACTTGCCGCTGTCCGCCTCGACCGTGCCGCCATTGAGGTCGAACGGAGCGCCAACGGTTGCCGCGCCGCTACCGGTCATCTTCTTCAGCGTGCCCTCATTGCTGAAGGTGCCGCCGCCGTTTAAGCCGCCGGTGTTCTGGAGAACGACCGTGCCGCCGACCTGGTTGTCGAGAGGGCCGCCCAGCGTCAAGGCACCGGTGCCGGTGTCGTCGATCTCGCCCTGGTTGGCAAGCGTGGTTGCGGGGTCGATGGTGACGCCGGTCGTTGTATTGATGGTGATGAAGCCCGTGTTGGTTAGGGTAGCGCTTTGGCCGGACAGAGCACTGATCTGGCCGCCGGTCCACTGGAACATGCCCTTGGGAAAATCGAAGGTCGCGCCGCCGCTGCCGATGGCCAGCGTGCCGCTGTTAACCTGGACCTGGCCGCCGCCCGAGCCGGTGTAGGTGCCGGTGTACACCGGCTGCCCGCCGGCGCCCGTCAGATCGACCGCGGCGCCTGCGCTGACCACGAAGCTGCCGCCGGTACTGGTGCCGAAGCCCCCGATCGCCAACTTGCCGGAGTCGACGGTGATCGTTCCGCCGGTGTTGTTGAAGGTGCCGACGGTCATCGTGCCGCTGCCGCCGGCCAAATGGAAGCTGCCCGAATTGTTCAGGGCGCCTATTCCCGCCAGCGCGTTGTCATTGCCCAGCGTGAGCGTGGCGCCGGTCTGGTTGTCAAGCTGATGGCCGTTGAGCTGGAACGCGCCGCTCGCCACGCTGAAGGCGCCGCTGTTGGTGAAATCGCCGGCGGCCGAAAAGCCAGCGGTGCCGAGCAAGTCGATCGTGCCGCTGTTGGTGGTTACGCTATTGAACTTGCTGAAGACGGCGTTCGGCCCGCCGAGGGTGACGGTGCCGGCGTTGCTGGAGAGATTGCCCGCGCCGGGCAAGTCGAGCGTGCTCTTGTCCGCCACGTCCCAGGTGCCGCCGGTCAGCGCGCCGCTGGAAACCTGTGCGACGGCGCCGCTGATCGACAGTGTTCCGCTGATCGTCCGCACCGTGCCGGTGTTGTCGAGATCGACGGCCACGGTGGAAGTGCCGCTGCCGGCCGATTTTTCCAGCAGGCCGGCGTTGTGAACGATGTTCGTGCCCGAAGCGGCGGCGATGCCCACGTCGGCCTGCAAGTCGATGGTGCCGCTGGCCTCGTTGGTGAGCGTCGCGCCGGCGAAGCTCAGTCCGCCCACGACGGCCAGCGTGCCGGAATTGTCGGCCGTGTCTCCGGACAAGGTGAGCACACCGTCGCTGGTGAGCGTGGCGCCTCCGTCGACGGTGAGGGCGCCGCTGGTCGAGGAAGCGGTGGAGAGGGTGAGCGAGCCGCTGGAAACGACGATGGCGTCGGAGCTGGTGAGGCTATGGGCCGCGTCGGCGTCGCTGATGGTCACCGTCACGCCGGGCTGGCTGATCGTCACATCATCGGTCGAGGCCGGCACCTTGCCCGTGCTCCAGTTGCCGGCCACGTCCCAGGAGCCGCTTTGGCTGGAAATCCAGGCATCGGCCGCCAGCATGAGGCGCGGCTCCAAGAACTCGGCCCAGCGCCGCAAGGGCTTTAGCCCGCGATCTTTGCGGGCATGACGGCGACGATTCGGTGATGATTGCCGGCGCATAGTTCTGGCTCCTCGTGGCGCACTGTGCTTTGCAGATTTATACTGCACGCGGCCGGGAATGACACATTCGCAAGTCTGCACACCAACCCGAAGCGCAAGCAAGGCCATTGGTTACGCTCCTTGCTTGCGCTGCGGGTTAGTGTCGAAGCAGGCCGCGTGCAGTACAGCAAGGCATTCCTCTAAAGTAAGAATACGAGTGAAAGTCGCAAAACCTTACAAGAAATGGAAAAAAAACTGGGGCTGGTTCAAAACGGCTCGTTTCGGGGTAACAGCGGATGGCAGATTCCTTTGAACGACAGTCCCGAAGGGACGACATAGCTTAGCCTGGGGCTTACGCCCTCGTTGTTCTACAAATCTTGTAAAGAGGCCAGGGGCTTGCCCCCTGGAGTTTCACGCTCGTATCTACGCACGCAGGCTGCCCTGATTACCTGTCTTTCCCCGTGTCGCCCCGCCGGCTGCCAGAGGCGGCCGGCGGGGCGACACGGGCGGTGGGGATGCGGCCGCGTTCGATTTAGAAACCAACGTGAAACTCCAGGGGGGCAAGCCCCTGGCCTCTATCACTCGCCCCGCCGTGTGCCGCCTCCGGCGGCACACGGCGGGGCGCGGAAAACATCTAGGGTTCGGTCGATGCCTATAATAAGAATACGAGTGAAAGGCCAAAAACCTTACAAGAAATGGAAAAAAATCTGGGGCCGCTCGCCGGGCGTGGTTGCGGCCCCCCCTCCGGCAGGCCATAATGGTCTCCAACCATTCCAGCAAGTTGACAAGGAGGCCCGTCGCGTGCATACAACCCCCGTCAGCCTCTTGTTGCGGCTCAAGGAGCCGGGCGACGAGCAAGCCTGGCTGCGCTTCGTCGATCTCTACACGCCGCTGTTGTTCCACTGGGCCAGGCAAAAAGGCCTGCGCGCCCCGGACGACGCCGACTTCGTGCAAGACATTTTTGTCGCGCTGGTCGAGAAGCTGCCGCAGTTCGAGTACGATCCGCGGAAGAGCTTCCGCGGTTGGTTGTACACGCTCGTGCTCAACAAGTGGCGAGATCGCTCGCGGCGGATTCCGCCCGTCGGCCAGTCGCTCAACGTCGAACTGGACGACCAGCCTGGCCCGCCTGGCCCCGCCGCCGACCGCTTTGTGGAGGAAGAACACAATCGGTATCTGGCGGCGCGGGCGCTCGCGATCATGCAAGTGGAGTTTCCTGAGACGACCTGGAAGGCGTGTTGGGAGTTCGTGGCGCGCGAGCGGCCCGCCCAAGAGGTGGCCGCCGAGCTGGGCATCGCCGAAAGCAGCGTTTACGTCGCCAAGTGCCGCGTCATCCGGCGCTTGCGGCAAGAGCTGGAGGGCATGTGGGACTGATACGTGGCGTGGATTTCAGTCCGCGTCCATCGGGATGCGTAGCGTGGACTTTAGTCCGCGTCCATCGGGATTTTCGGAAAGGTTTTGGCCCGCGCGCTCGTATTACTTTATTAGCAGCGACCCGTTTCGAGGCTAGGATCGTCGCGACGGGTTCTGCAGGGAACGCCCGCCGTAGCGGGCGCGACGCTGGCTCGCGGGACACGGAACGGCACGGAGGGCGTTCCCTACAGAGTCATGCGGCATTTTAGCCTTCAGAAAGGATCGACATGGCTGATGTCAGTACCTGCCCCGATCAGGAAGCGCTCGAGCGGCTGCTGCGCGGCCTGATGGCCGAGGACGAGACGCGCCGGCTGGAGCAGCACCTGCTCGAGTGCGCGCGGTGTTGCCAGGCCACCCGAGCGCTGAACGTGAGCGACACCTTGCTCGACGCCTTGCGTGGCGTGTCCGCGCTCGACGGCTTGCCCGGCGACCCGGACGTGCTCGAGATGATCGACCGCTTGAAAACCCTGCGACGGTACGCCCCGCGCGCCGCCGGCGAGTCGATTCTCTCCGGCGACGGCTCGACCGACGGCGACGCCTGGGGGCTGGAGGAGTTGCTCGACCCGCCCCAGGCCGAAGGGGAGCTGGGGCGGCTGGCCGGCTATCGCGTGTTGCGGCTGCTCGGCGCCGGCGGCATGGGCGTGGTGTTCGTGGCCGAAGACCCGCCATTGTCGCGGCGCGTGGCGCTGAAGGTGATGAAACGCGCCTTGGCCGCGCGCGAGGAGCACCGGCTGCGATTCTTGCGCGAGGCGCGGGCGGCCGCCGCCATTGACCACCCGCACGTCGTCACCGTCCACCAGGTGGGCGAGCACCGCGGGATCCCCTTCCTCGTCATGCAGTTGCTCAAGGGGGAATCGCTCGACGACCGCTTGCGGCGCCTGGCGAGCCGACGCGCTGCGCAGGCGCCCCGGTGTCAGCCCCCTGTTCATGCGGCACAGGAGCAAGACGAACAGGGGGCTGACGCCCCCCGCTCGCCAGGTCGAACGGCGGAACCACGCCCCAGGCTTGGTTCTGCGGACGAACAGGGGGCTGACGCCCCCCGCTCGCCAGGTCTCCTGCCGTTGGACGAATGTTTGCGCATCGGCCGCGAGACGGCCGAGGCGCTGGCCGTCGCCCACCGTCAGGGCCTGGTCCACCGCGACGTCAAGCCGGCCAACATCTGGCTGGAGTCGCCCGGCGGGTGGGTGAAGCTCGTCGATTTCGGACTGGCGCGCGTGGTCGAAGATCAAGGACACGTCACCCACACCGGCGAGATTCTAGGCACGCCGGCCTTCATGTCGCCCGAACAGGCGCGGGGCGACGCGGTGGGCCCACGGGCCGACCTGTTCAGCCTGGGCGCGGTGCTGTACCGTCTGACGACCGGCCGACAGCCCTTTCAAGGCCCGAGCACGCTGGCCGTGTTGACGGCCTTGGCCATCGAACGGCCGACGCCTCCGCGCCGCTTGAATGCCGCGATCCCGCCGGCTTTCTCCGACTTGATCGTGCGCTTGCTGGCCAAGAAACCAGACGAGCGGCCGGAATCGGCCGAGGCCGTGGCGGCCGCGATCCGCGCGATCGAGTCGCGGCCGGCGTCGGAACACGGCGATGCCCTGGCGCGAACCCATCGAGCATGGCTGTTGCTGCTCGCGATCGGCGCCGCCGTGCTTCTGTCGGCGGCCATGTCCCTTGTCAAGGGCGACAAGGCGGGGGGCGAGATTGGCGGTCGGGATCTTCTCGAACCGGGCGGCGCCGGCGAGCGGGCGAATTCACTCACTCACCAGTCACCACTCACCAGCGACGGGGCCTTGCCCGCGCCCGCCGGCGAGCGGGCCGTGGCCGAATGGGTGTTGAAGGCCGGTGGCGAACTGGATGGCTTCGTCCGCGGCGTCGATCAGTTGCCACGAGTCAGCTATCCGATCCACTGGGTCGTCCTGAGCGACACCGCCGTCGGCGACGACTCGCTAGCGCGATTGTCGCTGTGCCCTGATTTGCAGGGAGCGCATCTCAACGGAACGAACGTCACATGGGCCGGGCTGAAACACCTGGCCCCCTTGCGCGATCTCACGTATCTCAACCTGAGTGGAAACCGGCAGGTCGCCGACGCCGCACTGGAAGAGATCGGGCACATCAAGTCGCTCATGACGCTTTATCTCGACAACACCAGCGTCACGGTCGCGGGTCTGAAGCACTTGGCCGGCCTGCCGCGGCTCACGACGCTCAGCGCGGTGGGCAGCCTCGTCGCCAGGTCGCCGCCGGGCGAGGACGCGCCGCGGGAGATCGATGAGGAGGGCAACGGCAATCGTGGTGGTTTCTTGAACCTGACTTTCTTGGACCTGGCCGGCGTACCGATCACCGACGCCGGCCTGGCGCACCTGAAACCGATGACCGGCTTGACGTCGCTCCACCTGACCAGCGCCGAGACGACCGATGCCGGCATCGCCGAGCTGCATCGGACGCTCGGCGATTGTTGGATTACCGGCCCCGACGGACGCGTCCGTGCCCCGCCGCCGCGCGAGGGCGACCCCGACCGCGCGGCGGCCGAACGGCTTTTGCGGAGCGGATTGACGATGACCATCGCCGAGCCACAGCGGCGCCAGGTGTCGGCGGCGGCCGACCTGCCGGCGGGGCCGTTCCGCCTGGTCGCGGTCGGGCCGGGGCCCGGCACATGTGGCGACGACGTGTTGGAACGGCTGGGGCGCTGCCGGCAGCTCGAGGCCGTTCATCTCAGGAACAGCGCCGGGATTTCGCCCGCCGGGTTGTCGCACTTGCTCGGGCTGCGGAAGCTGGCGGAACTCGACGTTTCGGGTCTGCCGTGCCTGACCGACGACGCCCTGGCTGAACTGGCGAATTCTCGCGGCTTGCGTTGGCTTGCCCTTCTGGGCGATCCCATCACCGACGCTGGATTGCGGCACCTGCGAGGTTTGTCGGAACTCGAGCACCTGGACCTGGGCGCGACCCGAATCACCGGCGCGGGCCTCGAACACCTGAAGACCTTGTCGCGGTTGCGGGAGCTCTGGCTTCCGGCGACAAGAGTCGGCGATGCCGATCTGGAGCGTCTGGGGGCACTCCGGGATTTGCGGCAACTGCGCCTGGACGGCACGGCCGTAGGCGACCAGGGCCTGGCGCGGCTGGTGGAAATACTGCCGAACTTGGAATGGCTGACCTTGACACAAACGCCAGTCACGGCCGCCGGGCTGCGCCGCCTGAAAGCGCTGCCGCGTCTGCGGCTGCTCTACATGGGCGGACCGGCCAGCTTGCTCGGCGACGACGCGCTGGCGGCCGTGGCCGAGTTGGGCCGGCTCGAAGAGCTCGAAGTCACCGGCCCGCGCGTGACCGACGCCGGTTTGGCGCCCCTCGCCGAGCTACCCTATCTGCGCTGGCTTACGCTGGTCGAAGCCCAACTGACCGACGCCGGCCTGGCCCACCTTGAGCCGCTAACGAACCTGGAGCATCTGGCGTTGGTCAGCCGTGGCCAGCCCCACGGCGATAAGTACATGCACATCACCGACGCGGGTCTGGTCCACCTGCACGCGCTGAAGCGGCTGAAAACGCTCGACCTGCGCGGCACGTCCGTCACCGACGCAGGCGTGGCGGCGCTGGCGGCCGCACTGCCGGAGTGCGACGTCACCAAGTAGCCTTGCTCGGGCGTCGGTATCGCTTGTGCTTTGCGCTCTGCTATACTTCACGCGGTCCAGAATGAGACATTCACGGTGGCTGGGGCAGCGCCTAAGCGATGCCCCGGTCGCTATCCAGCCGGGGCATCGCTTACGCTCTGCCACCAGCCACCACTTTCTTGCGACAAAATGCCTCAATGTCGGCCGCGTGAAGTGTAGAATGCCAATGCCGCCGAGCAACGTCCCACCTGGGAGGAACCGACCGTGACGCTTCGCGATCATTTTCACTTGCCGCTGCGAGGCCTATGCGCCTGGGAGAGCTTTCATAGCGGATGGGCCAATGAAATCATGCGTCAGCTCAACAAGACGCTACCGGCGGGGTACGTGGCACGACCCAACGTGAAACTAGGGGTCGATGTCGAAACGGACGTGGGTTCTTTGGAACAGTTTGGACACGAGCCGATCGAGGAAGCGGGAGGCGTCGCCACGGCGGTTTGGGCACCAGCAAGACCAACCCTTTCGATCGCAGTAGACTTCCAGCGGCTCGACGTGTTCGAGGTGCAGGTGCATCGCGAAGGCGGGCTGGAAATGGTGGCCGCCATCGAGTTGGTCAGCCCGCGCAACAAAGATCGCCCGGCCGCGCGACGCCACTTTGCCGCGAAATGCGCGGCGTACCTCCAGGTGGGAGTCTGCGTTGTCGTCGTCGATGCGGTGACGGGACGCGGAGAGAACCTGTACGCCGCGTTGCTCGAGCAACTGGCGCTGGCCCAGCAGGCGAACGGCCACAGCGACCTGTACGCCGTCACCTGTCGAGCGGCGCCGCCCGAGGAACCCCGCCGCCTGGAAAGCTGGGTCGCGGCGCTGGCCGTGGGATCGCTCGTGCCGACGCTGCCGTTGTGGCTCGAAGCCGATCTCGCGGTGCCGCTGGAACTACAGCGGAGCTACGAGGCGACGTTTACCGCGCTGCGCATCTCTGTTTGAGGGGAGTCGTCGCTGCCGCCATGTGGCGGAATTCGCAAGAATTCAGGCGGGCCGCACCCGCGCCCACGACGCCGCGAACGCTTGCGAGTTGCGCTAATCGGGCGTAGCGGAATTCGTAAAAACTCCGAGCGCCGTGGGGCAATCGGAACTCTCACGAGTTCCGCTACGGAGTCGTGCGACAGGATGGCGATCAAGCGAGCAGCATCCTTTGGTTTCGCGCGCCGCCCCCTTTGGGGATGTAGGTCGGCGCACTCGCTGAAATCGGGGCGCCGGCGGCGTTCAGGTCGTCGAGTTGGACCGTTTTTCCGGAGCAAACGCGCTCGAGCAGGTCCGCCTGCGTTGGTTCAAGCTCGACCAGCCGGCCGATGACGTTCAGTAAGTTGATGAGCTCCGTCGTGTATTCGGGAATCCAATGGTCGGGCTGAATGTCGCCAAGCTTGGAGGGTGGCCGGCGATCGCCGATGATCGGCCGCTCACGGTTCGCCTTCCGGTAGCTGAACCATTGGCGCACCACGCGCTTGCCGGAAACCTCGTAGTTCCACACCTCGGGAGGCACATGGTCCACGTACCCTTTTCCGATCAGCAGTCGCCGTTTGGTCGCGTCATAGTCGATGGTGTCGGGCATCCCGCTTGGATCTTGAGAGATGGCGCCGGCGCGAGGAACTCGTGGTGCTTCGCCGCGCGACAGGCGCGGCGGTTGTCGTGGCCGGCCATCGCGCGCGTCGACGAACCGCTCGCCGAAGGTGTGTAACCAGATCACGGCGCGGCCCAGATCGGCTGCCTTGGCGAAGAGGTGGCCATCGGACGTGATTGGCACACGGAGCCCCGGACTTACAAGATCGGCGCGAAAGCGCGCCGTGAATGCCGGGTTTGCCATGATCGCCGCGATATAGGCCATCACGTCCTCGGCAGTCACCGCTCTCGCGAACTTTTGGCTAAGATAGGCCAGCGCACTCGGAAGAACGTTGGATAAGGTGGCGCCCGAGTCACGCCAGAGAGGGAACGCGCGACCGCCGCGCCCATTATAATGGTGAAGGTCGGGGATCAGGGCCGTGAACGTCAGTGCCGGCCCATTCGTTGGCGCGCGGTCGCTAGGCGCCGTCAAGTACACTTGATGCTGCGAGTGCGACTCCCAAAGCTCTGGATTGGGCTGATTGATCAACCGATTATCGGGAATGATCCACTGTCGGTCAAATGAGCGGAACCCATAGCGGACGGGTGCGATACATGGCCCTCGCTCACTGGCGACGGGTGTGGGGTGTGGTTCGTAGCCCGGAAGCCCCTTCGACACCGACTTCTCGCTGTGCTTGTCACCTGGTTGTCCATCACGAAGGTGCGGATGGAACAAGGCTTCTTTCTGGTCGGCGCGCGCCGAAATCAGCTTTTGCCAGCGCCGCTGCAACGATTCGGCATCCGGGGCGATGACCCACGTTCTGCCCGGCATGACACCCGAGCCGTTGTACGCGAAGAGGCTCTCCAGCGTCGGGTACGTCGACCAGGCCCCCGTCGCGGCCGGCAAGAAGGGCGCCCGCCAATCGGATGGGCCATCGATCCAGCCGCGGCTGTTGATCGCCAGTTTGCCGAGGGCCGCGAACTTTTCCTCGCGGCGCCCCGCCGGCAGTGCGCGGAAGCGGATCGTCGCCGGGGCCTCGGAGTCCGTCTTCGGTGAGCGCGACGCGAGAATGATGCACACCGGGTGTTGAACGCCCTGGAAAATTCGTGTGTTGACCTCGGGTTGGTGCCCCTCCGGCGAGCAGTCGATGATCCAGATTTCGTCGGTCGTGCGACGCAGGTACTCGCGCATCTTCTGGAAGCCCGGGCCGTTGAGGAAGCCCGCCACGGTGATGAAGCACACAATGCCGGTGTTGGCGTTTGGATCGTGGTCAAACACCTTCCAAGTGGCCCAGCGAAGGAAGTAGACGTAGAGGTTGTAGAGGTGCTTCGCATGCGTGCCGACGCCCCAGTCGGCGGGCGGCATCCAGGCCTTGAGCAAAGCCGGCTGTTGCGAATCGCCCGCCTCAACCCAGCCGCCCAGCCCCTTCGCCTTCTCCTTGTAGGGCGGATTGCCGATGACCACCGTAATCGGCTCGCGCACCTTGATCTCGTTCGCTTGTCGACGAGAGTCGGCGATCGGGCCGAGGATCGCGGGGAGCCACTCCTGCTCGACGTAGGGGTTGCTCAGTGTGTCGGTGACGAACATCCGCGGAGGCATCGGAGGCGAACCGCCCGTCAGCTCCGCAAGCTCCGCCTGAATGCGGAGCTGCGCCACCGCGAACGGTCCGAGTTGGATTTCAAAGGCCAGAAGACGTCGTACGGCGCCATTGATCGCCCCCGACACGGCCCCTTCTCCCTCGTCGGCCTTGACCGTCTCCGCAATCTGGCGTAGCACGCCGAGCAGAAACGTGCCCGTGCCGACGGCCGGGTCCGCCACGGTGACGGCCGGTGAGGCAAGCCCGGCCGAGAGCGCGAATCGACGCGGGCTTCTCAGCACCTGGTCGACCAGCCGAACCATGGCGCCGACGACTTCAGGCGGCGTGTAGTACGATCCGGTCTTTTTTCGCAGATCGTTATCGTAAACCTCGAGGAAGTCCTCATAGAAGTAGAGCCATGCTTCCGTGTCTCCCTTGCTGATCGCGGGCCAATGGACCACATCGAGCACTCGCACCAGCGTTCCCAGCGATGTCTTCAACGTCGCTTGGCTCTCGACGGTGTCCGTCAGAACTCGCATCGCGGAACCGATCAGCGAGTTGGTCTGACCGAGTTGCCGCGCCACGGCGTCGAGTCCGGAGCTGAGTCGGATCGCCCTGGCCCGGGCGATGAGCATGCCGAACGTGACGGCCTGGGCGTACCCATCGGCGAATTGCTCGTCCGAGGCGTCGGGGAACAGCATTTTTCGCCAGTCGGTGGCCAGCGCGGTCAGGGCCGGGCTGCCGAGCACCAACTGTTCCGCGACCTCGTCGCGCAACAAACGGCAAATCCGAGCGCTCATCTCGGCCAGTTGCTTCGCATCGCGGGGTGGAATGGGTTCCCATTTCAGAAAACTGTCGAAAAGGGCAAGCAGGCTCGGCGGCGCTTCAAGCTCGCGTCCCGACGTCTCAACGTCGCCTTGGACGCGGACAACCGACCCGGCCAGTTGTCCGCTCCGCCAAAGGCTGAATTCGTTGCCGTCGGTATACATCAGGTTGGGCAGCGAAGCCAGTTTCTCCCATTGCCCCTTATCGTGAACCTCCCTGAATCGGCGCGGATCGGCGCCTTTGCCGGGCGCCTTGACTTCGATGAAACCGACCAGCGCGTCGCGCACGGTCACCGCGTAGTCGGGCCGCGTCTTCAATTGGCTCAACGACGACTCGCCCACAGCCGTGACGACTCCTTGGGGAAGCCCGCAAACTTCCGCTAGATCGGCGAGCAACCGTTCGAGCGGCGCCCGAAGCTGATCTTCCGGCTCGCCCGTCGCGGCGATGTTCGCGAGCTTCGCCGCCGCCTCGGCGCCAAACGTGGCCATCGCCGACCGAAGTGTCGCTGTCATCAACGGAACTCCTGTAGGGTGGGCACCGCCCACAACGAACGCGGGCTAAAGCGCTAAAGCCCACGCTACGCAGGGGAAGAACGCCCACCAATCCAACCGGGGCGGATTGTAGCGGAATACGGAACGATTGTCCAGAAACGGGTTTCGACACGCGACATTCTCACGAATTCCGCTACGGAGTACAATCCTTACGCGGAACCCTTTGGCGATGTCATTCGAACAGCATGTACCCGAAACCTTCCGGCACGACGGAGGTGGCGGCGGGGGTGGTCCACGATTGGAACCCGACGCCGGGCACGGTTCGCTGGACGCCCAAGGCCCAAACCTGTTTCGCCGCCGGTGGCTGACCGCCTAGCTCGTTGAAGGAGATGGCGGCCTCGGCCGTCCAACGGCCGCCGGCGCCACCGGCGGCCACGTACCAGGTCGGGTTCCAACTAACGTCGCCCCAACAGTCGTCCCCTGTCCAGCCGCGATGATCGATCGATAGACGATAGGCCGTCGCGAAATCGCGGTCGATATCGATGAAGACATCGACCCGGTCGTGGGCCGCCAGGTTGCCGTCGCGGGGGCGGGGCGAGTCGCTCCGCGGGTAGGCCGCGCCGGCCGCTTGCCGGCAGTCGAGCGCCAGATAGAGGAACTCGTGGTCGTAGGCGATCAACGCCACGCCGGGCCACTCGGCATCGTCGCCCAGAGCGCTGCGCAATTCGAGCGGTTTGGCTTTCTTCCAGATTTCGTCGTCGAGCCGGCCGTCGAGCCGCGGCTTTTCGCTCGCCGTCAGATGAGCCACTCGCTTCGGCGGCAATTGCACGGGCCGGGTCAGCCAACGCTCGAACATGGCCGAGGACCACCAGGCGTCGTGCTGGCGCGCGCGAGTCAGTTCGGCAAAGTGCCGCTCGGCCAACCGCGGCTCGCCCTGCCGCCGGTGGGCGACGGCCAACGGAAAACGAACCGCGGGCTCGGCGCCGAGGGCCGGGTTGCGCTGTTCCAACAGCTTGCCCATCGCCAAGGCACGCGCGGGCCGGTCGGTCTCGATGGTCGTGTCGAACGCCTGTACGACGCCCGAGCGATTCACGGCCGCCGCGGAAATGGGCAGCTCGGCCGACGCCTCTTGCGCGCCGCCCACGCGAGGCAAGCGCTCGGCGCCTGGTCCCAGTTCGACCGGCTCGACCAGCGAGGCCGGCATCGCACCGCCCGGGCTGGTGTGCGCCACGCGCCACGCCGCCTCGGCGCTCGACCAGTATTGCAGCAGCCAAACCAGGGCCGCCGGGGCCAGCGGATGTTGGGGGTGACGATCGACCAGGAAATTGAACGTCTCGGCGGCCATGGGCCAACGGCCCGTGCGATGGTACTGCCTGGCCAGTTGGTACACCACCTGGCCGGCCGACGCGTCATCGAGCCCGGCCGTCAACTCGCCGATCTGCGCCAGGAAGCGCGACTGGTCCGCGTCCGACTGGTCGGGACGAGCGAGAATCGCTTTCAGATTGCGGTTCCGCTGGGCGACACGCTTCATCAGGTCGATACTCTGCGTGCCCGTCTCGATCAATTGCCGCCGTGCTTCGCCGGCCGGGTGAAGGGTCAGGCCGCTGAAGAAGTCGTGTTCGCCTCGCCCCTGCGGCAGCGTGTCGACGTGCAGGAAAAACCCGAGCATCGTCGGGCCGGGCGTATACTCATCGGCGATCAGTCCGCGCGGGCCCGCGGTGTAATCGGCCAGCGACGCGCCCAGCCGGTTCGCGACCTGCGCGGTGTTCAAGTTGAGCGTGCCAAGCTGTCCCGGCGGCAGGCTGCCGAAGACCTTCTTCACCTGCCAGGCGTCGAGCCCCATCTGCCCGATTTGTTCGGGAAACCGCGTCGCATCGGCCGCTTGCTCGACCGCGCGCAACACGATCTGGTTGACGATGTGTCCGAGGCGGTCGTCGCCGCGCGGGCTGGCCGCGTGGGTCAGCACGACATCGGGCCGCCAGGTGCGAATCCGCCGCGTCAAATGGGCCTCGATCCGCTCGATGCCGGCGCCGTCGTTGGCACGGTCCCAGCCGTCGACGAGTTGTTCAGCCGACAGCGCCAGGCCGGCCTGGCGCAACGGAAAACCCCAGGCCGTTTCGGCCGCGCTGGCCCCCGCGCCGACCAGTGCCGCTTGCGCGCGATCGGCCAGCCCGGCGATGGGGCCTTGGCCCGGCTCCTGGTCGCGGCGGTTCAAAAGCTCGACCGCCGACAGGTAGCCGTCGTTGGCCGACAACCGGCTCAAGAGCTCCAACGGCACCGTGCCGGCGTCGCTATACAGGGCCAAAAGCGCGGCGCGCGTGCCGCCCGAGCGCTGCCGCCGCCAAGTGCGGCCGCCGTCGTCGGTGGCCAGAATGGTGCCTAACGCCCCGACGGCCCAGCCGTGCAGGTTGTCGGCGAACGACAGGCCGTGGATCGGCAGGTTCTGCGCGGTGGAAAACGCTTCCCAGGTTCGGCCGCCGTCGGCGCTGTGCAGCACTTTCGTGCCGGGCGAGCCGGCGATCCAGACCCGCGCGCCGCGGACCTCCAAAGCACGCCAATCGAATTCGCTCCCGGTCACTTCCGCCGGAGCGCGCGCCGGCGTTTGCCAGGTCAGGCCGGCGTCGGCGGTCGAAAACACCAGGCCGCCGTCGCCCACTAGCCAACCGGTGCCGTCGCCCGCGAGTTTCAGCCGCCATAATCCGCGCAGTCCGAACGGCGCCGTGCGCGCCTCGGCCAACTCGCGGTGGCGCGCGACGGCCAAGGCGCCCGAACGGCCGGCGAGGGCGCCCGTGCGAGCATCGGCGAAGTCAGCGGCCAGCCAGCCGGGGCTGTCGACGCCGGCCAAAGGCGTCCAGGTTCGGCCGCCGTTTTCGGTGGCGAATACGCCGCCGGGAAACATCGCCGAGGGGTTGCCCAAGGCCCAACCGACGTTGCCCGAAAGAAATTTGACTCGCTTGAGGGCCGGCAGCAGCAGGCCCTTGTCCTGGGCCCAGCTCTTGCCGCCATCGCGCGTGCGCAAGAGTACGCCGCGCGTGGTGTGGGTGTAGGGGTGCTGAATTCCGCCCGCCGACCAGCCATGTTCCGCGTCGAGAAATTGAACGCACTCGAGTTTGCAGTCCACGCCGGAGCGTTGCATCCACCAGCGACGGCCGCCGTCGACGGTGCTCCAGATCGCGCCCCGGTCGCCCACCGCCCAACCGCGCCGCGGGTCGACGAACGCCACATCGACCAGTTCCGCGTCTTCTTGCGCCGAGCGCAGGTAGGGATCGCGCCGCCTGGCCGCTTGCTCCTGGGCAGGCGCCTCGCCGCCGCGCGCCAGCGCGATCGCCAAGGCGGCAAGCCAGCCGAGCCGTCGTGGTCGTCCTTGACCAGCCATCGGGATCGTTCCTCTGTAGCCGGGGTCATCCGCGCGCCCCATTGCACTGGGGCGAATTCTAGCGGCAATCGCGGCGGAAACCTAGCCCGAAGGGCCGTTGAAAAAAAGGGGCGTCCCTTGCGGGACGCCCGTGAAAATCAACGCGCCAGCCGGAAAACCAACCGCGCGCCTGCGCCAACGCCAGCTTGGCGAAGCACTATTTCTTGATGACCTTGAAGCCCTTCTTGAAGGCTTCGTCACTGAAAACCATTTCGATCTGCTCGTCGCCCTTGGCCTTCAAGACCTTTCCCTTGCAGCCGTTGCAGCAGAAACACACATCGACGCCGCTGACGTCGATTTTCGTCGCCGGGTTCAGGTCCGTACCCTTGATCGGGCACTTTTCTTCCTTCGCCTGCTTGGTTTGCACGAGCTGCATGTTCGCCTTGGCGGCCTGCAACTTATTCTTCGCGTCGAACTTCTTCGGACAGTTCTCGCAGCAGAAATAAATCTTGGCGCCTTTGTAGTCGAGGGTCTTGTCGGCCTTGACCGGTTGGCCCGAGACGGGACACTTGACGCCCTTGAGATTGACCTCATCGGCGGCGTAGACCGAAACGGCCAACAAAGCCACCAACACAGCACTTCCGGTTAACCAACGCTTCATGAGAGCCTCCATATCCAGGGTGTACAAAAACCAGGGCGATTGCCACTTTCACCTGATTAGGTTACACGATATCGTCCGATTTGTCACCCCATCCCGCACAAATCCCCAAAAATTTTCCCCCCTCGTCCGGCTGGCCCGTAGGTCAGGCTTTCCTACCAATGCCGGTGCGGCTTGCAGCGACCGTCATCACACGACTCGACGCGGCCGAAGCGATAGCGGCGGTTGGCCACCTGGCGGTAGAGCCATTGCCAAATCGGCAGCGTGCCGGGCAGGTGCATGATCGGGGCCAGCCACCAGAGCCGCGGCAGCCGCCGCGTCATGTACCTCACGGCCGCCGCCCCGCGATGTCGGCGCCCTCGGCGGTCGATCAGGTACATGTCGCGCATCAGCGCGTCATGGGTCAAGTCGGGGTAGCGTTGGCCGACCAGCGGATCGTGCAGCGAAAGGTAGGCCAGTCGGCCGGCGCCGTCCCAGCGGGCAAGACGCCGGATCTGGCCGGTGCAAATCCGGCAATGGCCATCGTAAATCACCACTTCCGCCTCGGGCCGGTCGGCCGGCGACGGGAGCGGTTGGGCGTCGGGTAGCGCGTTCGTGGTCGCCATCGGTGGAAGCCTACGATCAAATCGGGCGAACTGTCTCCATTCCAGTATAACCGCGATTCTGTAGGGAACGCCCTCCGTGGCGTTCCGGGTCACGCGAGCCGACGTCCATGCCAGCTTCACGGAACGCCACGGATTGACAGCCCTTCCGGCAACGGCTACGCTCGCAAGAGAAACATCAACGGCCGTCGATGGGTCGTTGGTCGTTGGTCGTTGGCCATTGCCCGCATCCTTTAGGGAACCGACGTCATGCTCACGATCCGTGGCCCGGCCGATCGGCAAAGTCGTTTCTGCGACGGCCTTTCGCGGCGGAACTTCCTCCGCATCGGCAGCCTGGGGTTCGGCGGCTTGGCACTTTCCGATTTGCTCGCGGCCGAGAGCCTGGCGGGCGTGGCCGGTTCGCGCAAGTCGATCATCATGATCTACCTGGTGGGCGGCCCTCCGCACCAGGACTTGATCGACCTCAAGCCCAACGCGCCGCGTGAGATCGCCGGTCCCTTCCGACCGATCGCCACGAACGTGCCCGGCATTGAAATCTCGGAGCACCTGCCGCGCCTCGCCGCGAGGATGCACAAGTTCGTTCCGATCCGTTCGATCGTCGGCGCGCAGGACGACCATACGGCTTACCAATGTTTTACCGGGCGGCATCCGCGCGGCGGCGTGCCGGCCGGGGGCTGGCCGCAATTCGGTTCTGTGGTCTCCAAGGTGGGCGGCGCGGCGCATCCCGGCGTGCCGCCGTTCGTGAGCCTTTGCTACAACTGTTCGCACGACCCCTACAACGAGCCGGGATCTGGCTTTCTGGGCGTCGCGCAATCGTCGTTCCGGCCGCTTGGCCCGAGTCGCGACGACATGCTGCTGCACGGCGTCACGCCCGAGCGGCTGGGCGACCGCAAAAGTCTGTTGGCTGGTTTCGACCGTTTCCGCCGCGAGACCGACGCCAGCGGCCGCATGGCGGGCATGGATGTGTTCACCCAGCAGGCGATGGGCGTCTTGACCTCGTCTCGGTTAGCCGATGCGCTGGATCTATCGAAGGAAGATCCGCGTACCGTCGAACGCTATGGGACGGGCGATCCGACAGTGATGATCGACGGGAATGGCGCGCCGCGCGTGCCCCAGAGTATGCTCTTGGCGAGGCGCTTGATCGAAGCCGGCGCGCGCGTCGTGACGCTCAACTACAGTAAGTGGGACTGGCACGGCCACCCTTACGGCTCGTGCTTCGACCGCTGCAAGGAAGACAGCGAAGCGCTCGACCGCTGCCTGAGCGCGCTCGTCGACGATCTGCACGAGCGCGGGCTTGATCGCGACGTGACCGTGATCGCTTGGGGCGAATTCGGCCGAACGCCGATGATCAACAAGAATTCCGGCCGCGACCACTGGCCTCGGGTCTCGTGCGCCTTACTTGCCGGCGGCGGCATGCGCGTCGGACAGGTGATCGGCGCCACCGACCGGCTGGCCGGCGAGGCCGTCGAGCGGCCCGTCACGTTTCCCGAGATCTTCGCCACGCTCTACCAGCGGCTGGGAATCGACGCCACGAAGACCACCGTCCACGACCTGCACGGCCGTCCGCAGTACCTGGTTGACGCCGACGTGAAGCCGATTCACGAATTGGTTTGAGGGAAGCCTAACACCTTGCCCACGATCTACCTCGACTACAACGCGACGACTCCGGTCGCCCCCGCCGTAAGGGAAGCGATAGGGCCCTATCTGGCCGAGCATTTCGGCAATCCTTCGAGCAGCCACGCCCTGGGCCGCGCCTGCCACGAAGCGGTGGCCGAGGCGCGCCGGCACATGGCACATCTCTTGGGCGCCGCACGCGATGAGATCGTGTTCACGTCGGGCGGGACCGAGAGCAACAACCTGGCGCTCAAGGGCGTGGCCTTGGCCGGCTGGCAGCCTGGTTCGCCCGGCCATCTGGTGATTTCCGCCGTAGAACACCCCGCCGTCGTCGAGCCGGCGCGGTTCCTGCAGCGACTGGGGTTCCGTCTTACCGTGGTCGGCGTCAATGGTGCGGGCCTGGTCGACCCCGCGGACATCGAGCAAGCGCTGGCGCCCGAAACTCGATTGGTGAGCGTCATGCACGCCAACAACGAAATCGGCGTCTTGCAGCCCATCCGACAGATCGCCGACATTTGCCATCGCCGCGGCGTGCTGATCCACACCGACGCCGCGCAGAGCGTCGGCAAGGTGCCGGTGCGCGTTGACGAATTGGGCGTCGATCTCCTAACCGTCGCGGCGCACAAGGTCTACGCTCCCAAAGGTATCGGAGCGCTTTTCATCCGCGGCGGCACGAGGCTGGAACCGTTGCTGCACGGAGCGAGCCATGAGGGCGGGCTGCGCGCCGGTACGGAAAATGTGCCTTACATCGTCGGCCTGGGACGCGCCGCCGACCTGGCCGATCAGGAATTGGCCGGCGCAGGCCCACGAATGGCGCGATTGCGCGACCGCCTGCTCGCGCGGCTGCGCGATGCGATCGGTGAGCGTTTGACGGTCAACGGCGAGGGCGCGCCGCGGCTGCCGAATACCCTGTCGCTGAATTTCCCCGGCGTGGTGGGGGACGAACTTTTGAAACGCGCGCCGGATTTATGCGCGTCGACCGGCGCGGCCTGCCATTCCGGCTCGACGAGGCGATCGGCCACGTTGGCGGCCATCGGATTGGATCCCCAGGTCGCTCGCGGCGCGGTGCGGCTCTCCGTCGGCTGGTTTACCAGCGAGGACGAAATCGACCGTGCCGCCGACTTGCTCATCGCGGCCTGGAAAGCGAGCCATGTAGAATCGTAAGGAGAAATCGGACGGCTCAATAGCGACCGGGGCATCGCTTAGGCTCTGCCCCAGCCACCGTGAATGTCTCATTCTGGACCGCGTGGGCGTGCAGTCGCCGAAATAGTTCTGAGGTGTTTTTCATGGTGGATGCCTGGTACGCGATCGAAAACGTCGACGAGATTCCCTCGCCGGCGTTGCTGGTTTACCCACCGCGCGTCGAGGAAAACCTGCGGCGGATGATCGCCATGGCGGGTGGCGTGCGGCGGTTGCGCCCGCACGTCAAGACGCACAAGATGGCCGAGGTGATCGCGATGCAACTGGCCGCCGGCATCTCGAAATTCAAGTGCGCCACCATCGCCGAGGCCGAGATGGTCGCACGGGCCGGCGCGCCCGACGTGTTGCTGGCCTATCCGCAAATCGGGCCCAACGCGACGCGCCTCCTGCGGCTGGTCGAAGCGTTCCCCGCCGCGCATTTTTCGACGGTCGCGGATGACGCCGGCGCCATCCGCGTTCTCGCGCGGGTTTTTGCCCAAGCGGGCCGCTCGATCGAGGTGCTGCTCGACATCGACAACGGCCAGCACCGTTCGGGCATCGCCCCGGGAGCGGAGGCGGTCGAACGCTACCGGCTGTTCGCCACCCTTGAAGGGGTTCTGCCCGGCGGATTGCACATTTACGACGGCCACATTCGCGACGCACTGCTCGCCGACCGCATCGCGCACGTCGCGGCCGACTTCGCGCCGGTCGATGCGTTGCGGCGAGACCTGGAACGGGCCAGTCTGCCGGTGCCGCGGGTTGTCGCCGGCGGCACGCCGACCTTTCCGGCCCACGCGCGGCGCGACGACGTCGAGTGCAGCCCCGGCACATGCGTGTTCTGGGACATGGGTTACTCGACGAAGTTCGCCGACCTCGACTTTCTGCACGCCGCGCCGCTATTGACCCGCGTGGTCAGCAAGCCGGGCGGCAACCGGCTCTGCCTCGACCTGGGCTACAAGGCCGTGGCGCCCGACAATCCGCAGCCGCGGGTGCAGTTGCTCGATCCGGCCGACGCGGTCGCCGTGATTCACAACGAGGAGCACCTGGCGGTTGAAACCAGCCGGGCCGCCGACTTCGCCGTGGGCGACGTGCTGTTCGGCATCCCCTACCACATCTGTCCCACCTGCGCGTTGCACCGCGAGGCGGTCGTCGTCCAGAATGGCCGCGCCGCCGGACGTTGGGCCGTCGCGGCGCGGGACCGGATGATCACGGTGTAGATGGCTCAAGCGACCGCAAGTATTCCAGCACCTGTTGGGTTGTGTACATTGGCCCGCCCACTCCCTCATCCCGACTTTTCCTCGCCCTGGCGATTTCTTCAGGCGACGGCGCCGGAGTCACGAATCCGACGATGTTGCCCTTGGGATCGAGAATCCTCACGCTTCGGCCGGCCTTTGCGATGATCGCGGCCTGCTGTTCATCGACTACGATATCCGTCATGCAACGACCTCCACCAAGAACAACAGCGCCCCTGGATCTCAATATCCATTGTAACCCAGGCCGGGGGCGCCGTCCATTTTGATCAAGCCTACGCAAAGCCGTCCGCCTGGTATGCGACTTCCGATCGACTCCGCGAGGTACGCGCGCGCGACGGCTTCAACCGATTGCCCGGTCGCCTGGGCCTTCTGCAAGAGTGGCTGGTAAACTTCGTCCGGTGTTCCACGCGGCAGCCTCCTCTTCGTCGTCGTCCACCTGGAACGTCTGCGATTTTTTGACGATGATCAACGTCATGTAACCGGTCGTCTCGTTTCGGAAGCGGCGCAGGTCGGTCTCGACGCGCTCGTCCTCGCTGCCGATGTAGCTGAACATCACGGCATGGTCGATCAGGTCCATCTCTTCCAACAGGGCCACGAGCCGGTTTAATTTCGAGCCCGCCTTCAAGAGCAGCACCGTATCGTACGCCGCCGGGGCCGAAACCGACCAGCATCAGTTTGCCGGGGCGCCTCGGGCATAATGGGAGCCGAAATGCAGGGAGGACGGACTAAATCCGACTAAAGCAAGCGGATAAGCGATGCCGATGCTAACAGATACGGAACACAAAGTGACGCTGTCAGCGATCGCGGGCGACCGGATTGAAAAGACCTATTTCCATTCCGCCAGCGTCAAAAGCGGACCTTTCCCCCGGCGACGAAATCGCGCGACGGCTGGCGCTTCTGCTCGGCACGCCGTTTGGCTTGACTGGCAAGACCCGCACGGATGGCTCCAATCTGAGAAAGTCCGTCGCTCGCGTACTCGAGGAATCCCGGGCCCTGCCGGCTCCGGCTCCGGATGGGTCGTGGCGGATTGTGCCACCGAAGCGAAAGGGCGTTCCTCGTCTGCTTCGAGAGTTCGTCGACACGTTCATTGTAACGTCCGGCTCATCGTACAATCTGCAGGTTTGGAACCGTAACCCTTCGCAGCCGCTTCCGCAAATCGAGTACAGCGACGGGGCGCTGCTCCGAGCGAACGACGTCCGCCTCGCCTTCGTGCGCGTCGACGTCGCGCGCCACAAGATTCGGGCCATTGTCGTTGCGACGCCCGAATACATCGTGGCTCGCTTCGGAAAATTCGGCAAACCGACCGTCAAAGAGCAACTGATCATTTTGCAGCGCGTTCGCCAGCAGGTGCTGTCGATGAACCCGCCTATTCTGTTCTACCCCGACGAAGCCGCGCTATCGCGGCGGTTTAGCAAACGGATCGTTCAGCAGGAATCCCGGATCCACGACAGCCCCACCAGGGCCAGCGCTCACTAAGTCGTTATTCCAGTGAGGGTTTCGACGAGGAATTCGTCGTTCCATCCGCAGGAACGGCGTTTCATGACCAAGCTGTCTTTGCCTGGATGTTGTTTCAATAGGGAT